>OLWO01000552.1_pt1 | contig 13104 bp, 6 predicted proteins | sample 1673751 | NCBI WGS metagenome assembly OLWO01 (sample SAMEA103958125, study PRJEB25191) | human gut metagenome
GATACCATCATCTATTATGACAATGACTTTGAAGTATTTATCGATCCGGATAGCGACGGACACAATTATTTTGAAATAGAAACCAATGCGCGTGGCGTGATTTTCGACCTGATGCTGGACAAACCTTATCGTTCGGGTGGAAATTTCATGGTGCAATGGGACTGCCCCGGATTGAAGACCGCCATCCATTGTGAAGGTACACTGAATAAATCAAAAGATAAAGATAAGTATTGGAGTGTGGAAATGGCCATTCCTCATCAGGCGCTGACCATGAACTTTAACAATCCGTTGAAGGCCGGCAACACCTGGCGCATCAACTTCTCGCGTGTACAGTGGCTGAAGGAGAAAGGACCTGAGGAAAACTGGGTATGGACTCCTACCGGAAGAATTGATATGCACATGCCCGACCGTTGGGGATATCTTTATTTCGTAGACAAGAAAGTGGGAACCTCGCAAGATGAGTTGGTTTATCCGTACAATCAGGCTATTTATAAATTGCTGTGGCCCATGTTCTACGCACAGCAGGATAATTATAGTAAACAACATAACTACTTGCGTGCCACAGAACAATTCTTTTTGACTGACAGGGAGTTGAAGGATCTTCCGGCTGATGCCCGGATTGCGGTGGAAGCGACTCAGAACACCTATCAGATAGCTATAACCAATCCTGCTGAAGGAGTCCGTTATGTGATAAATAATGAAGGACGTTTCCGGACAGAAAAGATACCTGCCCGTGAAGTTAAAAACTGGTTGTGGATGCGTCTGAATAACCGTTCGGATGCCGAATGGAAAAAATGGTTTGCGTTGTTGAAAGAATGTGGTATTTCGGGTGTCATGTTCGAGGGATACAATGAAAATATTTATCGTCTTTGCAAAGAAGCCGGACTGGAGGCACATTATTGGAAATGGACAATGAACCGCAGGGAACTGCTGGACAAGCATCCCGACTGGTATGCCGTGAACCGTAAAGGCGAGTCTTGTCACGACAAACCGGCCTACGTGGATTATTATCGCTTCTTGTGCCCTAATCACCAAGGTGTGGCAGAGTATCTGGCAGAAGACTATGTAAAGGAAGCCCATAAGCCTTATGTGGATGGTGTTCATCTGGATTATGTCCGTATGCCGGATGTAATCTTGCCTGTCAGCTTATGGAAAAACTATGGTATAGAGCAGAAAGAAGAGTTGCCGGAATATGACTATTGTTATTGTGATGTCTGCCGTGAATTGTTTAAAGCTAAAACAGGACAGGATCCGTTGGAATTAAAGTATCCGATGGAAAACCAGAGTTGGATCAATTTCCGTCTGGATGCCATCACTCGTGTGGTGGATGCCATTACCAAAGCGGTGAAAGCCGATCATAAAGCTATTTCTGCCGCAGTGTTCCCGGGACCGTCCATGGCTCGCAAGATGGTGCGCCAAGATTGGGGAGAATGGACGCTGGATGCTTATTATCCGATGATTTATAATAAATTCTATTATGAAGGTCCTGAATGGATCGGGCGTTCGGTAAAGGAAAGCGTTGAAACGGTGAATGGGCGTGCCAAGATATATGCCGGACTGATGTTTGGTGACATTAAAGACAACTTTGAAGAGGCGCTGGATGAAGCGTACAATAACGGGGCATCCGGTGTATCCTTCTTTGATGGTCCGGATGAAGAATATTTGCATAAATTCAAAGCTTATCTGGATAAGAGAGGATTTGTGGTGAAGTAACTCCGTACTGTTAGATCCTTATATTAGAGAAATAAATCTCTTTTTAGCGGTCACTTTCGATTTTTATCGTAAGTGGCCGCTTTTGCGTTTTATCATTTGTTCTTTTAATGAGTGCGGAAAAGGAATTTATGTGTTCCTTTTTGGTCTTTCTTGGATCTATCTTGAAAATGAATCTGTTAGAATAAAAAAAATGGAGTTCTCTTAGTAAGAGAACCCCATTTTGCTGCAAAGATAGCTATAATTCCTTAATACAGAAAATTCCGTATTAAAAAAGTATTCCAAAGTATGCTTATAAATGACAATTGTTTGCAAAAATAATATGAAAGGTTATAACTATAGGACACTCTATCAGGCATTTAAGTAAACTTGGGGTTCTCTTACTAAGAGAACCCCAACAAAAAAACGAAAATTGATGGCTTATGGAAAAGCCACTCAACTTTGACCCTTTTGGCCACGCAGAATTATCCCTTTTGGCTAAAATATGATTGACCCCTTTGGCTAAAATAGTGTTGCCCACTTGCTTCACCTATAATTATAGTTTTTTTGTGTAGATTTGAGTACCCTTGTCCTGGTGTAACGGGGGAGAAAATAAAATCTATACAAATGAATAAACGAATCAAAAACATTTTAAGATGTTATGCGGCTGGCATAGGAATCAAGGAAACGGCATCTACGTTTCATATTTCCCGTAATACAGTCCGCAAATATGTCCGCTTATTCCTTTCAAGCGGCAAGAGTATTGAACAGCTTCTTTCCCTGCCCAATGGACAGTTGGATGAACTGTTCGGCTGCACGGATACCCGGCATCGGGAGCCTTCATCCAAAAGGATTGAATTGGAGGCCTTGCTTCCCGGATATGTATCTCGTCTGTCACGCAAAGGTATGAGTGTCCGAAAACTGTTCAAGGAGTACCATACCGAATATCCGGACGGCTATCAGTTGTCTTCCTTCAAACGGATTGTCAGCGAATACAGGTTTCACATTAAGGTTGTCGGTCATGTAGAGCACTATGCCGCAGAGCAGATGTATATTGACTTTGCCGGTGACAGACTTGAAGTTGTTGATGAAATGACGGGCGAGACGAAGAAAGCCGAGGTATTTGTTGCCATCCTTCCGTTCAGCCATTATACCTACTGCGAAGCCGTATGGTCGCAACGCAAGGAAGACCTGATAAAGGCATGCGAGAATGCCATTCAATATTTTGAAGGTGTTCCTGCGGCTATCGTCCCCGACAATCTGAAGGCTGCCGTCACACGAAGCGACCGCAACGAACCTGTCATCAATGATGATTTCGCCGCTTTTGCCGAATATTACGGCTGTGTGGTCTATCCTGCTCGTGTGCGTCACCCCAAGGACAAGGCTTTGGTAGAAAATGCCGTAAAGCTCCTCTACCGTTCCATTTACCTTGATATAGAGGGAATGACATTTTCCAGTTTGGAGGAACTCAATACCGCCATCCATATTTCCTTGCTTGATTTCAATGAAAAGGTGATGGCCGGACGGGAGATGTCACGCAAGGAAATATTCCTTCATGGAGAGAAGGATTATCTTCGTCCGCTTTCCCGTGAAACGCTACGTAATGAAAGAAAGGAAACTGATGACCGTGGGAAAGAACTCTTACGTTTCCTTGTTCAAGCACCATTACAGTGTTCCAAAAGAGTATGTAGGCAGGCGCATGACGATTCTCTATGATGCCGACACGGTGGAAATCTATTGTGGAATGAACCTTGTCGCCACCCACGACCGCTGTGACATTCCTTACACTTATTCTTGGAAAAAGGAGCACAACCTGCCTGGTCATTATGGTCCCTATGACAAGGACTTGGAGGAACTCTTTCAACGTGCCTCGGAAATAGACAACATCGTATTGAACTATCTTCAGGAAGTGGAGCGTGTCATGCAATATCCACCCAAAGCGTTCAGGTCATGCCGTGGCATCATGACACTGGAGAAGAAATACGGCCGTGACCGTCTAGTTGCGGCTTGCGGATCAGAAATTGCAATACGGATACCAAGCCTTGCGCGAGGTGCTTGAACTGGGAGAAGATGTGGATTTCCTTCCTGATGAGGACGGAAAAGTACAGTCCAACGTGACTTCCCAGATTCCATTGACCCACAAAAATATACGTGGACGTGAATATTACAAAAAAGACAAACAATAAAACTATTATTTATGGAAGTAAACAATAAAACAGCTCCCGTTACGGGACAACAAGACCAGAATACCATATCACTGGATTTAATGAACCGTATGAAATTGCATGGTATGGCAGAGGCTTTCAGGGAAAGTCTTGCCGGCACCACTCCGCAATCCATGACTGCGGACACGTTCCTTTCCATGCTCCTTGCACGCGAATGGGACTATCGCTCCCAGGCTGCCATTGCACGGCTCACCAAAAATGCGGCATTCCGCTACAAGGCTTATATTGAGCAGATTGACTATGCCACGAACCGGGGACTGGACCGCAATCAGATGGAACGTCTCGCCACCCTTGATTTTGTGCATAAGGCACAGAACCTTTTCATTACTGGTTCTTCCGGAACGGGAAAAAGCTATTTGGCCTGTGCCCTTGGACACGAAGCATGCAAAAGGTGATTCCGTACCTTCTATGCCAATGCTCCGAAACTGCTCGGTGCGCTGAAAGTCGCCAAAGTAAAAGGTACACTTGAAGCGGAACTCAAGAAGATTGAGCGTTGCCAGCTACTCATTCTTGACGACTTGTTTATTGTACCACTTGACGCCAAAGAGCGTCCCATACTGCTTGAAATTATTGAGGATAGGCATGAACGGAAATCTGTCATCATCACATCGCAGTATCCATCTTCCAACTGGTATGACATGGTAGGTGATCCAACAATAGCCGATGCAATCCTTGACCGCATCATACATACGGCCCATACTATAGAATTATATGGTGAAAGTATGCGAAAATTAAAATCTAAGAAAAACGAGAATTTTTAAAAGGGTAAAATAATATTGCCCCCCAACACCAGGACTTTAAAGGGTCAATCATATAGTACAAAAAGGTGGGCAAATCTTGCGTGGCCAAAAGGGTCAAAGTTGAGTGGCTTTTCCAATAATGCCGCTTTGTATCAGATTTCATAGTGTATTTTTTCATCAGGGCATCAAAAAACTTACAAAAGTCATCTGTCATACAAAATAATTCTGTAACTTTATCTTCGGTGATTATAGCGATTATTGTTTGTATTTCTTTGTAATTGAGCACTATAAAGTTACAACAATTTTCGCTAATCGCTAAATCTACAGACTATTATAATTCATCGAACTCGCGTTAAAATATCATTCAAGCCTAATCTGCCGTTCTGTGTTCACCTTATGTTCACTGAGAAAAGAAAAGTACCGACTATATGTCGGAAAACTCACTTGGATTGATTCTCTTTCTCCCTTTTCTCTTTTACTTTTTCCATTCCCGGCATCTTTTTAGCCAATACACTTTCTCCGGAAGGAAAGTAAAGCGGAAAGACCTGAGATAAGAAACTTACAATATCACTACGCTTCTTACCCATATTGAAAAAGGCAGAACAAACAAAATACATAAGATCTTGCTGACTACATGTATCTGTTGGCTGAATGGTTATTGGGGGAGTGATTATCAAACTGTGTTCTGCAAATGCGCAAGCACTGGCAAGAATAGCTTTCTGTTCTTCTTCGGTAAACATCTTTATTTTCCCTGCAAACCATTCAAGTTCTCTTTGCTGAAGTGCTTGTTGCTTTTCATTTTGATGTTCCAATAGAATTGCTACATTTTCTTGTTGCTTTTCGGTCAAGGCATTTTCCAATGCTTGATTCTTTCGTTTAAGGACATTGAATTTCAGTAATGCGGCAATGTACATACAGAAATAACCTACTGCAATATCAAATATCAGAACAAGCAGATAATTGCTGTTTGAATTTTGGGCATGTCCAGCCATATACTCACTGATAGGAATAACGGCAAATAGCATGATGATGGCTATTGCATAAAGCACTCTGTATCGCGTTTTATGGTTTATCTGCGGTAAGGAGGCAAACAAAAAGGCGATAATCAAGACGGCAATTATTGCACAAAGTGGTATGAAAGATGTTCCCATAGGCTTATAGCTCGGTTTGAGGATTAATTACAATGCGCCAATAACCAGCTTTATCAGAACCTTCATGAACCAAAATGCCCATACCTCTAAGGTTCTTGATGTTTTTCTCTATAGCACGTTTCGTTACACCAACCTTGTTAGCCATATTGTCAGCTGTGATTGATGGATCAGAAATAACGAGGTCAATTATCTTTTGTGCAGTTTTACTGACTTTCTTAGGTGTTTCCGATGTGTTTCCGAACTTATCTGCATTTACACCGAACTTTTTCACCGAACTTTTGCTGTTTACACCGAACATTTTTGCATTTACACCGAACTTTTCGACCGAACTTTCTTCGCTTACAGGGTACTTTTCGAGGGTACTATTTACCCTGTTAGCCACCTCCTCAACAGGTATTCTGCCGTTCTCGCTCCAGTTCAGATTATAGAATGTGGTATAGAAAGAAGTCGCTTCTGTTTGATATTGTGGTTCTTTCCCTTGCAGGAAGTTAGGTAGCTTCTCTGTAAGTTCACGCATTTTGCGTAAGCCGGAGCCACGTTTCTCCATATAGTCCAACTGTGTGAACACATCTGCAATGACAGGATTGCGGCGCATGGATGGTACTTTGTATATGTCACGGTCTTGAATCTGTGTACCGTCAAGCATGGCACCGGGTGATACCAGTTCTACACGGTCATCGTAAATGTCAATATGCACTTCACCGCCCATTACCGTATAATCTCTATGGATAAGATGATTTACCAACCCTTCAAAGATGGCACGGTCGGAATAGTCGGAGAGATTCAGACGATAGTTCGGCATCTTCACCCATCCGCTCATGGTGTAGTTCTTGATGAAGTCCATGCCGTATTTCAATAGCAATACTAGGTTAGCCCAGTGTTCTACGGAACTGATGGCATCATCTTTATAGAGTCCAGTCCAACGGGTACAGAAAATACGTGATTGGAATACGGTACAATTATCCACAAACAGCAATCCGGCATTGGTCAGTTTACCGTCTGGCGTGACCAGTCCGAATGATTCCAAATATTTGTCATTCCATTCCTGATGGGTTTGCTCACGGAAGGTATTGGCAAGGATGATGAAAGAATGTTTGCTGGCATCCACTTGGGTAGGCAATGAATCCCATGTCATGTGTGTGCCTTTCAACACTAATGAAAGGAGTTGTTGCGAATTGCACTCCACGCTTTCATTGCCAACTCGTACATATGCGGTACGTGTTCCATCTTGATAGTAATAATAAGGTGTAAGTGTTCCAGCTTTTACTTTCACTTCAAGTAAAGTATGTCCTTCGTACTCTATCGGAATAAGTTGAACTTCCGGCACAGGGTCAAGTCGTGCCTTTATCATTTCACTGATAAAATCAGCATCGGCTTGTGGATTCTCCAAACCAACAACTTCTCCGTCATCGTTCACTCCATAGAACAAACTGCCGCCATCCGTATTGGCAAAAGCCGATACCGATTTAAGCCATGACTTCACTTTCTTACGTTCCAACATTTCTTTGAAATCGTAAGCTGAGCATTCCGCTATCAATGTATTGTTATGTATCTGCATTATTCGTATAATATTTTATCACAAAGGTAGTGATAATATGATAATTTCAAGTGTTTTAACTTACAAAGAAAGTCTCAAGTCTGCTAAGAGAACAGCCGTTTCCGTTTCATCTTTCGGTGCATCTTTGGGCTTCCATGCCACAACAAACCGTACAGATGCAGATTGCACCTTATAACCTCTTTGTTCCCATTCAGATAACGTACCCTGCATTCTTGATGATAATTTTGCTATAGGTTTATCGGTCGATGAACTATACAAGAAGAAATCATTGTAAATTAAAGAATCTCCTCCTCTTAGTGCTAAAACCTCTTGTTTCCGTTCTTTGAAGAATCCTAAATAGACATCTTTGTGAGAGAGTTGTAGTATAATTTCTTCAGGCATATTATATTGTCGCTGATCTATAAGATATCGGTCTGCACTCAAATGATTGAAACAATCACCGTTTGTATGTATGAACAGCCTGTTTTTCGCACGGGTTATTCCTACGTAATATCGACGCATCAGATGGGCATCCTTTACATAATTGTCGGATATGAGCATATACACATCGTCAAACTCTCTGCCTTTGGCCTTGTGAATAGTTGATACCACAACGTCGGCTCCTGATACGTCGCAGAAGTCTTCCACCGACGATTCAAATAAAAATTCTTTGAAGTCACTGAAATATTTAGTCTTGTTAGTTTGTTCAAACTGTTCCACACAACGTTTCACATACATCAAGCTTAGACTCCTGTCATAAGTAGAGAAGGTGTTATGCTTGGCTTCTTCCCACAACTCTTCTGTGATTAACGGTGTTTTTATCCGCTTGTTTATATACCTCAGGAAATATCTCATTTCGGCCATATTCCAAAAACGTAGGCCGTCCATTGATTGTATCAGTTTGCTGTTTATGCCATGTTTCTGCAAAAGAGCCATCAGGATAACGGCCTCTTCATTTGTTTGGGTCAGTACACAAGAAGTTCCTTTATCCCTATGTTGAAGCAAGTTTTCGACGAGCGGCTGATACATATATTCCGATTGATGGCGTATCACTTCAACCCAACCCTTTTCTTTCCTCATGGAGATAATTGGTGTACTTTTTATCCTTTTATGTATGTTTTTCAAGAATCCGTTGGCAAAATCCACCGGCTGGCGCGCACTGCGGTAATTTTCGGTCATTTCGACAAACGTGCTTCCGCTTTCTTGTGCCAGTCGGTACATATAACCGGAATCGGAACCGCGGAATTCATAGATGTTCTGGTCATCGTCTCCCACTGCTATCACACGCATTTCCTCATTATTAGTCATTAAGGCCTTTACAAGCGTATACTCTTCAGCTCCCATATCCTGAGCCTCATCTATGACTAACACCGTCTTGCCAATCTTATTGGGTTCCACTTCTCCTTGACATATCATCTCGGCTGCATTTGAAACGACATTTCTTGATTCTTCAAGATTTCCTATCCGTCCCAATAGGTCGAAACAATAGGAGTGGAATGTTTTTATTTCGACAAAGTGGGCGGCGTTGCCTATCAACTCCATGAGCCTTTGTTTGAATTCCGTAGCGGCTGCCCTTGAAAAGGTCAGCATCAGGAGCTGTTCGTGTTTCACCTCTTCAAGTAGCAAAAGTGAGGCCAGTTTGTGGACCAATACGCGTGTCTTTCCACTACCTGGGCCGGCTGCGACTACAATGCAACGTGAACCCTTATCGGAAATAATATCCATTTGCCGTTTGGATAATTGTCCGAACAATTGTTTGTACTTCTGTGGTGTCAAGTTACGTTGTATCTCGTTTGCTCTGTCTCCTTTGAAATATTTTATGACAAACTTTCTGTAGTCCATTTGGAAATAGTCCTGAACATATTGCAAGGCCGCATGATAATCTCTTACCATTAGATTAGCATATTCGCCTACAATATGCACTTGCTGGATTTTCAACTTGTAGAATTCGTTGAGCATCCGATAGTCGTCTTGCTTGTATCTCGACTTGTTGTCCTTTATTCTTTGGATGTTCATGGCATTATAAAGTACCAAAAATCCGCCTTCAAGTTTTAGTGAACCGATTTTCGACAAATATAGAAGTGCTTCTTCCACATCTTCTAATTGAATGTCATCAAGTCCGCCAAAAAGGGATTGGGAATTTGATTTTATTCGGTTCAGAAGCTCTACTACGGAGAACTGGATGGCTTTGTCGAGTGCATTCTTTTTTTCTGCATCAAAAGCTAGTTTGTATAGCCATTCCACGGCAAAGCGACTTATTTCCAATCGTTTCTCAAATCGCCTGATGGTGGATTCTAGGTCTGCCTGACGACTTATCTCCATGTTACGAGCTGCATCTTCTTTTTTATGCGTATATCCCTTGACGGTGAGGAAATAGAGTAGTGTCCGGATATCTTTTTCTTTGGATGTATTGATGCCATCGTTCACTGCATTTTCATTCAGTTGCTTGCATGATATTCGTAAAGTTCCGTCGGGAATATGATTAAGGATGTATTGTTCAAGTTTTGCAAAGCGTTCGAGGAGAACTTGTGACTTTCGTTCCGAATCACCTGCATCCTGCAAATAGGCAGATATATCTTTGCTGTCTGCCAATATACCTTCCTGTCGCATGCGCTCCACTACAGATATAACATCTCTTTTGCTTAGTCCCAAAATGTCTGCCAGATAATCGATTCGTGATTCTGCTTCCGAATCCTGAGCCTTGGCGATATGTTTTTGAGAAATCAATGACTTGATGATACGGACTGCTTTTTCTATTTCATCGCTGCCAAAAAGTAGTGATGCTGCTATGCGTTCTCTTGCTTCGTCCATATTCTTTACCGTTATTCCCGTGGCATATACATGAGGTACATTGTTTCCTCTTACCAAGTATCCGCTTTGTTCCAAAGCTGCTAATGCTGTCCGTACACGGGTCTCAATGTCAGATACCGAATCATCCCATCCTGCTTGCCGGGCAATTTCCAACGCAGAACAGTTGACTTTCATACGGTGTTTGGTAAGGTCTTTGACGGCTTTCCATACCTGTTGTATTTCACTAATGCTAAGTTTCGTTTGGTTTAACAATATAAAATGCTTGTCCAAATCATTGTCACTGTAAAGCACATAACAACGTGCGCTAAGACCAGGATCACGACCTGCCCTGCCAGCTTCCTGTACATAATTCTCCAGCGAATCGGAAATATCATAATGCACTACAAGACCGACATCTTTCTTATCGACTCCCATACCAAATGCAGACGTGGCCACGATGATGTGTGCCTGATCGTTCATAAAAGCATCTTGGTTGGCAATTTTTTCATCGGCTTCCATTTTCCCATTGAAAGGGAGTGCCTTGTAACCGTCACGAGTCAGTTTTGCAGCCAGTTCCTTTGTTCGTTTGGTGCGTGACACGTAAACAATTGTCGGACAATCAGCTTCTGCTACAAGTTCTCTCAGTTTTAAATATTTGTCATTGTCATTCTCTACATGTATGACGGAATAGTGTAGATTTGTTCTTGAGGCTGTTGATGCGAATAATTCCAAGTTCAAATCCAAAGTCTGCTTGAAATAGTCACAGATGTCTTGGATTACTTTCTGTTTTGCCGTGGCCGTGAAACAGGATACAGGTATCGAGGTTTTGCATTTTTTCTTTTGCTGGTATTTTTGGATGAATTTGCCAATGTAGAGATAGTCAACTCTGAAATCCTGCCCCCATGAAGAAAAGCAGTGCGCTTCGTCTATCACAAACCTTACAACGTGGCGCGCCATCAATATTTTCTCGATTGTTTTTGAACGGAGCATTTCGGGAGAGATATACAACAACGAGGCTTCTCCGTCTTGTACTCTTTGTATGGACAGCGATCTTGTGATGGGGTCTAACATCCCATTTATGGTTACGGCATCCGTGATGCCTCTGTCGGCAAGGTTGTCTACCTGGTCTTTCATCAAGGACTGCAAGGGGGAGATGACAACCGTAAGCCCGTGCACGGAGTGGCCCGCCATGAGTGCAGGCAGTTGGAAGGTAAGTGATTTACCACCGCCGGTAGGAAATATTGCCAGCAGCGATTTCCCTTTTACCGCAGCTTGGGCAGCACGTTCTTGCAGTGGCTCGCTTTCGTATGTCCGGAAGCGCTCATATCCGAAAAATGTTTTTAGGTTATGGAGCACATCCAATTGCGTATGGCAGTAGTCGCAGCTTTCTTTGCAAGTAGTGTGTCGCAGGAGTTTTATGATAAATTCCACTTCCGGATAATTATAAAGTATCCATCCGGGAGTGATGGAGCGGTAATCGGTGGTGTCAATCAGAGCCAATGCGTATGCCAATCCGCATGGATATTGGTTGATGAGCATGTCAAGATCGGCATGTTGGCAAATCTTTCCGGCATAAAGTTCTTTAATAAGTTCAGGTATTCCTTTATGGATATACTCCGCACTTACCATACTGAGAAATCCTTCAAATTCCTTCTTGTCCTTCAGCAGCGATGCAAATAGTATACGCTTTTCTTTCGGTAGTGAATGCCAGCATGCTATTTCATCCAACAATAAGTCTTTTGCTTTCTTGCAATCGTTCACCGGATTGTTCATTTGTTCGCTCATCAGTTTGTCATCTTTCACAAGCCTGTGGTAAGGGTGTTCAGGGAACAGTAAAGGCGAAACATAAAGTGTATCAACTAAAATCCAGCGGCATATTTTGTCCGTAAACAGGTATTTAGCATCATGGTGAACGATATTGTGTCCGCAGATGTAGTCTACATCGTTTAAGAAAATGAATAGTTCTTCTTTTGAGGTTTTATGAAATGTCGTGTTATCATGCTTGAGGGCTCCTATATCATGGATTCTATGGTCTTTCAAGCCTATTTCAACATCTACTATGGCATAATTGTGGGCACTACATGGTACAGAGGTGGTTTTATTGCCGATGATATTGTTTCTATCCTCGGTTTTCTTGATTCCTATGAGTTTGCTCCATATTGACATATCTCAATATAATAAATAGTTTTACAACTTGAATTTGTTATGTATCTGCATCGTTTTCTTATTGTTGTTTGGGTATAACATCCCAATATCATACACAAAGGTAAGGATAAAACCGAAGAATCTGTTAAAAACATCGCTTTCTTTTGATTTTTATGCGTTTACATCTCGTTATTTATGAATAAAAATCGTACTTTTATGAACAAGAGCGTGTGTTGCTTATGAATGCTTATTTTCGGGTTTGTGTTATATTTGCAACATGTGTACGCAAGTCGCTGATAGATATATCACGTTGATTTTGAGGAAGTGAAGTAAGTTGCAATAGGTGATTTTATAGAAAAAAGAGGCGTGTAATCCATTAAGTTGCACGCCTCTTGTGTTTTTGAATTTCAAGTCAATCTTATATACTTATTTTTCAGTTTGAGGATTAATGACAATGCGCCAATAGCCACCAAAGTCCGCACCTTCACGAGATAAGATACCCATAGACCGCAATTTTGCAATTTGTTTTTCTACGGCACGAGAACTTATACCAATCTTGTAAGCCATAGTTTCGGCTGACATAGGAGGATCGGAAATGACGAAATCGATAATCTTCTGTGCTGTCTTTCCTATGTTTTTAGGGGCATCTGTGCTCTCTCCGAACCTTGTCTCCGAACTTTTGTCGTTTACACCGAACATTTTCGCATTTACACCGAACTTTTCGACCGAACTTTCTTCGTTTGCAGGATACTTTTTGAGGGGACTGTTTACCCTTTCGGCCACTTCTTCTACGGGTATTCTTTCGTTCTTTCCCCAATTCAGATTAT
>OLWO01000555.1_pt1 | contig 13015 bp, 13 predicted proteins | sample 1673751 | NCBI WGS metagenome assembly OLWO01 (sample SAMEA103958125, study PRJEB25191) | human gut metagenome
GCCGGACATAAAATACGTTTTCTGCTCTCCGGCGGCAAACGTCATCTTTTTCGCCGTATAAACGGCACCTCCCAGAGCCACGTTGCCGGTACCTGCCGCCCGGGAATAGTTGTTCAGAAAATTGCCGGTAATGCTGCCGATAAAAGCGTTGTTATAGTTAAAAACGGCACCGCCGGCCACATTATACCCTCCGGCCACGTAATTGCCGATAAAGTCTCCCCGGATATGGTCTATAACCCTGCTGACCGTCTGAGAGTTGCCGTCATTATAAACGGCTCCGCCATAAGCGAACGTTCCCCCGGATACGTAGTTTCCGATAAAATCTCCGCTGATGCCGCCGATATTTCCCCGGTTGAATATTGCACCGCCGCTGCCGGCATAGTTACCGACAAAGTTTCCGCTGATATTGTCTATCTGATCCCTGTCGTCATTATAGACCGCACCGCCGTACCGGCTTACGTGGTTGCCCAGAAAATTGCCGCCGATGCTGCCGACGGTACCGGCATTATAAAAGGTTCCGCCGTCCTGACCGGATTGATTGCCGATAAAATTACCGGCAACGTTTTCGATCCGGCCGCCGTTATAGACAGCTCCGCCATAGCCGCCGGTGGTGGAATTAGCAACAAAATCACCGGTAATCTTGTCAATCGCACCGTTGTTATAAACGGCGCCGCCGGAAACGTTTGCGACGCTGCCGACAAAATCGGCATCGACTTCCCCGGACAGGGACGACTGCCGGGTATCGTAAACTTTTCTGCCTGCCGGACGGACATTGTCATATTTAAAATATTCCGTCTGCTTGTTCGGCAGATAAACGGCAACGGTGTCCGCATCGAATTTTTCATTTTCCCCGGCTTTTCTCCAAACGGTGCTTCCGGTAGTTGAAAAATTTTCCGGCTTCAGGATAATTTTATAATATTCAGTCGTCAATTTTCCTTCAGCATCCGCCTCAGGCTTCGTAAAACTCCAGTCGTTTTCCGTCCCTTCCGCACAGTCGAACACCTCTCCGGAATTTGCCGCTTTTTGCCTTAACTCTTCAAACGCCGACGTCAACGCCGCCGCCTTTACCGATGAACTTAAAAAAGTGCTTGTCAGAAGCACCAGCCCGATAACAGATTTTCCAGTCATCCTCAGTCCTCTATAACAGTTTTTTGTCATATAAAAAAACGTTCATTTAATTTGCCGTTTTTACCGTTTTCAGTATATAATAAAAAGATTAACAAAATATATCCAATTGATTATTCTTCCGACAAATTTTCATCTTCGGCAGTATTGCGGCGAAAACCTGCGTTCATACGGCCCGCCGCTTCCGCAAAACAAAAAGCTCCGGAAACTTTCCGGAGCTTTGTAAGCAGTTTTCGCACCCAGCCTTCAATACATGGTCGACAGGACGTTTTTGAACTTGGGCAGGTTGTCAAGCGCGCTGCCGGTACCCTTAACCACACAGGCCAGCGGATTTTCGGCAATCGAAACCGGCAGTCCGGTCGCATTGCGCAATACCTGATCAAGGTTGGAAAGCAACCCGCCGCCGCCGGTCAAAACAATACCCTTGTCGACAATATCGGCAGCCAGTTCCGGCGCGGTGTTTTCCAAAGCAACCTTAACCGCTTCAACAATCTGCGCTACCGGATCGGCCAGGCCTTCGGCAATCTGGCGTTCGGTAATGGTAATTTCCTTCGGCACGCCGTTCATCAGATCGCGACCGCGAATCTGAATGCTGCGTCCCTCGCCTTCTTCCGGCGGACAGGCCGAGCCGATTTCCTTTTTGATGCGTTCGGCAGAACTTTCACCGACCAACAGGTTATGGTTGCGGCGGATATAAGAAATGATGGCGTCGTCCATTTTGTCGCCGCCGACCCTGACCGAACGGGCGTAAACAATGCCGCCGAGAGAGATCACGGCTACTTCGGTAGTACCGCCGCCGATATCGACCACCATGCTGCCGGTCGGTTCGGTTACCGGCAGGCCGGCACCGATCGCCGCAGCCATCGGTTCTTCAATCAGACGGACTTTGATGGCGCCCGCCGCTTCGGCAGATTCCTGAATAGCGCGTCTTTCCACCGCCGTGGAGCCGGAAGGAACGCAGATGATAACCATCGGCGAGGCAAACGAACGGCGGTTGTGAACCTTGCGGATAAAATATTTGATCATTTCTTCCGCGATTTCAAAATCGGCAATAACGCCGTCGCGCAGCGGACGGATCGCCTGGATGTTGCCGGGGGTGCGTCCCAGCATCTGTTTTGCTTCGTTGCCGACCGCCAAAACCTGTTTTTTGCCGCGGACTTCTTCAATCGCCACGACCGAAGGCTCGTTCAGCACAATCCCCTTCCCTTTGACATATACCAGCGTATTGGCGGTTCCCAGGTCAATCGCCATGTCAGAAGAGAATAAGCCCATTAATCTTTGCCACATAATGTTTTCTCCGGATTTTTCTTTATGATTAACTTGCTTTTTATATCATTACGCAAATTTCTGCAACATATTATATTGCTTTTTAACATCATTTATGAAATCCGCCTGCCCGGCGTAACAGTCCGGCAAAGTAACATCGGCCTCAAGCTTGTTGCGAAACCAGGTCAGCTGGCGCTTGGCATATTGCCGGGTGTGCAGTTTGGCGTTTTCCGCCGCTTCTTCAAAACCGGTTTCGCCGCGAAGATACGCCGCCAGTTCCGGCACCCCCTTCGCCTTCATTACCGGCAGGCTTTCCGACACTTGGCGGGCAAGCAGGCCGGCGACTTCTTCCAGGGCGCCCGAAGCCGTCATAATGTCAAAACGCAGATTGCAGCGGCGGTCGAGCACGGCTTTTTCCGGCAGCAGCCTGATTGCCAGAAAACGCGCTTCCGGCAGTTTTTTGACCATCGGCCGCTTAAACCATTCGGCAATCGACAGGCCGGTGGTCATAAAAATCTCGAAAGCGCGGCGCACCCGGGTGGCATCGGCCGGATTGACCAGGGCGGCACCTTCGGGATCAACCGCCGACAGGCGTTCAAACAGAGCGCCGACGCCCTCGCCGTTCACAATTTCCAGCGCCTCCCCGCGGACGGCGGGATCGACTTCGGGGATCGGCGTCGAACCGTTGATCAGGTTGTCCAGATAAAGACCGCTGCCGCCGACGACCACGGGCGTCCGGCCGGCCGAAAAGGCTTTGCGGATTTCCGCCGCCGCATCTTCCAACCAGGAAACCACGTTGCCGTTTTCCTCGTCTTCCAGATATTCGTATAAACGGTGAGGCGCTTTTTGTTTATCTTCGGCCGAAGGGGCGGCGGAAATGACCGGAATCGACTTATAGACCTGACTGGCGTCAGCATTGACGACCACGCCGTCAAACGTCAGCGCCAGATCAATCGCCAGCCGAGATTTTCCCGAAGCGGTCGGCCCGCCGATGACTATCGCGAGATTTTCCGGCACTTGGCTTCCTCCACCAAAATCCGGCACAGTTCGCGATAACTGCCGCCGGCGTATTTAAATTGTTCGGGCACCAGCGAGAGCGGCGTCATTCCCGGGTTGGTGTTGATTTCCAAAACCACTACGCCGTCTTTCTCGTTATAACGCATGTCGGTGCGGGAAACGGTGTTGCAGCCGAGCGCCCGGTGCAGCTTTTCGGCATACCGGAGAGCGGTGTTGAAAGCGGCTTCGGGTATTTCCGCCGGAATGACATGCTCGGTCACGCCATCGGTATATTTTGCCCGATAGTCGTAAAAACCGCTTTTCGGGCGCATTTCCGTCACCGTCAGAGCCTTGCCGTTTAAGACGCTGACCGTCAGCTCTTTGCCCTCGATATATTTTTCAACCAGAATTTCGCGTTCCTCGTCGGCATAGTCAATCGCTTGCAAATCCTCCGGTGTGCGGACGATATAAACGCCGACGCTCGAACCGTCGCTGACCGGCTTGACCACATAAGGCATGGCAACCATGGTGCCGTTCTGCCGCAGAGCGCGGAAAGTCGTTTTTTCGCCGAACGGCACCTTAATCCCCGCCGACTGGCAGATCCATTTGGTCAGATCCTTGTCCATTCCGACCGCGGAAGCTTTCAGTCCCGAATGAGTATAGGGAATCTGCAACAGGTCCAGAAGCCCCTGGATTTCGCCGTCTTCGCCCCAATTGCCGTGAAGCGCGTTAAACACCGCGTCCGGCTTTTCTTCCCAAAGCGTTTTGATCAAAGCCGCGGTATCGGTCAGATCATGCTCGATCACCTTATAACCGCATTCGCGCAAAGCCGCAGCCGCCCCCCGGCCGGTCACCAGGCTCACTTCCCGTTCGGCCGAAAAGCCGCCCGCCAGCACCAAAACTTTCTTTGACATTTTACGAAAATCCCTATATTAAAGTAGTAAATCCAGCCCGGAATATAACAAAAAAATTTTAAGAAAGCCACAAAATTGATAAAAAAATTTCTGGTTGCCGCCCTGACCGCGGTTGTGTTCGCTTCCTCCGCCGAAGCGCTCAGCGTCAAACACGACTTCACCGCTTTCGTCGGCCCGTTCAACGCCAGCACCGCCGAATTTGAATATACGCTGACAAAAAAAAGCTACGCCGTCCGCTCGGTGGTGCGCACCAACGGCACTTTCGGTTTTTTGTACCCTTTTGAGGCCAACTACTACACCGGCGGCAGCATTGAGGGCGACAGGCTGGAAACTTCCGCCTACCGCTACACTTCACAGTCACGCTTCAACAAACGCAGCAAGGTAATGATCTATAACGAAGACGGCCAGCCGGTTTTTGCCGTCAGCAGCAAAAACGGCAGGGAAAAGAAAAAAGAAATCGAAGCCACGGCCGACAGCAAAAACACCACCAATCTGCAAACCGTGCTGGCCGCCATTGCCCGGCAATACAACCTAGTGGGCTTTTGCGATTCGCGGATTCCGATTTTTGACGGCAAACGCCGTTTTGACGCCATTTTCCGCGACGAAGGAAAAGAAGAGATAAAGGCCAACGAATATTCCGCCTTTGCCGGCCGTGCCGCCAAATGTTCAATGTATATCGACAAACTCGGCGCCGAAGGCGACGATCTGCTGTGGCAGCTGTCTTCCGACCGGCCGATCTATTTTTGGATTCTGAAAGACGCGGCAAGCGGCGCGCCGTTTATCGCGCGGGTAAAAATAAACGAAACCCCGCTCGGGGAAATGAACGTTTACACCACTAAAATCGAGGTAAAAAAATAATGGTTTCAGAACTTTTGCTGCCGGCAGGTTCGCCGGTCAAACTCAAAACCGCGATCCTTTACGGCGCCGACGCGGTCTATGCCGGCACGCCGGACATGAGCCTGCGCACCCAGTCGCAGTTTTCGCTCGACGACATCAGGGAAGGCATTGACTTCGTTCATGCCGCCGGCAAAAAAATTTATCTGACGCTCAACCTTTACACTCACAACAAAGATGTTGAAAAACTGCCGCATTTTGTCGACACCTTAAGACGGCTTAAGCCCGACGGGGTACTGATTGCCGATCCCGGCGTCTTCCTTTACTTAAAAGAACACGCGCCGGAGCTGAAGCGTTTCGTTTCCACCCAGGCCAACATCTGTTCCTACCAGACAGTCAAATTCTGGCAGTCGCTCGGCGCCGACCTGTGCGTTCTCGGCCGCGAAGTGTCTTTTGCCGAGATGGCGGAAATCCGCAGACAATGCCCCGATATCATGCTTGAAACCTTCGTCCACGGGGCAATGTGCATGTCTTATTCCGGCCGTTGCCTGATTTCCAACTTCCTTGCCGACCGCAGTGCCAACCAGGGCAAATGCGCACACTGCTGCCGCTGGCACTACCGACTGCACGTACGCCTGAAAGACGGTACCGTCCGCGACCTCAACATCACCCCGGAAAACCGCGGCATGTTCGAATTTCTGGTCAAAGAAGACTTCCGCCCGGGAGAGCTTTACGAAATTATCGAAGACGAACACGGCGCCTACATCATGAACTCGAAAGACCTGTGCCTGATGCCGCGCTTAAACAGCCTGCTTGACATCGGCATGCATTCGCTGAAAATAGAAGGCCGCAACAAAACCGAATATTACGCGGCGATCACCGCCCGCAGCTACCGGCAGGCGATCGACGACTATCGCCGCGATCCAAAAAACTGGTCGCCCGACCGCTATATGGACGAACTTTATACCCTGCAGAACCGCGGCTATTGTCTCGGCTTTTATGACGGTCATCTGACCAACCTCAGCCAGAATTACGAATATACCCGCACGCTCGGCGACTGGCTGTTTGCCGGTTCGATTGTCGAATGGCAGGGAGACGACATTATTTTTGAAGTGCGCAACTATATCAACGGCGGCGAATTTATAGAATTTCTGGTACCCGGCTCGCTTGAAAACGTTCGCTTGGCCTTAAACGAGTTTGAAGACGCAGACAGCGGGGAAATCACCCCGCGGGTTTCCGCCGGACAGGGCAAGAAAATCCGCATTCCCGCCGCGGCTTTCGGCCGGTAGGCGGAAATCGTCCGGGAAAAGCTGCCGCAATACACGGTTGCGCGCAAACCGGCGGCTTTGCAAACCGACGCCCGGGAAATGCTTGACCGCAAAAAGGAAGAATTTGCCGCCCTCTGCCGGCAGGATTGAACTTTCAAGGAAAATTCCGCCGGTCGTTTCAGACCCGCCGTTCAAATTCGGTCTGCGGCCGTTCGCGTTCGCGCCGGGCGGCGCGCATTTCGCGGGCGGTGTCGTCCAGCAGTTCGGAAATCATCTGACAGTCGCGCCCGTCGCCGTATGTGCTGCAATCCGCCTTGGCCCAGGCTTTTTTCAGAAAAGACTTTTTCACCGCGGCATCACTCTCGCGCCGGGCCTGTTCGACATAGGCGGTAATTTCGGCAATGTCTTCTTCCTTGCGGATGATTTTCTTCACCGTATCCAGCCAGGCGGCAATGTCTCCGGCCTGTTTGTACAGACGGGCGATTTTGCGGTAAACGGTTATGCGGTCGTACTGACGGGGAGAAAACGGCAGCGCGTTGCGATAATATTCGACCGCGCGGGAAACGTCCGGATCGTTCTCCGCCGCCAGATTTCCCATATTGTTGTAAGTCCAGAACAAAACCGTGTCGCGCGCCGGTTTGCTCTCAAGCGGGCAGTTGCCGCCGTCGCGGCAAAAATCGGCCACCATCTGCCAAGCCGTCAGCTTGTCCTGCCAAAGCTCAAGCCGGGTTACCGCTTCCGCCGCTTTTTTATAGGCGGTAAAAATGTTTTCGCTGCTGTTTCCCATAGGCATGTCTCCTTGTTTATAAGAAGATATGCGCTGAAGCCGCCGCTTCCATCGGAAATTAGTTTTAAACGATATCAAACTTTCCGTCGGTTATATCAGGCAAAAAGCCGCGGATGACCGGCGGCAGAAAAGTAATGCCGTCGACGCGCGCCGTCAGCGGGCCGCGCCGGCAGGCCGCAATCATGCGTTCAATATTTTCTTCTTCCCCGCGCATGAAAACCTCGACGCCACCGTCTTCGGTGTTGCGCACCCAGCCGGAAACGCCGCCGAGAGCCTTGGCCGTCCGCTTTGTCCACCAGCGAAAACCGACGCCCTGCACCCGGCCGCAGATCTTGAGATAAACGGTTTTAACGCTCATTGGCGCAAAAACTGTTCAATATCGTGCAATTCCCGTTTCAGATCCTGACGCCGCTGCTCGGAAGTGCTTTCCCGGCCCCAGTGTTCGGACTGCCACAGTTCTTCCAGGTTGGCGGCGTCAAAAGCCTGCTCGGCGGTGATATGGCCTTTCACCAGCGCCGCCGCCAGCAGTTCCGATTTGGTGTTGACGGCAGCCAGATAGAAAGCCGCCAGTTCCTTGTCGGACAGATTTTCCATAAAATTTTTCAAATTGCTTAAGGAATACGGATCCGTTCGTCGTTGTTGCCCCAGAACAAAAGCGAATCAGTGGGCGCAAACTGTACCAGTCTATCAATTACGTCCTGCCGGCAGTTTCGGATTTCCCCCACCGCCTGTTTGAGTTTTTCTACCGTCATCTTTGCCTTCCCTGTTTAAAATTCGGCGTGATTATAACCGAATTACTTTAACAAGTTCTTAATCAGCTTTTTCGCGCCGTTTTCCAAAGCCTTGGCCGCATCTTTCGTTACCGCGGCCCCTTTGTCCGCAACCCCGGCCGCTCCCTGGTAGGCGTCCTGAGCGGCGCCGCTGACGCCCGAAGGCTTGGGAAAACGATCCTGATACGCGGTGCCTTTGAGAGCGGTGTAGCACGGCGCGGAATCGCGGTCAAGCAGCAGCCCGGCTCCGGCGTAGGCAGGACCGGCGGCAACACCGGCAATGGTACGCAGCGCCCCGCCCTTATCCAGCGCAATTTTCGGATTTTGCAAAGTGCCGCTGATTTCAATCAGATTGCTCAGCGCCTGCATGATGCCGACGTCGTCAATACCGTTGCGATAGGCGTTCAGGCTCAGTTTGAGCTTGTCGTTTTGCAAATTGACGGTGCCACCGCTGACCAGCGTCAGCTTGTCGGAATCAACCGCAATCCCTTTGGGGAAACTGACGTTGCCGTTGCTGACATCGGCCCGCACGACCGCGCATTTCAAATCCACCTTTTCGGTTTTGGAAGTGTCTATCTTCAAAACATTCATCAGCTGACTGACAAAACTGTTGGTAAGCCAGCTGAGACGGCCGGTCTGCAGCGTCGACTTGTCGACAATCACGACCAGCCGGCCGGAAAGCGAATTGACCAGCGCGCGCCAGGTGTCGCCGCTGCCGCTCAGATCGGCCGAAAGCAGACTTTCCCCGCCGGAAACGATGCCGAAATCGGTACTGTTCGTTACCTGAAACTCCTTATGCAGACTTTGCAGCACCATATCTTTCGTATCGGCTTTCAGTATCAGCGAACGGGTACCGGCATTAACCGCGGCCACGATGTCCGCGGTTCCCTGCCCGAACCGCAGTTCAAGCGGATTGACGTTCAGCACGCCGTTTTTCAGCGATGCCGTAAGCCTAACGTCGTCAACCGAGAGACTGTCGTTGACAATCAATTTGGCCACGCCGACCTTGAAGTCGCCGTTGACGGTCTTCAGCAGCTCATAGGGAATCTTGTCGTTCGGCACCAGTTCGCTCGCATTGGCGGAAGCAATCAGCGGCGGCAGGTTAAACGCGGTCGGACTTTGCGGATTAAACGACCGCAAATCAATCTTATCGCTTTTCAGATCAGCTCTGACATACGGAACCTTGCCTGAGATGTCGGCGCCCGCGGTACCGGTAATTACGTTATTAACCACATTAAGCGAGGAAATATTGAGCGAAACGCTTTTCAGATCGGCTTTGCCGCTTGCAATCAGCGTCGTTTCCGGCGCGTTGAAATTGCCCGCCGGGTTATAAACGTTCATTTTAAACTCCGCCCGCAGCTTGTTCATCACGTCGTAAAGTTCGGCCTGCACCGAAGCCTTGACGTTCAGGGCGGTCACTTCAACGTTGGCCGGCCAGGCTTTGCCGGCATCAAACAATCCGGCCAGAGAACCGGTATCGCCTTTGCCGGCGATATTCATACCGTCAAAAACCAGATCCCAGCCGATATTCATCGGCGCGTTGATGCCTTCGGTTGAAAAGGTCAGACTGTTGATTTCAAGCTTTACCGGTTCGGCGCCGGAAGCCAGATACTGCACCTCGCTTTTTTTCACCGCCACTTCGCGGGCAACCACGTCGGTCAGGGTGTTAAGAAAAGCGGGCGTACCGCCGGAAGTCTCTTCGGCATGGGCGGAAGCGATCAGCCAGCCGCCGGAGGAAAAGGCGGTTTTGGCCGGTTCGGCCGTTTTTACCGGCGCAAAAGTCCAGTTGTTTTTGCCGTCTTTGGCCGTTTCCAGAAAAATTTTGGCATCGCTGAACACCGCTTTGTCAACCACCACCTGTTTTTTCAGCAGCGGCAGCAAAGAGAATTTCAGTTCCAGTGAGCCGATTTCCGCCATTTGCGGATTTTTCGCCCAGGAGGGGTTGGACAGGCTGACGTCGTTGATGATGAGCGTCGGAATCAGCGAAACGCCGAGAGAGGCATCGCCTTTAACCGCAAGTTTGCGCCCGGTCTGTTCGTAAACGATTTTTTCCGCATACGACTTATATTTGTTCAAGTCAAACGTTTTGAGGAAAACATAGCCGCCGACGACAACCACGACGACCAGCAGCAAAACAATTCCCAGCAGCCATTTCACAAAACGCATTTCTATCCCTCCCGTCAATGACAACAATTTTATTTTCAGTTTTTGAAAGCAAGTCCGGCCGCCTCCAGCCCGGCTTTAAAATGAGCCGGCAGCGGAGCGGTGATTACGGTTTGCTTATTATATAGGGCCGACAAATCGATTTTGTAAGCATGCAGATGCAATTTGTCGGCAAACAAGTTAAATTTTCTTCTTTCGGGACCGAAGTAACGGTCGTCACCGACGATCGGACAGCCGATCGATTCAAGATGTGCACGGATCTGATGGGTGCGCCCGGTCAGCGGGCTGGCTTCCACCAAGGCAAAACGATCGCCGATGCTGTCCAGCACCCGGTACAGGGTACGCGCGCTCTGGCCGTCCGGAGCAACGATCATTTTTTCTCCCGCTTTTTTCAGCGGCACTTTAATTTCTCCCTGTTCTTCCCGCGGACAGCCGACAGTCAGCGCCAGATAGGTTTTCGGCAGCCGGTGGGTGCGAAAAGCGCCGGTCAGAAGCTCGGCATACTTGCGATTGCGCGCCAGCAGCAGGATGCCGCTGGTGTCTTTGTCGATCCGGTGTACCAGTCTGGGACGTTCTTCCTTTTCAAATTTCAGACCGTCAAGCAGCCCGTCGACATGAAAATGCGTGTTGGTGCCGCCCTGCACGGCCAGCCCCGAAGGCTTGTTGATCGCGATCACGTTGTCGTCTTTGAAAATTACCAGACTGCGGATGAAATCGATTTCCTTCGGCGCCAGTTCGGCGCTTTTTTCCGCCGCGGCTTCGCCTTCTTTTAACGGCGGGATCCGGCGGCCAGCTTCAGCGAGGCTTCCGCCCGTTTGCCGTCAACCTTGATCTGCTTGGTGCGCAGCAGCTTTTGCAGCCGCCCCAGCGTCAGGTTCGGATAATATTTCAAAAACCAGCGGTTCAGCCGCATGCCGTCGTCGGCTTCCTTTACCTTGATCAGTTCCACAGACATAACTTATTTTCTTTCCATCATTTCTTTTTTCAGAGCCATCAGCTGCATGAAATCCTCTTCCCGGCCGGCGTTGTCCGCCCGGCGTTTCAGTTTTTCGCAGCGTTCCAGGTGCCGTTCCATCGGAATCAGTTCCAGACTTTCGATAAACCTGTCAAAATCGTCGCCGGTCTTAAAAGAAGGCTCTTTTTTGCCGAATTCGTAAATTTCCAGCGGATAACCGCGTTCGACCGCCTGCATGACAAATTCTTCCACCGCCGCCGACACGTTCATCGACGTGCTCGGTTTCACGCCGAGAGGATTGCCCGAAGGGTAGCCGAACTTTTCCCGCAGCTGCCGGTGGCGGGAAAAAGCGTCGTCGTTGTCCATTTTCCGTTCGACCACGTTCATCGCCGCCTGATATTCGTCAACCAACATGATTTTGAGTTTGGTTTGATAACCAAACTTCGGAACATGTTCCAACATTTTGAACGTATTTTGCAGCACCGAAGTGTCATAGACGATGTTCATTTTGTTTTTGACCGCCGCCTTGTAAATTTCATTTGACACCACGGTGGCAAAACGGCCGACCTCCCGGTCGCAAAAATCTTCGCGAATGTCGATGCCGAGCGTTTTCGCATATTCGGCAATAACATGATCGGAAGAGATGACCACCGCGTTGTCAATGGTTGACGCCAGGGTGGACTTACCCGACCCCGGCGCACCGACCAGGGCGTAAAAAGTCGGACTTTCCGACGGCGTTTTTCCTTTCAGCGCCTCGGCCACCATCCGCTCGGTAAAAACCTGCCGTTCGTCTTCCGCCAGTTCAATCATTGTCCGTCCTCCTCCTGCTGTTTGTTTTTGTTCTTTTCGCGGCGGAGTTTGTCAAAATACTCCACCCGTTTTTTCACTTCCCGTTCAAAACCGCGTTCCACCGGAAAATAAAGCTTCTGCCGGCCGATGCCGTCGGGAAAGTAGTTCTGCCCGGAAAAGCCGTCTTCCAGATCCTGGTCGTAAACATAGCCCCGGTTATAACCCAGCTCTTTCATCAGTTTGGTCGGCGCGTTCAAAATATGTTTCGGCGGCATCAGCGAACCGGTCTTTTTGGCCAGATCAAAAGCTTTGTGCATGGCTTTGTAAACCCCGGCCGACTTAGGCGCGGTGGCCAGATAAACCGTCAGCTGCATCAAAGCCAGATCGCCTTCCGGCGACCCCAGCCGTTCATAAGTGTCCCAACAGGCAATCGCCTGAGTGACGGCGTTCGGATCGGCCATCGACACGTCTTCCACCGCAAAACGGGTCAGACGGCGGAAAATATATTTCGGGTCTTCGCCGGCCGCCACCATCCGCGCCACCCAGTAAAGGGCGGCGTCGACATCGGAACCGCGCAATGATTTGTGCACGGCGGAAATCAGGTTGTAGTGGCCGTCGCGCCCCTTGTCATAGACCGGCGCCCGCGAACGGATGATTTTAAGCAGGCTTTCCCTGTCAAAAACCTCGCCTTCTTTGGCATAGTTCAACACGCTTTCCGCCAGGTTGAGGATATAGCGCCCGTCACCGTCGGCGGTGGCCTTCATCAGTTCGCGCGCCTCATCGTCAACCGGCAGCCGGCGACCGGTTTCTTTTTCCGCTCGACGCAAAAGCTCCTCGAAATCGTCGGAATTAAGACGGTTTAAAACAAATACCTGACAGCGGGACAAGAGCGCCGCGTTCAATTCAAACGACGGATTTTCGGTGGTGGCGCCGACAAGAATGACGGTGCCGTCTTCCACATAGGGCAGAAAACCGTCCTGCTGCGACTTGTTGAAACGATGAATTTCGTCTACGAACAAAAGCGTGCCCTTGCCCTGGTTGGCGCGGCGTTCCTGCGCATACTGAAAAACCCTTTTCAGATCCGCCACGCCGGAAAAAACGGCGGAAATCTGCTCAAAGTACAAATTGGTATGTTCGGCGATCAGGCG
>OLWO01000574.1_pt1 | contig 12477 bp, 10 predicted proteins | sample 1673751 | NCBI WGS metagenome assembly OLWO01 (sample SAMEA103958125, study PRJEB25191) | human gut metagenome
GCAGCTACGTTGTATTTTCACAACATAGCTGCCGCATTTTTGCGTTTGGGGTTCAGTGTACCTACTACACCAATCCGCCTATTCGATTCTTACACCACACCGCTTTGTAAGGCTCCTTTTCGGGAAAACGTCCCAAAATTGGTGTAGTTGTGGTGTAGTACCGCAGATATCTCCCGAATTTCGTTTAAAAATTCATCATATCTACGTTTTAATTTTGCATTTTACTGCTCAATCGGCTTCATTGTGGGGAGCTTGACTGGTAGTGATTTATAGCTGTTTACAAGTGTTCATAAGCCTTTGTTTGTGCAAGATAAAAAGGTCTTATTTTTCGCAACTCTACGCAACTGTTTACAGCTATTCTCAAATTGGTGGTAAGTCAGTGGTAAGGCTGGTGGTAAACTTATTCGTCCTCGTGAGAGTGCCAACGCTTCAAGACTTCTTCCACCTGTCCAATAAGCTGCTCCTTGTTCGGCATATATAAGACGTACCGGGATGCAAAAATCTGGTTTGACAAACCGCCCAGCGCATACTCGGCTGCTACGCTGTTCTTGTCGGTGCAGAGGATGATGCCGATAGGAGGATTATCTTCTGGGTCGTTGACCTCTGCGGCGTAGTAGTTCAGATACATATTGATTTGTCCGGCGGCTTCGGGCGTGAGCTTGGTGGTTTTCAACTCGATCAGCACATAGGCGTGTAAAATCTTATTGTAGAACACCATATCCACATAGTAGTGGGTGTTGTTCACTGTGACACGCTGCTGTGTGCCGACAAACATAAAGCCCCGGCCAAGTTCCAGCAAGAAATCTTCGATTTGTCGCACCAGTGCTGCTTCCAAATCGCTTTCAAGGAACGGCTTTTCTTCCGGCAGTCCCAAAAACTCGAATACATACGGGTCCTTGATAATGTCCTCCGGCTTTGTGTAGTCCACACCTCTTGCAGCCAATGCTAAAACTTGTTCCTTGTTGGCATCCCCACGAGACAAGAGCAGCCGTTCAAACAGGGAACTTTCAACCTGACGTTTCATTTCACGGACAGACCAGCCAGAATTGACTGCTTCTTTTTCGTAGAAGCTGCGCTTCTCCTTATCGGAAATGGATAACAGCTCACAGTAGTGCGACCAACTCAATTTTCCAGACACTGTCTGGAAAATTGGATAGCTGAGATAGAACTGCCGCATATTGTAAACATTCGAGCGCGAAAAGCCCTTGCCAAGCTCCTTTGTCAACGCCCTGGAAAGCTGCGATAAGGTCTTTTCACCATATGCAGCACGGATGCTGTCATTTTGTTCACAACGAACAACGACCTCACCAATCTTCCAATAAGTTGACAGCAGTTCCTGATTGACTTGCTGTGCTACATTTTTACGGGAAGCTTCCAGCAGAGAACGAATCTCACTCACTGCCGGAACAAGAACCTGTGCTACTGGGGCTGCAGATTTATTTTCCATCAGTCATTTTCCTCCTTTCCTTCAAATGTCGTGGTTGCAGATAAGAACTCTGCAAACTTGTCGATTTCCTTTTTCTTGAGATTTTTTGTGGCCTCGGTGTAGATGTTCATGGTGGTGGTAATATCGGCGTGGCCCAATACGTCTTGAATGACCTTCATGTTGATTCCAGCCTCGCAAAGACGGGTAGCACAGGTGTGACGCAGGGAATGACAGCTAAACTTCGGAAGCAGAACAAGGTTTTTCGGCTTGATTGTACCGCTTTCGCATTTTGCCAACTGTTCCTCGTTGCAGTCGCGGATGATACGGTCAATGCCTTTATTGATGGTGCTGTGATGCTGGCACTCGCCAAAACGGTTTACAAAAATAAAATCCGTATAGCCATCAATCGTCACCTTGCAGGAAATTCCAGTTTTCTTCTGATACTCTCGCTCTTGTACAAAAGCAGCCTTGACTTCCGGAGTCATAGGCACAATTCGGTTTCCAGCTTCCGTTTTGGGTGTATTGATTCCGTACAGACACCCTTTCTCCCGGTGGCTGTAATAAATCAACGTGTGATTTACACTGATTTCACCCGTATCAAGGTTGATGTCCTCCCAACGCAAACCCGTCGCCTCACCAGCACGGAGACCACATTCCACCATCACGGTAATGATAGGAAGCCAGTGATTGTACTTCTCACTGTTTTTCAAGAAGTTCATCAACAGCTTCTGCTGGCCTGCGGTCAGAGCCTTGCGGCGTTCACTATCCAGATTGTGCGTCTGTTTGAGCTCTTTTAACGCATTATCGGATGGATTGATGCGGAGATACTCGTCCTCAACCGCAAAATCCAGCACCTGATGCAGCACTGTATGGATGTTCTCCACCGTTGCCACTTTCAGACGCTGCGAATCCACAAGGCCATTGTAAAACCGCCGCACATCCGACTTTTTCAGGCTTCCGACCTTCCGCTTTCCAAACTCCGGAAATACATACATCTTGTACATATACTCGTAATTGACCAACGTATTGGCTTTCAGCCCCTTTTTCAGTTGCAGCCACTGCTCGTGAATGTCATTGATGGTCGCGTTCCGCGCTTCCGAACGAATGCCATCACTGCGGTCACGCTGAATCTCTGCTTCTTTCTCACGAAGTTCTTCCAGACTTTTGGCGTACACATTGTTGCGCTTGCCGTTTTCACTGCGCCAGCGGTACTCATACGTTCCGTTACTGCGCTGATATTCACCTTCCTTTAGAACACGCTTCTTTGAGTCTTTTCTTCTTTCTGCCATCGTTATGTCCTCCATTGTTGGCAGAAAGCAACCTACAGCTTAATCATACCATACCGCCGAGGTGCTTTCAACTGCCGACTTCATTTTTATTGTCAAATCGAAAATAATCGGTCAAGGTGTTCATCCAGCCTACGGCGTTTCAGCAGCCGCTTCGTACCATTCCAGAGAACAAAGGTGCAGTCTTTGGAATCGCTCATTTCGCGCAGCTTATTGATGCCAATGCCGGAATAAGCTGCGGCTTCTTCCAGCGTCAGATTGCTTTTCTCCCAGATCGGAACTTGTCGGGACTTGGTCCCTCCATCTTGCTGATGCAAGACCGTTCCGTCGCTTAAAGTCCCCACCGGGGACTTTATTGCTTCGCAAACGCGAACTTCTTTCATAGGCAAAACCTCCGTATTTTTGTTTGTAACCAGTAGCCTGTAACCACGGTAGAAAACTTTTTGTGCGGCGATGTACTGGCAACTTTCCGTATTTGTTTTTTCTTATCAGTTACAGGTTACATAGTTACAAATAGAAAAAACATTTGGAACGATGCAGTTTTTGACAGATGAAGGATGTAACCACACCTGTAACCAACGATGTAAAGCAGCCCTTCAAAACGGAAATCCCATCTGCTGAGCTTCTTCGTCTGTAAGTTCTACAAAACCGTCTGCCTCCACTTTTGCAGCGGTTACACGTTCCCATCCTTTCTGCACGCCATACTTCGGGTAGCGTTTGGCTGCTTTATGGGCTGTCCACCCCTTGATTTCGCCATTCACAATTCCTGCAGTCATGATCTCACAGATAGCACGGGTTTCCCACTCCGCAGGAAGATTCAGATTGCCCAGTGCCTCAGCGTAGAGCTGTTTGGAACATACCCGGTCACCCGTGTAATCCTCCAGAAACGCATAAATCATGCCCGCCTGTGTATCTTCCTGCATAAAATCTTTCTGGCAAATCTGCAAGGCTTCCTGCATGGCAGGGCTGAATGTCAGCTTATAATCACCGCTGTTGTAAATCGTCATGGCTTCTGCCCAAAGCTGGTCAATATAGGCACGGGATTCCGCTTCGTTATCCAGAATATGTACTTCGGCCTGTGCTGCATCCACCGGGATGGGGATAAAGCGGCGGTTTCCCGTGCGGTCACGGGGCAGGAAGTCCTGTCGATTGGTCGTTCCTGCAAAGACACATTGCCGCAAACGATCTGCCGGGTGTGTTTCATACGGGATTTTGTAGGTTTCTTTCTGCTTGCTGAGAAAGCTCTTGATTTCTTCAATGCTTTTGGCATTGGCAGTCGCAATCATTTCCGACATTTCCATAATCCAGTGGCCTTGCAGCTTGCGGAACACGTTATCATCATCCAGTCGCCGCAAATCATCCGAGAACCATTCATCTTTGATAGCAAGCAGCCTGAAAAAAGAGGATTTTCCTGCACCCTGCCCACCAACCAAGCAAAGCATCATTTCAAACTTGCAGCCGGGATGAAACACCCGTTTGATCGCTCCAAGCAGAAAAATCTTCAAGGCTTCTGCGGTAAGCTCATCTTCTGCCGCACCGAGAAAGCGATGCAACGCGTGGCTTATCCGCTCTACGCCATCCCACTTCAAGTCATTCAAGTAGTCCCGGATAGGGTGATAATGATTTTCGTTGGCAACAATGCGAATTGCTGCAGACACCCGTTTTTCGCTGTACAGGCCGTATTTTTCCATTCGGCGCAGAATGTACATCATATCGGTGTCGGTCAGTGTAGGGCCAGAACGCTGCCAGTCCATCGGCTTTACAATATCAATGCGTTCACTCAGCAGATTCAGCCGGATGGAATCTGCAAGAATCGGGTCGTTCTGCAAAACGGTCACACAGTTTTGAATCGTGTTCTGAACACCACCTTTTTCAGCCTGCGAGAGCATTTTGCGGATGTTGGAAATGGTCGATCTCGTATTTTCGGATTCGTTGGGCAATCTGTTGAACCTCCTTCCGATGTTCGGTGAAAAAATGTCGATTCTCTATCAGATATTGGATGTAATCAGTATAATGCAGGCTGGCAACAAAACAGGGATGCAGTTCTTCCTCTGCTGACTTCGGCGCAAATCGTTTGCGCCAGTCATCCAGAATCGCGCTGCACTCGTACAATGTTTGGATTGGGTTTTGACTTTTATATTCCACAATTTTCGGATACTGTAGTGGAAAAACAGGATTCATCGAAAGTCCAAAATCTGCGACCAGCTTTTCCGCCGCCCGTCGCAGGGACAGTTGAAACAACTTTGCGGTAAAGTCAATAACATCACCATCCGCTCCACAGCCAAAACAGTGAAACCGGGAATCTACTTTCATGCTGGGGTTACGGTCTGTATGGAATGGACAGCAAATCATGCTGCTGCGGTTGGGCTGAAAGCCATAGGCTTCTGCAGCCTGTCGAGTAGTAATATTCAGTTTTACGATTTCAAATAAATTGTCGTTCTTGAAAATTGACCTCCTTCTTATTTTCAAAAGTCCCTGCCGAATGGGAAAGCCACCTGTGGGCTTACGCATCGGCAGGGTTCCGGGGTGCGGGGTGGAAGACCCTGCTGCTTACAGGCTCATATCATAGCTGCGCTTCTTGCGTTTCGGTTGACGCTCTCGCTGTTCCTGTCGAGCCTGCTCCTGCCTTGCCTTTTCGCGGACTTTGGCCTCCCACTCGCGTTTCCATGCAAGGTCGGATTTCATCTCATTGGTTTTTCGGAAGATGCTGTACACATTATCCGATGCAATTTCCAGACGCCGAGATTCTTCTTTCAGGGGAGCGTATGCCCTTTTCCTCTCCGCAATTTCATTGGTCAGTTCTTCTTTCCGTTTTTTCAAGGATTTCAGCGATGGCAGCTTTCCATCATTTTCTTCCCGGAAATATTTCACGGATTCTGCATAGGCATCCAATTCCTTGGAATGTTCTGCACGGAATTTTTTCTTAAAAATCGCCTTCGCAAATTGCTGCTGGACCTCTTTTGTGGAAAGGTACTGCCCCGCATAATGAATCTGCTCATTGGTTTTGTACAGTTCATCCTCTGCCTGTGACAGCCGTTCATACGCAGCCTGCGCATTGGCCTGTGCTGTCTTACACAGATCGTTCAGTTCTGTCAGGTCGTTGATGTTGTTTTCCTGCACCCATACCAGCGTTTCAGCCATTTTCTGCAAATTGCTGATTTTGACCTTTAGCGCATAGGCCAGATTTTCCTGTGCCTTAACATTCTCCTGCAGGTCCACAACGAGCCGCAGCCTGGTTCTGGTCGTAAAGATCAGTATGGGGTCTTCCTTGTACCGCAGATTCTTCTCGGCGTTCTGAACAAAGAATCCTTCCAGACATTCTCTTTTGCAGATGTCCCCCAAGGAACGCTCCGATATAAACTTGTTCCGTTCCGGCGGCAGATAGCTGTAACGTCCACGTTGTGTTTTGACAAAAATGTCATATTCATCCTGCAAGATATTTTGAAAGTCCTCATACGAGATTGCTCTCTCACGAGCAGCGGCAACGGCATCCCGGATAAGCTGTTTCTGTGTTTGAAACTTTGTCGGGTTGGGCGTAAATCCTTCCTTTTCGATTTCTTGCTTTTTCTCATCCAGCCGCCGCTGTGCCCAATACTCTGCCTCGGTCACGCCCATTCTGGATGGTGACAGTAAATCGACCTGATGCAGAAATTCGCAGCGGCACAAATCCATGAGGGATTTCTGCAGATGCTTCAGGTACTCGTTCGTCACATGGTGCTTGTACCCTGCCTTGCAGTCGATGGGTCGCTCCATGAAGGGCTGCTGGGGCACATCCGATTTTCGCAAGCTGTTGATTACGATATGTACATGAATGTTTCCGCTGCCATTGTGACCGTCCATGTGCGTACAGACCAATGTCTGATGCCCCGGAAAATTTGCTTTTGCGTATTCCAGTCCAAGCTCCTGTGCCCGTTTCCCCGTCAAGCAATTTTCTGTGCTGTCCCGTGGGTCAAAGCTGATGATGTAATGATGGCTTTTGATTTCATTCTTATTTTTGTTCTTCTGATATTCGCGGTTCAGCTGCTGGCAGGCCGCATCAAAGGAATAGGGTTCACAGTTCAGGCCGTCCAGATAAAACTCATCCCGCATAATACGATTTCCGTTTTGGTCAAGGATCGGAGTTTTCCGAAGTTCGTCATGCTTGAAAATCAGATATTCCAGCGCAGCACCATAGTTGGAGCTCTTACTTGCGATGTGCTTTAAGATTGCCATAATTCTTTCCTGCCATTTCTGCGACTTGCTCCCGCATTTCAAAAATACAGGAAATTGCATGGTTGATGTTTTCGAGCATAGCGCGCGACTGGATACCGCCGCTGTTGAAGAACGCCGCGATCTGGTTCAGATTATTCCCGATGGCGGCAAACTCCCGTGTGATGGCTTCAATTTCGTCCGGGTGGACATAGAACACATACGAGGTATTCACGCGGCCTTTCATCAGCATCTGCGCTGTAAATTCAGAGAGGGTCATTCCGGCATCTTCTGCCTGCCGGTGTAAAAGTTCATGTACTACTTCTGTAACTCGTGCGGAGATTACTTTTGTCTTGACGATAGATTTCACTTTTTTCTTCGTTCTTGGCATGGGGTCTCCTTTCCAAAATCAAGAATTTGATTTTCCCGGCAGTGCATCTGCACTCCGGATGTGACCTGCTGCGACAGGCCACCAACAGGCAAAATCATGTGATTTTGCACGATGTGCGGGTATGGGGAGCGCAATCCCCATCAAGATGCCGCTATGGAGAAACCGCCCGTAGGAGCAGTTTCGTATACAAAGGCGAATCTTGCTCTTAACTACCGTCCACTCTGTCCCAGCCCGTTCCTGCCCGATTTTCTCCGGCGTATTTTCCGGTAAGACGTGCAGAATGCACATTCAGTACCAGAGGTATCCTGCTGGGGTGGTTCATGCGATTTTCAAGGTGCGATGTGACTTTGTAAGGAATCAGGAATTTTCAGAAGTGATGCCGTAGCGAATTGGCTTACTTTTGAAAACACTTCCTATACCCTATACAAACTTTAAGGGGTGTTTTTAAACCGGGTCTTTTGAAAGTTCAAAGAAAATTCATTTTTCCAACGTTCCCCTCTACCTATAACAATCTAAAATGGGTGTTTGGCAACCAGATTTTCAAATTTTGTTTGGAAAACTTCTTACACCAATATGAATCTATAGGGCCGTTTTGGAATACAGTTTTGAAAATTTCACAATTTTAGACAAAAGAAAAACGGCAAAGCGGATAAAATCCACTTTACCGTTTTAGAAGATATTCTATTACGCTGCGATTGCGTTGGCGTTGACCTGTTCAATGGTCTTGCGAATACCAAGCCATACACTCAAATCTGTAAAGACCTCTACGATGCTTCCCTGATCTGTAAAAGGCGGCTCCTGCAAAACGGAGAGGTCTTTCATCATGCCATTATGTACGATGTACTCGACAATCTGGTTGACAAAGTAAATCTGTCGGCTGTCGAGGTTAGCACCATCCAGATATTGCGAAAATGCAGCTTTCGCCGCAGCCATATCAAGACCAACGATTTCCCGCACGAATTCTCCCAAAGGCTTTGTGCCATATTCGGCTTCATAGTCCTCTTTTGTGCCAACCTCACTCCAAAGAATTTTTTCGAGTTCTTTGACATCTTCGGCAGTGAGCGGGATGTTGCCTTTCAGTTTGGCAATGGCTGCATTATCCTGATGCTGCCGTACATAGTACTCAGCTTTTGCCTTGTAATTTTTCAGATCATCGTTTTCCAGTTCGGCTTCTTTCCATTCTGTCGAAAGAATTTCGTCCGAGAAATCTGTGGTGTACCGTACACGCTCGATGGGGATGTACTTGATCAGGTCACGCAACTCTTTTCGGATGTGCTCAAACTCGTTCACATCGGCAGTTTTGATATAATCTGTCTGGATGAGTTTTTCGAGCAACGCGCGTTTTTGATCAATCTCTGGAATATTGGACACGCTCGCAACCGCTTTCGCTTTTTTCAGCAGCTCGTTGCGGCCATGAGTGTACGGCTTCCCGGCAAGGTATGCCAATTCGATGCCGTACAGCAGCGCATCAAAACGCAGTGCTTTCGGGTCGTCCGGCTCCGGTTCGATCAAGGGGGCAAGTTCTTCCCGGGCAATCAAGGTATCTGCATAGGTCAGCGCATTGTAACTGTTCTTGTCCGCATACAACTCGACATATTTCAAATGTTGCTTGACCGCAAAATTGTCACGATTCAGCTTCTGCACCTGACTGACCATGTGCTCCACCAGTGAAGTACGGAATGCTTTCAGTTCTTCCGTTTGGAACTGCATATCCTGCAATTTATACGCAATTTCAAACTGCAGGCCGAAAATCGCGCCCTGAACGGCAATCATATTCGGGGTGGCATTTCCTTTGTTCATGCGGAAAAATTCAAAATTTCCGCAGAAGTCAAAAATGTAGAACTTCTTTTTATCCTCACCATCCAAAAGCCCCGGACACAGGCGGGTGCCGCGGCCGATCATCTGCCAGAATTTTGCCTTGCTCAGAACCTTTTTGAAAAAGACCAGATTCAATACCTCCGGCACATCGATGCCGGTGTCCAGCATATCCACGGAAATAGCGATTTGAGGCATTTTCTTCGGGTCAGAAAATTCGTCGATGGCGCTTTGCGCATAGGTCATATAGTTGTCGATGACCTTGGCAAAGCCGGGAAGATGTGGGTATTCCTGATTGAAAACCCCGAGGATTTTCTCTGCATGGGTGTGATTCTTTGCAAAGATGATCGTCTTGCCCAGCTTGTTGCCGTAGTCGATTTTGATGCCCTTGGTCATCAGGGTGTCCAGCACTTTGCGGATGGTATCCTCGTTGAAAACCCATTCGTTCATGGCAGAAGATGCAATACGCTCCGGCAGGTCGCCGTTTTCATCCTCAAAGGTGTTTTCGTAGGCTTCCCGTTCTTCGTCCGAAAGTTCATCGTAGGTGATGCCTTTCTTCATGAACTTTACTTCGCTCTCCACCGAGAGGAAGTCAACCAGAAAGCCATCCTTGACGGCCTGCGCCAGCTCATAACCATAGGTGGGCACGCCGTTTTCGAGGTCAAAGATCTCGTAGGTGTTTTTGTCGATCTCATCCTTGGGTGTGGCGGTCAGGCCAACCAGCGGCGCATCAAAATAGTGGAAGATGTCGCGGTATTTATTGTAGATGGAACGGTGTGCTTCATCGCAGATGATCAGATCAAAATGGCCACAGGTGAACAGCTTGCCCTCTGCATCGTGAACGGAATCAATGCAGTTCATCATGGTCTGATAGGTCGAGAACACGCAGTGTGCTGTAAAGTTGTCTTTGTCCTCGCAGAGATTCGTTACGGAAAGCTCCGGCAGGAGGTTGACAAAGCTGCGCTTTGCCTGGGTCACAAGGCTGTTGCGGTCAGCCAGAAACAGCACGTTTTTGACCCAGCCATGCTGCAATAATACATCCACCAGTGCAATGACGGTACGGGTCTTGCCGGAGCCTGTTGCCATAACAAGCAGAGCCTTGCGGCGGTTCTTGCGGCCAAAGCTGTCACAAACAGCCTTGATGGCACCCTCCTGATAGTACCGTCCGGCAATGTTTTTGTTTACATCCACATTGGCAAGGCTGGTGCGCATTGCTTGCAGATTGAACCATTTTTCAAGGTCGCGCTTGGAGTAAATGGAAGCGACCTTGCGCTCGGGATAGATATTGTCCACAATGCGGGTGTCGAAACCGTTGGTCAGGAATACCACCGGGCGGCGGCCAAACTGCTTTTCGAGAATATCTGCATACAGCTTTGCCTGCTGACGGCCTACTGCAACATCCTTACAGGTGCGCTTTGCTTCGATCACAGCCAGCGCACGGCCATCATCGCCGTACAGGACATAATCTGCATAGCCGGTGCCGCTCTTGTTGGGCATCCCGGGCAGAGGGACCTCGTTGACCCAGTTTTTGCCCTCGACCCACCCGGCATCGGTGAGCATGGAGTCGATATACAGTTTCCGGGTCTTGTATTCCGAAAGTTCCAGCGGCTTGGGTACATAGGTGGGCTGCTGCGTTTCGCGGCGGGCGGTCAGCTGCGCCTTGAGCTCAGCGTTTTCTTTGATAAGTGCATCCAAATCCACATCCGGCAGGGCGGGCTGTGCAACGGGTGCAGCAGGCTGTTGTGTGAGCAGGGAAGCGTCAAATTTCTTTTCCTGATAGCTTGTTCCATAGCAGTACGCTACGAAATCAAGGAACAGAAACAGGTTTTCGAGGCAAAGTTCCGCCTGTTCCCGGCTGATGCTGCGGCTTCCGTGGGCGGCATCATTGCCGCGCTTGCGAATAAAATCCATCCGCCGCCACAAATCATCGTCTACAATGTCGTGAAATTCTTCGGTGCTCATCAGGCTGATGAGCTTATCATCCCACGGCTTGACGAGGGAGCTGTCCACCGAATACATCCATTTGACTGCAAATTCCATGGCACGGCGGCAGTCCAGCACAGCGGTGGCCGCATCAATGGGCAGAATCCTCTCCGCAGCGATCGCGGCATCCGCAAAGCCGGAAAACTGCGGGTCGTCTTTCAGAAAGTCAAAGTTGGTCAATTCTCACACCTCCCGGCTTCTATTTTGAACGATTTTCAGCCAAAATGCAAGTGCTTTGCGCAAAAAGTTCTGCGAGCAATTTTGATTTGTCTACCTCGGCTACAAAGTCGGCAAATTGGTTTTGGAGGGAAAGAGGGGGAACAACAACATTAAGGCTTTGAACATCTCCCTGATTTATACTTGCTTGATTAACAGCTTTTTTTGCTCGTGTTAAAATCTGACGGTAAATGTATTGAGAACAAAGCACAGTTGTTATATAAGTGGAATTCACCTTACTATCATCCAAATGAAAGCGCATCATATTGGATTCAAAAACAGTGTCTTCTTGTAAGCCACTAATACGCGCACATTTTCCAAGATATTCAATGCTATTCACACGATTGATAACAATATCATTCTCCACTAACAAATATCGCTCTTTTTCAAAGTCTGTACAACATAACCTTTTCAGATTGTTAAAATCGGTTACTTTTCCATTATAGAAACCATCAATACGCAAAATCGGAGTGCCGAACTTGTCTTGAACATAGGCTGACTGTGGTTTGTATAGTCCATTTTGTGGCATAACAGTCATAATGGAACCCAGCAGCACACAGGGAAATTGCTTGGGGTTCTCCATGAGATCACCAAACATCTCCACAAATCGAGCTTTGATAAGTTCATCCAGCTTGGTGAGTTGCTGCTTTCTGAAATCAATGCTAGACGATACCCGATTAAGCATATTTACAATTTCAAGCTGATTATCGTATTCGTGAAGCTGAATTTTTATAGTAGATAGAGTGGCTTTGTTCAGCGTAGCACCCATAACTGCTTTATTGGTTCCTTTACTCCAATCCTTTGCGCGAAGCAAGTAGTATAAGTATTCCGGCGAAATCTTTTCTACTCCTTTATCAATAAAGGCCATAATAGCTTCGTTGGAGTACATCTCTTTTTCTGTTATTGCCACCTTGCCCAAAGACAGCTTAAAGCTCATTATGACCGTATTGGCGGGAATCTTTTTCTGCAACAGCTGAATCCGAAAGCGTCTCTTTTGTATTTGATATATATTTTCCTGAGTTAGTCAGATCCGCAATAGAAATCCAGTTGTTTTCTGATTTTTTCCAATAGCTTGAGTTATCTCTGGATGGGGTTTTGCCCATCTGGAGAGTAAAAAGTTCCGACAGGGCGTATTCCATAAACTCTCTCCCACAAATTAGAATTGTTTCATT
>OLWO01000576.1_pt1 | contig 12463 bp, 10 predicted proteins | sample 1673751 | NCBI WGS metagenome assembly OLWO01 (sample SAMEA103958125, study PRJEB25191) | human gut metagenome
TTCTTCCGATGATATCGAATGCCGGCCATGCTTATCTATATTCAAATAGTTCATTATAGAAAGAGTTCATATCTATCGGACAGAGTTCTCTATAATTCTGACAGATAGATATTTTTTAATCATGGAATTATGATTAAGAATAGAAAAGTGTCTGTTAGCCCTGCTGATTGAGCATGAGCCGCCTTGGGAGGGCTGCTCGGGGGGAAGGAATCTGATGTCTCGGGAAGGCTTATGGATTCCTTGAAGGAAAGCACTTGTATCTTTTTTATGCATGCCAAGGGCTGCATTTCAGGGGGGAGGATGGCTGATTATGAAAAGGGAGTACAAAGTTTTGACGGCGCTGGTCGTATCCAGCCTGATGGGATTTTCTGCCATGACAGCAGAGGCTGCTGTGACGGTGACGGGACCAATTACGGAAACGGAAATTACCGGCAACAGTGATACAGGGACAGCCAGCGGGAATACGCTGAACGTGACGGATGCGTCGTCGGACTCAACTGGAATAAGGATTTATGGTGGTACCGTCAGTGGAGGTGAATCAGGCGATGCATCGAATAATACAGTCAATGTTACAAATACGCAGGTAAGCCAGGCTGAGATTTACGGCGGCCAGTCAAGACTGGGTGCGACAAATAATAATACCGTGATCTTTGACAGCAGCAGCACTGCCGCTGCTGTCTACGGGGCCTATGGCAATACGGCTTCAGGAAACCATGTGGAAAGCGCAGGAACCAGTAATTTTCTATACGGGGGCAGATCTTATACAAACAATTCTGGGAACTCTGTGCTTGTTACAGGAGGATCAGTACAGTATACGCTGTCCGGGAGTCAGGCGGATAATGGTTCGGCGGCAGATAATACTGTTGAAATTAGAGATGGTACATTTGGTGTAGTATACGGCGCACAGGGAAAGGGAGTAGAAAATAATAGCGTAACCATGAGCGGTGGTACAGTCAGTCAGATGATTTCCGGAGGCTATAATAATCAACCAGAAGGAAGTGCTGTAAACAATAAAGTTGTCATGACTGGCGGGGCTGTAATAAGTTCAGGAGATACAGAAAGTGTAGTGCCTGTTGTAAGTGGAGGCTGGGCCATCTATATAATCAACCAGAAGGAAGTGCTGTAAACAATAAAGTTGTCATGACTGGCGGGGCTGTAATAAGTTCAGGAGATACAGAAAGTGTAGTGCCTGTTGTAAGTGGAGGCTGGGCCATCTATGGGACGGCTGACCAAAACAGTGTAGAAATAAGCAAAGCGGTTTCTATAGCCGGAAGCGTAGCCGGCGGTTGGTCTTATTTGGGCGATGTGACCAATAACGTTGTCAAAATTTCTTCAGGCAGTGTCGGAGGCATCGTTGCTGGAGGTTATACTATCGGCAAGGGAGCTGAAGGAAATACTGTCGAACTGAGCGGCACGGCAGATGTTTCAGGAAATATCTATGGCGGTTATGCATTACACCAGATGGATAATCCACTCACCGGTGAGGCAGCAGCTGGCGATGCTTCTCAAAATACTGTCAAAATTTCAGATGTCACTGTCAAGGGCGAAGTCTATGGCGGTTATACGGCTGAGGGAACCACAAGCAATGATGCCACAGGCAACGCCGTCACTATCGAAAGCGGCACTATAGAAAAGACGGTCTATGGCGGGTATACGGCTGATGGTACTGCTTCTAAAAATACTGTCACCATCAATGGAGGAACGGTTGGAGTTGCTGACTCTACGGAAAGTTCAGATACCGTCTTTGGCGGTTATTCAGCAAGCGGCGAGGCTGTTTCCAATATCCTCACAGTCAGCGGCGGTGACCTGATCGGTCATGTCACCAGCGGTTATGGCAAGACAGGAGCCAGTGACAATACACTCACAATGACAGGCGGCTCTTCGACTAAAACGGTTGCTGGTTACGCCGAGACAGGGGATGCGGTCAATAATACTCTTGTATTCAGCGGAGGTACGTCCGCTATCACGATGGCAGCGCAGAGTGGGGGCAGCGCCACGGGGAATACGATCACCATTACCGGCGGAAATCCGGGGACAGTCACTGGCGGTGCCGGGGTGACGGGCGCATCGGAAAATACGGTCATCATCTCCGGCGGTACAGTTTCTAGTCCGGAAGACTTCGTACCTATCTTGACAGGAGGTATGGCCAGTACAGGAGATGCTGATGGCAATACTGTCACCATCAGCGGCGGCGAAGTCACAGGCGGAATCGGTATTTATGGCGGTTTTACTACCGAAGGCGATGCGAATAGCAACACAATCGATGTATCCGGCGGCACGCTTGACACAGACATTTATGGTGGGCAAACCTACGATGGCGCAGCAGATAACAATACGATCAATATTCTGGCGGGAGATCTGAACCCGGAAATGAGCCTCTATGGCGGTTATGGTACGACCGAAAGCAAGAACAACACGTACAATATGTATACCAAAGGCCAGACGGTCGCAGACTTTGCTTATTTCCAAAACCTCAATTTCTACGTCCCTGAAGGAACGACGGCTGGGGAAACCATGCTGACGGTCACTGGAAATGCAGCGGTTAACGCAGATACAACCCTGGCGGCTGTACAAAACAGCACGACGACCGACGGTACGACGGATGTCTCCGGCGCCACGGTCTTTGGCGGTGTCCAGAGAAATACGAAGCTGAACCCGGGCGAGTACATCAACCTCCTCTACAATGCGAACGGCATCACGACCGATGACACGAGCTACGGCACGATCGACGGCCTCGATACCGTCATCTCGGCAGGCTTCATCAACTATAAAGCCATCGTCGAAAAGAAAGATGCGAATACGATCGTCATCACCATTCCGAAGGACGAAAAAGGAACTCCTGATACGGATACGAAGATCCTTCCGGAAGACAGGGAAAATGCAGCCAATACGATCAAGAACGCAGGCGACATCATCGCCGGCAGCGCCCTCCATGCTGCAGAAGACGCATGGATTGAAAACCATGATATCGAAGCGAAGTTTGTACCGTATGCTATCGTCGGCGGATACGATCTCCACTATAACACCGGCTCCTACATCGACAGCAACGGCATGGCCGCCAACGTCGGCTTCGTAAGAAGAAGCCAGCACGAAGGCCATATCGACACCATCATGCCATTCTTCGAATACGGCAAGAGCCATTATGCAAGCTACCTTGACACCGGAGCCAGAGGCGACGGCCGCCAGCACTATACCGGCGGCGGTATCCTCTTACGGCGCGATCTCGACAGCGGCCTCTACTATGAAGGCGCCGTCAGAGCCGGCTACCTCAAGGGCGACTTCCACGGTATGATCGCCAAATCCATGTCCCGCTACGACAGCGGCGCACCATACATCGCTGCCCAGGCAGGCCTTGGCAAGATCTACACCAGAAACCGTGACAGCTATGACATTTACGGTAAATTCTTCTACACCTACCTCGGAAGCGACAGCGCCGTCGTCCACAGCGGCTACGGCGACTCGAAGTACGATTTCGACTCCATCAATTCCTATGTCACCAGACTCGGCATGAGATGGACCAGAGACTTCGACCAGATAAGATCCCTCTACGCCGGCATCGGCTGGGACTACGAAGCGGGCAGCAAAGCCAGACCACCTACGCAGGCTGGAATACCCCAAGCCCGACCGTCAAAGGCTCCAGCGGCTTCCTCGAACTCGGCTGGAAGAGCAAGATGGACAATTCCCACCCATGGGGCGTCGACCTCAAGGCCACCGGCTGGACCGGCAAGCAGGAAGGCGGTACCTTCTTTGCGACCATCAGCCATAACTTTTAAGTGAATAGAGCGTGAATAGAAAAAGCCTCGTGCATTTGCACGGGGCTCTTTTTATCAATACATTGGAATTTATTTGTAATCAATTCCATTATAGTCCATGATTTCTTCAATATCTTTTTTCATTTTATCACTGAATTCTTCCAAATCAGATTTGTGAATGACGCCGTAAGCTGCAAGGTTCGCCAGATTAGAAAGCAGGCGACGTCTGCTCATTTCAACGATTAGTCCGGGATTCTTCCTGTCTTTTTTGATTCTTTCTTCCAAAGTCCAGAATCTTTCCGATGCCGATACATCCTTTTGCAGAATTTCCATGTATTCCTGAACTAATTTTCCCATATATGCGTCCTGCCAGCCCCTTATTTTTTTTCGGAACAGCTGCCAGTCTTTTTCAGATGGGTCACCTCTAAACAACATATACATCCCTCTTTCTTAATCATCATCACCACGATTTTCTGTACAGATGATGTCCAGTTCACCGTCATCATAATAAATTCCCGCATCTTTATAGGGGACAGGTCTGGGGCGCCCCATGGCATACCGCTTGCAGCTTTTCGGGCCATAGCAGTAGCTCTCGAACCTTAATCTCTGGGAAACGCCCCAGTCGTATTCAATGATAACATTTGCTATGCAGGCCCATTTGCAGGTGAAGCATTTGCCTCTCCATCTCCGGCCGTCCAGCATGCGGCATCCGCGCCAGTTGTAAACATCTAAGGATGGAACTTCACCCTCCCATGGAGAAGTCTTTTCTTCATCGACAAAATCAGCCGGCTTTATCTTTTTCAAAGCTCCGGCCCGGTAATAATCGGCATAGTCGAGCTTTGGATACAGCTTCGTCCAGGCAGTTCCAGATATTTCATCACCGATGTGAAAGCGAAGCTTTTCCTGCTGCTTCTCTGAAATGGCAATAGAAAAATCCTTGTCTTCGCTGTCTGCCACTCCTTTCAGGAACAGGTTATAGCCCTTCATGCCATGTGAACGGTTATCCAGACGGTAGCGCCAGACATTGGCACGCGGCTGAACAGATACGATCCGGCCGAAAAATCTGATCTTCTCCTGCATATCCTTCATAAGAAATCCCTTCTTAAAATGTTTTCCTGATTGGGAGAATCTTTATTTCAATTATATGCTGAGCCGGCACCCGTAAGCAAGACGGGAGGGGGCAGATGGAGAAGTGTGATGGTAAAAGAAAGCCGGTATAACGCATAGGCTGTCCCCGTCAGGGGAAAGTGGCGCGTATGCACCGAAAGGGGTTCATTCCTTCCGCACAACGAAAAAGAGCTGTGAAAAATGATTTCCATTTCTCACAGCTTCTTTTTTAGCTTCTTGAGGAAGCCAGTGTTTTGTCGATTTTGTTTTCCGGTTTCTGAGAGATCTGTACGATCTGGCTCCGGATGCGTTCCATCTCGTCATTGTTATCGCCGGTCAGTTCTTTCAGTGTGACGGGTGTATCATCTGCATTGGTGAGGGGAGTCGCAATGGTCTTGTCGACTGCGTTGTAGGAAAAGCTCTCGGTCTTGCCATTCTTGAGAGTGACCTGCAGGCGTCCGCCATCGACTTTCCCTTCGCCGGAAAGACTGCCTTCGATTTCACGGCTGCCAACCTGTACTTTGTGGTCTACAGTGATGGTGCCGTCGTCATTCCTGGTAAATGTAACGGTTTCCAGGTTTTGCATGTTGTCGCCGGTCCAGTTGACGCCGGCGTCCTGCACGCCCCACCAGGTACCCTGCCAGGGGCCTCCGTTGAAGAAATGGAAAAACGCAAAAGCGCCGCCGGCTGCAATGAGCACGATCAGTATCAGAGCGGCTGCAATGTATTTTTTCATTACTTATGCACATCCTTTGATTCACGACTTTGAATGACAAAATTATTATACACTAATTGGACAGATTGTGGAATGAAAAAGGACGATATGATATAGGTTTCTTTTGTATTTTCAAAATAGAGGCCTTTTTAAGCAAAAATGAAACCGAATTTGATTAGTTGTATGATTCTTATTGTCAACTGTGTAAAAACGCGTTTAAATGGCTTTATAACGCATTTTATGGTATAATATAAACGTAAATCGTTTAATTTTTTTGAGGGCGCGGACTTTCCGCGTTCTTTTCATGGCATCTTTTTCAGATGCCGGAGCAAGGCAAAGGAGTTTTTATGGAGGATTGGAAAGAAGGTAAAATCATCTCGACGCCCCTTGAGGCGCAGATGAAAAATTCCTACATCGACTATGCGATGTCCGTCATCGTGACGCGCGCACTGCCTGATGTCAGGGATGGCTTGAAACCGGTTCACCGCCGCATCCTGTATGCGATGAATGAATCGGGCATGCTGCCGGGCAAGGCTTACAAGAAGTCCGCCCGTATCGTCGGCGATGTCCTCGGTAAGTATCACCCGCACGGCGACACAGCAGTGTATGAATCCGCTGTCCGCATGGCGCAGGATTTCTCTACCAGATATCCGCTGATCGACGGCCACGGCAACTTCGGTTCTGTCGACGGCGACTCCGCGGCTGCTATGCGTTATACCGAAATGCGTATGGCAAAGATCACGGTGGAAATGCTCCGCGACATTGATAAGAATACGGTCGATTTCGTACCGAACTACGATGGATCCCTGCAGGAACCAGTCGTTCTTCCGTCCAGAATTCCGAACCTTCTCGTCAATGGTTCTTACGGCATCGCTGTCGGCATGGCAACGAACATTCCGCCGCACAACTTGAATGAAGTCATCGACGGCCTCTGTGCTATGATCGACAATCCGGAAATCACGGTCGATGAGCTGATGAAGTACATCAAGGGCCCGGATTTCCCGACGGCTGCTATCATCCAGGGCCACAAGGGCATCGAAGACACGTACCGCACCGGCCGCGGCAGCATCACTGTCCGTGCCAGAACGGATATCGAAGAAATGCCGCATGGCAAGAACCGTATCGTCGTAACGGAAATTCCGTACCAGGTCAACAAGGCGCGCCTCATTGAGACAATCGCCGACCTGTCCAGACAGAAGGTCCTGGACGGCATCACGGCTCTGCGCGATGAATCCGACAGAACGGGCATGCGTATTGCTATCGAGCTCCGCGCTGACGTGAACCCGGAAATCATGCTGAACAATCTCTTCAAGCATACACAGATGCAGATCAACTTCGGTGCTATCATGCTGGCGCTCGTTGACGGACATCCGCGTATCCTGAATCTGCGCCAGATCCTGTACTACTACCTGAAGCATCAGGAAGAAGTCGTCACCAGAAGAACGCAGTATGAACTGGACAAGGCAAAGGCCAAAGCCCACATTTTGGAAGGCTTGCTGATCGCTCTTGATCATATCGATGAAGTCATCCGTACGATCAGAGAGTCCCGCACGGACGACATCGCAAGAGCTTCCCTGATGGAAAAATTCGGCCTTTCTGAAAAACAGGCTACCGCGATCCTCGATATGCGTCTCAGAAGACTGACCGGTCTGGAACGCGACAAGCTGGAACAGGATTATAAGGATGTGTTGGAAACGATTGATTACCTGACCGATCTCCTCTCCAGCCGTGACAAGCTGATGGGCGTAGTCAAGGATGAACTCCTCGATGAGAAGAAGAACTTCGGCGATGAACGCCGTACGGAAATCGCTGAAGCTTCGAACGATTTCACGATGACCGATCTCATCCCGGATGAACCGATGACGATTACGCTGACAAAGCAGAACTATATCAAACGCATGGATTCCGCTGATATCCGCGTCCAGAGAAAGGGCGGCCGCGGCGTATCCGGCATGAAGATGAAGGATGAGGACTATGTCTGGAAGCTCCTCAGCACCTCCACTCATAACAGGATCCTCCTCTTCACGAACAAGGGCAAAGTCTACATGAAGACAGCCGTCGAATTCCCGAAGTCGGGCAGAACGGCAAGAGGCAGCGCTCTCATCAACTTCATCCCGGGTCTTGCTCCGGATGAAAGGGTGACCGAGCTCCTCGATATCGATGCAGGCGATAAGGATATGAAGTACCTGCTCATGGTCACGAAGAAGGGCTATATCAAGAAGACGGAAATTTCCGAATACAAGAACATCAACAAGAACGGCCTGATCGCTGTCCGTCTGAATGATGGCGACCGTCTCGTCACTGTCCTTGCTGTCAAGGGTGATGAGGAAATCATCATCGGCACCCGTCAGGGCATGGCTATCCGCTTCTCCATCGGAGACGATGAAGTCCGCACGATGGGCCGCGCTACCGCAGGTGTCCATGCAATCCGCCTCTCTGATGACGACGGCGAGCTCGACGAAGTCGTAGGCGCAGTTCTTGCTACGGATAAGGATATCTTCACGATTTCCGCTGACGGCAATGCGAAGAGAAACAAGTCCTCCGCATACCATCTCCAGGGAAGAAACGGACGCGGTGTCCGCAACTTCAAGAAGGGGTACGAAGTCGTCGCTCTCGTAGCCGCTGATGACAATGATGAACTCGTCGGTGTATCCGAACAGGGCATCACCATCAAGACAAAGGCCAGCCAGATCTCCAGCAAGAAGGCAAGAGCCGGCCAGGGCGTCATCCTCCAGAGACTGGAAGACGGCGACCGCATCGCATCGATCGATGTCATTTCCAGCGATGACGACGTCGATGAAGACGAAGAATAATCTTTTCATATAGTATAAAGAGACAGATGTGCGATACTGCAAATGGTATTTCACATCTGTTTTTTTATTGTCATTGCTGCCTTGTCAGCTGTCTTTTGCCGTTTGTCCTTCTCATTTAAAAAATATTTAGGAAAATTTTCATAAAAATGCGCTTCTGGAAATGCCCATAAAAAGGGAAGAAATGAGGTCTCATGTTTCATTTTCTTCGATATAACAGGCCTTCCGGGGCATGCATTTCCGCCACGCCCGATTCTATCGGGAACTTGATAGTTCTTATGCATAACTACCATATATAGGATGCAATTAATGAATTTGACACCATATAAAGTATTTGGTACTATAGTCATGCACTAAGAAATACATATCCCAGACACCCGGGCGTCTGGTCAGAAACATCTGAAATTATCTTATAAAAAATATCCATTAAAGTGGGGGATCGTTATGAATCACTGGTACGATAATGAAATCAGCCAAGGCATCTTGAGAGAGAAGTATTATCACAAGGGTGAAACAAACCCTGAACAGTTCATGGACCGCGTCAGTTCTATTTTTGATGATGACCTGCGTCCAAGAGTGAGAGGATATCTGGAAGAAGCTTCCTTCTGTCCGGCAGGCCGCGCTCTCTATGCTGCAGGCTCCAAGGGCAAGTTCAAAGTTTCCCTTTCCAACTGCTATATCCTTCCTTCTCCGAAGGATGATCTGGAATCGATCTTCAAGTCCAACTACGAGATCGCCCGCATTTTCTCTTACGGCGGCGGCATCGGCATCAACATTTCCGGCCTTCGTCCAAAGGGCAGTGAAGTAAGAAACGTTGCAAGAACTTCTACAGGCGCTGTTTCCTTCATGAAGATTTTCAACGTGACTGGCGAAGTCATCAGCCAGAACGGCAGAAGAGGCGCTATGATGGTCGGACTGAACTGCGATCATCCGGACATCTATGAATTCCTGCATATCAAACAGAATGAAGAAAAGCTGTCTTCTATGAACATTTCCATCCTCTTCACGGATGAATTCATGGAAGCTGTCAAGAATGATACAGACTACACTCTCCGCTACCATGTAGAATCCACCGGCGAAAATATCGAACGCGTCATCCGCGCAAGAGATTTCTTCATGGAATTCTGCGAAACCCAGTGGGACTGGGGTGATCCGGGCGCGCTTTTCTCTGACCGCCTGAATGATTACCATCTGCTGGCCGGCTATCCGGAATACAAGATTGAAATCACCAACCCATGCGGCGAATTCGGCGGCAATGCTTACAACGCATGCAACCTGGCAAGCATCAATCTCTACAGCATGATCGATGACAAGTTCAGCGATGAACCGAAGCTGAATGAAGAAAAATTCCGTCAGACTGTTTATGACGGCATCGCAGCTCTCGATGAAATCGTTTCCTATGGCTATGACATTCAACCGCTCGATGAAAACAGAACCTGCATCGACGACTGGAGATCCCTGGGACTTGGCCTCTTCGGCGTAGCAGATGCTCTCGTTGCCATGAAACTGAAATATGGCAGCGAAAAGGCAAATGCATTCATGGGCGAAGTCATGAAGATGATGCTCCTGACAGCTCTCCGCTCTTCCTGCGACAGAGCCAAGAAGCTCGGCACCTTCGGCAAGTACCGCTGGGAAGCTACCAAGCAGTCCCCAGTCATGGATCTTGTGAAGGAACTGGATCCGGAGCTGTATGAAGACATTCATCAGCATGGCCTCAGAAACGGCACACTGCTTGCCATCGCTCCTACCGGCACCATCTCCCTCCTGATGGGCAGCTATTCTGGTGGATGCGAACCGCTCTACAAGATTTCCTACGAAAGAACCACGCATAAGATGGAAGATGTACACGGCAGCTTCCGCGTCTATGCGCACAGCGTCAAGGACCTCCTTGAATACCACAACCTTCCGCTCAACCTGACCGATGAAGAAATCATCGAACGTTTCCCGTGGATCGTAGAAAGCCATGAAGTGCCTTTCGATGACCGCGTGAAGCTCCAGGCAGTCATGCAGAAGTATGTAGACAACTCCATTTCCAGTACCGTCAACCTGAAGCACGATGCAACTCCGGAAGATATCTTCCAGATTTACATGGATGCATGGGAAAGCGGATGCAAGGGCATCACAGCATTCCGCGACGGCTGCCGCCGCGGCAACATCCTGGGCGTCGATGAAAACGCCAAGGCTGATGAAAAGAAAGCTGACGGCAAGGTAGAAAAGGTTAATTTCGAACCTAAGAAACAGGAACCGACCTGCCCGCACTGCGGATCCCACCAGATCCACGTCGAAGGCCACTGCACCACCTGCAACGAATGCGGATGGTCCACCTGCAGCCTCGTCGAAGGAGCTTGATGAATAACTAAACAAAAAAGGCTGTGACGAAATGATTGCACATTTCGTCACAGCCTTTTTATATTGTCACATACGGATCAGCGGAATTATTTCAGCATCTGATCGAAATCATTATTCAGTTTCTTCTCGGACTGGCTCAGCTGGTTTTCTGTGGATGCAACCCATGCTTCATTGTTGGCAAGGTCCTTCTTTGCCATCTCGATCATCTTATTGAGTTCAGATGGCTGCGGCCCGCCTTTGACGGCGCGGTTGTGAACGATTGCAACGGGATCCTTTGCATTCTTCCATTCTTCTGCTGTCATCGGGAAGGCCTTCGGGATGGATGGGTCTTCCTTGGCAACATCGGCTACGGATTTAGCATAGATGGTCTTGGCATCTTCATAGGAGAAGTCAGCCGGAGTGATGTTGTTGGCTCTTGCATAGGTAACGACATCAGAAGCGAAGTGGTGGCCTACGCGGAAGGGGATGCCGTATTTCTTCATGAGCTGGTCGGCAATTTCCTGCGAGCAGGTCCAGTCAAGATTCAGTTCTTCGAGCGAACGGTCCGGATGGATGACAAGGTTGTTCAGGATGCGGTCGAATTCGGAGAGGACTTTCGTTGCCTGCGGTACGATGTCCATTCTTCCACTCAGACGTCCGTCAGCCATGCCGGCAGGAATGTTGTGGGAGCGGAATGCTGCTTCGACAGACATGCCAAGGAGCGTGGAAGCGTCAGTGCGGCAGGAGTTCAGGATGCCGGGATTTCTCTTCTGCGGCATAGCGGAGGAGACATATGTATTTCCGCCGCCTTCTTTAAGAAGAATCCACGGACGCGGCTGTGCGTACTGCTGCATGATTTCTTCAATGAAGCTTGTCGTGTGGATGGCGATGGCATTCGTGATACCGCCTGTTTCAATCGGCGCTTCCTGCGGGAAGATCTGTCCTGCATCGTACGTATTGTAGGCGATGGAGTCAAAGCCGAGGTAATCGGCCATGCGGTCGCGGTCAAGCGGCCAGCCGGTGCCGTTCAGGACCATGGAGCCCATCGGGGAGCGATTGAGGCGGGCATAATATTCTCTGACACGCTGCATGTCGCGGTTGTATGCATTGGCATAAGCGATGAGGTGGTGAGCCAGGCTGTTTGGCTGGGCAGCGACGCCGTTCGTATAGTTCGGGATGATGGTGTCCTTGTTTTCTTCAGCCAGCTTGATCAGGGAACGCTGCACGTTGTCGAGCTCTTTGGCCATGGCCATGAGATGTTCTCTCTGTTCCATGATGCCGACGGTCGTCAGCATATCCTGGGAAGAACGGCCGGCATGGATCTTCGTGACTTCCGGGCCTGCTGCCTGGATGAGGTATGGTTCGAAAGCGACGACATTCGTCGGACGCGGGCCGCCTGGCTTGTTTCCTTCATCAAGGACCTTCTGGATGCCATGGGCAATGTTCTTGCCTTCAGCAGGGGTCAGGAGCCCTTCATCGGTATTGATGATATCAGAAGCTTTATTGATCTGGCCGAGCCAGTAAAAGTTGTCTCTGGGTGTCTGGTCAGCAGCAAAAATGGTCGAGCCGGACATCAGCGCGCAGAGCGTGAGCGCCATCAATGATTTTTTCATAGAATCTCCTTTCAAAACAGCAGGCATGAGCCTCGATGTAAACAAAATCTGTACTTATTATAACAACGGTAGACGTGTACTAAGTCAATGAAAGTATTTATAAGAAGAGATAGAAGAAATACTTATATATAGTAATAT
>OLWO01000580.1_pt1 | contig 12434 bp, 16 predicted proteins | sample 1673751 | NCBI WGS metagenome assembly OLWO01 (sample SAMEA103958125, study PRJEB25191) | human gut metagenome
ACCACAAGGGTTCGCTATGGATTTTTAAGTGTTCAACTTAATTATACAATCCGCCTTTATTTTTCTTCTCTAACTTTTCCTTGGTTTTCTGTTACAATATATATAGAAGAGTATGAAATACGGATGATTCGGTATGGTCTTTTTTTATGGGAGAGGGTGATGGTATGGACATGAAGGTTGTGGTGGATCCCTGGTTTGAGGGGAAGGAGCTGCGGCATTTTGTGCGTGGACATATGCATCTCTCTTCTTCTCTCTGGAAGAAAATCAAGTGGAATGGAAAGATCCTGATTAATGGCAGACAGGTGTTTAATGCACGGACGGCGCTGCATGCGGGGGATGAGATTACTCTGATATGGTCGGAGGAGAATGATATTCTTCCGGTGAATATTCCTTTGGATATTGTGTATGAGGATCCGTGGCTTTTGATCGTGAATAAGGGACCTCATATGATTATCCATCCTACGGCGAAGTCGACGCAGGAGACGCTGGTGAATGCCGTGGCGTGGTATTTCAAGGAGAAGGGCGAGGATGCGGGGATTCATCCTGTGTATCGTCTGGACCGGAATACGACGGGACTTGTCGTTGTCGCAAAGTCAGCGAATGTGCAGTACGATCTTTCGAAGTCTCATGATTCGATATTCCGTGAGTACCTGGCTCTTGTGGGCGGGGAAATCGTGATGGGGGATGGGGCGAAGAATATCATCGGAGAGCCGATCGGACGCAAGCCTGGCAGTATCGTTGAATGGATGGTCAGACCTGATGGGAAGCCGGCTTGGACGGAGTACATGGTTTTGGCGCATTCGTGGAAAACGTCGCTGGTGCGTGTCCACCTCCTAACGGGAAGGACGCATCAGATCCGCGTCCATTTCTCTCATATGCATCATCCGCTTCTTGGAGATGACCTTTATGGAGGCTCGATGGAGCTGATCCAGCGGCAGGCGCTCCATGCGTATAATGTAGAATTTTTGCATCCGGTGACAGGGGAGAAGATGAAATTTACCGCTCCTGTTCCTGATGATATGAAGTCTTTGATTACGAATATCTGGCCTGATCTGGATATTTCCAAACTATGAGGCGCCTATGACGATTCAGAAGAAAAACGGAGTTTCATACCTGACCTTTGATGTATTTGAAAACGCGCCCCTTACGGCTGCTGTCTCCTGCAGGGATGGCGGTGTCAGCCAGGGGTTTTTCACTAGCCTGAATATGGGGCTCCATGTTGGGGACGATCCTTCCCTTGTTGTGGAGAACAGGAAACGTTTCTTTGATGCGCTTGGCGCAGACAGCAGAACACTCATCAACTGCAGCCAGGTGCACGGGACGCATATAGAAATCGTGGGAAAAGAAGACTGCGGACGAGGAGCGCTTTCGCTCGATACGGCCATCCCGGATACGGACGGACTGATTACGAATGAAGCGAACGTCCCAATCACGATGAATTACGCCGACTGCACGCCTCTTTTTTTCTATGATCCGAAGGGCGTCATTGCCCTTTCCCATGGAGGATGGCGCGGGACAGCGGGAAATATTGTAGGAAAGACCATTTCCATGATGGAAAAGAAATATGGCTCGAAGAGAGAAGATATCCGTGCTGCCATCGGGCCGGCCATCGGTCTCGAATGCTTCGAGGTCGGGAGAGATGTCATTGAAGCGATGAAAGCTCTCTTTACTGATGAAGAAATGAAAAAGCTCAGTTGCACGAAGGAAAATGGAAAATTTCTCTTCGACCTGCCGGGAGCCAACCACGTTCTCATGAGAAAAGCAGGCATTGCGGAAGATCACATCGAGGACTGTGGGATCTGCACCTATTGCCATGATGATATTTTCTACTCCTACAGGAAAGCAGGAGGAAAGACAGGACGCCATATGGCCGTCATGATGCTGAAGAATTAAGTTTCATAAAGGAGATGCGCGTATGAGGACAGCGGTCGTCACCGGAGCCTCCTCCGGACTCGGACGGGAATTCGTGAAACAGCTATCCGAAGAAGGAAAACTGGATGAAATCTGGGTCATCGCCAGAAGAAGAGAAAAGCTCGAAGAACTCGCTTCTTCCGTAAAAACGCCCCTTCGTATCTTCGGCGCAAGCCTGGATGACGAAGGCCTTTACGGTCTCCTTTCCGTCCTGATGGAAAGAGAAAAGCCTGACATCCGCCTCCTCATTAATAACGCAGGAAGAGGAACCATGACCACCCTCGACGAAGAAACCACCGAGGACGCCGTCAGCATGATCGGCCTGAACTGCCAGGCTCCCGTGAAAATGATGAAACTCTGCCTTCCCTATATGAAAGAAGGAGCAGGGATTATCAACGTAGCATCCGTCGCAGGACTCCTGCCCCTCCCGGACCTCGCCGTCTACGGCGCGACAAAAGCCTTCCTCCTTTCCCTCTCCCAGGCAGTCAATGAAGAAATGAAAGAGAGAAACATCCACGTCATGGCCCTCTGCCCCTACTGGATCAAAGACACCGAATTCATAGGAAAAGCAGGCGCCGAAGGCCGCATCTCAGAAAAAGGCATCCTCAACGCCGAAGACACAGTAAAAAAAGCCCTAGAAGACCTCCGCCACGGAAAAGCAGTCAGCCTCCCAGGCAAAATGGCCAAACTCACAGCCCTGGGCACCCGACTCGCCCCGCTGGGGCTAGTATGGAAAATACGGAAATGGATGAAAGTGTAGGGAATGGGAAAACATGCCGACCGCGAAAGGCTTCCCCACGGGGGAGCTGGCGACGGAGTCGACTGAGGAGGTGAAGTTCCTCAGCCGCAGGCTGGTTTAAGGGTGTTAACCTTGCTCCGAAGGAGAAGGTCCGGTCGGAGACCGGGGATGAGATGAAGTTATCGAGCGTAGCGAGGTAGTACGGTTTTCTCTTCGTTGCCGCAGCTCCGGCTAAAAGCTAAGGTACGCTTTCATATCAATAAGCTCTTTTATATAAATACCGCACAACCTCACTCCGTTCGCAGAAATGCAACTCATCCGCCCGACCTTTTTATATTAACTGCACTCCTTCCTGTTACTTCGTGACATCCTTCCTCTCCGAGGCAGGTCTCAAGAGGAATAAAGAAAAGATTTCCAATCTTATTTGTTTGAAACCTTTCTTAATCTTATCCCTACCATACTCCTTCTCTTCCAGAGCAAGGTCAAGTGCAAGGCCCTCGTTCCGACTGGAACGAGGGCGTTTTTACTATGATGACATACCCATCTTATTCTCTTTCTCTATGACTAAACTCCAACAAAAGAATAAATATATGATATACTACCTAAATAAGCCATAAACAACGTGTGGAGACAGGATGGTGATTTTGTACTATTCTGATCGTTGTTCAGGGATAGTTTGAGTCGTTTGGAGTGAAAAAGATGCAGAAAATTAGAAAAGCGGTAATTCCGGCAGCGGGGTTTGGTACCAGGTTTCTTCCGGAAACAAAGGCGATGCCGAAGGAAATGCTTCCTATCGTAGATAAGCCTACGATTCAGTATATTGTCGAAGAAATCGAAGCGAGCGGGATTGAACAGATCCTTATTATTTCTGGTCATGCGAAGAGAGCCTTCGAAGATCATTTCGATTCTTCTCCGGAACTGGAACAGCATCTGTATGAGTCCGGGAAGATGGATCTTCTGAAAGAGATTCGTCACGTTGCCTCTGTCAAAGTGCATTATACACGTCAGCAGTACATGAGAGGTCTAGGAGATGCGATTCTCTGTGCCAAGGAGTTTATGGACGGAGAACCGTTTGGTGTCATTCTTGGCGATGATGTCGTATATACCGGTGATGGTGAGCCAGCTCTGAAACAGCTGATAGACCAGTATGAAAAGACAGGCGGAGCTGTCATAGGCTGCCAGCGCGTAAGAGAAGAACAGGTCTCTTCCTATGGAATCATTGATGGAGTAAAGACAGAAGATCCGGATTTGGTCAAAGTCCTGGATATGATAGAAAAACCTTCTATTGAAGAAGCCCCCAGCCGCATTGCAGCGCTTGGACGCTACGTCATCACTCCGGAAATATTCAAGATTCTTGAACAGACAAAACCGGGGAAAGGCGGAGAAATCCAGCTCACCGACGCTCTTCGCGTCATGGCAAAAAATGGAAACGTGTATGCCTATAATTTCAAGGGAAAACGCTACGACACAGGTAATAAGCTAGGCTACCTCAAAGCCATGGTAGAATTTGCTCTTAGAAGAGAAGACATAGGACCAGGATTCAGAGAATACCTGAAGACATTGGAACTGTGATAAAAGACGCGTTTTCCGTTCGGGGAAATAGCAAAAAAGGAATGTGAAAAGATAGATGACTTTTCGCATTCCTTTTTTATCGCCTTATCTATTATCCCATCGTATTCTTTCCGAATGCAGGATGTGTGGTTGGTTTGAGGCTTCTTTTTTCTATGATTTCCAACGCTCGTTCCATTCCTATGTCGTCTCTTCCTCCATTGTCTTCGTAGACGAGCATGGGTTCTTCTGTGTCGACTTCGCTGCCAGGGAGGTAGACGTATTCCTTAGTGACGTTGTCGCCATAGATATAGCCTGCCAGAAGCTTACTCTCTGTCGTCTTTTTCAGCATGGAAGTCCTCCAGATCGTAAAGAAGATGGGGCTTGAAGTCCAGGTAGTCAGCCGAGGTGAGGTGGAGGCGGATGCCTTCGAGCTCCTCGGGGAGGTTCTGGAAATTCATGGCGCCGTGGATGTGGCCATAGACGCAGTCGGTGACATGGTACTTGGTCATGAGCTGCAGCATATGGGTCGGATTTCTGAGTTCATCGAAGGGTGGGTAGTGAAGGACGGCGATGATTCTTTCCGGATTCATCTTGCTGGCGAGTTCAAGGGAGCGTTCCAGTCTTCCTTCTTCTCTTAAAATGATTGGCTTATCTGCCTCTGTCAGTTTTCTGGATGTCTCCGCAATCCAGCCTCTTGTACCGGCAATGGCGATCGGTCCGACGGAGAGGGCAGAGTTATGAATGAATTCAAAAGCGCCGTCTGTCATGCGGGTCATTTTTGTGACAGTATCCCACCAGTAGTCATGGTTGCCGCGGACGATGATTTTTCTGCCGGGAAGAGTTCCCAGCATCTTCAGATCGGAAATAGCATCCTGAATGTGCATGGCCCATGATAAATCGCCCGCCATGATGACCGTGTCTTCTGGATGGATTGTTTCCATCCAGGCATTGATGATCTTCTCCCTGTGGTTGTTCCATGCAGGTCCGAAGATATCCATCGGCTTCGTCGGCGGGTCGCCTGAGAGGTGGAAGTCACTGAAAGCATATAATTTCATCAGTGTCATTCTCCAAAATACGTTCCGGTATGAAGTTTTTCGAGCATGCGCTTCTGGCTTTCATGATCCATGACATGGGTGATATGGTAGCCCATGTAAAGAGGACTTGCCGTATAACGCGGGAAAATCTTCGCCCGGATATGTTTGAAATGGTAAAAGAAAATATTGTAGCTTGTGCAGGGGAGAGGGAAGTCATTCAGGACATAACGTGCCAGAGTCTGAATCGTGTCAGCAAATTTTTCCGGCGAAGCGTCCTTCTTCAGAGTGACATTCATTTCTCCCATGCCGCTGATCGGATAGTCTGATACAGTAGCATAGCAGTCCTGGTCTTCGTGAACGATGGGACCAAGGAAATTTTCCCGGTCGATATTGTCCTTGTAGTCATACGTATCAAGACCGATGATTTGGGAATGAGGATGGCGCTGCGAACCGCCTGAACCAGGGCCGTAGTTGCGAAAATAAAGGACGGATTTGAAACGCTTGTCCCTCTCCATCTTTTCCCAGCGTTCAAGGCCAAAGGAAATGACTTCATGCAGCTTCTCTTTGCTGTACGTCGTCAGTTCAGCGTTATGATCAGAAGTCTCTACAATGACTGTCGGATACGTTCCTTCAAAAACAGGGAACTTATTCATCAGCCAGATAATATCATCCTTCTTGTCGAGGATGTTCGTTAAAGTTTCAGGATGGCAGAAAGGGCAGATCTTCTGTGTCGAAGAATGCGGCTTCTTGCCTCCGATTGAAAGGTTAAATGATAGGTGTATTCATGGTAGATTCCTCAGCTTTCACTTCAATTATAACACAGAGACTTTCCTTATCTTGAGATAAATATGATTTGTGTTATGAATGAGAAGCGGGTTATCGCATAAGAAAAGGAATCTTATAGCAAAAATAAAGAGGAGGTGCGGCTTTTAATTTTGGTATCAATTTCTATTTGATTCCAAAATATCAGTCGGTTGGTGTTGCTATTGCCACTCTTCTTACTGAATGGCTGGTAACAATGGTTCAGCTTTATATGGTAAGAAGGGATTTCGGTTTTAAGACGATATTATCTCAATCTACACATTATTGGTTAGCAGGTATGATTATGTTCATGATTACAATTACTATAGAGCAAATGTTTTCACCGACTATTATTCATACTGGTGTTATTGCTATTATTGGAGGAGCCGTTTATATTGGAATTCTTTTAGGAATGAGGGATTCTGTGTTGATGGAAGGTATATCTGCGGCTAGAGAGAAGCTGGGAATATAGTGACGGAACGATGCAATTAATCGCTATATAAGAAGGGTAGTATAACATAACAAAGGGTAGTATAACATAACATATAATATAATATGGATTTTTCTGACGTTGGTTTATGGCATAATTTTATTTGTTTTTGTCTGTATAGATAGCTTTGTCAGGCAAAATTTGAAGAGGTGAAGCACCTTGAAGCTTATCGTGACCGGGGGAGCCGGTTTTATCGGAGGAAACTTTGTTCATTATATGCTGCAGGAACATCCAGGTGATCAGATTATATGCCTGGATAAGCTGACATATGCTGGAAATCTTTCAACATTGGCAGATGTCATGGATCATCCGAATTTCCAGTTCGTAAAGATGGATATTTGTGACAGGGATAGCGTTTATGGCCTTTTTGAAAAAGAAAAGCCTGATGTCGTGATTAATTTCGCTGCAGAAAGCCATGTTGATCGTTCCATTGAAAATCCGGAAATCTTCCTTCAGACGAATATTATCGGGACGTCTGTCCTGATGGATGCCTGCAGAAAGTATGGCATTCAGAGGTATCACCAGGTATCTACCGATGAAGTGTATGGCGATCTTCCTCTGGATCGTCCTGATCTTTTCTTTACAGAAGAAACGCCCATCCATACATCGAGTCCTTACAGCAGTTCCAAGGCTGGGGCTGATCTCCTTGTCATGGCCTACTACAGGACATACGGACTTCCTGTCACAATTTCGCGCTGCTCGAATAACTATGGACCGTATCATTTCCCGGAAAAGCTCATTCCGCTGATGATTATCAATGCGCTCCATGACAGGCCCTTCCTATTTACGGGGATGGTCTGAATGTTCGTGACTGGCTCTATGTTGAAGATCACTGCCGCGCCATTGACCTCATTATCCGTAAAGGAAAAGTCGGGGAAGTCTATAACGTCGGCGGTCATAATGAAATGAGGAATATAGACATCGTCAAACTGATCTGTCAGGAGCTTGGAAAGCCGGAGAGTTTAATCACTCACGTAACGGATCGAAAAGGCCATGACAGAAGATATGCCATTGATCCTGAAAAAATTCACAGAGAACTTGGCTGGCTTCCGGAAACAAAATTTGCCGATGGTATCAAGAAGACGATTCAGTGGTATTTGACACATCAGAAATGGTGGGAAGACATCATTTCCGGAGAATATCAGAATTATTATCAGAAGATGTATGAAATAAATCAGCAATATAAAATGCTAAGTTTTTTAGGAAGCTAATATTTTTGGCTCATAGATTTCTACCCTAATATCTGTTCAGGCAGATTGAAATCTACGAGCTTTTACTTTGCCCATATTTCTATATTATCTACGTGGTGAAATTCGCAAAACGCAGCGGAAAATTTTTTTTAAGATTTTCAAAAAAGGTGTTGACAGGCATCTCTCAATCATGTAATATAATGCCAAGATAACTCTTTAACGAGATAAAGAATTAAAGAAGGCTAAGGGAGAGATGACCATGAATATTAAAAAGATTCTTGCAGCAGGGGTTTTGGCACTGGGTGCTATTGGTTTGATGGCTGGATGTGGCGGAGATCAGAAGTCTGCCGGAAGCGCTGCTAAGTCAGCTGCTGCAGGCGCTAAGCCGACAAAGATTGTAGCTGGTATGGATGATACCTTCGCTCCGATGGGGTTCCGTGATGACAGCGGTAAGATCGTAGGCTTCGATATCGATATGGCAAATGCGGTATCCAAGGAAATCGGTGTTCCGATTGAATTCAAGCCAATCGAATGGGCTTCCAAGGAAACGGAACTGAATTCCGGTAAGATCGATGCCATCTGGAACGGCTTCACCATGACTCCGGAAAGACAGAAGAAGCTTGGTTTCACAAAACCTTACATGGATAATACTCAGGTCTACGTCGTTCTGGCTGACAGCCCGATCAAGACACAGGCTGAACTGAAAGGAAAGAAACTGGATATCCAGGAAGCTTCCACGGCGGAAGCTGCTCTGAATAAGGATCCGGCTCTGAAGAATTCCTTCTCTGAAGTCAAGGCTTATCCTGATCTTGCTTCCTGCTTCATGGATCTGGAATCCGGACGCTGCGATGCAATCCTGGCTGACTCTGTCCTGATTGAATACTACATGACTAAGAAACCTGGAACATTCAGAGAACTGGATGGCGTTGTTTCCAAAGATACATTCGCTATCGGCGTCAAGAAAGACAACCAGGCTCTGATCGATCTTCTGAATGAAGGCATTGAAAAGGTAAAAGCAAGCGGCGAAGCTGCTAAGATTTCCGAAAAATGGTTCGGTAAAGATGTTATTCTGAAATAATTCCCTTTAAGGGATAAACGAAGAGGCAGAGCGGGAGGTTTCCTGTTCTGCCTTGCTTCATTTATATCTAGCCAGTTTGTAAATTTTGTTACTCTATCTTGTTAAAAGGATGAAGTCAGTGTATGATATTCATACATGATCAAAAACGGCAATGCCGTAAATTCCGGAATGTAAGGAGCCGATGATGGATTATATCATTCACATTTTGCCAAATATGATTCAAGGTCTGGGCGTTTCTGCCAAGATTTTCCTTTTTACCATAGTGCTGTCACTGCCAATCGGTGTACTTCTCGCCATGGTCCGCATCTCGAAGGTGGGGCTTTTCCGCCGTCTGGCCGCTATGTACATCTACGTCATGAGAGGCACGCCTCTGATGCTGCAGATCATGTTCATTTACTATGGCCTTCCTTTGATGCTGAATATCCAGATCAATGATTTCCCGGCGGCCATCCTGGCTTTCGTAGCGAACTATGCTGCATACTTCGCTGAAATATTCCGAGGCGGCATCCAGTCGATCAGCAAGGGCCAGTATGAAGGCGCCAAGGTTCTTGGCTTTACGTATAAGCAGACGATGTGGCACATCATCCTTCCTCAGGTCGTCAAGCGCGTCATCCCGCCTCTTGGCAACGAAACCATCACGCTTCTGAAGGATACCTCTCTTGTATACATTCTTGCTATGAACGACCTCATGCGCGTCACCCGTGCTTTCGTTCAGCGCGACTTCGATACAACGCCGTTCCTTGTAGCAGCTGTTTTCTACCTGCTCTGCACGGCTATCCTGACAAAGATTCTGGCATACATTGAAAAACGCTATGCCGTTTATGAAGACTGATGAGGTACTGCGATGAGCTTTATTGAAATGAAAGATATTGTGAAGGTTTATGGCAAACTCACCATTCTTCATAAGGTCAATATGAGTCTTGAAAAAGGGGAAGTCATCTCCATCATCGGGCCATCCGGTGCCGGCAAGAGTACTCTCCTCCGCTGCCTGAATCACCTTGAAACGATCCAGGGAGGATCCATTCTTGTCGACGGCGATTATCTCGCGGAAGAAAAGAATGGAGAAGTCATCTACGCCAATGAAGTAAAGTCCAAGGAAATTTTGGGAAAGATGGGCATGGTATTCCAGTCCTTCAATCTTTTTCCGCATATGACAGTCCTGGATAACATCATGGCCGCTCCGATTTATGTCAAAGGCATGAAGAAAGAAGAAGTTCTTCCTATTGCCGAGAATCTTCTGGATAAAGTAGGACTTCTGAATAAGAAGAACATGTATCCTGGAAGCCTTTCCGGAGGGCAGAAACAGCGAGTCGCTATCGCAAGAGCTCTTGCCATGAACCCGGAAATCATGCTCTTCGACGAACCGACATCTGCTCTTGATCCTGAACTGACAGGCGAAGTTCTGAAAACCATCCAGCAGCTGGCTGACGAAAACATGACCATGGTCATCGTCACCCACGAAATGGCCTTCGCCAAATCTGTTTCCGACAGGATCCTCTTCATGGTAGACGGAAAAGTAGAAGAAGAAGGCACCAGCGAGCAAGTCTTCGAACATCCAAAGAGCGAAAGGACCAAGGCATTCCTGAAGTCTATATTGAAATAAAAGCAATAATTAAAGAAGCAGCCGCACTCGAAAGAGTGCGGTTTTTTGCATTTGACCTTGCCCTGGAAGGGAAGGTACCGGCGGAGCCGGGGGATGAGTTGCATTTCCTCAGTCGAAGACTGGTATAAGGCTCTTTTTATAAACACACAATACGACTTCGCGCTGCTCGAAGAACCTTTTCATATTTTAAAGTGCTATGAATACTGCACCCCTTTTCCGGCAACAGCCGAAAGCCGGTACTCCTTCCCCGCTGGGGCAGGTCAAAGTCCTCGGACGCGGTTTTGACGGATATTATCAAAACAGATTTAATTTAATCTTCTTTTATTTCGATATTTCAGAATGACAGTATGATGAAGTGCATTTATAATAAATACATGACTTATGAAAATAGTTTATTGATTAATTAGGAAGTGTTTATAGGAGCGATTGGCCTGATTTGAAAATAGGGAGAATTGCAATGCAGTTGTTATCATTGGTGGTGCCTTGTTTTAATGAGGAAGCCACGATTCAGACTTTTTATGATGAGGTCATGAAGTATGAGGATAGAATCGATGCGGAGCTGGAATTCTGTTTTATTGATGACGGAAGTACAGACAGGACCATAGAGATTCTTCGTGATCTTCATAAAAAAGATTCCAGGGTTCATTATGTTTCTTTTTCCAGAAACTTCGGGAAAGAAGCAGGGCTTTATGCCGGGCTTTCTATGGCTAAGGGAGACTATGTAGCTACGATGGACGTGGATCTTCAGGATCCTCCGGCTCTTCTCCCAGATATGTGGCGTCTCTTGCATGATCCGATCGAAGACTATGACTGTGTCGCGACGAAGAGGACGACCAGAAAAGGAGAGCCTGCTATTCGCTCTTTCTTTGCCAGGCAGTTCTACAAAATCATCAATAAGCTTTCTAAAACGCAGATTGTTGATGGCGCCAGAGATTTTCGCATGATGTCTCGTCAGATGGTGAATGCCATCGTAGCGGATGGAGAATATAACCGTTTCTCCAAGGGGATTTTCAGCTGGGTTGGTTTTAAGACGAAATGGCTTTCTTATGAGAATATTGAAAGAAGCGCTGGTCATACGAAGTGGTCCTTCTGGAAGCTTTTCCAGTATTCGGTTGATGGTATTCTTGCTTATACGACAATCCCTTTGTACTTATCTTCTGTCATGGGAATTGCTATGTGTGGTATTTCCTTCCTGGCACTTATATTCATCTTTATTCGTGCTATGATTGCAGGAGATCCTGTGGCAGGCTGGCCTTCTCTTGTATGTATCATTACGCTCCTCGGTGGCCTTGTCCTGATGAGTCTTGGCATCATTGGCCTTTATATTGCAAAGATTTATCTGGAAACAAAGAAGAGGCAGCTCTATATTGTAAGGGAAGAGGAATGAAACTTATATAATTTTTGGTGTGCAGGATTAGAGTAATGATATGATATTTTCGCTATGCTATACTTATAATTATTACATTTGCATTTTAAGACGAAACAAATTTGATCTGGGGGAGATCATATGGATTCAGAGGTTCAGCGTGGTATGGAATCAATAAAATCAGAAAATCAGGCAGGGAGTGCCTTGATTCAGACACTTCTTTTCTTGGCAGGAGATTATGTGGCCCTTGTTTTGGCAGGCGTTTTTTCGCTTTTTATCAGGAATGGGTTAATTACGAGAACGGTATTCCACGTATCGCCTGCTTATCTTTATTTATGGGTGCCGCTCGTTTTCATGGCATTTATCTTTTACGAAGGTCTTTATTCCTGGAGATACTTGACTTATGAGATAACGAAAAAACTTATCTTCGCTTCTTTAGGAGGCATAGTTTTTGCTGTCGTCCTCATGTTCTTCACTCATATTGCTGGTGATGTTTCCCGCTTGTTTGTCTTTCTTTATGGGATACTTGCATACATGCTTCTCTGCATTTTTCGGGTCATTATCAGCAGGATGATGAAGAAAATGAGTTTCTTCCAGACACCAGTTCTCATTGTAGCCTGCAGTCCCGTGATTTTATATCTAGGAAGTATTTGGGCTGCCGGCTAAGAATC
>OLWO01000584.1_pt1 | contig 12333 bp, 8 predicted proteins | sample 1673751 | NCBI WGS metagenome assembly OLWO01 (sample SAMEA103958125, study PRJEB25191) | human gut metagenome
CGGTGCGTTCCTTGGCAGGGGGGAAGGGCCGGTAATCGGGAAGAAATTCCGGCAGATGGGCAAGCTGTTCCTGTATCATAAAAGCCTCCGATTTTAAATACTTTGCTGGTATTCCCGCGGGCTGAGCCCCGTGACCTTTTTGAACACCTTGGAAAAATAAAAGGCGCTCTCGTACCCCAGTTTCTCAGCGATCTCGTATACTTTCAAATCGCCCTGTTCCAGCATCTCTTTCGCCGCAGCGATGCGGGTCTCGGTAATGTACTCCACAAAGCCGCTGTCGCCGTATTTGCCAAACAGCTGGCTGAGGTAGTTGGGCGAAAAATTGAATACCGCCGCCACATCGGCCAGCGTCAGTTTTTCCGAAAGGTGATTCTTAATATACTCCTGCACCTGTGCCACCACCTGCATCTTCCCGGCGGTGGCGTCGCCTTCGTTGACCTCCACGAACTGGATGGGCTGCTCCACCGTGAGCAGGGGCTGCAAATGGGCGTTTTCCCGGCAGCAGCGCGCCAGCCCCAGCAGGGAGCCGGTGGGGCGGCCTACCGCCCAGAGCAGCCGTACTGTGAAATAGTTGTATAGAATTTGGCTGGCGCGTTCCAGCAGCGGGCGCAGCACCGTCCGGTAGTTCTGGCACTGGGCATCGGTCAGGCAGAACAGCACATTGCAGCGCATGGCATCTGCCCCGGTCACATAGCAGGGCAGGTAGTTTTGCAGGGTGGTCTCCAGCATCCGCCCGCAGGAAAAACTCAGCTTCAGCTGCTGGGCGGGGGTAAGGGCGGTGTTGGCGATGATCTCGCAGCTGGCTACAAGATAGGCGTCGCTTGCAAGGTTCAGCTCCATGTGCTGCAAAGGCTGCTCCAATGCGGCTTCGTCCGGGAACAGCCCGGCGTACAGCCGCACGAAAAAACGCTCCTGATAGCTGCGCACACTCTCGGCAAGGTTTTCCTGTGCCGACAATTCGCCCAGCAAAGCGCGCTCCTTTTTTACCTTTTCGGCGGCCTTGGCAAGGGCGGTTTGCAGGTTCTCGGGGGTCAGGTCCAGCTTGACCAGATAATCCACCACTCCGGCACCCATGGCCTGCTTGATGTAATCAAATTCTTCAAAGCTGGTCAGCATGATAAAGGCGGGCAGGGCGCTGCGTTCCCGGCAGGTGCGGGCAAGGGTAAGCCCGTCCATCACCGGCATTTTTACGTCGGCAATGACAATATCCGGCTTCTCCCGCTCAATGAGTTCCAGCGCCAGCTTGCCGTTGCGGGCGGTGCCGCAGACGGTATAGCCCAGCTTTTCCCATTCCAGCATCCCCTGCAGGCCGATGAGCACCAGCGGCTCATCATCCACCAGTAATATCCGCAGCATGGGGGTCTCCTTTCTGTTGATAGGGCAGCCGGATGGTGACCTCGGTGCCCACGTCCTCTTCGCTTTCAATGGTCAGGCCGTAGCCCTCGCCAAAGGAATACCGGATGCGGCGGTTCACGTTCCACAGGCCGACATGACGGAACTTTTCAGCCTTTTCGGCACCCTCGGCGGGCTCGTCCAGAAGGTGAGCCACCAGCTCCGGCGGCATGCCCACGCCGTCATCGGTAATGCGCAGCAGTACGTCTCCGGTATCCGGGTCGGTGGAGATATCCAGCAGCACGCTGCCGTGGCCGCCCTTTGGCTCCAGCCCGTGGAAGATGGCGTTTTCCACCAGCGGCTGCAAGGTGAACCGGGGGATCAGGCAGTCCCGGCAAAGGGTCTCACTTTCAATGCGGGAGACCTCAATTTCCAAGTCGCCGCCGTAGCGGTACTGCTGGATGGTAAAGTAATCGTTGAGCAGTGCCAGCTCCTCCTGCAAAGGTACCAGCTTCTGGGTGCCCTTGGAGATGCTCTTGGTCAGCCGCGCAAAGGCGGTGACCATCTCGGCAATGCCGGGTGCGTGCTGGATGGTAGCCATCCAGCGGATGCTGTTGAGGGTGTTGTAGATAAAGTGCGGGTTCACCTCGTTTTGCAGCATCCGATATTCCAGCTCCTGCTTGCGGCGCTCGTCCTCCACCCGGCGGGTCATCAGGCTGTCCACGTTTTCAGCCAGCTGGTTGATGCCCCGGCCGATGTCGCCCAGCTCGTTGTTCCACTCCACCGTGCGGTCCGGGGCAAAGTTGCCGCTGCCCACGGTCTCGATGCGCTTTTGCAGCGCCTCCACCGGGCGGGTGATGACCCGCTCCAGCCAGTGCTGCATCAAAAAGCTCAGTCCCCAGATGATGGCAGTGCCAAGGGCGACCAGCCACAGGTACACGCCGTAGTGCAGCAAAAAGGTATTTGCGGGCAAAAGCTGCACCAGCGCCGCGCTGCGGCCGTTCAGTGTTACCTTGACTACATAATACTTCTGGTCGTCCAGCTGCACCTTGCCCTGCCATGCGGTCTGCTCTGTCACGCCGTTATTGCTGCCGGTGCGCAGGGTGTAGTCCACCTCCCGCAGGCGGTTCTCAGTCTCGGTCAGGCTGCCGTTTTCGATCTGCCACAGGCGGCTGCCCATCTCCCAGTACAACGCGCTGCCGTCGGTCAGGCTGTAGCCCGCGGCCGGGTCGGTGATAATGGCGGTGTCCAGCGCAAGGTAGGTGCTGCCCCGGTGCAAGGTGCCCTTGCCGCAGCGGACAGGCTGGCTGAGGGCGATGCAGCCCGGACTGCCGGGCAGCAGCGGGTCGGTAGTGAACTGCATCCCGTAACCCTTGGTGAGAAACTGCTTTATGCTGGTGCGGTTGAGCGCCGCCGAGGAGTTCAGCGTGCCGAACTGCAAATGCCGGTCGTTCTCATTGGTAATAAAGAAGCGGAGGATATGGCTGTACAGGGTGCTGGAATAGTATTTTTCCTGCATGGCTTCGTAGGCGGCAATGGTCTGGGTGCCGTTGATATTTTCCTGCGTGATGTACCGCCGCACGGTGCTGTCGATGGAAGCCCAGTTCAAAAGAGCATCGGCGCTGTCCAGACTGGTCTCGATGGAGGTAGCCACCAGCCGCAGGTTGAACTCTGCCGCCTGCAGGGAGTTGGCGCGCACATATTGGTTGGAGAGGGTGAACAGCGCCGCGCCCACAGCCAGCGAGGTAAGGATGGTAAAAAAGCGCATCCCCCACACGATCTGCCGCCGCAGCGGGAAACGATGGCTGCTCTTCATAGCGGAGCCTCCTTTCCGGTAATATTTTGCATTCTTTCCTTTATACAGTACTGATTCCGGCGCGGTTTGTCAACGACTTTTTTCATGGAAATTGTGTACTTTATACGCTTTTTTCTTGTGCCATGGATGTAAACTGTGCAAGAGAACAAGAAAGTGCAGACTCCAGTGTAAGAAAGTGCATCTTTTTTTAAAAGATACAGAAAAACTGCAACTCTTCCCGGAATTTTTCCATTCCGGTTTTTGCGTTTGTGCGGTATCCTAGTGTCAACAAAAGCGAGCGGCTCCCCGGCACGGGGGAGAACGCTGCACGAAATACACACACTGCCCTGAAGGAGGACACACTTATGAAAAAGATCTCTCGTCGTTCGTTCCTTACCGCTGCCGCAGCCTGCGGCGCTGCTGTTGCCCTGAGCGCCTGCGGCGGCTCTTCCGCAAGCTCCACCGCTGCTTCCTCCACTGCCGGCTCCACCGCTGCATCCGCAGCCGCAGGCCCTGTTACCCTGCAGTGGTCGGTGTGGGATAAGGAGTCCACCCCCTACTGGCAGGCCATGGCCGACGGCTACATGGCAAGCCACAAGGACGTGACCATCGAGATGGTGGATCTGGGCTCCAGCGATTACATGACTGTTCTGGCTACCCAGCTGGCCGGCAGCGCCGATCTGGATGTCGTGACCGTCAAGGATATCCCCGGCTACGCAAACCTGATCAATTTGGACTACCTCAAGCCCCTGAACGAGGTACTGACCCGCGACACTGGCGATTTCAACGGCACCATCGAGCAGCTGACCACCGACGACGGCAACTTCTACGCCGTGCCCTTCCGCAGCGACTTCTGGGTGCTGTACTACAACAAGGATCTGTTCGATAAGGCCGGTGTGGAGTATCCCTCCAATGACCTGACGATGGAAGATTACGATGCTCTGGCACGCAAGATGACCAGCGGCTCCGGCGACACCAAGGTCTATGGCTGCCACTACCACACCTGGCGCTCCGCCGCTTCTCTGTTCTCCATTCTGGACGGCAAGAACACCATCATCGACGGCAAATACGACTTCATGAAGCCCACCTACGATATGGTCATTGCCCAGCAGAAGGACGGCATCTGCATGGACTACGGCTACCTCAAGACCTCTTCTCTGCACTACTCCGCAGCCTTTGAGAACCAGCAGTGCGCAATGGTCAACATGGGCAGCTGGTTCATTTCCACGCTGGAAGCTTACATGAAGGATGCTGAGACCAAGTTCAACTGGGGCATCGTCAAGTATCCGCACCCCGCTGGTGCAGAGGCTGGTTCTACGCTGGGCACTGTGACCAGCCTGGCCATCAACGCCGATTCTCCCAAGGCAGAGGCCGCTGCCGACTTCATCAACTGGTGTGTCTCTGAAGAGGGCGCACAGGCCATTGCCAAGACCGGCACCTTCCCGGCCTGCGGCTCCGCTGCTACCGCCGAGATCATCAAGTCCACCGAAGGCTTCCCCGAGGACAGCAACTCTGTGGATGCACTGACCACCAGCAATGTCTATCTGGAAATGCCCTACACCCAGTACGCATCTGATATCGAGACCATTCTGAACGCCGAGCACGATGCCATTATGACCATGAGCGAGACCGTGGACGAGGGCATCCAGAACATGAACGATCAGGTTCCCGCAGTTCTCGGCTGATAAAGCGTTTTCCGCAATGGTTTGCGGTTCTCCTTCTTCATTGTTTTCAATCCCCATTCATTTTCCGATGACGAGCATCGGAAAAAAGCCCTGTCCGAGCGGGGCGGGTATGCACAGCGCCCGCCCCGCTCATTTTTTGGAAAAACTGTTATACTTCCGGGAAAGGAGGCTCTTTTATGGCGAGTGCTGCTGTCCAGAATAAAACTCCCCGTAAAGTGCTAAAAAAATCGACCCGCGATTCCCTGATCGCGTATTCCTTCATTGCGCCAAACTTCATTGGCTTCTGCGTGTTTACGCTGGTGCCCATGGTGTTTGCCATTGCGCTGGCTTTCTGCGCATGGGACGGCCGCCACGCCATCGAGTTTATCGGTCTGAAGAACTTTGTAAAACTCTTTACCACCGATAAAATTTTTCAGGCGGCGCTGAAAAATACCATCGTCTACGTCATTGGCACGGTGCCGCTGACGCTGGCCTGCTCGCTGGCCATGGCTGTGCTGCTGAACCAGAACGTGAAGCTGCGCAACTTCTTCCGCACCGTGGCGTTCTTCCCTTACGTTGCTTCGCTGGTGGCGGTGGCAGCGGTGTGGAACATGATCTTCAACCCCTCCATGGGCCCCATCAACATGATCCTGAACCAGTTCTTTGGCGTGGCGGTGGAAAACCTGCCCCGCTGGGCTGCCGGTAAGGACACCGCTATGATCACGGTCATCCTGTTCAGCGTGTGGAAGAACATGGGCTACTACATGGTCATCTATCTGGCAGGCCTGCAGGGCTGCAACCCGGACCTGAACGAAGCCGCCGAGCTGGACGGTGCAAACCGCTGGCAGCAGTTCTGGCACATCACCCTGCCGCAGCTGCGCCCCACCACCTTCTTTGTGGTCATTATGCTCACCATCTCCGGCTTCAAGGTCTACGACCAGATGTACATGATCACGCAGGGCGGCCCCGGTACTGCTACCATGACGCTGGTGTACTACATCTATAATGTGGCCTTCGTCAATACCCCGAAATACGGCTACGCAAGTGCCATTGCCATGGTGCTGTTCGTACTGGTGCTGATCGTTACCGTCATCCAGTTCCGCGGCTCCAAGGGCGATAACTGAGAAAGGAGGAAGAAACCATGGCAACCGCTGTTATTAAAGACCACGCTTCCCAGAAGCGCCGCAATTTCATCTCCAAGTTCCTGATCTATTTCTTCCTCATCGTCATCACAGCTTGTATGCTACTGCCTTTTTTGTGGATGCTGTCCTCCTCCTTTAAGCTGAATAAGGACGTGTTCGGCTTCCCCATCCAGTGGATCCCCAAAAATCCCCGCTGGCAGAACTATGTGGACATCTGGACCCAGATCCCGCTGCTGACCTTTGTGAAAAACACGGTCAAGATCACCGTGGTGGTCACCCTGTTGCAGCTGTTTACCTCCTCCTTTGCAGCCTACGCCTTTGCAAAGATGCAGTTCAAGGGCAAAAACGTGCTCTTCCTCGGCTACATTGCCACCATCGCAGTGCCTTGGCAGGCCTACATGGTGCCCCAGTTCATGATGATGAGCTCGTGGCATTTGAACAACACCCATCTGGCCATTATGTGCCTGCAGGCCTTCAGCGCCTTCGGCGTGTTCCTGATGAAGCAGTTCTACGAGGGCGTGCCTACCGAGCTGTGTGAGGCTGCCCGCATTGATGGCCTGAGCGAGTACGGCATCTGGTGGCACATCATGCTGCCGCTCAGCCTGCCCGCCCTGTCCACCCTGACCATCTTCACCTTTGTGAACACCTGGAACGACTTCCTTGGCCCCCTGATCTACCTGACCAAGACCGAACTCAAGACAATCCAGATCGGTCTGCGTATGTTCATCACCCAGTATTCTGCAGAGTACGGCCTGATCATGGCGGCCTCTGTGGTGGCACTGATCCCGGTGCTGATCGTGTTCCTCTCCCTGCAGAAGTATTTTGTGCAGGGCGTGGCATCCACCGGCATCAAGGGCTAAATAAATCACCCGTAAGCGGGGCGTGGGCAGTACCCGCGCCCCGCATTTTTTGCAGAAATAGAGGGAAAACGTTATGTTATATCCTGAACAGAATGAAGCGCGCTTGAAGCTGAGCCTTGACGGCACATGGGCGTTTGCGCTGGGCAGCTGCGTGGAAGACCAGTTCGATCCCGCAAAGCCCCTGCCGGATGCCCAGCCCATCGCCGCCACTACGGCTGGGCATGGTATCAGCGCAAAGTTACCCTGCCCACTTTCTGCGCCGGGCAGCGGGTGGTGCTGCGGTTCGGCTCGGTGACCCACACCGCAAAGGTCTGGCTGAACGGCCAGCTCATTGCACAGCACAAGGGCGGCTTTACCCCCTTTGAAGCAGACGTCACCGCCCTGCTGCGCCCCGGCGAGACGGTGCTGCTGACCGTCGCCTGCGACAACCGGGTAAACCACAGCACCCTGCCTGTGGGCAACGAGGACGGACAACTGGCCTTCTTTGGCTCGGACAACGCGGGCATCCCCAGCGTGGAAGCCGCCAAGCGCGCCGCCGCACCCCAGAACCGCCCGAACTTTGATTTCTTCAACTATGCGGGCATCCACCGCCCGGTGGTGCTCTACACCACCCCAAAAGAGTATATCGAGGATGTGACCGTAGTGCCCGCCGTGGACGGCACGGTGCAGTATGCGGTCAAAACCACCGGCAGCGCGCCTGTCCATGTCACGGTGCTGGATGCGGACGGCAACGCCGTTGCAAGCGCCGAGGGTACAGAAGGCACGATCACCATCCCGGAAGTGCATCTCTGGGAGCCCAGACCCGGCACGCCCTACCTGTACACAGCGCTGGTGCGGTTCGGCACCGATGAATACCGCCAGCCGTTCGGCTTCCACTTCGTCAAACAGACGGCGGATATCATCGTCGCTTACCGCGTTAAAATCTTCAAAATTAAACATTGTTGCCCGCAGCCGGCCGGCCAGCACCGGATCTTCCGTTTCCAGCACCGACAAAAGCTCCCGGCGACGTTCTCCCCCCGCGGCGGCAAACAGGGCAAAAGCACGTTCGCGCCCGTTGGGAACGCTTTGGGCAAAATCGCGCGACAGGGTTCGTTCAATCTCCGCGGCAATTTCCGGCGCCACCGGCGCGGAAACCGCCATCGCCGCCAGCACGCCGGCAGCGAAGGGAAGCGGCAGCCCGTTCAACACCGTTTCCGCCGTCGGCCGGTTCAGCCGCAGCAGCACATAGGCAGCAACCGACGGACTTTCGCCCGACAGGTAGGCCGCCAGCGCTTCGGCATCGGTATTTTCAAGCGTTTTCCAGACAGTGTTTTTTCCGCCGTCTTCCTGCCGGCGCCGGCGGCCGCGGAAAAAGTTCAGCCCCCACACCGCCAGCCCGGCGGCAGCGGCGGCCAGCAGCAGCGGAACAATCTGTCCCTTACCTGCAAACGAAACGTTTTCGATTTGCAGAATATCGCCCCGCCGCGGTTCAAAACCGATAACCGGCGCTACCATCGACGCCAGCCGCACGGCTTCGCCGTCCCGGCAGACGCCGTCGGGACAAAGGCCGTCAACCAGCACCAGCGCGGACAAACGTTTGACGCGCCCGCCGCTTTTTACCACGCGGCGGCTGTATCTGCTGATCTCATATTCGGCTTCGCTGGCGAAATTGGCCGCCGCCGTATAAGCGCGCAGCACCTGTCCGTCGGGATCAAAAATTTCTTCGCCGGAACTGACGGTGTCATAATCGATTTCAAGCCGCACTTCCGCCCGCACTTTTCCTTCGCCGACAAATGGTTCCAACACGCTGACGATGCGGCGGGCAAGATAAGCCTCTTCGGTGCGGCGGACGGCTTCGCGGCCGTTTTCCGCGGCTGTTGCCGGCATCTGCGGCCGGCTGAGCGCCAACAGCACCGCCACCACCGCCAGCCCGGCGGCAAAACTGACGGCTGCCGCCAGCAGCCCCTGCCCGAGCGGGCAGTTTGTTTCAGAACGTTGCAATTTTTCCACCTGATTTTTCAATTTTCTTCCCTGTTTAAGCAAAATAGCCTTTTCCGGCCGATTGTTAAAAGCAAATTCTTCAGATATTCACAAACTTAGCCAGCGAATTTTTCAGTTCCGCGACCGCATCGTCATCGTTTAAGCGGTGGTCGGAAGACTTCAGCAGCTTGACTTCCACGTTTTCGGAAGCAAGCGCCGCGGCAAAATCAAGAGCAAAATGCCACGGCAGGCAGGCATCTTTCATACCCTGGATCAAATGCACCGGACAGCCGACCGGCCATGTTTTTTCCCCTTCGGGCAGACATTCCGCCGTTGCCGTGTCGATAAAACGCCCGGTTATGGTATAGGTAAAATCGTCGGTACCGAAAGTAAACCTGCCTTTTTCCCGCAGTTCGGCTTCCTGTTCGGGGGTCACCAGTTTGGCAAAACGCCTGACGAAATTCGGCGCCGCAGCCAGCCCGATTACGCCCCTGACCCGTTCCGGCCGCTCAATCGCCGCCAGCAGCGACAGCCAGCCGCCCATCGACGAACCGACGCAGACGATATCGCCGGCCAGCGCTTCATCGATTACCTCAAGCACCTGCTCTTTCCAGATTTTGAAATCGGCCTTTGCAAAATTTTCCCGGTCCGAACCGTGGCCGGCATAGTCAAAACGAAACAGACCGACGCCGTGCGCCAGACAAAAGGCCTTGACCGTTTCCGGTTTTCTTCCCCAGCAGTCGGAACAGAAACCGTGCAGGTAAAGGACGGTCGGACGGCCGTTTTTTGGCGGAATATGCTCAAAATCTGTTGCAAAGGCGGATTTAAAAGTGTACTTTGGCATCAATTGACAACCCATAACGTAAATTATACAGAACTGTGAAGGATTATATTAAGAAAATGTCGAAAGGTAAAGAACAAAAACCGGTTATTCTGCAAGTGCTGCCGGAACTTGACCACGGCGGGGTGGAAGTCGGGACGGTGCAAATCGCCGACGCCCTCCGGCAACACGGCATCAAAAACTTCGTCGCTTCCGCCGGCGGACGCATGGTGCGCGAATTGGAAAAAATCAAAGTGCCTCATTTTACGCTGCCGCTGAAAACCAAAAATCCGATCAAGCTTTACCTCAATTCGCTGAAGCTGGAAAAAATCATTAAGGAAAACGGCATCAACATTGTGCATGCCCGTTCCCGCGCGCCGGCCTGGAGCGCCTATTGGGCGGCCAAACGCGCCGGCGTCAAATTCATCACCACTTTCCACGGCACTTACGGACTGGGGCCGAAGGGAATCAAGAAATTCTACAACCGGGTGATGACCTACGGACAGCTGGTCATTGCCATTTCTAACCACATCAAAAAACACATCACGGAAAATTACCGGATCAACGAAGACAAGATCCGCCTTATCCACCGCTGCGTCGACATTGAAAAGTTTTCGCCGGCGGCAGTTTCCCAGGAGCGCATCATCCGCGCCGTGCAGGAAAACAACATTCCGGAAGATCTGCCGGTAATTTCGCTGATCGGACGGATTACCCGCTGGAAAGGCCAGCATGTGCTGCTCGAAGCCCTTTCCAAACTGAAAGACAGCGACTTTTTCTGCCTCATCGTCGGTTCCGACCAGGGGCGCGTCAAATATACCGAAGAACTGAAAGAACTGGTGAAAAAATACGGGCTTGAAAGCAAAGTCAAATTCATCGGCCAGAGCTTTGACATTCCCGCGCTGCTGATGGTTTCCGACATCGTGCTGTCGACCGCCGTCGAGCCGGAAGCTTTCGGCCGCGCCGCCATCGAAGGTCAGGCGATGGGCAAAATCGTGATTGCCTCAAACCTCGGCGGTTCGCTCGAAAACACCATTGACGGCGTGACCGGCAAGCTTTACGAAAGCAGCGACCCGCAGGCTCTGGCCGACGCAATCCGCTGGGCGCTTGACCTGCCTTTGGAAGAAAAGAAAAAAATTTCCGCCGCCGCAATCAAAAACGTAAAAGAAAATTTTACAAAGCAGATAATGTGTGATAAAACGATAGCGGTTTACAACGAACTGATCAACATGGATTAAAAATTTCAATTTAACAAAAAAGGATAAAGATAATGGTTGCTATTAAATTGCCGGATGGCAGTGTAATGAATTTTGACGGCGCCGTTTCCGGAAAGGAAGTCGCCGAAAAAATCAGTGCCGGTTTAGCAAAAAACGCTTTAGCGGTGAAGGTTAACGATAAATTGCAGGATTTGGCCGCGACCATCACCACCGACGCCACCGTAACCGTTATCACCGCCAAGGATAAGGAAGGACTTGCCATTCTCCGCCACTCCTGCTCGCACGTGATGGCGGAAGCGGTCAAAGAGTTGTGGCCCGACGTTCAGGTCACGATCGGACCGGCGATCGAAAACGGTTTCTACTACGACTTTGCCCGCAAGGAACCGTTTACGACCGAAGACTTTGCCAAGATTGAAGCCAAAATGCATGAAATCGTCAAGCGCGACGAAGAAGTCAGCCGCAAAGTGCTGCCGAGAAACGAAGCGATCGACTATTTCAAATCAATCGGCGAGCACTATAAGGTCGAACTGATCGAAGACCTGCCTGAGAACGAAGTTATCTCGCTTTACACGCAGGGAAATTTCACCGACCTCTGCCGCGGACCGCACGTACCTTCGACCGGAAAGATCGGCGACGCCTTCAAACTGACGAAAGTTGCCGGCGCCTACTGGCGCGGCGACTCCAGCCGCGAAATGCTGCAGCGCATTTATGCCACCGCCTGGGCGAGCAAAAAAGACCTGCAGGAATATCTGACCATGCTGGAAGAGGCGGAAAAACGCGACCACCGCAAACTGGGGCGCGAAATGGACCTGTTCCACTTTGAACCGGAATATGCACCGGGCGCGGTTTTCTGGCATGACAAGGGCTACAAGATTTACCGCAAGCTGATCGAATATATGCGCAACCGTCAGGAACACAACGGCTATATCGAAATTTCCACCCCCCGGGTAATGGATCGCGTTCTGTGGGAAATTTCCGGCCACTGGGACAAATACGGCGCCCACAACTACTCCGGCCAGACAGAAGACAAAAAGTGGTTCTGCATCAAACCGATGAACTGCCCGGGCGGCCTGCTGGTTTACAAACAGGGCATCAAATCTTACCGCGATCTGCCGCTGCGCGTTGCCGAATTCGGCAAGGTCAACCGCTACGAGGCCTCCGGTTCGCTGATGGGGCTGATGCGGGTACGCGAATTTACTCAGGACGATGCCCACATCTTCATGACCTGGGATCAGATGGAGCATGAGATACAGAACGTAGTGCGTCTGTTCGATGAAGTTTACTCCACCTTCGGCCTGACCTACCAGATCGAGCTGTCCACCATGCCGGAGGATCACATGGGGGACGAGGAGATCTGGCACTTTGCGGAGGCTACCCTGCAGGCAGCCATCACCGAGATGGGCAAGGACTTTGTCATCAACGAGGGCGACGGCGCCTTCTACGGCCCCAAGCTTGACTTCCATCTTTCCGACTCCCTGGGCCGTACCTGGCAGTGCGGCACTATCCAGCTGGATATGCAGATGCCCGAAAGGTTCGATCTTGAGTAC
>OLWO01000585.1_pt1 | contig 12320 bp, 10 predicted proteins | sample 1673751 | NCBI WGS metagenome assembly OLWO01 (sample SAMEA103958125, study PRJEB25191) | human gut metagenome
AAATATAGTAAGTGAATTTTGATGCCAAAAAAGAAACTCAATCTATTTGCCAGTAAATGCAATTATCACCGCCTCATAAGGACGCAATATATTTCCTTCTCTGTCGTCCTCATAATTCCGGATCCAGACTTCCCCGGCTTTCCACTCATCAAGCAATGGGCAGCTAACTTCCTCATCCGTAAAGTTTGTACATACCAGCATCTTTGTATGCTCATCTGTTCTCGTATAGGCGAAAATTCTCTCATCTTCCGGCAGAAGAAGTTCAAATTTTCCATTCACGAATACTGGATTTTCTTTTCTTAAACGAATCAGCTTCTGATAATAGTAAAATACCGAATTTTCATCTTCCAGTGCCTCTTTGGCATTGATTCTGGTATAATTTGGATTCACGGCAAACCATGGTTCTCCTGTTGTGAATCCTCCGTTCTCATCCCCGCTCCACTGCATCGGAGTACGGGCATTATCACGGCTTCTTGCGTAGATAGACTGCATGATTTCTTCTGGCTGATATCCTTTTTCCAGACGCTCTTTGTACATATTCAATGTCTCAATATCTTCATATTCCTCAATGCTGTCAAACTGCACATTCGTCATTCCCAGCTCTTCTCCCTGGTAAATGTAAGGAGTTCCCTGCATTCCATGAAGCATTGTCGCCAGCATTTTTGCCGACTCTTTTCTGTATTTTCCGTCATTTCCCCAACGCGACACGATTCTAGGAAGATCATGGTTATTCATGAACAGACTGTTCCATCCTGTCTGATATAAAGTATTCTGCCACTTTGCAAGGCATTTTTTCAGCTTAACCAGATTCAATGGAATCGTATCCCATTTTTCTTTTCCTTCTTCCTGATCAAGCATAATGTGCTCAAACTGAAAAACCATAGAAAATTCACTGCCATCTGGATTACTATATTTCTTTGCAATTTCCGGTGTTGCTCCCCAGGCTTCTCCAACAGTGATCATATCACCCTTCTGAAATGTTTCCCTGCTTAATTCACGCAGAAATTCATGCAGCTTTGGTCCATTATTTGTGATCTTAAGATCTGGCTCTTTTGCAATCTGATCGATCACATCCAGACGAAATCCACCTGCACCTTTTTCCATCCACCAGAGAATCATATCATAGAGCTCTCTTCTCACTTTCGGATTCTCCCAGTTCAGATCCGGCTGTTTCACTGAAAACTGATGAAAATAATACTGTCCCAGTTCTGGAACCCACTCCCATGCCGGTCCTCCGAACGCAGAATTCATATCATTTGGATAAACACCCTCTTCTCCGTCACGCCACACATAATAATCATGATACGGATTGTCTTTACTTTTCTTTGCCTCCAAAAACCATCTGTGTTCATCAGAAGTATGATTCAACACAAGATCCATCATAATTCGAATTCCGCGTTTCTTTGCCTCCGCAAATAACTGTTCCATATCTTCCATTGTTCCGAACATCGGCTCAATATCCTGATAATCTGAAATATCGTATCCATTGTCATCCTGTGGCGAACGATACACCGGTGAGAGCCAGATTGCATCTATTCCAAGTTTTTTCAAATAATCCAATCTGCTGATAATTCCTGGAATATCACCGATTCCATCTCCATCCGAATCTTGAAAGCTTTTCGGATAAATCTGATATACAACTGCATTTCTCCACCATTTATTCTTATTTCCCATACTCATTCTCGATATCTCTCCGGCAGATTTTCTGATTCTACCGAGATATTCTCTCCTTTCTAACCATATACCTGGCTTATTTTTTTCTATATTTTAACGGAGAAACTCCATATGTTTTTTTGAAGCTTCTGATAAAATAGCTTACATTCTGATATCCACTCTGCATTGCAATCTCTGTAACAGGAATATCCGTATCTTGTAACAGCTGTTTTGCATGCTCTAACCTTAAATGTGTTATATATTGCGAAAGGGTAATATGAAAATGTTCCTTAAAATATCGCGATATATATTTTTCCGAAAGATGAAACTGCTCACTAAATTCTTTTAATGATATCTTTTCCATAAAATTCTGCTGTATATATGAAATCATTTCTTTTTCTATCGTATTTCTCCCGCTTTTATCATTTTCGATTACAAAGCCCTTCTCCCACATTTCAAGAATAAATTGTAAAAGAATTATTTTTGTCTTTATCTGAGCAGTTATTATGGACTCAGTTTTCTTATTTTTTGCCACATATATTTCAACCAACTGCTCACATAGTTCTTTTGCTGTATCTTTTACTCTTGGACTTATCATCAGATGACCATTTTTTAACGGCTCCAGTAATTTATCATCCAACATGTCATTTATGCAAAAAGATATGTATTTTAATGGAAAAAGGAAAGTAAAATAATCCACTGTACCAGTCTGTGAACCCATAAAATGCAGATTACCCGGCGACACTACAAAAGCATCCCCGGGGGTTCCAATATAATTTTCTCCTGATATACTTACAGTCAAAAAACCGCTTTTTACATATATAATTTCCAGTTCATCATGCCAATGAACCGGTATCTGAAATGATCGTCCTTCATTTTTTATATGATATGTACTAAACGGATCATCCTTTGTACCATGTGGTTTATTTTCCTTTAATTCAAAGTACATACTCTCTCCTATACTTCTACAAGACCTTTACTCTTCCATTTTCCACTCTTCCATCTAAGTACCATTCCCACTGCTCTCGCACATTCGTCACCTGCCATAGCAATATATGCTCCTACAGCCAGAAGTCCCATGTGTATTCCGAGAAAATAGGTTCCGCCAACTGCAAACAAATACATAAATATCGCACCTAATATAACCGGAAAAAATGCGTCTCCGCTCGTTTTTAACGCCTGCCCATATACAAGGTTTGTTACCCTTCCAAGTTCAAGAAATATATCTACTATTAACAACTTTACCACAAGATTTATCATCTGTATATCATCCGTAAATATATGCACGATAAAATGTCCGGCAAATGCAAAGGTCACGGAAAAGCATGTCGCTGTGATGATACCGTATATCGCAGCTTTTCTCGTCCCCCTGTTACATTCCTCAAACTCTTTTGCTCCAATTCTCCAGCCGGTCATAATTGCATTTGCCTGAGCAAGGGCAGCTCCCACACAATACGAGAAATTTGCAATCTGTACAGCATATGAGCGTGCTGTAACATTCATTCCATCCACATCCATCTGATTCATAAAACGCACTATAAATGTCATTGCGATGTTGTAAAGTGCTGTTTCAAGCGCAGAAGGAAAACCAATCTTAACAATCTGTGCAAATATCTTTCTTGATGTAATCCGCTCAGGACTCTGCTTTGCTTTTATAAGTACAGCCCCCATGCCGGCTACAATAATAAGATTTACAACTCTCGAAATAACCGTGGCAACAGCAACTCCCATCACACCCCAGTTGAATGCAAATAAAAATACTGAATTAAGTATTATATTGAGAACATTTCCAACAACAGTTCCTATCAAAGAATGTTTTGTATATCCAAACACTCTCAAATAACTGGAGAAAATAGGAATCAGTGCATTTAAAAAACATGTGCCGCCAACAATTCTAAGATATATTTCAGCCGGCTCAAGCAAAGCCGGAGCAATACTTACGATTCTAAGTATCCCACCAGAAAAAGTAGCAAGAACGACAGACATTACGATACCTATCAATGCGTTGAATATAAGTCCAAGTTGCCTTGCCTGATATGCTATCCCCGGTCTTCCGGCTCCGATATTTTGTGACATAACGGCTATCATACCCGATGATATTACTCCAAACATAATAATAAAAACACCTATATATGTATTTGCTGTTCCCACTGCTCCTACAGCCTGATCACTTACAGATGATAGCATAAGCGTATCAACCATACCTGAAAGCATATAAAATAAAGTTTCTAAGCATATTGGCACAGATAGCTGTGTTAATGTTTTTCTTTCCGCTGCCATAGTTTTTCTCCTCACATACAATTCAAGAATACTATATCAATAATACGATATATTTCTATGTAATTCTTGTATATTATCATGAGAAAATTGCACTATTTCTACTTTATCTTAAAGAGCACTGGGTGCGAGCTATATGGAATAAAAGAAAAAGGCCACATTTTATATTCTGTTCAATCCATTTAGTCGGCGTCATAACAATTGATTACTCATGCTTACAAGGATTTGCAAATCAGGATAACTTTTTCCGTTTTCCCAATTTGAAACAGTCACGCTTATATTCCAACTTTAACTATGGTGTTGTGAAGTTCAATCAACTTTCAGCATCCGATACCCCACGCCAATGTGTGTTTGGATATATTGTGGAGAGTTCGGTTCTTTCTCGATTTTTTTACGAAGTGTTGCCATAAACACACGAAGGGAAGCAATATCATTATCCCAACTACTTCCCCAAATGCTTTGCGTAAGGAAAGTATGGGTCAGAACTTTTCCTATATTTCTTGTCAACAGGCAAAGCAACTTATATTCAATAGGTGTTAAATGCAACTCTTCTTCATTCAAATAAGCACAACCTGCAGCATAATCTACACGAAGTTTTCCGTTTACAAAAACAACCGCTTCGGCAGGGGATACTTTTTGCATCATCGATAACCTTCTTTGCGTGACTCGTAGTCTGGCAAGCAGTTCCTCAACAGAAAATGGCTTTGTTAAATAATCATCTGCGCCAGCATCCAACGCATCAATTTTATCGGTATCTTCACTGCGAGCACTGATTACGATGATTGGCATGTTTGACCAAGTACGGATTTTTTTAATAATCTCAACACCATCTATATCAGGAAGTCCTAAATCAAGTAAAACAATGTCAGGATTGTGTGAAGATGTTTCTAAAATTGCCGATTGACCATCGGGTGCCGTCAGATATCGGTATTCGTGTGCTTTTAAGGTTGTTGTAATTAAATTTCTGACAGATGTGTCATCTTCTACAACTAATATTAGTGACTTATTCATATACTTTGACCTCCCCTGCCGGTAATGTAAATGTAAATACTGTTCCGTGCGGCAGATTATCTGAAACAGTAAGTTCTCCGCCGTGGGCGTTAATAATGGACTTGCACAAAGATAATCCGAGTCCTAAACTTCGGCGGCTGTCTGCAATTTGATTTGCACCGCTATAGAACATGTCGAATATCCGTGGCTTTATTTCGTCAGCAATTCCGTTTCCGTCATCCGATATAGATACGATTGCTTGTTTTCCCCGCTTTTCTGTCCGAATAACAATATGAGAGTTTTTAGGTGTATATTTGATAGCATTATCAACAATATTGATGATTACCTGAACAATAAGCTTTGCATCCATTTTTGCAAGAAGAAATTCTTCTTTGCTTTCAACGGAAATATGATGTTCTTCACTCTTTCGGTTAATATGATGTAACGCTTCTGTGATCACGTCATCCATCAAATCTTCCGTTATACGGAGATTCAACCGTCCTTCTTCAATCCGGGTTACAGCCAGCAAGTTTTCTACAAGGTTAATCAGCCACATGGAATCATCATAAATATCCATGTACAGCTGCTTTTTTGTATCATTATCAAAGGAATCGCCATTGGACAAAAGGTTGCTGGCATTACCGGAAATGGATGTCAGCGGTGTCCTCAAATCATGTGAAATAGCACGCAGCAGGTTCGCTCGCAACTGTTCATTTTTTGCAAGAATGGCCGCCTCCTGTTTCTCACGGGCATTTTTCTCATTTTCCAAAGCCAGGGCACATTCTCCGAGAATGGATAGTAGAATACTGTTTTCAAATGGATCAAGAGGTATTTCCCCCATCACGATTCCAATAACTCCATATACCATACTGCTGCTGCGAACAGCAAGGTACAGGCATTTTGCATTGGAAAGCGTTCCTGTTGTAGCTCCGGCACGTTTATTGTTTTTCAATACCCAGCCGGCAACGGCCTTTTCATTTTCGGAAATACACGATTCCAAATTTTCTTCAGTTACAGAAAAAATATGCGGCGTATCCAACACTTCTCCATCAGCTAAATAAAAAACGATATCTTTTCCCAAGAGTTTAATGAGCTGATTTGAAGTTGCAGATACAATTTCATTTTTATCTTTTGCCTGTTGCAATAGCTGGTTTGTATCAAATAACACTTTGGTACGGTAAGCAGATTGTGCCGCCTGTTTTGCTTGGTTTTTAATCCGTATAGCAAGAGAACCGGTTAAAAATGCCGCCAAAAACATGATAATAAAGGTAACAGGATAACCCTGATCATACGCCTGCAAGGTAAATTGAGGTTCCGTAAACAGGAAATTAAAGACCAAAACACTTACAATCGAGGAAATTAGGCTGTATATCTGATGTTTCGTGATGACAGCGGTGACAAGAATACCTAAAACAAAAACAGTAATGATATTTGCTTCGTCAAATCCAAATTTCCGGAAAATCATTCCGACTAAACTGGATAAAATCAGAATCGCAGTAGATTTTAATGTATCAGTGACAGAGAATACGATATGATTCTTTTTCCTGCCCCCTCTTAACTGATACACTGCCGCATTAGAAACCGTATCCGGAATAATATGCACATCCAGGTTAGGGGCATAATCAATCAATTTTTCTGTCAGGGTCGGTTTGCTGAGCAAATGCCGTTTTGTAGCAGAACTACGTCCGATCACAATCTTTGACACACCGGACAAACGAGTAAATTCCGCAATCTGAAACGGAACATCTTCTCCGTAAACTGTTTCTATTTTTGCCCCAAGCTGCTCAGCAAGACAAATATTTGAACGCAGGCGTTTTACATTTTCCTCGCTCATCACCGAAAAATCTGGGGTTTCTACAAATAGAGCCGTAAACTCCCCTTTAAAAGCAGAAGCCATTTTTGCGGCGGTACGGATAATTTTCGCATTGGATGGAGAAGAAGATAGACATACAAGAATATGTTCGCCTGTGTGATAATCTCCATGATTTTTTATGCGGGTATTTTCTGTGAGGATATTCACCCGGTCCGCACATCGCCGCAGTGAAATCTCCCGGAGAGCTGTCAAATTTTCTATTGTAAAAAAATTTTCTACTGCCTGTTTTTCCTGTGTCTGTCTGTATACATTTCCTGTATTCAAACGGTTGATCAAATCCTGTGGTTCAATATCTATTAATTCAACCTGATCTGCATTATCAAACAGAGAATCCGGGATGCGTTCCTGTACAACAATTTCCGTAATGGATGCAACTGTATCACAAAGGCTTTCAATATGCTGAACATTGACAGTCGTATAGACATCAATCCCTGCATTCAAAAGTTCCTTAATGTCCTGATACCGTTTTGCATGACGGCATCCTTCGGCATTCGTATGCGCAAGTTCATCTACAAGGATAAGCTGTGGTTTTCTTTTCAACGCCATGCCAATGTCGAATTCGTCCAGTATCATACCATTATAAAAAACTTCTCTTGTAGGAAGAACTTCTAAGCCATTCAAAAGAGCTGCTGTTTTGGGGCATGCATGGGGTTCTACATAACCGGCTACCACGTCAATTCCCTGCTGTTTTTCCATATGAGCTGCTTCTAACATGGCGTAGGTTTTACCCACACCAGCTGCATATCCGAAAAAGATTTTCAAATGTCCTTTATTACGGTTTTCTTCATCAGCTTGGATTGCCTTTAATAACTGATTCAGATTGTGTCTGCTTTCACCCATACGGTCATCTCCTTGTACAAAAACGTTATATAGAATAATAAGTAAATTTCAGAAAAGTATTTTAACACTGAAATTAAAATTGCACAAAGATTATACCACCTTTTCTTCTTTTTTTCCATTCGGGCGTGTAGCCGAAAGCAGAAAACGCTCCGAAAAATCACGCAATTTTTCGACAAATAGACCCTTCATACAATTAATGTCATTTTGCCATATCACTCTCGCTGGTTTCTCAATCGTGTTGATGGGATGTACCGCAATGTCTATAGAGCCTGGAGTAATGACACTTTGCTTTATTTGAAGGGATAAGGAACAATACTCATCTTTCAAAATATCGTTGGAATTTTCTATGATAAAGCCAAAATCAAGTTTATTATTTCCCAGCCCATTTATTATTTCACTTACAGAACCGTAGAACAGGTCCAGCTCATAGTTTGGGTATTCGCTTGAAAATTGTTCTAATAGATCTGCAATAGAATCTATGATTGCAGGTGTTTCAAATCCAATCCTGAGCTTAGAATCTGAAATAAGTTTTTGGGATTGATTTTCCTTGAGAAATTTATCCAGCTTTTCCATAAGAAAATAACCATAAATAAATGCTGCCAATACCACTATAAGTAAAACAAAGTCTTTCATATCACCAACTTCTTTCAAAAATTAAATATGAAAACATTTTTGAATATGTTTCGTCTCCCCAAGAACAAGCATGGTACTGTCCTTTAACAACTGCGTATCGGAACTTATTTTCAAATTCATAATATCATTTGTTTTCAGCGCCATAATATTGACATTATATTTTTTTCGTATATCCAACTGACCGATTGTTTTTCCTATCCATTCTCCCGGTATAGATATTTCAAAGATTGCATGTTCTTCATCTAGTTCTATGTAATCGAAAATATGATCAGCACTATAACGGATCGCAACCCAATCGGCAAGCTGCCTTTCGGGATAAACAATTTCATCTGCGCCGTTTCGTAAAAGAAATTTTGCATGAACATCACGAGCGGCACGAGACACCACCATTCTTGCACCGAGTTCCTTCAAAAGGGACGTTACTTCCAATGAATTCTGAAAGTTATCTCCGATAGCCACAATACAAACATCAAAGTTCCCAACACCAAGCGAACTTAAAAAATCCTCATTAGTCGCATCCCCAATCTGAGCGTTAGTTACAAAGGGAAGTACAGCATCAACTCGAGTCTCTTCTTTATCTACCGCCATCACATGATGATGCAATTCATCTAATTTCATAGCAATGTGCCGTCCGAATCTTCCCAGACCGATAAGTAATATTGATTTCATTTTTTTATTCTCCTTAACCTACTGTAATTTTTTCCTGAGGATATTTTGAACCGTTAGACTTTTTTTCAGAAATGGTAGCAAAAATCAAGGTCAATCCTCCCACTCTGCCAAAAAACATCAGGCAAATCAAGATTATATGGGAAACAAGCCCCAGATCAGGAGTTATTCCCAGCGATAACCCTACTGTTCCGATTGCCGACGCCGTCTCAAACAAAGCGGTCATAAGTGGAATATCTTCTGTGCTACTAATTACCATTCCTCCCACAAGAAATAAAACGATATACATCAAAAAAATTGTAGCTGCATTTCTGATAGTGCCATCCGGAATTTGTCTGCCGAAAAAATTGGTGTGTTCCTTTTTTCTAAATACAGATAATGCCGATGAAACGAGAACTGCAAGAGTTGTCGTTTTCATACCACCTGCAGTGGAACCAGGCGAGCCACCGATGAGCATCAGCATAATGATAAGCATTTGCCCAACTTCACTGAGTAAAGTCAAATCTGCCGTATTGAATCCTGCTGTTCTCGGCGTAACGGATTGAAACAAAGAAACCCATACTCTTTCTGTAAGAGGCACATTTGAAAACTCAAAATAAAAAAAGTAAAGAGCCGGTAAGAATATCAATATTCCTGTTACCATAAAAATCACCTTGCTTTGCATCCGGTATTTTTTAAAATGCCATTTATGATTCTTTATATCCTCCCAGGTAAGGAATCCAATACCTCCTGCAATAATCAGCATCATAATTACAAGATTTACAATCGGCTGTACAGAATAAGAGGTCAACGAGGAAAAAGGAGTTCTTATACCGATTAGATCAAATCCTGCATTGCAAAAAGCAGAAATAGAATGGAACAGCGAATACCATATTCCTTTCCAAAACCCAAAGTCCCTGCAAAAAACAGGGGCTAAAAGAACCGCACCAATGATTTCGATAAGAATAGTAGTCCGAATAATAAATTGCGTTCTCCGCACAATACCACCCACCGTTGGAGCCGAAATTGCCTCTTGCATGGTACTTCGCTGCATCAACCCGATTTTGCGTCCGGAAACAACAGCAATCGCAATAGCAATCGTAATAATTCCCATACCTCCGATTTGAATCAGCAGTAAAATAACTCCTTGGCCAAATAAAGACCAGTAGGTTGCCGTATCATTAACAACCAGTCCCGTCACACAAACCGCAGAAGTTGCGGTAAACAAAGCATCCAAAAAGGAGGTACACTGACCGCTTTTTGTAGCAATCGGCAGCATCAAAAGCAGACTGCCTAAGAGAATCACGGATAAAAACCCTAAACTAATCACTTGAAATGATGTTATATGTCGATGTCTTGATCTGTTTGTCTGTTGCATAACTATATCCCCATAATCTTAATTTCTTTTTTATATTGCCTTTATTCTATCTTTATTTGTATTAAATGGGCGTAAGTAAGTTTGTTTTGAAATTAAGATTGTATAAAGATGAGCAGAAGTCCCATCATGGTCTTCCAGGCAAACGCCGTGTTCATAATAATAAGGCGTGATTTCCACCACAAATTTCTTTCTTCCTTGCTATTTTTTATCTTCTCCTTTGCCTTGGGATAAAAGAAAAGGACACTCATCTTGCAGAAGTTCTGAAAACAAGCGTCCTTTTGGCTTTTCTCTATGCTATTAAATAAAAAATGTTAATTCTGTCCGAATGTATTTCCTCATACCAGATGCAATACTACTGCCACTTCGATTCCATTCATAATCTGCTTTTTCTTGCCCTGTTTGCCTGTTGGTGTGAAACTCATATACCTCGCAAAGTGTTTGAATCTGAGAATTTCTATGAAATTCTCAGATCGCGTACATTCGTCAAATTCCGCATAAACACTGGCTTTACAGCCAGTTGTTTCTTCGGAACTCTCCTTATTGTCTTCGCGGAAATTAAGGACTTCTACGAATTCACCCGATGTAGACAACACACGACTTCCACATGCACCGTATGCGGAAACTGATCCACAGGCGTCACATCCTTAAGCTCATACCCATTCGCTCTTAAGAACTTCACATCCCGCGCAAGTGTCGCACTGTCGCAGCTTACATACACAACTTTCTCCGGCTGCATATCCACGATCGTCTGAAGCAAGGATTCCTCACAGCCTTTTCTCGGCGGATCGACCACGATCACATCTGCGTGTGCGGTCTCTCCGTTATGTGTCTTTTCATATTCTTTGTAATACTCCGGCAGGACTTCTTCTGCCTTACCTACATAGAATTCCGCATTCGCAATGTCATTGATCTTTGCATTATTCTTCGCATCGTCAATGGCCTGCGGTACGATCTCCACGCCATATACCTGCTTTGCTTTCTTTGCAAGGAACAGGGAAATCGTTCCGATTCCACAGTACAGGTCCCACACCGCCTCATTGCCGGTCAGGCCTGCATAGTCTAATGCCAGTCCGTATAATTTCTCTGTCTGGACCGGATTCACCTGATAGAATGACAGCGGAGATATCTGGTACTTGATCTCACCGATATAGTCTGTGATGAACTCCTGTCCCCACAGAAGGCGGATCGTATCGCCCATGATCACATTCGTCTTCGCTGTGTTCGTACTGAGAGTGATGCTTGTCATACCCGGAATCTGACGTAGCCGTCCGACCAGATCATGACAGTGCGGAATCGTCTTTCCATTAATGACCAGACATACCATGATTTCATCTGTCTTGAATCCGTAACGGAGCAGCACATGGCGTACCAGCCCTTTATGCTTCACTTCATCGTATGCCGGAATTTTGAATTCTTCCATGAAGTCCAGAATACAGTTCAGGATCTCTTCGTTGACTTCCACACCAAGCGCGCAGTCTGTATTCTCGATAATGCTGTGTGTTCTTCCGGCATAGAACCCGGCGATCACTCTGCCGTCTTTATCTGTTCCGATCGGGAACTGCGCCTTATTCCGGTAGCGGAACGGCTGCATTCCTTCTCCGTCCATGCCGACAGCCGGATGCATGATCTGATCCAGAAGTTCTGTCGGAACTTCTCCGATCCTCTCCAGATTGCCGCGTACCTTTGCTTCTTTAAATGCAAGCTGTGCCGGATACTTCATCTCCTGGATCTGACAGCCGCCGCATTTTCTTGCCATCGGACAGACCGGCTCTTCCACACGGTCTTTTGATGGAGTCAGGACATTCATCAGGCGGGCATAGCCGTAATTCTTCTTGGCTTTCATTACTTTCGCCTCTACAACATCCCCGATGATGGCATCTTTGATAAACAACGTGTATCCATCCACCTTGCCGATGCCTTCTCCTCCGACTCCGATATCTTCTATTTTTACCTTTACTATTTCATTCTTCTGCATCATTAGATAACTGTCTTTCTGATATTTGATTCAAACAGGCGGTTATATCCCAGCCA
>OLWO01000587.1_pt1 | contig 12312 bp, 9 predicted proteins | sample 1673751 | NCBI WGS metagenome assembly OLWO01 (sample SAMEA103958125, study PRJEB25191) | human gut metagenome
TGGTTACGGACAAGTAACGTAGCGGCGTCCTGATTTGGCTTCAGCGGTGATTGCGATGGCTTCACGAATAATCGGAAGCACGACTGAAACCCTTGTAACTCAATTCTATCACTATTTCTTTCCGCATTTCACTTTTTTGTAGTAACTTTGTCGTCTAAAGAATAATAAAGAACAGCATTTGAAGAAATTCATTTGCTGTTTTTTTATTATCATTGCAAACAAAAACACTATGAAGCCAGTAGATAAGTTCTCAATCCAGTATAGCGAGTTGCTAGAGTATATATATCCAGTGACACAAGAATATTTCCCTGATTTTGATTATGATGAAGAAACAGGACAGGCATATATGTTGCCGTCACAAACGCCAGATACTTTTAAAGGAAGGTACAACAGAGGAATATTGAAAGGCAAATTCTCGTTTGATTCATACATAAAGAATAACGAACTTCAAGAATTGCTTGCTGTATTGGGCTTAGACGCTGAAAAGTTCTGGTATCTATTGCTTTTCTGTTATGATTGCAGTTGGGGTAAATGTATGGAAGGTATAGAAATAAAAGAATCCCCTAAAGAACAGATAGAAAAATTTGTTAATGCTATCAGTGAGGATTATAAAAGAGATACTCCGTTTGGTGCAGTCTTTAAAAGCCCAATTTGTATTACCTTAAAAATAGGTAGAAAGAATATCGTGATAGATAATAAGACGGCTATTGCTAGTATAGCCAAGTTTTGTGCAGACGGATTGGAAACAGTAAATTCAGACCAAATGAATACTGGTAACGTTGATTTGAGTGATCCACATACTGAATCGTTCTCCGTATTCGCTTATTATTTCTCACAAATGATTATCACTGCCTTGAATTATCAAGAACAGGTAAAAGAAAAGAGAAAGAAGGGAGCTAATATGTCTGACAAGGAAAAGACGCTGATTTCTCATCTACTATACTTCACTGGTATCGTGAGCAACGAAAGTGTGTTGGTTGACTATGACTACTTGAAGTCCCTGTTGAAACAATATAAGGATAAGGACATAAGGAGTTTGAACGCATTTTATTATTGATTGAAACTTATTTTATTGTTTATTTCTGCTTTCTTATTCTCTAAATACTTCATTCTACAACTTGTGAAGTGGGGGAATAAGAAAGCAGTGTTTTTTTATTCCCGTTAGCTTCTCAAGAAAAGGGCAATCTTTGTAGTATAAAATTAATTAAAGCTGGAGCGCACCAGTCTAAAAACTGCAAAGGTATTATGACTACAAAAGAATGTAAGAATGAAATCTTTACTCTGGAATCAAGAGAATTGAACGAAGGAAAGAAAGTTGCTTTTATTGCTGGTGGTATTAATCGGGACATCAACAAGGCTAACTTGAATGACAAAATGAAGTCTATTGGAGAACATACACAGTATTTTCCGCTTGTTGTGGTTGATGGTGAAGATGTGGTAAAGGAGGGGTTAACTTTGAAAGACCCTGTATCTGGTTTTCCAATAGATTCTTCTAAAGCTAATGATTATTTGGTTATTATTGAAGGTCAGCACAGGTATAGGGCTATAATGGAGCTTCGAGAAAAAGATGCAAAGGCTAAGAAGAATTATGAAAATGCAATGAAGAAATGGCAAAAGAACGGAAGCAGAAAGGAAGATAAGCCAGAAGAATTTACGCCTAAAGCTCCTGCACAGATAAAGGCTATGTATCCATTGGTTAAAGATGAGGATATACGGATTATGATATCAGAAATGAACAATACGTCAGTAAAGTGGAATAAAGGAGATTTTGCTAAACAGGCTTGTGCAGCGTATCCTGATAATGCTATCTTAGGTTTTATCGTTAAGTATATGAATATACAACACCAAAGAACGAAGAAAGGTGAAGTAGATGATATGTTACCGAATGGTGGATTTAAGCTGACAACGCTTAGTAAGTATCTGATTTATTCTGCTGACATAAAAGAATCGGTACTGGCAGATACGTGTAAATATGGAGAAGGCACTCTTACGAAGTATGTAGGTAATGAGCCTGAAAAAATGGTTGAAAGAGCAGAGAAGATTATTAAAGCTGGATTAGATGCTGGATTTACCTATCGTTTTCTGGCAAAAGGTTTCTTCATTGATTGGATTGCAAATAAGAATAATTTAGGGATTCAATATACAGAACTCCTTGAAAAGTTAAAAGATGTAAATAGAGAGGTGGTAGACAGTATTATGAGAGAAGCACAGAAACATAATTTTATGGAACAGTTAAATAGAATAGGATAAACGGGAATCTTTAGTTATTGATGTCAGTTGCCAGCTAGCGTAATGTTAGCTGGCTTTTTTGTTGCTTTATTATCGGTTTATCTGCCGTCCGTCTCAACAATAGGGGTATGGGGTGAAAATTTATCAGGAAAGTGCTTTAAACCACACGCTCCCCAACTTTCCACGGCTGGTAAGATTTCAAATATCCAAAAGGTCTGTAATATTATTGTAATCGGTTAACTCTATTTATTCTACAAATTCTGTGATAACATCGGATATTTATCTATCTTTGTTGTGTTCAAATAACGCTGAAAAGTACATAAATGAATAACACTTCTTCGTAAGTGACTGATAATGAAATATGGAAGGAAAATTAGTTTTTTTCCCGGTTATTCGGCAAGAAGTAAATAACATTTTGTATTTTTGGGCATCAATTAATAAAATTAGATATTATGATAACGACACAGGACAAAGAGTTGCTTGCCAAGAAAGGCATCACGGAAGAGCAAATTGTAGAACAATTAGCATGCTTCCAGACGGGTTTCCCCTTTTTGAAGCTGGATGCGGCAGCCTCCATCGAAAAGGGAATATTAGCTCCCGATGCAGAAGAACAGAAGGCTTATCTGGCCGCCTGGGATGCATATACCAACACAGATAAGACTGTTGTAAAGTTCGTGCCCGCCTCCGGTGCAGCGAGTCGTATGTTCAAGAACCTGTTCGAGTTCCTGTCTGCCGACTATGACCGGCCGACTACCAAGTTCGAACAGACATTCTTCGACGGAATCAAGAATTTTGCTTTCTATGATGACCTGAATGTAGCCTGCCAGCGTATCGACGGAAAAGATATTCCCGGACTGATCGAAGACGGCAACTATAAAGCAGTGGTATCCGCCCTGCTCGAAACAGCCGGACTGAATTACGGCGCACTACCGAAAGGTCTGCTCAAATTCCATAAGTATCCCGAAGGTTCACGCACGCCGATGGAAGAACATCTCGCCGAAGGAGCCTTGTATGCTGCCGGAAAGAGCGGTAAAGTAAACGTGCACTTCACGGTATCTACCGAACACCGTGAACTCTTCAAGAAGCTGGTAGACGAAAAGGTAGACGAATTTTCCAAACGCTATGGAGTAGACTATTACATCACCTTCTCCGAACAAAAGCCGAGTACCGACACGATTGCCGCCGACATGGACAACCAACCTTTCCGTGACAACGGCAAACTGCTGTTCCGTCCCGGTGGCCACGGCGCACTGATCGAGAACCTGAACGACCTCGATGCAGACATTATCTTCATCAAGAACATCGACAACGTAGTGCCCGACAGACTGAAAGCCGACACCGTTACTTATAAGAAACTGATTGCCGGAGTGCTCGTGACTTTGCAAAAACAAGTATTCGAATACCTTACCCTGCTCGACAGCGGTAAATACACCCACGACCAGATGATGGAAATGCTTCAATTCCTGCAAAAGAAACTCTTCTGCAAGAATCCGGAGACGAAAGACCTCGAAGATTCCGTACTCGCCATCTACCTGAAAAACAAGTTCAACCGCCCGATGCGCGTCTGCGGAATGGTGAAGAACGTAGGCGAACCCGGTGGCGGCCCGTTCCTTGCTTACAACAGCGACGGAACCATCTCCCTGCAAATCCTCGAAAGCTCACAGATCGACATGGACGATCCGGAGAAGAAAGAAATGTTCGAGAAAGGCACACACTTCAATCCGGTAGACCTCGTATGCGCCGTGCGCGATTATAAAGGACATAAGTTCGACCTGGTGAAGTATGTAGATAAAGCAACAGGCTTCATCTCCTACAAATCGAAGAACGGCAAAGACCTGAAAGCTCTCGAACTTCCCGGCTTGTGGAACGGAGCGATGAGCGACTGGAATACCGTCTTTGTAGAAGTGCCACTTTCCACTTTCAACCCGGTAAAAACAGTGAACGACTTGTTGCGTGAGCAACATCAGTAAAGAGTCTGAATTTAGAAACGCAGATTACCGCAAAGGAAATAGGCTAAATCTGCGATAATTTGCGTTAATCTGCGTTTCTCAAATAAAAAAGAGTGTTTAGAATGAATCAGATAGAGAAGATCATCGATATTGCTACTTGGAACAGAAGAGAACATTACGAACATTTCAGTGCTTTTGACGATCCGTTTTTCGGAGTGACCGTTCAGGTAGACTGTACGCGCGCGTATCAGGAAGCCAAAACCAAAGGCATATCCTTTTCCCTGTTAGTCCTCCACCGGATAACGACTGCCGCTGCTGCGGTAGAAGAATTCCGTTATCGCATCGAAGGCGATAAGGTGGTGTGCTATGACAGCCTTCTGCCCGAAGCCACCGTAGGCCGTGACGACCATACCTTTTCTTTTGCCGCCTTTGAATATGATCCGGACGAACTTGTCTTTATCCGCCGGGCAAAAGCCGAAATGGAACGTTTGCAAGCCACTACGGGACTCAACAAAGGAGGCACTTTCCATCCCAATGCCATTCATTATTCGGCAGTGCCGTGGCTCTCATTCACCGACATGAAGCACCCCACCAATATGCGTTCGGGCGACAGCGTTCCCAAAATCTCCACCGGAAAGTACTTCCGTGACGGAGAAAGACTGATGATGCCCGTTTCCGTAACCTGCCATCATGGGTTGATGGACGGCTATCATGTGGCACAGTTTATTGAGAAGCTCCATTTGTAACTTCCGTTCTGAAAAGACAAACCAGACTATTATATGAGAGTAAAGATACCCAGATGGGAAATCGCCGTAATCTGTTCCGCTTTGCTTTTCCCCGACACTTCGCTTAGTGCGCAGGAGGTAGGGCAGGAAGAGAAAGAGGTGAAGGAAATGCGGCAAGACGTAGAACAGCTCCAGCAGGACGTCCGCCAACTTCGTGAAGAAGTGCGGAGATTGCAGGAAGAAATTCATGGCTTCCGGCACAACAGCTTCCCGCAATGCGGAGCCGACACCGTAGCTCCCTACGTTCCCCACCATTTCATTCACCGGTTGGGGATAGAGGCGCGGCCGCAATACGTGTTCCCCACCAATCCTTTCCTGCAAGGCGAGAACGAACGGTGGAAACCCATCCAGAGTTCATTTGCCGCTCATCTGAAATACTCTTTCAAGTTTCGTCCCAACACCTGTGCCGACCGCATCTATGGCGGAGCTTATCAAGGTTTCGGCTTGGCTTTCACCACCTTTGGCGACAAAAAGCAACTGGGTGATCCGATGGCGTTCTATGTCTTTCAAGGTGCACGCATTGCCCGTTTCAATCCCCGCCTTTCGCTCAATTACGAGTGGAATTTCGGTATTTCTGCCGGATGGAAACCTTATGACAACGATTACAACTCCTACAACGGAGCCGTAGGCTCACGGGTGAATGCCTACCTCAATGCGGGTATCTACCTTAACTGGTCGCTTTCTCGTTATTTCGACTTTATCATCGGCGGAGACTTCACGCATTTCTCCAACGGCAACACCAAGTTTCCCAATGCAGGTGTCAACACCACCGGAGCGAAAATCGGACTGGTGTACAACTTCAACCGGGAAGAAGCCGACCTCACTAAATCATTGGTTCATCCCTACGTTCCCCGTTTTCCGCGACACGTCAGTTATGACCTTGTGTTGTTCGGCTCGTGGCGTCGCAAAGGCGTCTATGTAGGCGAGAAGCAGATTGCATCACCGGGCAGCTATCCCGTAGCGGGATTCAACTTTGCTCCGATGTACAATCTCAACTATAAGCTGCGTTTCGGAGTTTCGCTGGACGGTGTTTATGACGGTAGTGCTAATGTGTACACCGAAGATGCGCTGGTGGAGTACGATGCAGGCAGTGGTTCCTCCCGTCGTAAATTTCTCGTGCCGGGCATTCAGAATCAGCTTGCGCTCGGACTTTCCGGACGGGCAGAATACGTGATGCCGTTTTTTACTATCGGTGTCGGCTTGGGAACGAATGTGCTGGGGCGTGGCGATTTGCGCGGACTGTATCAGGTCTTTGCGTTGAAGATCAACGTCACCCGGAGTTCATTCCTTCACATCGGCTACAATCTTCAGGATTTCCAGACCCCTAATTATCTGATGCTCGGTCTTGGTTTCCGTTTTAATAATAAATATCCTAAAGTACGTCATTAACCCCCAATACGCCATTACCCCCAAATGGAAAATATCATTCGTAAAATCAGGCAAATCTATCCGGTTTCCGACGAAGCACTTCAAGCGCTTCAGGCGAATATGGAATTAAGGTATTATCCCAAAGATACCCGTATCGTTCAGGCAGGCGTCACAGACCGCCTGGTATATTTCATTGAAGAGGGCATCGCCCGTTCCGTATTCCACCACAACGGAGAGGACACCACTACGTGGTTCAGTCAGGAGGGCGACGTCACGTTCGGCATGGATTCGCTCTACTATCAGCAACCATCGGTAGAAAGCGTTGAAACGCTTTCCGATTGCAAAATCTACGTCATCCACATCGACAAGCTGAATGCCCTCTACGAAACATATATCGACATAGCCAACTGGGGAAGAATCCTGCATCAGAATGTGAATAAGGAGCTTAGTCACATGTTTGTGGAGCGCCTCCAACTTTCGCCTAAAGAACGCTACGAACAGTTCAACCGTCGCTATCCCGGATTGATAAACCGAGTGAAGCTGAAATATGTGGCTGCTTTTCTGGGCATTTCCATCTATACCCTTAGTCGGGTACGTGCTAAAAAATAGCGATTAGCAGGGCTTTTTTGCTTTAGAGCAAAGAAACTTCGTAGCGCAAACCGTATCTTTGCCTTCTGAAAATACTAACTTACTAATAGAAAAACAAATGTCGAACATTTCTGCTTCAGCTTTTTCAGACACCAAGGCGCATTATGATCTTCTTGACGGACTTCGCGGTGTGGCGGCTCTTATGGTGATATGGTATCACGTATTCGAGGGCTTCGCTTTTGCCAGTAATAGTGCTATTGAAACTCTGAATCACGGATATTTAGCCGTGGATTTCTTTTTTATCCTTTCGGGTTTTGTGATCGGTTATGCTTACGACGACCGTTGGGGTAAAAGTCTCACCATGAAAGATTTCTTTAAACGCCGATTGATACGTCTTCATCCGATGGTCATTATGGGTGCCGTTCTCGGTGCTATCACGTTCTGTATTCAGGGGAGTGTGCAATGGGACGGGACGCACGTAGCTATCTCCATGATAATGTTGTCTCTGCTTTGTACGATCTTCTTCATTCCTGCCATGCCGGGTGTTGGGTACGAAGTTCGTGGCAACGGTGAGATGTTTCCGTTGAATGGTCCTTGCTGGTCATTGTTTTTTGAGTATATCGGCAATATCCTGTATGCGTTGTTCATTCGCCGCTTGTCCAACAAGGCACTGACGGTGTTTGTGGTGTTGCTGGGCGTAGCGTTGGCGGCGTTTGCTGTTTTTAATGTCTCCACTTATGGAAACATAGGAGTGGGCTGGACGCTGGATGGGGTTAACTTTTTGGGCGGTTCCTTGCGTATGCTTTTCCCTTTTTCGTTGGGTATGCTTATGTCGCGCAATTTCAAGCCTATGAAGGTGAAAGGTGCATTTTGGATATGTACTATTGCGCTGATTGCCCTGTTCTCTGTTCCTTATCTGGAAGGGTTGGAGCCGCTTTGCATGAATGGTGTTTATGAAGCGTTTTGCGTGATTGTGGCTTTCCCTATCATTCTGTGGATAGGAGCGTCGGGTACCACCACGGACAAGCAATCGACAAAGATATGTAAGTTTTTGGGAGATATATCTTATCCGGTTTATGTGATACATTATCCGTTGATGTATCTGTTCTATGCATGGCTGATTGAGAATCAACTCTACACGTTAGGTGAAACCTGGCACGTAGCTTTGTGTGTCTTTATTTTGAGTATTATTCTTGCTTATCTGTGTTTGAAGCTGTATGATGAACCAATACGTAAATATTTGGCTAAACGTTTCTTGAGTAAGAAATGACGTTTTCATTTCATGAAGTTAAAAAGAAAAACTCCAGCTAATGTAACTTTATCCGTCACCATAGCTGGAGTTTTTCTTATATAAAATAAGACTTTCTTTATCTGCAAATGAGCTTTCTTCTATGTTTTCATCTTAGAAATGATTAGATGTGATTAACAGAGCTGCTTGCTCATCTTATAATTGGTGAGACACATTTGATTAGCTTTCCGCTTTTGCTCTTCATCGACCTGAAAACCTTGTTTTTCAAAAAATGGTTTTGCCGTGATGCTAACTTCCGATGTTAATCTTTTCGCACCTCTTTCTCGTGCATATGCTTCGAGATGCTTATACAAAGATGTTGCGACACCTTGATGCTGAAAGTCCTTGTGAACGAACAGCGTGTGCATATATCCGTCATCGTTTACAGAGCCAAAGCCTACAATCACGCCTTCTTCGTTTTCTGCAACCACATAATGTTGTTCTTCGAAAAGCTCATTCCAGTGTGACGTATCGTCTCCGCACGAAGCCCAATCTGCTACTTCTTCGGCTGTATAATCTTTTCGGTTCACAGTCAGAACTGTATGCTGATATAGCTCTTGCAGTGCTGGAATATCAGACAGGTTTACTTGGCGGATTTTATTCATCTTATCTCTGAATTTCTTGTATTAATGAACTTCTACTTTCTCTGCAATTCTCTTAGCCTTGTCGCGCAACGCATCCAAATCAGAATCAAGCGGAGCATAACAAAGTACCACACCCATACGGCGGTTGACACGTGTAAACGGTTTGCCGAAAATGCGGAGATAAGTATCTTCTTCTTTGGTCACTTCTTCTAGTCCGCGATATTGAGGACGTTCCTGGCTGGCAATCGGGGAAAGGATCACAGCGCTTGCGCCTATCCGTTCTTGTTTGATGCCGGGAATGGGCAGGCCGAGTACGGCACGCAGATGCAATTCAAATTCATTCAGGTTTTGTGTGCCCGCCAGTGTCACCATACCTGTGTCATGCGGACGAGGAGAGAGTTCGGAGAAATAGACTCCATTATCATGGCTTAGGAAGAACTCAACTCCCCAAAGTCCTGCACCTGTGAGGGCACGGGTTACTTTCTCCGCCATCTCTTCCGCTTCTTTCAAATGGGCGGGATCAATGTGTGCAGGCTGGAAACTTTCGCGGTAGTCGCCACCTTTCTGCACGTGTCCGATAGGAGGGCAGAAGAGGGTAGGGCCGTTCTTTTGGGTAACGGTGAGCAGGGTGATTTCGCTGTCGAACTTGATAAATTCTTCAATGATAAGTTCGCGAATATCGCCACGACTGCCGCTGCATCCGTATTCCCAGGCATGTTCGAGTTCGTCGGCACTCTTCACGAGCGATTGTCCTTTGCCGGAAGAAGACATCAATGGTTTAACGACACAAGGGAAACCGATTTTATCGGCAGCTTCTTTCAGTTCTTCCAGAGTTTTGGCATAGAAGTATTTGGCTGTTTTCAGTCCGAGTTCTTGGGCGGCAAGGTCGCGAATGGCTTTGCGGTTCATCGTGAAGTTCACGGCACGAGCGCTGGGAACTACCTGGATACCTTCTTTCTCGAAGTCGTATAAGCGTTCTGTACGGATGGCTTCAATCTCCGGAACGATGATGTCCGGGCGGTGTTTCTTCACCACACGTTCCAGCTCTTCACCGTTCAGCATGTCGAATACTTCAAATTCATCGGCCACTTGCATAGCCGGTGCTCCTGCATAGGAGTCGCAAGCAATGATGTGCTGGCCTTTACGTTGAGCTGAAATTACAAATTCTTTTCCTAGTTCGCCGGAACCGAGTAACAGTATTTTCTTCATCATTTTGAGTGTTTTATATTAGTGGTGCAAAATTACAGCAAAAAAATGAGATAATAATTGTATGTGGCGTTATTATATTGCTCTTTTATGCAAATTGGGAACTTTATAAAGATGGATGTGAATCTTAATGCAAAAATGCGGAATATATAAGGAATAGAATAGATAGGAGAAAAACAGGAAATATGGCTTTAAACTTTCTTAAGGAAAACATGAAAATACGGACTTTTCTGTGTTCGAGCACAAAACTAGTTGTTTTTGCCACTATTTCTTGTTTTTGCTAATCCATTGATTTTTAACAAAGAGATAGGAAACTCGATGGGTTAATTTAGTTTATTGATAGATTATTGCCCCCAAACTTGTTTTGCTATTGATTTGTAGCAGAAATTTGCCTGAATTGGTCAATCTGTAGTCATTGTAGGTCTAATAAGTGTTATCGAACGACAAATTATGAAAAAGGAAGCACAACGACACGGAATTGTTTCTACATTTGCGCAGTTGTTTCTTTAACTATTTCTAAGGACAGAAGTTTATGGGATATAGAAAATAGTTGAACAAAAACTGAACTCAACTGTTTATTATAATAATGAAATAGGTAAAACGCGAAAAATGTGCATTCCTTTCATATTATAAAGTCAAAAGGAGAGAAAAGAATAATATAAATAAATTAGAGATTGCTTATGTCACAGATTATCGGACATATCTCGCAGGTGATCGGCCCTGTGGTCGATGTGTACTTTGAGGGTACGGATGCAGAATTGGTGCTGCCAAGCATCCACGACGCACTGGAGATAAAGAGGCCAAACGGCAAAATACTGGTTGTAGAAGTTCAGCAACATATCGGCGAAAATACGGTGCGTACCGTAGCGATGGACAGTACCGACGGACTTCAGAGAGGCATGAAAGTGTATCCCACCGGAGGCCCGATCACGATGCCGATTGGCGAACAGATTAAAGGACGACTGATGAACGTAGTCGGTGATTCGATCGACGGTATGAAAGGACTCGACCGCAAAGGTGCATATTCCATTCATCGTGACCCCCCTAAGTTTGAGGATTTGACTACTGTGCAAGAGGTGCTCTTCACAGGTATCAAAGTGATCGACCTGCTCGAACCGTATGCCAAAGGTGGTAAAATCGGTTTGTTCGGCGGTGCCGGTGTAGGAAAGACTGTATTGATTCAGGAACTTATCAATAATATCGCCAAGAAACATAATGGATTCTCTGTATTTGCCGGAGTAGGTGAACGTACCCGTGAAGGTAACGACTTGCTGCGCGAAATGATTGAATCCGGTGTAATCCGTTACGGCGAAGCATTCAAAGAAGGAATGGAGAAAGGTTCAGAATTAGCAACAGAAAATATTAATAAGTTACTTAAAATTTTGATAGTAGAAAAGAAATACGATGAGATTGAAAAAATATCAGAGAATAAAGAGTACCAAAAAGAACTAATGAAGAAATATAATATTATTGAAGATTAATAGTGAAAAGAAATCAGTTGTCCACCAGCAATTGGTTTCTTTCATTATATGGGAGAATAAGTATATGAAGAAGATTTTGATTGTGGAAGATGATAATACAATAAGCAATGAATTGAAGGAATTGTTAATAAACTCAGGATACAAAGCAGAGGTGCTTGAAGATTTTCAAAATTCTAAAGAGAAGATTTTGGAAAGTCAGGCAGATTTGATTCTTTTGGATATTAATATTCCCGGAATTAATGGGGAGATTCTTTTAAAAGAGATAAGGAAGGTATCGGATGTACCAATTATTATGGTTACAAGTAGAACCAGTGAAGTGGACGAGGTGCTTACAATGTCCTATGGGGCAGACGATTTTATAACCAAGCCTTATAGTCCTACGGTTTTACTTCTTAGAATCCAGAATATTTTTAAAAGAATGGAGCCTAAGTCGGACAGAATCAGATATAAGGATTTGGAAATAAATATAGGCAAGGGTTCTATAAGTAACGGCAGCAAAGAGATTAATTTGACAAAGAATGAAATGATTATTTTTTCTTACCTACTTAATAACCGTGAAAAAATAGTAACCAGAGATGAGTTGATGACGGACTTGTGGAATAATGAAGAGTATATTAACGACAATGCATTGACGGTAAATATTAGCAGATTAAGAAATAAGTTGTCAGAAGTGGGATACGATAAAGCCATAGAAACAAGAAAGGGGCAAGGATATATTTTAGTATGAAATTAGACAAATACTTGTGGGACAAAAAAATAAATATATCCATTTTGGCAGTAGGATATTTCATTATAGTGGCAATGCTTGTTGCGTTTAAGGCTCAAAACAGTCTG
>OLWO01000591.1_pt1 | contig 12183 bp, 6 predicted proteins | sample 1673751 | NCBI WGS metagenome assembly OLWO01 (sample SAMEA103958125, study PRJEB25191) | human gut metagenome
GAGCAGCTCGAAGAAGAAATAAAAGACGTTCGGGACCGGAACTCTAAATTACAGATACAAGTGAACCAATCATCTGTGGAAGCGGTGGAACAGGCACAGCAGAAACAGGAAGAAGCTGAAAAGAAGGTAAGGACAATACAATGTCAATATAACAAATTACAAGAGAATGCAGAAACGATGAAAGAAAAGGCGGATCAGAAAATAAAAAGTCTGAAACAAGAAATGAAAGAAAAAACAAGTTTCTGGCAGATGGCATATATTATTTTTTTAGTATTTGAGATGATAAAAAGCACAGTAGTTCAGAATGATTTAATTGCTTGTATAAAAGTTCCGGTAAGAGTTTGGTGTAGGTATGTAGAATGGGTAATTCGTCCATCAGAATTAAATATTTGGGGTGAGAAGGAATATTTTTCAACAGAATGGTCGTGGTGTTTGCGAGTTATGGCAATTATTATCATTGTCGGAGCAGTAATTGCCGGTGAAATGTTTGTTCTGAAGAAAATAGAACAGTATCGAAGAGTGTGGGATAAATATTCCATACGGTTTATGGTGGTCAGTTTAGAGATGATTATTGTATCAAGCGATGTGTTGAGAAGATGTATGCCAATAAATCTTGTGGTATTATTTGGAATAATAAATATCGCTGTCATAGAAATAAGGATTTATTATCGTAGAGCTAATGAAATATATTAAAAATCAACAATGGTTATCAAAAACCAAATTTGATTATTGACAATCAATAATGTGGGTGCTATAGTAAAAATATGGAAATTGATTGTGAATAACCAAAGGAGGAAGTGGCATTGAAGACTTCGGTTAAAGAGCTAAAAGCAAAAGAAATCTCAAAAGTTGAAGAGATTAGCTGGAATATTTCAAACAGGATAAGAGAATTTGGAAATGCTTCTATGTACGGTGGGTTTTGTTTAGCATATGTGGCCTATGTATCCTCAAAAAATAAGATAACAGATATAAACCAGTTAAAAGAATATGTGGAGCTGACTTTTTCACCAGAAAGAGTCAGTTTCATAAAAGAAAATATTGGAAATTTATGGAATGTTGCAATAGAAATTTCAGAAGAATATTCAGAAGCTGCACTTTTAGCGACTGTTTTATGGTGGCAATTACAGGGAAATCGTTTCATGGGAGAATGTGAAACACCGCAGAGTGTCATAAAGCTGGCAAATGAGATTCTTCAGATTTCAAATGATAAGGTGGCAGATTTTTGCAGCGGAATTGGTTCGTTTCTTGTGAGTGCCATAGAAAAGAGTCCAGAATCACAATTTTATGGTACAGAGATTGTGCGAGATGTAAAAGAAGTGTCAGCAATCCGTACAGAATTGATATCTGATCGGGTAAAAATTGAGCAAAAATCAGTTTTAAATATAAAGGATAATTTGATGTTTGATAAAATATTCTGTGATTATCCATGGGGAATAAAAGCAAAAGACAGCATTGGAAGTAACGAAGCATTACAAGCAATATATGATGAGATACCAGAAGTACAGAAGGTGGCAGCAGGAGACTGGATATTTATTATAAATGTCATGAATCACCTTAATAAAAATGGTAAGGCTGTTATTTCGGTAAGTAATGGAGTTACTTGGAATGGTGGAAATAATACAATCATTCGTGAAAAATTTATAAAACAAGGATTTGTGGAAGCAGTGATTGCTCTTCCGCAAAATTTATATTTAAATACAGGAATTGCATGTTCATTACTGGTGCTAAGCAGAAATAATAAAAATATAAGAATGATAGATGCAACAGAAATGGTATCGGTCGGACGGAGACAGAACATTCTTAGTGATGAAAATATTTCTGAGATTGTTGAATTGTTGAATACCGATGACAAAAATTCAAGACTGGTTTCTATTGAAGAGGTGGCGGAAAATGAATATGTTCTTAATCCTTCAAGATATCTTCAACAAGAAACAGTTGTAAAAAATGGTGTGCTTTTTGAAACTGTAATAAAGAATATAACAAGAGGAGCACAAATTAAAGCATCTGTTTTAGATGAAATTGTATCAGATAAACCGACGAACATGCAGTACTTGATGTTGGCAAATTTACAGGATGGAATCATTAGTGACGAACTTCCATATTTAAAGGGAATAGACTCTAAATATGAAAAATATTGTATAAAAAATGGAAGTCTGGTAATTTCCAAAAATGCATCGCCGGTGAAAATGGCGATTGCGTCTGTACAAGAAGGCAATAAGATTTTGGCAAATGGAAATCTCTATGTTATTGAACTGGATGAAGATAAGATAAATCCTTATTTCTTAAAAGCGTATCTGGAAAGCGAAAATGGGAAGGCGGCTTTATCCAGAGTCGCAGTAGGTGCTACCTTGTTAAATCTACCGGTGGAAGGATTAAAAAAGGTGATAATTCCGTTGCCGGATTTAGAAAGTCAGAAAAAAATTGCAGATCAATATTATGCGAAGCTAAGTGAGATTAAAGAATTAAAATACAAACTGGAAAAGGCAACAGAAGAACTGGAACATATTTATACGGAGGAAAAATAAATGAACGAGAATAATAAATTTGATGTAGTTGGAACTAATATAGCAGAGAAAGCGACAATGATCTGGAATGTAGCAGATATGCTCCGTGGTCCATTTAAACCGCATGAATATGGATTGGTAATTTTGCCAATGACAGTAGTAAAAAGATTTCATGACTGCCTATTGTCGACGCATAAAGCAGTACTTGAAAAGTATGAGGAAGTAAAGAAATTTGCAGTTATTGATGGATTTTTGACAACAGCCTCTCAGTATCAGTTTTATAATATCAGCAAATATACATTTGATTCATTGCTTGCTGATCCGGAAAATATCGAAGCAAATTTTAGAGATTATTTAAATGGATTTTCTGCAAATGTCCAGGATGTGTTATCGAAGTTTGATTTTGACAACATTATCCGCAGAATGGTAGAAAGTAATACCTTGTATCTTGTCATAAAAGAATTTAATTCACAAAAAGGATATCTGGGACCAGATAAAATCAGTGCAGTAGACTGTGGATATATTTTTGAAGATTTAGTAAAACGATTCTCCGAATCTTTTGGTGAAGAGGCCGGGGCACATTTTACCAGTAGAGATATCATTTATTTGATGACAGACTTGCTTTTATCCGATGCGGATCTGAGTAAGGCGGGAAATGTAACTGTGTATGATATGGCAATGGGAACCTCTCAGATGCTTAGCTGTATGGAAGAAAGAATTCAGGAATTAAATACAGAGATTGGCGTTACCTGTTTTGGTCAGGAGTTCAATCCGTCCACTTTTGCGATTGCAAAAGCAGATATGATGATTCGGGGTGGTGATCCGAATAATATGAGGTTCGGTGATACTTTGTCAGAAGATCAGTTTAGTGGCTATCAGTTCCAGTATATCATTTCCAATCCGCCTTTTGGAATCGACTGGAAAAGAGAAAAGGCAGCAGTGGAAGCAGAAGCAAAGAAAGGTGATCTGGGAAGATTTGCACCGGGACTTCCGAAAATATCAGATGGTCAGCAGTTGTTTGTATTAAATGGTGTTTCAAAGCTTGCACCAAATGGGAAAATGGCAATTATTCAGAACGGTTCACCACTGTTTTCCGGAGATGCGGGAAGCGGACCGTCAGAAATCAGAAGATATATTCTTGAAAATGACTGGCTGGATGCAATCGTGCAATTAGGAACCGATATGTTTATGAATACAGGCATCAGTACCTATATCTGGATTTGTTCCAAGGATAAACCGTTGCATAGAACTGGAAAAGTGCAGTTGATAGATGCATCACATTGTTATGAAGCAAGAAGAAAAAGTATTGGAACAAAAAGAAATGATATTACGGATCAGTGTCGTGATTTGATTGTAAAGGCATATGGTGCATTTGAAAATGATGCTGTATATGGAGATAAGGAAGGTATTTATTGCCAGAGCAAAATATTCGATACAGAGGAATTTGGATACCAGAAGATTGTCGTAGAACAACCCCATAGAGATGAAAATGGAGAAATTGTAATAAAGAAAGGCAAGCCTGTGGCAGATATATCTCTGCGTGATACAGAAAATGTGCCACTGACAGAAGATATCAAGGAGTATTTTAAGAGAGAAGTATTACCATACGCACCGGAAGCATGGATTGATGAGAAGAAGACAAAAAAAGGATATGAGATTCCAATGACAAGATATTTCTATGAATATCAGGCACCAGAACCAGTGGAAGAAATCGCAGTGCGTCTGCATGAACTGGAACTGGAAATTCAGAGCAGTTTGGATACTTTGTTTGGGGGTGAATGATATGAGTAGAGAGATGAAAGATTCTGGGGTTGAATGGATTGGGGAGATACCGAAAAATTGGAATGTGCAACGTGTAAAAAATGCATTTGTTCGAAAAAAAGCAGAAGCACATCAAGAAAATCCTGTTGTTTTATCTCTTGCAAGGGCAGGAGTAAAAGTACGTGATTTATCAAAAAATGAAGGACAAATAGCAGAAAGCTATTACAATTATAATCTTGTAGAGTTTGGGGATTTGTTATTGAATCCAATGGATTTATACAGTGGTGCTAATTGTAGTATTTCAATGGTTGAAGGAGTTATTAGTCCAGCTTATATCAATCTTCGTGCAAAAAGTGGCTATAGTTCAAGATTCTATGATTATTACTTTAAAACACAGTACTGGTCAATGGCAATGTTTGCACATGGGAAAGGTGTTTCTTTTGAGAATAGATGGACCCTAGGAATTGAAGAATTGTTTAACTATAAAATTCCGGTACCGTTGGAGAACGAGCAAGATAAAATTGCAGATTTTTTAGATGGACAATGTGAGAAAATAAATTTAGCAATAGAAAAAGCTAAAGTATCTATCGAGGAATATCGAAATTTAAAACAGTCATTTATTACACAAATTGTAACAAAAGGGATCAATGAAAATGATACGATGAAGGAGAGCGGAATTGAGTGGATAGGTAAAATTCCGGCTTCATGGAAAGTAACACAACTACGACATTGTGCAAGTATAAGATCTGGGATTACATTGGGAAAAACATATTCAAAAGATACTGAATTAGTTGAAATGCCATATTTAAGAGTAGCAAATGTCCAGGATGGTTATGTAGATACGAATGATATTGCTGTTCTTCAAGTAAGTAAAGATGAAATAGAGAAATATAGCTTATCAGCTGGAGAAGTTCTTATGACAGAAGGAGGGGACAGGGATAAGCTGGGACGCGGTTGTGTATGGGATGGACGAATTACACCATGTTTGCATCAGAATCACATTTTTGCTGTTAAAGTAAAAGAGAAACTGTTAAATCCACATTATTTAGAATATTTAACGGCTTCATCTGTTGGACGTACTTATTTTGATGTTACTGCGGTGAAAACAACGAATCTTGCATGCACAAGTTCAAGTAAGGTGTTAGCATTCACAATTCCTTTGCCAAGTATAGATGAGCAGAATGAAATTGTAGATTATTTAAAAGAAAAATGTGGTTGTATTGAAAATGTTATTTTTAAGAAAGAGCAGTTTATAAGTGAACTGGAAAATTACAAAAAATCCCTGATTTACGAATATGTCACCGGGAAGAAGGAGGTGCCGGAAATTTGAGCATAGATGTTACCACAGAGAAACGTTTTGAATCGGATATTGAAGAATTTTTTTTGTCGCCAGCAGGTGGATATACACACAATCAAGATGCATATGATTCGCAGCTTGGTGTATACAAAGATACTTTGCTACGGTTTATTCAGAAAACACAACCGAAAGAATGGAAGCGTTTTTTGCTGCAAAACAAAGTGGATCCGGAGCGGAAATTTTGTCTTGCGTTCAATAATGCCTGTGATATGGATGGACTCATTTCTGTATTACGCCATGGCTTCAAGCACAGAGGAATTCCATTTAAAGTCTGCTATTTTAAACCGGAATCAGGTCTGAATCAGACGGCGATGTCTTTATACGAAGAGAATGAGATTACCTGTAATAGACAATGGTTTTATTCCAATGATACACACAATTCTGTGGATATGGTTCTGGCTGTGAATGGAATTCCGGTATTTGCATTGGAATTAAAGAATCAGTATACCGGACAGAACGTAGATCATGCAAAACGACAGTGGATGTATGATCGTGATCCAAGAGAAATTTGTTTTCAGTTCAATAAAAGAATTTTAGGGTATTTCTGCATTGATCAGTTGGAAGTCTGGATGACAACAAAGCTAGAGGGAAAAAATACATATTTTCTACCGTTCAATCAGGGATCAAATGGTGCCGGAAAGGATGGCGGAAAGGGAAATCCGGCAAACCCGAATGGCTATCCGACGGCGTACTTCTGGGAGTATGTATTTCAGAAAGATAGTATGATGGATATCATTCAGAAATTTATCCATTTGCAAATCAAAGAAGAAAAGAAACGGTTGCCGGATGACACAGAGCAGGTTACGAAAAAGAAAACACTGATATTTCCAAGATATCATCAGTTGGATGTGGTGCGTAAGTTAATTGCAGATGTACGGGAAGAAGGATCGGGGCACAATTATCTGATTCAGCACAGTGCCGGATCTGGAAAATCAAATTCGATTGCCTGGACAGCATATAGACTGGCATCCTTGCATGATGCCAATGATATATCTGTTTTCAGCAGTGTTATTGTAGTGACAGATCGAACTGTGCTAGATGCTCAGCTACAGGAAACGATTTCAGGATTTGACCATACGATAGGTGCAGTAGAGACGATTGATGATAAAAAGAATTCAAAAAATTTGAGAGATGCAATTAATAATGGTGCAAGAATTATTGTAACTACTTTGCAGAAATTTCCGGTGATTTATCAGGAAGTGGATAAGGTGGCCGGAAGAAACTTTGCGATCATTGTTGACGAAGCACATTCTTCACAGACTGGAAGTTCGGCAATGAAATTGAAGGCCACATTAGCAGATACAGAGGCAGCATTACGGGAATATGCAGAAATAGAGGGGAAAGCAGAAGATGAAATTGACAGAAATGATAAACTTGTTCAGGAAATGCTGACACATGGAAAGCATCCGAACTTATCATTTTTTGCATTTACAGCGACTCCGAAACCAGCGACATTAGAGATGTTTGGTAGCCAATGGACTGATGGAAGTTTTCATCCATTTCATATTTATAGTATGAGACAGGCGATTGAAGAAGGATTTATTTTGGATGTACTGCAGAACTACATGACATACAGTATTTGTTTCAAGATAGCAAAAGATACACCGGAAAATCCAGAGCTTCCGGAGAGCAGAGCAACAAAGATTATCAAAAAGTATGAGAAATTGCATCCATATAATATCAGCCAGAAATCACAAATTATTGTAGAAACTTTTCGGGAAACGACCAAAAATAAAATTGGAGGAAAAGGGAAGATGATGGTAGTTACAGACTCCAGACTGGCTGCAGTTCGATATTTCCATGAAATTAAACGGTATATTCAAGAACGGCATTATGCAGATATGGATATTTTAGCGGCATTTTCCGGCAGCGTGCAGGATGGTGACGAAGAATATACAGAGTCTGGACTAAATGTAAGAAAAGATGGAAGTCATATATCAGAAGGACAGACCAAGGAAGAGTTTCATGACAACTTTAATGTCCTTGTTGTTGCAGAAAAATATCAGACAGGATTTGATGAGCCTTTGCTACATACTATGATTGTGGACAAAAAATTGAAAAATGTAAAGGCTGTGCAGACATTATCACGTTTGAACCGCACCTGCCCTGGAAAAGTAGATACATTTGTGTTGGATTTCGCAAATAAGAAAGAGGATATTCTGGAAGCATTTCAACCATTTTATCAGGAGACAAGCCTTGAGCAGGAAGTAAATGTGGATTTGATTTACCAGACAGAAAAAGAACTTTTGGATTATGCGATTTATAATGAGCATGATATTAATGCTTTTATAAACGTATGGAATCATCCGGGAAAACAAGATGCAACTGCCATGGGAAAAATGACGAGTGTGTTGAAACCGATAGCAGACAGGTACAATTTGAAGAATCCGGAAGAACGATATCAATTCAGAAGACTGGTAAGAAAGCTGATCCGATGGTACAGCTATATCACACAGGTAGTTCGTATGTTTGATGAAGATATGCATAAGGAATACCTGTTTCTGAGTTACCTGATTGGACTGCTTCCAGAAGAAAAAGAAGAGCCAGTCGATCTGGATGGAAAATTGAAACTGGAATATTATAAGCTGCAGAAAACATTTGAAGGTGCGATAACACTGGATAAAATTGATGGTCAGTATGTTTCGTCCAAGAAGCAAGGAGTACAGGGGAACAGACAGAAAAGTACATTGGATGAAATATTGGACAAGATTAATGAAAAGTATAAAGGACAATTTTCAGAAGGTGATCGGGTAATGCTGGGTGCTTTACATGATAAATTGATTGAAGATGATAAACTGGCAAGCTCGGCTCGCACTTCTGATCCAAGAATATTCACGGAAAGTATTTTTCCATCAGCGTTTGGAAATGCAGCAATGGAAAGCTATATGGAGGCCCAGGACAGTTATGGATCACTGTTTGAGGACAAAAGCAAGTACGATGCTGTAATGAGTGCGTTAGCAGGGGTGATTTATAGGGAAATGCGGTCAAAAAAGACTGTGGATTACCGGAAAGTTGAACGAGATGAGCAGGTTCAAATGGTGGCGGAAGAACCGGTTAAATATGGGAAATAAAAAAGAAACTATGATGGTATGAAAAGGCAAGGGAGGGTTTTTATGTGGCTAGATAATGCGTCAGATATTGATATTTTATTTTATGAGCCGTATGCAAGAATAATTGCCGATATTGCAAAAAATGAACAATATAATCCATTGACAGTTGGTGTGTTTGGATTATGGGGTGCAGGAAAATCAACCTTATTGAAGTTAATAGGTGAAAAACTTAAGAGTCAGGATGGAATTATTTGTGTAACTATTAATGCATGGATGTTTGAATCATATGACGATGCTAAAACTGCAATTATGGAGGCTTTATTACAGGAACTTAAAGAGGAAGTTCCTGTAGAAGAAACTAAAAAGAAATTGGGCAAATTAATAAAAAGAGTTGACTGGTTTAAGTTAGGAACAAAAGCAATATCCACGCTTGCACCTGTAGTTGCAAGCGTGGCAACAGGAAATCCATTGCCTATGTTGTTAAATGTAACGGGAAGTGCTGAAGAAATTGGAAATACAGTCAAAAATGCAGCAAATTCCATACAGTCATTAAAAGATGAATATTGGAAAGAGGAAGATGCATCAAATGATGAAAGCACGATAAACAATATCAGGAAATTTAGAGAGGAATTTTCTGATGCATTGAAAAGTGACGATATTAAAAATGTAGTTGTAATGATAGATGATTTAGACAGATGTCGTCCAGAACGAATAATTGAAATATTGGAAGTAATTAAACTATTCTTGTCCGTTGACAGGACAACTTTTATTATTGCTGCAGATGAAAATGTTATAAAGTACTCTATCCGTGAAAAGTATCCACCAATGAATGGATTTGATGTAGAACTGGACAAAGAATACATTGAAAAAATTATTCAATTGCCAATATATATCCCGGAGTTATCGGCAAAGGATATACAAAATTATCTATTATTATTGGTCACACAAAGCTATTTGGAACAAGAGAGTTTTAAGCATCTAATAGATAAGATATTCGAAGAAAAAAGAACAATTTCTGGGGATGTAATTACGCTAGAAGAAATTAATAAGTCGATTGGTGAGTTAGGATTGAATTGGCAGGATGGAGGACAAACAGCTTTTAATGAGACGGCGAAAATTATTGATGAAATAAGAGAAATTGTTGCATCTACATTGAAAGGCAATCCACGCCAGGCAAAACGCTTTTTGAACACATTTATTACCAAACGCCAGTTGGCAAAAATTTATTATGGTGATGAAATTGATATTTCCATTTTAGCCAAATTATTAGTGTTGCAAAAGTTGGATAATGACTTGTTTATACAATTGAATGAATGGAATAAAGAATTTGATACTGAAAATAAAGAATTTAAGGAAATTCGAACAAAAGTGATGGAGGGAAATGTTGATGCTCAGAATCCGTGGAACACATCACAAATAAAAAAGTGGCTAGAATGCAAACCTGTTGAATTAGAAAAATATCGATTGGAAAAATATTTTTATTTGACAAGAGAAAATTTGAAAAGATCTAGTATTGACGAGTCTGGATTCAGTAAAAATACGAAAGAAATTTTGGAAAGAATTGGACGAGCTAAATCTGGTCAAATGGTGGCTATTATAAAAGATATGGAAAAGTTGAGAGCAGAAGAAATTGCGGATACATTTAAGGTTGTTGTATCAAAAATCGAAAAAGGTGAAATGAAATTTTTTGTTGTAAGAGATTTGTTTTTGAATTTTGATGCATATAAAGGAAAAATAGTGGATGCAATTGGAAAATCAACAGTCACAATAAAAGCGGGTGATATGGCTGCATTAAGAACAATGTATAATAGTGATACGGGAAATATGAATACTGTATTAGAAACCATGGTAAAAAGAGGAACGTTAACAGACGAGCAGATTACAGAAATAAAAGAGCAGAGGAAAAGCTAATATGGGTACATCAAAAGGATATATAGCACCAACAACATCGCATTGGTCAACCGCAAAAAGAGCAGTGACGGCCTTTATAAATAATAGAGACTTTGATTCTAAAGCGAAAGCTGCTAGTAAATATGCTACAGCAATGAAAACAGATATGTCGACAGGTGGTAGTTTTCAATCGGCAGCTGCAAGAACTTTAGGCTTTGCACAAAAAGTTGCGTCTGGTGGGCTGGACAATGCTTTGCGTGAATATAATAGAGAGGATCTTATAGGGAAGCCGTCGGAAGTTGTTTGGACAGAATTACTGCATGAATTCACAAATTCTGGAGCATCTGTAGAAGATAATATGGCAGCAGACGCATTGTCACAGGCTATGGATAATTTGGAAATAGAAGATATTGCGGATATAGGGAATGTTTCAGTTGATATATTACTGAAGGAAATGTTGAAAGAATACATAAAAGAAAATTTTGATTTTAGATATGAAGAAAAAATATCCAAAGGGAAAACACCTGCACAAACATCTGCAATTTTAAATGATATGCATGAATATATAGAAAATAGTATTGACGGTGATTTGAACTTGGATAATTTGAAATCGGTTGATTTTTCTAACATGGGAACATCACAAATCGTGGAGGATGCATTAAGAGATGCCTTGTCTGTATTTGAAAAGTATTATGGGGAGGATTAGGAATGCGGTTTTGGGTTGATAAGGAACAAGAGAAAAAGCCAGATGGCGAATGGAAAGATGCATATGTTTTTTCGATTAATCGAAAACAATATAGTACGATATTTACAAATATAACGAATAGCTGGTACCGGATGGACCAAATGCAGATTCCTGCAATATATGAGGATTTATTTATAATAGGTTTGAGTATTTTTGCTTTAGACAAAAGAGTATCCAGAAGAAGGTTTAAAAATTGTTGGACTAGAGATATAAATGTATCAATTCCGGTATTGGAATATGATAAATGGAAGGATACGGGCTTACAATGGGAAAAAATGCTTGGATTTTTAACGGGAGATCATTGGCATATTGTATTTAGAAAAAGCGAAGTAATATATAGCTATAGAGAGCATGCAAATAGGATTCATTTGAATGTTCAGGATTGTGATTGTGTATGTTTGTTTTCAGGAGGATTGGATTCTTTTTGTGGTGCAATTAGACTATTAGAAGAAGGGGGATCTCCTTGCCTGGTTGGACATAATGAATATCCTAAACTTGCAAAAAGACAGAATTTATTTGTCAGGACTTTTCAGGATCTTTATCCAGAACAATCTGTTAAATTTATTAGTTTTACAGCAAATTCCAGAGCTCCTATAAGTGAAAAAGAAGGAATATTAAAGGGGAGCGAAAATACTTCTCGTGGCAGGTCATTACTGTTTTTATGTGCAGCACTTAGCGTGGCTGGTATTTTAGGAGAAAATGTACCGGTTTATATTCCGGAAAATGGATTCATCGGACTCAATATTCCACTAACGGGAGGAAGAAAAGGGACTTGCAGTACAAGAACTACTCACCCATATTTTTTAAGACAATTTAATGGTATCTTAGAACAGGTAGGAATAAAGAATACTATTACTAATTTTTTTGCGTACAATA
>OLWO01000599.1_pt1 | contig 11930 bp, 8 predicted proteins | sample 1673751 | NCBI WGS metagenome assembly OLWO01 (sample SAMEA103958125, study PRJEB25191) | human gut metagenome
TAACCCATCGTTTTGATCGTATCAAGCTCGTATTTCAGCCGCGCTTTCAGTTCATCCGTCGCCGGGTGATACCGTTCCTCGAGGCCGTCGTAGCAGAGCTTATTTAAGTATTCCCAGGAAGTGTATCCTTCCGGCACATCGAATTTCGGAAGTTTTGTGACACCAAATTCGATCTCCACATTACACCGGTCTGCAATTTTCTGTGTATTTTCGATTGCCTGCGGTACATACGGGAAGAGCGATGCCATCTCCGCCTCGGATTTCACGAAATACTGGCCGCCCTCGTAGCGCATGCGGTCCTCATCCGTGATCTTCTTTCCGGTCTGCAGGCACAGAAGAATATCGTGGGAATCCGCATCTTCTGCGTACGTGTAGTGAATATCATTCGTCGCCACCAGCTCGATGCCGGTTTCTGCCGAGAGGCGCATCAGCTGCTGATTGACCATCCGCTGCTCCGAGATGCCGTGATCCTGCAGTTCCAGGAAGAAATTGCCTTTTCCGAAAATCTTCTCATACCGCAGTGCGGCCTCTTTTCCCATCTCGTACTGGTTCCGCACCATCGCACGCGCCACCTCACCTGCAAGGCAGGCGGAAAGCGCGATAATGCCCTCGTGATACTTTTCCAGAATCTCCATGTCGACACGCGGCTTATAGTAAAATCCATCGATAAAGCCCGCCGAAACAATCTTCATCAGATTGGAATAGCCCGTATTATTTTCCGCCAGCAGAACCAGATGGTAGTATCGGTCCTCTCCGCGGCTGGTTTCGCGGTCGAAACGGGAACCCGGCGCCACGTAAACCTCACAGCCGAGGATCGGCTTGATGCCCTGCGCGCGGGCTTCTTTATAAAAATCGATACAGCCGAACATGACGCCGTGATCGGTGATCGCGGCGCTGTTCATGCCAAGCTCCTTGACTCTGGCAACGTACTCTTTGATCTTGTTCGATCCGTCCAGAAGGCTGTATTCGGTATGTACATGTAAATGCGTAAAACTCATCGTTTTCTCCTCTATTTTTCAAAGGCATGTTCCGTTGTCTCCAAGATCGTCTGCACCAGACCGTCCGGCTCGATCGGCTTGGTCAGATGGCTGTTCATGCCCGCTGCGCGGCATCCCTCTTTGCTCTCTTCGGAGGACTGCGCCGTCATCGGGATGATCGGGACTTGTTTTGCTTCCGGAAGCTCCATGGTGCGGATCTGCCGCGCTGCCTCAAGGCCGCCCATCACAGGCATCATCAGATCCATTAAAATCACATCAAATTTCTGCGGATTCGCCGCATACTTTTCGACCGCCTCGCGGCCGTTCCATGCCTCTTCCACCGTCGCACCGTGATCGGTCAGGTAAAACTCGGCGATTTCCATGTTGATCTCATTATCCTCGACAAGCAGAACGTGGAAGCGGACAAGCTCTTTTCCTGCGATCCGTGTCTTTACTTCCTGAATCCGCTGTCCCTCGCAGTCAATGTAAAACGGAAGCCGGAATACATACGTCGTTCCGACGCCCTGCTGGCTCGTTACCTCGATCGTGCCCTGCATTTTTTCGATCAGTTCTTTGACGATCGACATGCCAAGGCCCGTTCCCTTGTACTGCGTTCTCGCACCGGACTTCTCCTGTGTGAACGGATGGAACAGCTCTTTTTCGATAAATTCGCTGCTCATTCCGATGCCGCTGTCCGTGATGCGGAACTCGTAGACGACCCGGGTTCCGTCGCAGGAGACTTCGCCCGCATACGTATCGATCATTCCGCCCGGCTTGTTGTACTTGATTGCATTGCTGAAGAGATTCAGCATAATCTGCCGCAGGCGCAGCGGACTGCCGATCAGTCTCGTGTGCGTCAGCTCACCGCGGTGCGTACAGTGGGTAATGCCCATCTCCGTAATCTGCGCATTGACAAGGGATGCCACATCATCCATCAGATGCTTCAGGTCAAAAGAAGCGCTCTCGATCGTCTCTTTTCCGGACTCCAGCTTATTCATATCGAGCACATCGTTGACGAGTGCCAGCAGATGGCTTGCGGAAAGATTGATTTTATCGAGGCAGTCGTCCACTTTTGCCTCATCCTGCCGGTTTTTGCGGATGATATCCAGCATGCCCATAATGCCATTGATCGGCGTGCGCACATCGTGGCTCATGCGGTTCATAAATTCTGTTTTTGCACGACTTGCACTGTCTGCAGCTCTAAAGGCATCCTGAAGCTGTATCTTCTCCCTCTCTTCCCGGCTGTGGAACTCTGACGTATCACGGAAAAGGATCATGCCGTGCACCACAACGCTCTCCCGCTTTGTCTTTCGGTCGTAGACGGTATCCTGTGACATAAGAACCGTCTTCTGCAACCATATTCTTCTGCCGGACTCATCTGTTTCCTGATACTCCACGACTACCTGCTTATCTCCGTTTTCAAAGCGCTGCAGCAGTTTCTTCGAGGAATCCACAATGCGGTATGATTCCAATGTCTCCTCCGCGACAAACGCACTGCATTCCCCGCAGTATTTCTCGTAGGAACACGGCAGATCTATATCGAGGCCAAATTTCTTCTGCCCGCTGTGGTAAAAAATCTGCTCCAGCGAATCATTCGTCAGATCAACGGCGAACACGGCCTCGGCCGTCTCGAGAAGTGCCTCGGCGTAGTGGCCGTTTTCAATGATCGACTGTTTCATCTGTTCATAGTATTGGTCGAGCTGTTCTTTTTCATTCCGAGCAGCTTCCTCATTGAAGCGGAACCGCTCAAAGCCCATCAGAAAATGGTGCAGTCCGCCGTCCTCGGCCGCGTCGTAGAACAGAATGGTGACTTTTCCCCGGCAGAGCGCTTCCCCTTCGCTGCCCTCCCGATACTCGCACAGAATTTCTACGCTCTCTTCTCCCTTCTGATAGCACTCCTTCAGATGGGTAAGATCCAGCATTCTACGCATTTCCTTTCTTTTTTCCTCATCCGTGATGCCCTGCACAATATGCTCGGCCGCACCGGTATAGCTGCCGTCCTCGGCAAGGAAAAAGCCCGAAACGGCGCGCAGAATCCGGTACTGGTCCTGTCTTGCATTGCAGTAAATACAGTTGGAAAAATGGTATCCCTTTTTCTTTACGACGTCCAGCGCTTCCAGGCTGATCTTCCGCTCTGCGGCGGCTTCTTCCATCTTCGCGCGGTTTTTGTCGATATACATGTTCTGGTCCGCATGGCGGAACAGTTCCCGGATATCACAGTCTTCAAATTCCGTGGACAGTGCATAGCCTCCGGCGTAGCTGATCGGCATCTCCGGGTGCTGGCGGGAATATTCTGCCGTCTGCGTGCGGATGTGATTCATGCACGCTTCCACTTCTTCGCGGTTCAGTCCGCGCAGAATGGCAAGAAACTCATCTCCGCCGTTTCTTCCGACGAAATACTCCTCCGGGACTGCTTTTCGAAGCTGAGCGGCAAAGGAACGGATATATTCGTCTCCCTTATCGTGACCCAGACTGTTGTTGATCGTGCGCAGATTGTTGAGGTCAAACACACAGACCGCATACACGCCGGAAATTTCTTCTCCTCCGTCGCTTCCCTCCAGAATCTCTTCGCATTTATTTTTATTTGGCAGGCCCGTCGCCTCATCGAGATAGATTTTCTTCTGCAGAATACGGTTCATCGCCGCATAGCGGACGGCCTTGATCAGCTCCATGCCGATGACAAACACCAGACCGATGATATCTCCTACTACCACCTGCTCCAGCTTCTTCAGCGAAGACGCCATTCTCTGCGAATACGCTTCCGCAAGGCCCGTCGCCTCGTCACAGATTTTGAAAAAGGTCTCACTCTTTTCGATAATCGCGGTATTCTCATATCCTTTTTCACGCACCAGCAGAATCTCTGCCTTCAGCTCTTCAAAATATGATGCCAGCTCAGTCATCTTATCCTGAAAATCCCGGTCATCCAGGCGCACCAGATCCAGCTCGCTGCTTCCGTTCTGCAGACCGTCGATATAAGCGTTGATGTCTGCAATCATCGTATCCTGCGGTTCTCCCGCATCCTCCAGCTTGATAATCCGCTGCGTTTTTCCGCGTACCAGACCGGCATAGTTGACAACGCGGGCCGTTCCCTGTATTTTCTCGACCATCGACATAATGCAGAAAAACAGAATAATCAGAATGATCGTCAAAACCGTCATTGCGGTTTTGGAAATAAAGGATGTTTTTTTCTTACTTTTCTTTTTCTTCATCGCTCTCCATCAGATCCTGTGTCATTTTTTGTCATATAGATCATATTATAAGCGCAATCCTCTCTTCGCGCAACCGCAAACCGGGCGCAGAAAAAATTTCAAAATTTTATCTGCTGTCTGACACAAAAAAACGGACACCGGAGAGGATGTGCTTCCTGTCCAGTGCCCGATCTTTTCTTATTTTGCTTTTTCTGCCGTCCAGATTTTACCGTCGCGGATGACAACCTGTTTTTCTTTCATCAGATGGCCGACCGCGCGCTTAAATGCTGCTTTGCTGAGGCCGAATTCTCTCTGAATCACTTCTGGTGATGCTTTGTCATCAAACGGAAGGACACCTGCAAATTCCTCGATCACAGAAAGAACGCTCTCTGCATCGATTGCGATCTGCTCGTACGCTTTTCCGCGTGCGGACAGGGAGATTTTTCCGTCCTCTTTGACTTCTGTAACGCGGCACTCAAGTTCCTGGCCGACATGATAGTCTGCCTGTGCTTCTCTCTTTGGAATCAGGCCGGAGTAGCGGTCATCAACAGCAACGAAAACGCCGAAGTTTCCGCTGATCTCGTAGATTCTTCCCTTTACGGTATCGCCTACGACGTACGGAGAATTGGTTTTCAGGAAATGGTAAACCTTCATCGTTGCGCAGAGACGGTCGCTCTTGTCGATGTAGAGGGAAACCAGAACCTCGTCACCTGGATGGAGGCGGCGGGTCTGCTGTTTAAACGGAAGAAACAGATCTTTTTCCAGACCCCAGTCCAGAAATGCTCCGATCTTTCCGGTAGCAGCTACGTTTAAGACAGCCAGCTCTCCAAGCACCAGCTTCGGCTCTCTGGTTGTCGCAATCAGACGGTCGCTGGAATCGCGGTACAGAAATACTTCCAGCTCATCTCCCTCTTTTGTTCCTTCCGGCACCTGTTTGATCGGCAGAAGAACGCGTTCCTTCTCGCCTGCTTCCCGGGTCTCCCCAAGATAAATACCGAATTCTACTTTCTTTACTACTACCAGCTTTTGCTTTCTTCCTATATTTAACATTTGACTTCCTTTCTTACTGCTCGCCGAGAGCCTTCATGCTCATCTCCTCGAGCAGGTCGCTCTTGATGTGGTACAGCTTGTCGGACAGATCCACGTAAACCTCATGCGGATTGACCAGACGTTTGGACTCCTCCCAGAGGGTATCTTTCTCTCTGGTGCAGATGTCGCGGATCTCCATGACGGATGGAGAAGTGTAGACGCATGCGCCCTTCTGGAAAATCGGAACGAGGAGCTCGCGTAAGGTGTAGGTTCCGCCTTTGATCTTCGTCTTTTTCCAGGTCTCGATCGGGTCGAAGATGATCATATCTTTGCTCTCGTCGAAGGTCTCGTCTGCGAGGCAGATCAGGTCGGCACGGATCTTTCCGGTTTCTTTATCATAAATACGATAAATCGTCTTATTGCCCGGGTTTGTTACTTTCTCGGAGTTCTCGGACAGCTTGATCTTCGGTGTGAATTCTGCATCATCTTTATCTTTTGCTGCTGCCAGCTTGTAAACGCCGCCGAATGCCGGCCAGTCACCGGATGTGATCAGGTTGGTGCCGACGCCCCAGGAATTGATCTTCGCACCCTGGGTTTTCAGGCTGTCGATCAGGTACTCATCGAGGTCACTGGATGCGGAAATGATGGCATCGCCGAAACCTTCTGCCTCGAGCATCTGATATGCTTTTTTCGACAGGTAAGCCAGGTCACCGCTGTCGATGCGGATGCCGTAGCCCTTCATCGGTAAGCCCTCTGCTCTCATCTCTTTGAAGACGCGGATCGCATTCGGAACACCGGATTCGAGAACATCGTAGGTGTCTACGAGAAGAATGCAGGCTTCCGGATACATTTTCGCATACGTTTTGAATGCGGTGTACTCATCCGGGAAGCTCATGATCCAGCTGTGGGCATGTGTTCCCAGAACCGGTACGTTAAACATCTGTCCGGTCAGTACGTTGGAAGTTCCTGCGCATCCACCGATGACAGCTGCACGAGCACCATAGATACCGGCATCCGGACCCTGTGCACGACGCAGGCCGAATTCCATGATTCCGTCCCCACGGGCTGCATAGCAGACTCTGGCTGCTTTGGTAGCGATCAGACTCTGATGATTGATGATATTCAGGATCGCCGTCTCAACAAGTTGTGCTTCCATGATCGGAGCAACCACTTTCAGAAGAGGTTCCTTCGGAAATACGACTGTTCCCTCCGGGATGGCATAGATGTCACCGCTGAAGTGGAAGCCGCTCAGATAATGAAGGAAATCTTCTTTGAAGATTCCAAGACCTCTTAAATAGTCTACATCATCATAAGTAAAATGCAAATTCTTTATATAATCGATTACCTGATCAAGACCTGCACATACAGAATATCCGTTGTTACAAGGGTTCTGGCGGAAAAATACATCGAAGATGACATTTTCGTTCTGCCCTTTTTCATAATATCCTTGCATCATAGTAAGTTCGTACAGATCTGTCAGCAAGGTAAGATTTCGTTTGCTCATTTTCAAACTCCTTTTTTCTGCTGTTTGCAGTACATTTCTTTTTTTAGTTATACCATTTTATTATAGCACTTAAGGGAATAAATGTAAAAGAAAAAAACCAGGCACTATACGAGTGCCTGATTCTTATGAATGGTTTCACTGATGATATTACTGCAATATTCTCCGATACGCTTTTTCTCGTCTTTATCCAGTTCTTTCGGATAGATCGGTTTGCCATATTCTAAGATGACATGAGTCTTTTTGATGAACGGGAAATGTCCTTCGAAAATATCACAGGTGTTATTAAGACTCATCGGTATGATCGGACAGCCGGTCTTTTCTGCGATCTTAAAGGAACCGTTATGGAACGGAAGTAAGGATAATTCTTCCCCTTTATTCCGGGTGCCTTCCGGGAAGATGCAGATGGAAATACCGTGTTTTATATAATCGATTGCCTGCAGGATGGTCTTCAGTCCTTCTTTTGGATTCTCTCTGTCAAGGAAGAGGCAATAGAGGCGTTTCATCCATGTGCGAAGAAGCGGGATAGAAAGCATCTCCTTTTTGGCAATATAACCGGTCAGATTCTTACATCTGGCGTAAGTGATAACGATGTCAAAGAAGCTTCTGTGATTTCCGATATAAAGAACCGGTCCTTCCGATATATTCTCCTCTCCGATCACGGTAAGTTCGATACCGGCAAGCTTAATGATCATCTTAAATGCCCACTGAACCAGCCGCAGACTGGAATAATCCATAGTTTTTTTGCTGACTTTGCCGATCAGCCATTCAATTCCAAGAACCGGAATACCGATGATCAGAAATAGAACTACGAATAAGGCGACAAAAATAAGTCTTATCATAATTAATCTCCTTTATTTTCATTTTGCTACCAAAGTATGCAAGAGAAACTGCCAGTTGTCAAAGATTCTGTAATGGCTGCCAGGTTCTCTGTGTATTTTCTATGATAGCATAAATCCGGCATTTTTTACACCCATAGTGTGTAAGATAGTAAAGAGAAAATAGAAGTGTCAGAAAGAAGGGCAGCATGAAAAAAAGAAGATGGACCGTGGCAGCCGTCGCAGTGATGTTGCTGTTTACCGGCTGTAGTTTTGGCACGTTAAAAGAACAGAAAACAGGAGAGATAGAATATGAGATCGTAAAGAAAGAAGAAATCCCCGAAAAATTAAAAGAAGAGATTGCAGAAGCCGAAAAGTCGGAGATGTGGATCAGTTATGTAGATACGGGGAATGAAGGCAGATACCTTTATATAGTAAGAGGATACGGACGGCAGGAAACGACAGGATACAGCATCGAAGTGAATGAGTGTTATGAGACGGAACATACAGTGGTTGTACGTACAACACTTCTCGGGCCACAGAAGAAAGAAAAGACGCATAAGAAAAAGACATATCCATATATTGTCATAAAGATACCATATACGGATAAACAGATCATATATGAATAAGAGGAGGCAGGAAGTGTCAATGGAGTATTTAAAAAAGGAGATCCGTACTTTTCAGAACGGAAAGACGGTAAATGACCAGTTCTATATTGATGATGATTATAATGTTCCGGATGCAAAGAAGGATGTAGGCAGGATTATAATAAGTGACGGGACATTACAGGTGGAAGAGATGAAACAGGTAGAAAATTATCTGAAAGTGACAGGCAAACTGGAATTCAGAGTTTTGTATACTGCAGATGAAACGATACCGGAGCCTGCAAGCCTGGAAGGAAGGATTCCATTTGAAGAAATGATCTATCTTGAGCAAGAGCCGGATGGAAATCTGGTACTAAAGACAGCAGATGTTGATCTTACGGTAACGGTAATCCATTCAAGAAAACTGAATATCAAGACACTTGCAGAGATTACGATCGGAATGGAAAAATGTGTGGGAGAAGAGCTCACAACAGATATAGAAGGAGAAAATCCTGTATTTAAAAAGACAAAAGAAGAAGAACTTCTGAAGGTATTTGCAACAGGAAAGGATACGTACCGGATTAAAGAAGAGGTGTCTCTTAGCGGGACAAAAGAGAATATCGGTACGATTCTTTGGACGGATGTGACAGGCGGAAAAGCAGATACACAGATTGGAACGGATGAACTCCTGATACAAGGAGAACTGAATATATTCTGCCTCTATGAAAGTGTGGAAGAAAAGACAGACTGGATAAACAGGACGGTTCCATATGAGGGAAGGATAGAATGTATGGGGACTGTGCCGGGAATGTATCATCAGGCCAGTCTGAATCTTACAGATGTGAATGTTGAAGCCCGCATGGATGAAAACGGGGAAATGCGTATTCTTGGTATAGAGGCGACACTGGAAGTACGTCTTGTTGTATATGAAGAAGAAAAAATCCAGATTCTTGAAGATATGTATATGCTGGATCATGTCTGCGTTCCGGATATAAAAGAAAAGAAGTGCTTCCGCTTAAAGCTTCAGAACCATTCAAAATGCAGGATCGCCGAAGAACTGACACTTCCGGAACTAAAAGACAATATTCTTCAGATCTGTTACTGTAAAGGAAAGATACAGCCGGAATCTACGAAAGCAGAAGAAGATGGAATCCATATCGAAGGTGTTCTTCATCTGATGTTTTTGTATGTCAGGGAAGATGATCAGATGCCGTTTGGTGTATGGCAGGGAATGGTGCCGTTTACATATCTTTTAGAGAATGGGGGCGGAGAACCTGAAGCAGAAGAACTGGACTGGACAGTTGAGCAGCTTTTCGTAGGACTTATGGGAAACGGAGAGGTGGAAGTAAAGGCTGTGCTGGCATTCAACTGTTTCCAGAAAGAGCCTGTTAAGGTGCAAAATATTGAATCCGCAAAGTTCACCCCGATGAGTACCGAGGAGCTGGAAAACAGACCCGGCATTGTGGGATATTTTGTGAAAAACGGGGATACATTGTGGAATCTGGCGAAAAAATATAATACGACTGTGGAAAATATAAAAGAAGTGAATCATATGGAAAAAGAAGATGTAAATAAAGGCGATAAAATATTGATTTTTAAGCAAAATTTGAGTATACTATAAGCACATTGTATACAAAATGTAAGGAGATAAATAGAATGGATAAAATGGAATTGAAGGCACTTGGAAAGATCAATCTGGGTCTGGATGTTCTGGGACGGAGAGAGAACGGATATCACGATGTACGTATGGTGATGCAGACAGTGTACCTGTACGACCAGATCCGGATAGAAAAGACGAAAAAGCCGGGAATAGAGTTGTCGACGAATCTTTTTTATCTGCCGGTGAATGAGAATAACCTGGCATATCAGGCAGCAGACCTTCTGATGAAAGAGTTCGACGTAAAAGAGGGTGTAAAGATCACTCTTGATAAACACATACCGGTGGCAGCAGGAATGGCAGGAGGAAGCTCGAATGCAGCGGCAGTTCTGTTCGGGATTAACCGTATGTTTTCACTTGGTCTTTCACAGAAAGAACTGATGGAAAGAGGAGTGACATTGGGAGCGGATGTTCCGTACTGCGTTATGCGGGGAACTGTTCTTGCGGAAGGAATCGGAGAGATACTGACACCACTTCCGGCCTGCCCGAAATGTCATGTGCTGATCGCAAAACCGCCGATCAGTGTATCGACGAAGCTGGTCTATGAAAAACTGGATTCGCATGAGATAGAGGATCATCCGGATATTGATGGTATTATAGACGGACTGAAGGCTCATGATATCGAAAAAGTTGCTTCGAGCATGGGAAATGTACTGGAAAAGGTAACGATCGAAGAATATCCGGTTATTGAACAGATCAAGAATGTAATGAAAGAACAGGGAGCTCTGAATGCTATGATGAGTGGCAGTGGGCCGACCGTTTTTGGAATTTATGACAGCAAAGAGAAAGCAAGAAAAGCAGCAGCAAAGATAAGAGAAAAGCAATTGGCAAAGCAGGTGTATGTGACAGGCATACATAATGCAAGGAGGAAATAAGCATGGAATCGAATTTTAAAGTAAATATGAATGAATATCTACCACTTAGAGATGTCGTGTTCAATACTTTGAGACAGGCGATCTTGCGAGGAGAGTTAAAACCGGGAGAAAGACTGATGGAGATCCAGCTTGCAAATAAACTCGGAGTAAGCCGTACCCCGATCCGTGAAGCAATCCGCAAACTGGAACTGGAAGGCCTGGTCAGCATTATCCCGAACAAGGGGGCATATGTGACCGGCATCACCAGAAAGGACGTGGAGGATATTTATGCGATCCGTTCTTTGCTGGAAGGGCTTTGTGCCCGTTGGGCAACCGCGCATATTACGGAAAAACAGCTGGATGCGCTGGAAGAAAATATTTACCTGTCAGAATTTCACGCCAGCAAGGGACATGCCCAGAAGCTGACGGAGCTGGACGATCAGTTTCACGATATTTTATATGAAGCCTGCTCGAGCAAAATGCTGGAGCATCAGCTAAGAGATTTCCATGAATATGTGCGGAGAATGCGCAAGCAGAACCTTTCCGGCAGTGAAAGAGGGCTGGAAGCCGTACTTGAGCACAAGCAGATCATGGAGGCGATCCGCCAGAAGGATGCCGACCGCGCACAGGAGCTGGCAGCCTTGCATATGCGCAATGCTTATGATAATATGATTAAAAACGGGCTTTTGGATGCCTATGATGAAAAGGAGAGAATCGATGGCTAAGATTCAGATGACAACGCCGTTGGTGGAGATGGATGGCGATGAAATGACCAGAATCCTCTGGCAGCTGATCAAGGATGAGCTTCTGCTTCCTTATATTGACTTGAAGACAGAGTATTATGACCTCGGTCTGGAGCATCGCAACGAAACAGATGATCAGGTGACGATTGACAGCGCCAATGCAACCTTAAAATACGGCGTTGCAGTCAAATGTGCAACAATCACACCCAACGCAGCGAGAATGGAAGAGTATCATTTAAAGAAGATGTGGAAGAGCCCCAACGGCACGATTCGCTCCATTCTGGACGGCACCGTGTTCCGTGCCCCGATTTTGGTAAAGGGCATCCGTCCCTGCGTCCGCAACTGGGAAAAGCCCATCACGCTGGCACGTCATGCTTACGGTGATGTATACAAAAATACCGAAATCCGCGTAGAGGGTCCCGGCAAGGCAGAACTGGTGTTCACGGCGGCGGACGGTACAGAAACCCGCGAGCTGATCCACGATTTTACCGGTGCAGGTGTCTTACAGGGCATGCACAATACGGATAAGTCTATCACGAGCTTTGCCCGCGCTTGCTTTAATTACGCAGTGGATACGAA
>OLWO01000604.1_pt1 | contig 11837 bp, 11 predicted proteins | sample 1673751 | NCBI WGS metagenome assembly OLWO01 (sample SAMEA103958125, study PRJEB25191) | human gut metagenome
CCACAGCGCGGTGTTTGTCCTGCGGCAGCACCTGCGCCTTGATCGAGGAGATGCCCGCTTCTTTGGCGATCAGACGGGCGGCGCCCTCGTTGTCGCCGGTGATCATGACCGTCTCGATGCCCATCGCGTTGAGCTGGGCGATGGCCTCGCGGGCGTCCGGGCGGATGGTGTCGGACAGGGCGATCATGCCCAGATATTTTCCATCCACCGAGACATAGATGGCGGTGCAGCCTTCCGGGACCTTGGTGTCGGCGTTTTCTGGAATGGAAATTTTCTCCAGCTCCATCAGCGCCATGGTGCCGGCGACGATCTTCTTGCCGCCCAGGTCGGCGATGATGCCGCGTCCGGGAACACTCTGGGTGGAATCCGGGCGGGCGGCTTCGATGTTGCCCTCCTGCACGCGGTTCAGTACCGCTTCGGCAATCGGGTGCTCCGAGCCGTATTCAGCGGTGGCACAGTAGGAGAGGACGTCCCGCTCACTGACACCCTCCATTGGGATAACGGCGGCGGTTTTCAGCTTGCCGTAGGTGATGGTGCCGGTTTTGTCGAAGATGACGGTATTGACGCCGGCGGCAGTCTCCACGACGTCGCCGCCGCGGTAGAGGATACCCAGATTTGCACCGCGGCCGGTGCCGGCGATGACGGCGATTGGGGTCGCAAGGCCCAGCGCACAGGGGCAGGCGACAACCAGAACGGCGACAAAGTTATTGAGAACAAAGGAAATGTCCCGCCCGCTGATTGCCCACAGCAGCGAGGTGACGACGGCGATGGTGACAACCGTCGGGACAAAGATGCCGGAAATCTTGTCGGCAAGGCGCGCGGCGGGGGCTTTGCGTTCCTGCGCTTCGGTCACCAGGCGCAATACCTGGGAGATAGCGGTGTTGCCGCCGACGCCGGTCGCCTCGATTTTGAGCATGCCGTCCTTGCAGATGGTGCCGCCCGAGACGTGGGAACCGGCCTCCTTGTAGACCGGCAGGCTCTCGCCGGTCAGCATCGACTCATCCACCGAGGCTTGGCCGGACAGGACGGTTCCATCGACTGGGATGCGGGAGCCGGGCTTGATGATGACGGTGTTTTTGACCCGGACATTTTTGGCGGGGATCTCCACCTCCTCGCCCTCCTTGTTGAGGATGATGGCGGTGTTGGGGATCATCGAGACCAGCGAGTTGATCGCCTGCTTGGCGGAATTCTTACTGTTTTCTTCCAGATATTTACCCAGCAGCACCAGCGCGACGACCACCGCGGCTGACTCAAAGTAGAGGTTGTGCGCGCCATGCGCGTTGCCCTGCACGATGGTCCAGGTATTGTACAGGCTGTACAGAAAGGCGGTGGTGGTGCCGATCATGACCAGTGAGTCCATGTTTGGGTGCAGCTTGACCAGGTTCTTAGTGCCGTTGATGAAGAAGTTGCGGCCGCAGATCAGCACCGGGATGGTGAAGATCAGCTGGATCAGCGCGAAGTTTAAGGGGTTGTAGCGGTCGTCGATGATCTCCGGCAGCGGCAGGCGCACCGGCAGCATGTGGGACATGCCGATATACAGCACCACCGCGCCGCAGATCAGCGCGACGATCAGCCGCTTTTTGCTGATGGTGTGGGTGATGGCGACGCTGACGTCGTCCACATCGGCCAGTGCTCCTTGAAAACCGGTTTTGTTGACGATGTCTACCAGTGACTGCTCGGCGACAGAGGGGTCACACAGAACGGTGGCGCTGTTGGTGGCAAGGTTGACGTTGACCTGAACAACGCCGTCGGCACGGCGCAGCGCACGCTCCACCGAAGCGGAACAGGCAGCACAGGTCATGCCCTGAATATTAATTTTGACATGTTTTGTTTCGGTCAAGAAAACTCATCCTTTCCTGTTGGAGATGGTTTATAGGGAAGAGGGTTATCGGAAATAAAGATTGGATGCCAGTTCTATTATACACCAATTTCCTATCTTTTCAAGGAAAGAAAGTTTCCCACGGCAAAAGCCGGGCGGGTTGATTTTTCTTGCAGAGCATCCGACAATCCTCCTTTCAGCAAAGTGTATATACACGATAATGGCAAAATCTTCCACCGAAGGAAGAAAGAAAAGCATGGGGTTAGTTCAGTTCCAAAATGGCGGAGATCAGGTGGTTCAATTCCGCAATCTGCTCCTGGCCCAAAAAGGCTTCCAGCTCGTCCTGCGCCTGCTGCCAGTAGATGCGGGCCCGGGCAAAGGTTTCCTTTCCCTCCACGCTGAGCTGAAGACTGCGGCTGCGGCCCTTGCAGGCAGCGTCCACAATCAGCCCGCGCGCTTCAAGAGGTTTCAGGTTGCGTACCAGGGTAGTGCGCTCCAGGTCCATTGTCTCGGCCAGGGCGCTGACGCTGATGCCGGGGTTGCGCTCGATGTTGGCCAGCAGCGCGTACTGCCCCCGCGTGATACCCGCCTTTTCCAGGTGGCGGTTGTACAGCGCGGTGATTTTGTTTTCGGCGCGCTTGATGTTGGCGCAGTAACAGTTGCTGCTGGCGCAGTGGCATCGCTCCAGAGAATAATCCTTCATCCCGCTTGCCTCCTTCCTTATCGTGTATATACACATTATAGCCGCCGCTAACTGATTTGTCAAGCAGAAAAATAAAAATTCCCGCAAAGTTTGCGAGCTTTGCGGGAATGAAGAAATACGAAGAATTTACTTGTCCTGAACCAGGGTCTCGCAATAGATGCAGCGGTAGGTCTTGGTCGCCTCGTCCGCCAAACGGAAGGACTGCGGCAGCTCCTGCTCGATGGTGGTGATGCAGCGCGGATTAGTGCAGTGCAGGTGATGAACCACCGGCGCGGAGGTGTCGCGTTCAGGCGCAGGCAGCTCCTGATTGAACGGTTCCGGGATCAGGTCCAGCAGCTTCATAATCAGCGCCATACGGATGATCTTGCCGCAGAATACCTGGGTGAAGTAAGCGGCGCGCGGATCGTTGTCGACCGCAACCGAGATTTCGTTGACGCGCGGCAGCGGATGCACCTCGGTGTAGGGGATGTGGTTTTTGTCCAGAACCTCCTCCTTGATGTAGTCCGGAACCTTCAGCTCGTCCGGGGAGATCAGCACAAAGCGGATGCCCATGTAGCGGGAAAGGGCCAGGATAAGCGAATGAACGGTGCGTCCAAACTTCAGGTCGCCGCACAGACCGACGGTCATGTTGTCCAGACGGCCCTTCAGACGGTGGATGGTCATCAGGTCGGTCAGGGTCTGAGTGGGGTGCTGATGGCCGCCGTCGCCTGCATTGATGACCGGGATGGGGGAGTTCATCGCGGCGACCATCGGCGCACCCTCTTTAGGATGACGCATGGCGGCGATGTCCGCAAAGCAGCCGATGACGCGGATGGTGTCGGCGACGCTTTCGCCCTTGGCGGCGGAGGAAGAATCGGCAGAGGAAAAGCCGATGACGCTGCCGCCCAACTCCAGCATGGCCGACTCAAAGCTCAGGCGGGTGCGGGTGCTTGGCTCATAGAACAGGGTCGCGAGCTTTTTGCCCTTGCAGATTGCGGCGTATTTGTGCGGATGTTGGATGATGTCGTCGCCGACCGCAAGCAGCTGGTCAATTTCCTCGACGGTGAGATCCATAGGATCGATAAGATGACGCATAAGATGACCTCCCATAATTTCAACGTAAAACAAAAGCCCTCTCAAGCCGGAGGGCAGGAAAGGGCAGAAGGATATTGTGCGGTATCAAAGCCCTTTTCAGCCTCTCGGTGCTGTTTTTAAAGGGGGATTTTCTTTAACATAGGATACTATAATCCCACTAAAAAGTCAAGTATAAGGGCACGTTTTTCGGGATTTTTCGTCTCGGAGAGCTTCTTCTTTTGTGCGGGAAGCAAAGAGGCTGTTTGATAAAAACAATCTATTTTGTAAAATCGATTGAAAAAATCAATTTTACATATTCTCAAAAAATGCTATACTGATTGTGAGAAAGCATTATACTCAAAATATACAAAAAGAGGGGTGCATTTTTATGATGAAAACACAGATCCCCGGCTGGGGCGAGCTTGAAATCAAAAATCTGATCCTTGATTTCAATGGAACGATCGCAAAGGACGGCAAGGTGCTGGAAGGCGTCAAGGAGCTGCTGGGCAAGATCCACGAGGCAGGCATCGAAATTTATGTTGTCACCGCTGACACCAACGGCACTGTGGCGGCCGAGTGCGAAACCTTGCCGGTTCATGTCAAAATCTTTGGCAGCGACACCGTTGCCAGAGACAAGCGCTGCCTGTGCCAGGAACTGGGCTGCCAGAACACCGCCAGCATCGGCAACGGCAGAAACGACATCCAAGTATTCCCGGCAAGCGTGCTTTCGATTGCGGTCATCGGCAACGAGGGCGCTTTCACCAAATCCGCAATGCTGGCAGACGTTCTGGTCAACGATGTTTGCCAGGCACTGGAACTGCTGCTTTCTCCAAACCGCCTGATCGCCACCCTGCGCGAGTAGGCACGTTCCCCCAAAGGGCGCCGGAACCCGGCGCCCTTTTTCTCTGCCAGTAACCGGGGAAGGGGAGAGGGCATAGAATGGTTGTGTAAGAGACACTCCAAAACGTCTCTGCAAACAGTAAGGAGGATTTTCATATGAGTTATTGTAATTCCTGCAACCAGTCTTCGCAGAGTTCCCAGACCAATACGTCTCTCTCTGACTTTTTCCCGGCCGGCTACCGCGTTCAGGCGGCGCATCCGGATTATCCGTACTACATCAGTGTACCGGTTTTCCTTTCCGAGGAGGAGGACACCGATAGCTGTGGCTGCAACTGCTGCTGTTGCCATCCGTGTTGCTGCAACTCGTGCTGCTGCAATTCTTCTTCTGACAGCTCTTCTTCCAGCTCTGGCAACTGCTGCTGTGGCTGCACAAGCTCCAGTTCCAGCAGCTCCAGCAACGGCAACTACAATCGCATCCGCTGCACAACCCGTTTCTGCCGTTAGCCGTTTTCCCGCACTGCCGCTGGCTGAAAAACCAGCGACAGAAAAGCGCCGCTTAAAAAAGCGGCGTGTACTTAGAATCGAAATCCTTCCTTACAAAAAAAGACTCCGCTTTTTTAGCGGAGTCTTTTTTACAATGCTATTTTGGCAGATTTGCTTTGATGCGTTTGACCGCTTCCTCGACATAGCTGCGTGGGCAGGCAAGGTTGATGCGGACAAATCCGCTGCCTTCCGGTCCGAAGAAGGTGCCGCCGTTGAGCATCAGGTGGCATTTTTCTTTAAAGAAGGCGGTGAGCTCCTCGTCGGTCATGTTCAGGGCGTGGCAATCGATCCAGCCGAGGTAGGTAGCTTCTGGGCAGTGGATCTTCAGCGGGGTGCTGCCGTTGATCTCCTGGCAGAAGTAGTCCATGTTGCCCTTGATGTAGGCGTTGAGCTCGTCGAGCCACTGGTCGCACTGGGTGTAGGCCGCGATGACAACGTCGTTTACAAAGGCGTTTGCACCGCCGATGTGCAGGTTGTTCAGCAGGGTCTTGAACTTGTTGCGCAGCTCCTCATTCTTAATAATGATGTTGGAAGCCTGCAGGCCAGCCAAGTTGAAGGTCTTGCTCGGTGCGGTGCACAGGATGGTGCGCTCGGCCAGCTCGGCGGAGATGTTGTTCATCACGATGTGCTCCTTGAAGAGCAGGTCGTTGTGAATCTCGTCCGCAATCAGATAGAGGTTGTGTTTCAGGCAGAAGTTGGCGATGCCTTCCAGCTCCTCTTTGGTCCATACACGGCCTACCGGGTTGTGCGGGCTGCACAGCATGAAGGCTTTGGTGTTTGGAGTGACGCGCTTTTCCATGTCCTCAAAGTCGATGGTGTAGTAGCCGTCGTTGTTGACCAGCGGGCTTTCAATCAGCTTTCTGCCACAGGCGGTGGTGGCTCCGCGGAACGGGCCATAAACAGGGGAGAGAATCATGACTTCCTCGCCTGGCTCGGTGACAGACTGAACGCCGAGGGTCAGCGCAACAACGACGCCAGGGGTGAAGACGATCCAATCCTTTTCTACATGGAAGTTGTGGCGGCGCTGCATGAAGTCGATGACTGCCTGATAGTACTGTTCGCTCAAGCGGCTGTAAGCGTAAACGTGGTGAGCGGCACGTTTTTCAAATGCTTCATAGATTGGGGCCGGCGCCTCAAAATCCATATCGGCGATCCACATCGGCAGCATCTGCTCATCGCTGAAGATGTCCCACTTGGTGCAGTTGGTGCCTTTGCGGTTATAGGGTTTGTCAAAGTTATACATTTTTATGACCTCCTGTTTCGCGGAAGAACCGCAGTCTTGACATAAAAAAGTATATTCCTTCTTGCAAAGAATGTCAATGAAGGAACGGAGAAGATCAGGACAGATCCTATCGATCAAAAAAGGGGAAGTTATTGCAAAAATAAATAAAACCTCCGGGAAATTCGCAAAAAGATGCCCTATAGCATAGGTAGAAACCACAAATAAGGAGCTTGTTTGTTTTGCATTTTCACAAGGGAAAAGGTTGATTTTACACAGCTTTAACAAAAATCTGATTTTAGATTTTACGCATACCCCTTATACTAAGAGACAGCCTGAGAGGTTAAAAAGAAAAAACAGACACAGGTAAGTAAGGAGATTTTGAAAATGATTTACAAGAAATTATTAGCAACCGTACTTGCAGCAATGATGGTAATGAGCATGGCAGCTTGCAGCAGCGAAGGAACTTCTTCCACAAGCGACGAGGGCAGCACAACCACCACTACCAACGAAACCGAGGCTACCACCGAAGAGTCCACCACCGAGGAAGCACCGGCTGAGGAAACTTCTTCCCTGTCCGGCACCGTTTCCACCAACGGCTCCACCTCCATGGAGAGCGTAATCGGTATCCTGTCCGAGCAGTTCATGGCGGACAACCCGGATGTAACCGTTACTTATGACCCAACCGGTTCCGGTACTGGTATTGAAGCTGCTTCTTCCGGTTCTGCGGATATCGGCCTTTCTTCCAGAGCTCTGAAAGATGAAGAGACTGCTGCTGGTCTGGAAGGCACCACCGTTGCGCTGGATGGTATCGCCATCATCGTAAACGCTGAAAACCCGGTTGAGGATCTGAGCGTTGAGCAGATTGCCGGCCTGTTCACCGGCGCTACTGCTGACTGGAGCGAGGTAGGCGGCGATGCCGGTTCGGTAGCTGCCATCGGCCGTGAAGCTGGTTCCGGCACAAGAGATGGTTTCGAATCGATCACCGGCACCGAGGATACTTGCGTACTGTCCCAGGAGCTGACCTCCACCGGCGCTGTTATCGAGGCTGTTAAGAGCAACCCGAGCGCAATCGGCTACGCTTCCCTGTCCGCAGTAGAAGGCCAGGAAGGCATCAAAGCCATCACGGTTGGCGGCGTGGCCTGCACCGAGGAAAACGTGCAGAACGGCAGCTACGAGATTCAGAGACCATTTGTCATGGTCACCAACAGCGCTACCGAGCTGAGCGAGCCTGCGCAGGCCTTCATGGACTTCGCTACCTCCTCTGACGCTGACGACCTCATCCGCGAGGCTGGTGCTGTACCGGTAGCTGAGTAATTCAGAAAGAACATTCAAAGCAGAGACCACCTGATGCAAGGAGCATGATTTATGCAAGACCAGAATGTAGCAAATGTCCCTTATGATGCGAGCGAAGCTCGGAACGAACAACGAGCTTCCCGCAACGGTGGTCAAAAGTACAAAAACATAAGAGAAGCGATGGAGATGGCGATGCACGCCATCTTCCTCTTATGTGGTGTAGTTGCTGTCGCCTTTGTACTTTTGATCAGTATCTACCTGATTATTTCCGGCATCCCGGCAATCAGGGAGATCGGCCTGGTGGACTTCCTGTTTGGCCAGACCTGGGCGCCAACCCACAGCACCAATCCGTCCTACGGAATCCTTCCGTTTATCCTGACCTCGATCTACGGCACCGCTGGTGCGGTTCTGATCGGCGTGCCGGTAGGACTGCTGACTGCTGTTTATCTTTCCAAATGCGCTCCGCCGAAGGTTGCGGCGGTTGTCCACACAGCAGTTGAGCTGCTGGCCGGTATTCCATCGGTTGTTTATGGCCTGGTTGGCATGATTGTTCTGGTTCCGGCAATTCGAGATTTGTTTAATCTTCCGTCCGGCGCCACCCTGCTGGCGGCCATTGTGGTTCTGGCAATCATGATTTTGCCTTCCATCATCAATGTTTCGGAGAGCGCACTCAATGCGGTTCCAAAGGAATATGAGGAAGCTTCCCTAGCGCTGGGCGCCACCAAAATCGAGACCATCTTCAAGGTAAGCCTGCCTGCTGCCAGAAGCGGCGTTGCTACCGCGATTGTTCTCGGTGTTGGCCGTGCGATCGGCGAGGCTATGGCAATTATCATGGTGTCGGGCAACGTCGCCAATATGCCGGGCCTGCTCACCTCTGTTCGATTCCTGACTACCGCTATTGCGTCCGAGATGTCCTATGCGGCTGTCGGCTCTCTACAGAGAAACGCTCTGTTCTCGATCGGTTTGGTGCTGTTCTTGTTCATCATGCTGATCAATGTAATCCTCAATGTCTTCATCAAGAACAAAAAGGAAGGGGACTAATCGATGAAGGAACTTGATTTTCGCCGGAAGGTCTATGACCGCACACTCAAGGTTTTGATGTACCTGTGTGCGGGCATTACCTGCGCCCTGCTGATTTTCCTGATCGGCTATATCTTCTATCGCGGCGTGGGCAGCGTCAGCTGGGAGCTTTTGACAACCCAGAGCAGCTACCGCAACGATACGATTGGTATTCTTCCGAATATTTTAAATACCGTTTACATTATCCTTGTTTCGATGGTCATCGTGCTGCCGCTTGGCGTCGGTGCGGCGATCTATCTGACTGAGTATGCAAAGAACCGAAAGCTGGTTGCAATCATCGAACTGGCGACCGAGATTCTGACCGGCATCCCGTCGATTATCTTCGGCCTGGTTGGTATGCTGTTCTTTATCCAGATGATGGGCCTCAAGCAGGGTATCCTGGCCGGCGGCCTGACGCCGGTTGTCATGATTCTGCCGACTATTGTGCGCACTACCCAGGAGAGCTTAAAGACTGTTCCACAGTCCTACCGCGAGGGCGCTCTCGGCCTGGGCGCAGGCAAATGGCACATGATCCGCACCGTCGTCCTGCCAAACGCGGTGGACGGTATCGTCACCGGCTGCATCCTGGCAATCGGACGTATCGTCGGCGAGTCTGCGGCCCTGCTGTTTACCGCCGGCTTTGGTCTGGTGCTCAACGGCTTTGTCGAGTCGCTGCAGTCCTCTTCCGCAACGCTGACCGTCGCGCTGTATGTCTATGCCAGCGAGCGCGGTGAGACCGCAGTTGCATTTGCGATTGCGACCATCTTGATGGTGCTGACCTTTATCATCAACTTCGCGGCAAATCTGGCGGCGAAAAAGCTCAAAAAAGTATAAGAGCAACGGCTTGTATAGAAGAAACCAACAGGATTTTATAAGAAAGGCATGGTTGACAGAATGTCTACTATTATATCGGTCCAGGGGCTGAACCTCTGGTACAGCGCAAATCAGGCGCTTTATGATGTGAGCATGGAGCTGCCGGAGCACGAGATTACCGCCTTCATCGGTCCATCCGGCTGCGGTAAATCCACCTTCTTAAAGACACTCAACCGCATGAACGACCTGATCGAGGGCGTCCGCATCGAGGGCAAAATCCTCTATGAAAATCAGGACATCTATGCGCCGCAGGTTGACACCACCTGGCTGAGAAAAGAAATCGGCATGGTGTTCCAGAAACCAAACCCGTTCCCAATGTCCATCTACGACAACATTGCTTACGGCCCCAAGCTGCAGGGCATCCGCTCCAAGGTAAAGCTGGATGAGATTGTAGAAAGTTCTCTGAAAGGCGCCGCTATCTGGGACGAGGTCAAGGATCGCCTGAACAAGAGCGCTCTGGGCCTTTCCGGTGGTCAGCAGCAGAGACTTTGCATCGCGCGTGCGCTGGCTGTAGAGCCGAAGGTTCTGCTGATGGATGAGCCGACCAGCGCGCTGGACCCAATCTCCACTTCCAAGATTGAGGAGCTGGCAGCGGAGCTGAAAAAAGACTATACCATTATCATGGTTACCCACAACATGCAGCAGGCGGCCAGAATTTCTGACAGGACTGCGTTCTTCCTGCTGGGCAAGATGATCGAATACGGCGAAACCGAGCAGATTTTCTCGATGCCAAAGGATAAACGCACCGAAGATTACATTACAGGAAGGTTTGGTTAATCATGAGAACAAGATTTGATGAACAGCTTCGCCAGCTGAATGTTGAGTTGATTCGCATGGGAAGCCTGTGCGAGGAGGCGATCTCCATCGCCGCAAAGGCTTTGGAGGGAAATGAGAAGGTCGATGCCGGACGTGTGTTCTCTCTGGAAAACGATATTGATCAGATGGAGCACGACATCGAGTCGCGCTGCATGAGAATGCTTTTGCAGCAGCAGCCGGTTGCGACCGACCTGCGCGTCATCTCCGCGGCGTTGAAGATGATCTCTGACATGGAGCGCATCGGCGATCAGGCGGCGGACATCGCCGAGATGGTGGACTATGTCAAGGACACCGTCGCGCAGGGCAAGGTCCACATCACCAATATGGCGCGCGCTGCTGTCTCGATGGTCACCGAAAGTGTTGAAGCTTTCGTCCAGGCGGACATGAAGCTGGCCCAAAAGGTCGTACAGGATGATGATAAAGTTGACGAATTGTTTAGCAAAGTCCGCAAGGAGCTCATTCAGAGCCTGAAGGACGAGAGCGGCAATCCAGAAGCGATTCTGGACCTGTTGATGATCGCCAAATACTTTGAGCGCATCGGCGACCACGCTGTCAATATCGCTGAATGGGTGGAATATTCCATTACCGGGGTACATAAAAGTAGTGAACATCACCAGGAAGTATGATACAATATCCATGAGGTGATGATTGATGATTTATGTCCTGGAAGATGACGAAAGCATTCGTGAATTGATTATTTATACGCTCAACGGCCAGAGCATGGAAGCCAGGGGCTTTGCAGCCCCCAGCGAATTCTGGGCCGCGATGAGCGAAAAGACGCCCTCTCTGGTGCTGCTGGATATCATGCTGCCCGAAGAGGACGGCTTTTCTATCTTGCAAAAATTGCGTGCTGCGCCGGCCACCAAGCGTCTGCCCATCATTATGCTGACCGCAAAGGGAAGCGAGTATGACATTGTACGCGGGCTGGATATTGGCGCAGATGACTACATCCCAAAACCGTTCCGGATGATGGAGCTGCTTTCCCGCATCCGTGCTTTGCTGCGCCGCAGCGGGGGAGACAACGGGAAGATGGAGGAGTACCGGGTCGGAAATCTCTATGTCAACCCAATTAAACATGTGGTCGAGGTGGACGGCAAGGAGGTCATCCTGACGCTCAAGGAGTTTGAACTGCTCAGCCTGCTCATCTCCCGGCAGGGGATTGTCTTTACCCGCGCCCAGCTGCTCGATGAAATCTGGGGCTACGGTTTCGACGGCGAAAGCCGGACGGTGGATGTCCACATCCGTACCCTGCGGCAGAAGCTGGGTTCGGCCGGAAGCTACATTGAAACGGTGCGCGGCATCGGCTATAAAATAGGCGGGGAAAAAGAATGACAAAACGAATTTTCCGCGCTCTGATAGGAATTTCTCTGGTCGTCTGCCTGGTTGGCATGGCGACCGTCTTTGCTGTCCTCTATTATTATTTTGAAAATCAGATCACCATGGAGATGGAGAGCGAGGTAAAATACTTAGCTGCTTCAGTGGAGGAATATGGCCAGCAGGCCCTGGACAATCTGCCGTCGGATGCGCAGCGGGTGACGTTGATCGCGCCGGATGGAACGGTCCTGTTTGACAACTATGCCGACCCGGCCCAGATGGACAACCACCTGAACCGGGAG
>OLWO01000610.1_pt1 | contig 11603 bp, 7 predicted proteins | sample 1673751 | NCBI WGS metagenome assembly OLWO01 (sample SAMEA103958125, study PRJEB25191) | human gut metagenome
CTGGAAGAACACCCGTCCATTCAGGTCGTGATCGACCTGCACCGGGACGGGGTCAATGGTTCAAAACGTCTTGTGACAGAAATCAACGGAAAGCCGACCGCGCAGATCATGTTTTTCAACGGCCTTTCCCGCACGAAAGAAAGCGGCGAACTGACAAGCCTGCCCAATCCGTATCAGGCGGAAAACCTTGCATTTTCCTTTCAGATGGAGTATGAGGCAGAACAGTATTATCCCGGCTTTTCACGCTGTATCTATTTAAAAGGCTACCGCTACAACCTCCATCTCCGCCCGAGATCTGTTCTTCTCGAGGTTGGTGCGCAGACGAATACGGTCGAGGAGGTGAAAAATGCAATGGGGCCGTTTTCGGATATCCTGCATAAGGTTCTGTCGGGCAAAAGTCCGGCATCAGGCGGATAAATTTATCTTGCTTTTTTGAGTGGAATTTCGTATCATACAAAATAGACAGATTGCGGGAGTACGAAATATGGAGCAATCTGGTATCGTAGGGAAAAAGCAGGAGGAAAAAACTTGTCAGGAATAGATCAGAGTAAAATTCGTAATTTTTGTATTATTGCCCATATCGACCATGGAAAATCAACCCTTGCGGACCGTATTATTCAGAAAACAGGCCTTTTGACCGAGCGTGAGATGCAGGATCAGGTGCTGGACAATATGGATCTGGAGCGTGAGCGCGGCATCACGATCAAGGCACAGGCAGTCCGTACCGTATACAAAGCGGCCGACGGCGAGGAGTACATTTTAAACATGATTGACACCCCGGGCCATGTTGACTTCAACTATGAGGTTTCCCGAAGCCTTGCCGCATGCGACGGCGCGCTGCTCGTTGTCGATGCATCGCAGGGTATCGAGGCGCAGACCCTTGCCAACGTCTACCTCGCCCTTGACCATGACCTGGATGTGTTCCCGGTCATCAACAAAGTAGACCTTCCAAGCGCCGAGCCGGACCGTGTAATTGCAGAGATCGAGGATGTCATCGGACTGGAAGCGCAGGATGCTCCGCGGATTTCCGCAAAAACCGGCCTGAACGTGGACGAGGTGCTCGAGCAGATCGTACAGAAAATTCCGGCACCGGAAGGTGATCCGACGGAACCGTTAAAAGCACTGATTTTCGACTCCGTCTACGATGCATACCGCGGCGTCATCATTTCCTGCCGTGTGATGGAAGGAAGCGTGAAAAAAGGAACGAGAATCCGCATGATGGCGACAGGCGCTGTCGAGGAAGTTGTCGAGGTCGGCTACTTCGGCGCAGGCCGTCTGATCCCGTGCGACGAGCTCTCCGCCGGAATGGTAGGCTATATCACCGCCAGCATCAAAAACGTGCGCGACACCCGCGTGGGTGATACCGTGACCGATGCCGACCGTCCGTGTGCAGAAGCACTGCCGGGCTACAAAAAAGTCAACCCGATGGTATACTGCGGCATGTACCCGGCCGACGGCGCACAGTACGGCGATCTGCGCGACGCGCTGGAAAAACTGCAGTTAAACGATGCATCCCTCTTCTACGAGCCGGAGACATCGGCAGCACTCGGCTTTGGCTTCCGCTGCGGTTTCCTTGGACTGCTTCACCTGGAAATTATTCAGGAGCGCCTGGAGCGTGAGTACAATCTGGATCTCGTGACGACCGCACCGAGCGTTATCTATAAGGTTCACAAAACCGACGGAACCGTCATTGACCTGACCAACCCGTCGAATCTGCCGGATCCGTCCGAGATTGATTATATGGAAGAGCCGCTGGTAAAAGCAGAGATTATGGTGACGACCGACTACATCGGACCGATCATGGAGCTCTGCCAGCAGAGACGAGGCCAGTATCAGGGAATGGAATACATGGAGACGACGCGTGCGATGCTTCATTACCATCTCCCGCTGAATGAGATTATCTACGATTTCTTTGATGCCTTAAAATCCCGCTCCAAAGGTTACGCGTCATTCGACTACGAGCTGCTCGGCTATGAGAGAAGCGAGCTTGTAAAACTCGATATCCTCGTCAATAAAGAAGAAGTGGATGCGCTGTCCTTCATCGTATTCGAGGGATCTGCCTACGAGCGCGGAAGAAAGATGTGCGAGAAGCTCAAAGAAGAGATTCCGCGGCAGCTCTTCGAAATCCCGATCCAGGCGGCTGTCGGATCGAAGATTATCGCCAGAGAAACCGTCCGCGCGATGCGCAAAGACGTCCTCGCCAAGTGCTACGGCGGCGATATTTCCCGAAAGAAGAAGCTGCTGGAGAAGCAGAAGGAAGGTAAGAAGCGGATGCGCCAGGTAGGAAACGTGGAGATTCCGCAGAAAGCCTTTATGAGCGTGCTGAAACTGGATGAAAATTAAGAGATAAAAATGAGACCGGCCTGTCGGCGCCGCCTGCTGTTGCGGGAGCGCAGGGGCCGGTCTTTCGATCGTACGGAGGAAAAGCAGAATGAATAAAAAAAGAAAACCACTGGAACTCTATGTGCATATCCCGTTCTGCATCCGGAAATGTGCCTACTGTGATTTTGTCTCGGGACCGGGCACGAAAGCAATGCAGAAGGAGTATGAAGAGGCTCTGCTGGCAGAAATCGATGCAGCGGAAGAGACGGCAGAAAGGGAAGTGATTTCCGTCTTTTTCGGCGGCGGAACACCATCCGCAGTGGATGCCGGAATGCTCGCCCGTGTGATGGAAAAACTGCGGAGCAAGTACGTTTTTTCAGAGGATGCTGAGATTACGCTGGAGGCCAATCCGGGAACGCTGGATGCGGAAAAACTGAAATGTTACAGGAAGAGCGGCTTCAACCGGATCAGTATCGGCTGTCAGTCGGTTCACGATGAGGAGCTGAAACGGCTGGGAAGAATCCACACGTTTGCGGAATTTCAGGAGAGTTTTGTGCTGGCACGGGATGCCGGGTTTGCGAATATCAACGTGGATCTGATGTCAGGTCTGCCGGAGCAGAGTGAAGAGAAATGGGAAGAGAGTCTTCGGACGATCGCGGAGCTTTCTCCGGAGCACATTTCCGCCTACAGCCTGATCGTGGAGCCGGGAACCCCGTTTGCGGAGCAGAAACTGGATCTGCCGGATGAGGACACAGAACGCGAAATGTATGCCAGAACGGCGGAAATCCTCGCAGAATACGGCTTTTTCCAGTATGAGATTTCCAATTATGCAAAGCCGGGCTTCGCATGCCGCCACAATATCGGCTACTGGAAAAGGACGGATTATCTGGGGTTCGGGCCTTCCGCGGCATCGTTATTCGGAAACCGCCGGTGGACGAACACGGCAGATCGATCTTTGTATCTGAAAGCGTGCGGAGCACTGGAAAAGATCCGTGAGGATGAGGAAATTCTTTCCCGGCAGGATGCCATGGAAGAATTTATGTTTCTCGGCCTTCGAATGACACAAGGGATCTCGACGGCGGAGTTTGAGGAGAAGTTTGGAAAGGAGATCCATGCCGTATACGGCGGGGTTCTGAAGAAATACGAAGCGATGCATCTTTTACAGGAACACAGCGGGCGCCTGGTTCTGACACGCGATGGGATTTCCGTCAGCAATGTGATTCTGGCAGATTTTCTGCTGTAAAAAGATGATAAAGAAATAGAACAAATGTTTGCATAACGCACGGCGGTGTGCTATAATGGGAGAAAACGAGACAAGATTCCTGTCCCTGTCCGGACAGGGATTCCAATTAATAAGAGGAACAGTTATGGCAGAGAAAAAAGAGTTTATCAGAATACGGGGAGCCAGGGAGAACAACCTGAAAGCACTGAATGTCGATATCCCCAGAAACCAGTTTGTTGTATTTACGGGCCTCAGCGGTTCAGGAAAGAGTTCGCTTGCGTTTGACACGATCTATGCGGAGGGCCAGCGGCGGTACATGGAGAGCCTTTCCTCCTACGCGCGCCAGTTCTTAGGACAGATGGAAAAACCGAATGTGGACAGCATCGAAGGTCTGCCGCCTGCTATTTCGATCGATCAGAAATCGACGAACCGGAACCCGCGTTCCACCGTCGGAACCGTGACGGAGATTTACGATTACTTCCGTCTTCTGTACGCGAGAATCGGTATTCCGCACTGCCCGAAGTGCGGAAAAGTCATCAGCCGCCAGTCGGTGGACCAGATGGTCGATCAGATCATGGCACTCCCGGAGCGGACGAAAATCCAGCTTCTCGCGCCGGTTGTGCGCGGCCGCAAGGGAAGACACGAAAAGGTGCTCGAACAGGCAAAACGCAGCGGCTATGTCCGCGTGATGATCGACGGCAGCCAGTATGAGCTGTCCGAGGAGATTACGCTGGATAAGAACCTGAAACACAACATTTCCATTATTGTGGACCGTCTTGTAGTCAAACCGGACATTGAGAAACGTCTGACGGATTCCGTCGAGAATGTACTGGATCTGGCGGACGGCCTTCTGGTAGTCGACACGATGGACGGAAATCAGCTCAACTTCAGCCAGAGCTTTTCCTGCCCGGACTGCGGCATCAGCATGGAGGAGATTGAGCCGAGAAGCTTTTCCTTCAACAACCCGTTCGGCGCCTGCCCGAGCTGTGCCGGCCTTGGCTACAAGATGGAATTCGACGAGGATCTGATGATTCCGGATAAGACCGTATCCATCGCAGACGGAGCCATCACCGTGCTCGGCTGGCAGTCCTGCACGGACAAATCGAGCTATACGAGAGCCGTTCTCGATGCGCTGGCAGAGGAGTACGATTTTTCACTTTCCACTCCGTTCTGTGAATATCCGAAAAAAATCCACGATATCCTGATTTACGGAACGAACGGAAAATCCGTCAAGGTGCATTACCGCGGTCAGCGCGGCGTCGGTGTGTACGATGTGGCTTTTGAGGGGCTGATCAAAAATGTAGAGCGCCGCTACCGTGAGACCGGATCGGATTCTACAAAACAGGAATACGAAACCTTCATGCGTGTGACCCCGTGCCAGGCGTGCCATGGCCAGCGTCTGAAACCGACGTCGCTTGGTGTGACGGTCGGAGATAAAAATATTTTTGAAGTAACATCCCTTTCCATCGACAATCTGCAGAAGTTTATGCAGAACCTCGAACTCTCCGAACAGCAGCTGCTGATCGGAAAGCAGATTTTAAAAGAGATCCGTGCGCGTGTGAGCTTCCTTGCGGATGTCGGATTAAACTATCTGACCCTGGCGCGCGGAACGGCATCGCTGTCCGGCGGTGAGGCGCAGAGAATCCGTCTGGCAACGCAGATCGGCTCCGGCCTTGTCGGTGTCGCCTATATTCTCGACGAGCCGAGCATCGGTCTTCACCAGAGAGACAACGACAAACTTCTCGCGACGCTGAAACATCTGCGTGACCTCGGAAACAGCCTGATCGTCGTGGAGCACGACGAGGATACGATGCGCGCCGCTGACTGCGTTGTCGATATCGGCCCTGGAGCCGGTGAGCACGGCGGAGAGCTGGTGGCGATCGGAACGGCGGAAGATCTGATGAAAAATCCGAATTCCATCACCGGAAAATACTTAAGCGGAGAACTGAAAATTCCGGTTCCGTCCGAGCGCAGAAAGCCGACGGGTTGGCTGAAGGTAGTCGGAGCAAAAGAGCACAATCTGAAAAATATCAACGTGAATTTCCCGCTCGGTGTCATGACCTGCGTGACCGGAGTCTCCGGATCGGGAAAGAGTTCTCTTGTCAATGAAATTCTGTACAAACGGCTGGCAAGAGATCTGAACCGTGCGCGGACGATTCCGGGTGCACACAAAGACATCATCGGTATGGAACAGCTCGATAAGGTCATCGACATCGACCAGTCCCCGATCGGAAGAACACCGCGTTCCAATCCGGCAACGTACACAGGTCTGTTCGATCAGATCCGCGACCTGTTTGCGGCAACGCAGGATGCCAAGGCGCGCGGCTACAAGAAGGGAAGATTCAGCTTTAATGTGAAGGGCGGCCGATGCGAGGCCTGCCACGGCGACGGCACGCTGAAGATCGAAATGAACTTCCTGCCTGATGTGTACGTCCCCTGCGAGGTCTGCAAGGGCAAGCGGTACAATCGGGAGACTTTAGAGGTCAAGTACAAGGGCAAGAATATTTGGGAAGTGCTGAATATGACGGTCGAGGAGGCACTGGAATTCTTCCGGCCGGTACCGTCGATTTTCCGGAAATTACAGACCCTGTACGATGTCGGCCTTTCCTACATCCGCCTCGGCCAGCCGTCCACCACGCTGTCCGGCGGAGAAGCGCAGCGTATCAAGCTCGCAGCAGAGCTGAGCCGCCGCGGCACGGGAAAAACAATCTACATTCTCGACGAGCCGACGACGGGACTTCATTTTGCGGATGTCCACAAACTGGTGGAGATTCTGCACCGCCTGTCCGAGGGCGGAAATACCGTCGTTGTTATCGAACACAATCTGGATGTCATCAAGACGGCGGACTATATTATTGATATCGGACCGGAGGGCGGAGACGGCGGCGGAACCGTGATTGCGTGCGGAACGCCGGAGGAAGTGGCCAAGAGCCCGGTATCCTACACCGGAAAATATGTCGAAAAATATCTCTAAAAAATCCTTTCCATTTTAAAAGGGATTGTATATAATAAGAAGCGGGTTGGGTTCAGAACACATTTGATCCTTTTGTGTTTCGGGTGTTTTGAACCCGAACTTATTCTATACAAATTTCAAACAGATTAAAATAAAGAAAAATAAAAGAGAACAGGAAAGGGGATTACTATGGCTGCAACGACCGATATCGGAATTGATCTGGGGACGTCCAGCATCCTGGTCTATGCCAAGGGAAAAGGCATTGTATTAAAGGAGCCGTCCGTAGTTGCGTATGATAAAGATGCAGATAAAGTACGGGCAATTGGAGAAGAAGCGCGTCAGATGATTGGACGGACACCGGGCAATATTATGGCGGTCCGGCCCATGCGGCAGGGCGTGATCACGGACTTTCTGATCACCGAGCGCATGCTGCGCTACTTTATCCAGAAGGCAATGGGAAGAAGAGCATTCCGGAAACCGAGAATCAGCATCTGTGTGCCGTCCGGTGTGACGGAAGTAGAGCGGAAGGCTGTGGAGGAGGCAACGTACCAGGCGGGAGCCCGGGAAGTGCTGATCGTGCCGGAGCCGGTGGCAGCGGCAATCGGATCCGGAATTGACATTACGAAACCATGCGGAAATATGATCGTGGACATCGGCGGAGGCACGACGGATATCGCTGTGATCTCGCTTGCGGGAACCGTTGTTTCCAATTCGGTCAAGATTTCCAGTGAGACATTTGACCAGGATATCATCCGCTATGTACGGAAAACATACAACGTATTTATCGGAGAACAGACCGCAGAGGCAGTGAAAATCCGGATTGGTTCCGCTTATCCGCGGGCCGAGGAGAAAACGATGGAGATCAAGGGAAGAAACGTCATCACCGGACTTCCGGCGACGATTACGGTTTCCTCCGACGAAATCCGAGGTGCCCTTGCCCAGACGACAAACCAGATTGCGGACGCGATCTGTGCCGTGCTGGAAAAAACGCCGCCGGAACTGGCATCCGATGTTTCCGACCGCGGCATTATCCTGACCGGAGGCGGCAGTCTCCTTGACGGAATGGACGAGCTGATCCAGGAGCGGACCGGCATCAATACCGTGACAGCAGAAAATCCGGCGAGCGTCGTTGCGCTTGGAACCGGCCAGTACCGCGAAGTGATGAATGAATTTGAAAGCCAATTTTGATAAAAGATGAGTGAAAAAGAAAAAGTAGAAGGCTACGTAGAACACATTATTTTCCGAAATGAGGAGAACGGCTATACCGTCCTGAATCTGAGCATGAAGGGGCGCGAGCTGACATGCGTCGGCACGCTTCCGATGATCGGAGAGGGCGAGCTGATCGAGGCTTCCGGAGATTATATTGAACATGCTGCCTATGGAAAGCAGTTCCGCATTGAATCCTATGAGACGAAAGTTCCACAGGATTCTGTTGCATTGGAGCGGTATCTCGGTTCCGGTGCGATCAAAGGAGTCGGTGCGGCGCTGGCGGCAAGAATTGTGCGCCGCTTTGGTGACGATACGCTTCGGATCATCGAGGAAGAGCCGGAGCGCCTCGCGGAGGTAAAGGGAATCAGCGAGCGGAAAGCGCGTGAAATTGCACAGCAGGTGGCAGAAAAAGCCGAAATGCAGAATGCGATGATTTTCCTCTCGGGATATGGCATTGCGCTGAATCTCGGTGCAAAGATTTATCAGCAGTACGGGGACAATGTGTACCGGATTTTAAAGGAAAACCCGTATAAAATGGCGGAAGATATCGCAGGCGTGGGATTTCGGACGGCGGATGAGATTGCCGGAAAAATCGGGATTGCCGTGGACAGCGAATTCCGCATCAAGAGCGGTCTTTCGTATGTGCTGAATCAGGCGACGGCAGAAGGCCATGTCTATCTGCCGGAACCGGTGCTGCTTCGGAGAGGGCAGGAACTTCTCGGCGTAGAACCGGAGCGGATGCAGAAATCTCTGCAGGATATGGCAATCGACAAAAAAGCGGTCATCCGCGAGCTCCCGGCCGAACGGGAAGGGGATGAGCCGCTGCGGATTGTGTACGCCAGCCAGTATTATTATCTGGAACTGAGTACGGCGCGCATGCTGCATGAGCTGAATATTACATGCGAGGAAGACCGTGAGGCAATCGAAAAGCGGATCGGAAAGATCGAGAAAAAATATCAGATCGAGCTGGATGAGATGCAGAAGACGGCAGTCGTTGAGGCGGCATACAGCGGTCTTATGATCCTGACCGGAGGTCCCGGAACCGGAAAAACGACGACCATCAATGCGATGATCCATTATTTTGAGGCAGAAGGCCTCGACATTTTCCTGGCAGCGCCGACCGGAAGAGCGGCGAAACGAATGACAGAGGCAACTGGCTGTGAGGCATGCACGATCCATCGTCTTCTGGAACTGACAGGAAATGTGGATGACTCCTCGGCAAATGTGCATTTTGAGCGGAACGCAGATAATCCGCTCGACGCGGATGTCATCATCATTGATGAGATGTCGATGGTAGATCTGCCACTTATGTATGCACTCCTGAATGCTATCGTACCCGGAACACGTGTGATCCTGGTGGGGGATGTGAACCAGCTTCCAAGTGTAGGACCGGGAAGTGTACTGAAAGATATCATTTCTTCGGAGTGCTTTTCGGTTGTAAAACTGACGAAGATATTCAGACAGGCCGGAGAAAGTGATATTATTGTGAATGCGCATAAGATCAACCGGGGAGAACCGGTTGTTCTGGACAATAAAAGTATGGATTTCTTCTTCTTAAAACGGTACGATGTCAACGTGATCTGGAAAGTGCTGGTGACGCTGGTGTCCCAGAAACTGCCGCGTTATGTGGATGCCCGCCCGCAGGATATCCAGATTCTGACTCCGATGCGGAAAGGTGCACTCGGCGTGGAAAATCTGAATCAGATTCTGCAGAAATACCTGAACCCGCCCGCACCGGACAAAGCCGAGCGGGAAAATGGAGGTAATATCCTCCGCGAGGGCGACAAGGTCATGCAGATCCGCAACAATTACCAGATGGAGTGGGAAATCCGCGGCATCAACGGAATCGTGGCGGAGCGCGGTATGGGTGTATTCAACGGAGACCTCGGCATGATCCGGAGCATCAACCCGTATACCGAGGTGATCACCGTGGAGTTTGAGGAAGGAAAATTCGCAGACTATACGTTCAAACAGGCGGACGAGCTGGAGCTCGCCTACGCCACAACGATACATAAAGCGCAGGGAAGCGAGTACCCGGCGGTTGTGATTCCGCTGCTCGGCGGCCCGCGCATGCTGATGACGCGGAATCTTCTGTATACGGCCGTGACGAGAGCCAGAAAGTGCGTCACCATCGTTGGAAGTGATGTGACATTCCAGGCAATGATCGGAAATCATATCGAGGCGAACCGGTATACAACGCTCGCCAGAAGAATCTGGGAAATGCGGGAAGAAAACGCGTAAACACGTTTTTCCGGGGCATGGATGCGGCTGCATCCGGCAGAGTGGATAAGGGAAAGCGCAGGTTACATGAAAGAAAAAAATAAAACAGGAAACTGGCTTTTAAACGCAGTTTATCCGAGACGATGTCCCATCTGTGACGGACTGCTGTCACGTGAGGAGCTGTATCTATGCCGGAATTGTGTGGAAAAGATCCATCCGATTCTGGGCGCGCGGTGCAAAAAATGCGGGAAACCCGTGGGCAGTGAGGAAGAGTTCTGCCGGGACTGCAGCAGAATGAGGCACAGCTTCGACCGCGGTTTTGCGCCGTACGGTTACCACGGGGAACTTGAGGCTTCCCTGATGCGGTTCAAATATCATGAACGGCAGGAATACGCTGGATTTTATGCTCACGCGGCGTTTTTCTATGTGGGAAAGCAGATCCAGAGAAGAAATCCGGAGGTGCTCGTTCCGGTGCCGCTTCATCCGGCGAGACAGCGGCAGCGCGGCTACAATCAGGCGGAGGTATTTGCAGAAAAGCTGGCAGAAGAAATGGAACTTCCCATGAATGCCCGCCTGATCCGCCGTGTGAAAAAAACAAAACGCCAGAAAGAGCTTAGTCCCGCCGAGCGGCGGAAAAACCTGGAGGGAGCTTTTGCATTGGCAAAGCCGGGACAGATGAAATACTGCCGGATTCTTCTGGTAGATGACATTTACACAACGGGAAGCACGGTTGATGCCATTGCGTCACTGTTGAAAGTGAATGGAGCAGAACAGGTGGATTTTGTTTGTGCGGCAATTGTAAAATAGTGTGTGAATATTTTGAGAATAGCTTTCCAATATCGGAAACATATGGTAAAATAAACATAATTTAGAACGGGAAGAGGAGACCAAGAGGCATGTTGGACGAAAAAAGGATTCGTCAGATGACAAAACTGGCTTTTTTCGAAAAAAAAGAAGAAAAAAATGCCTTACGAATCGGCCGCTATTTTCGGAGTGATTACATCGGAAAAGAGCTTCTGAAAAATTTTTTTCTGGCTTCCATCGGATACATTCTGGTACTTGCGGTTGCAGTCTTATATCATATTGAATGGTTGGTGGACGAGATAGACACAATCGACCTGCAGTTTGCAGCAGGGTGTCTGATCGCGTCCTATCTGTGTTTTCTGGCAGTCTATTCCATTGCCGTGTATGTGATCAGCACGATCCGTTACCAGGGAGCACAGAAAAAGCTGAAATGGTATGGAAAAGAGCTGGATGACCTGCAGAACATGTATGAGGAACAGGAAAAAAGCGGGAAGAAATCCGGGCGCAGGAGGAAGGAAACATGACAGTATTGATCGAACTGAAAGAAAAATTAAAAGAGTTTTACGGCTCCTGCAGCGGAATCGTACTTCCGATTGTGAAATTTCTGCTCGCTCTTGCTGTATTTCGTGGTATTAATTCCAATCTCGGCTATCTGAAGATGCTGAACAGCATGTATGTGGTATTGATTCTGTCGCTGATCTGCGCCATCCTGCCATTGAATGGAATGGTTTTCCTTGCAATGCTGGTGATCATCGGCCACTGCTTTGCACTTCACATGGTAATCGCGGGTCTTGCGGCGCTGGTTCTGCTGGTGCTCTGGTTTCTATATCTTCGCTTTGTGCCGAAGGATGCTCCGGCACTCCTTTTGACACC
>OLWO01000627.1_pt1 | contig 11254 bp, 8 predicted proteins | sample 1673751 | NCBI WGS metagenome assembly OLWO01 (sample SAMEA103958125, study PRJEB25191) | human gut metagenome
GAAAAGAAATTAAAGTACGGAGAAATTCAACCACAATCATATGATCGTTACTGCACAGATTTTGAGAGATTTTTTCCAGAAAAGCTATCTATTTGCAAGAAATGTATGCAGAATATAACTGAAGAAGATTTGACAGAGTATATTAAGACTACGATACACGAGAAGCATTTAACAAGAAAAGCTTATTCTGGATTGAGTACATTAATCAGAGGGATTTTTAAACATGGAAAAGCAAAAGGCTACACGGATATAAGCATATCACATTTCCTAGGAGATTTGGAAATCCCGCGTAATATGTTTGAAAAAAAGCTGATCAATATCGAGACCGAAATCTTTCAAGAAGAAGAAATTCCAATTATAATAGGTTATCTAAAAAGCCATGTTGATATTTGGAATTTAGCCTTACTTTTACAATTCGAGACTGGAATGAGAATAGGTGAGGTTTGTGCTCTCCGTATCGAAGATATTCATGAAGATCATATCAAGGTTTGCAGAACAGAGGTAAAGTGCAAGATTGAAGGTAAAAGCAAAGTTTTTGCAAAGGATCTTGCAAAAACAGATGCCGGAAACAGAACTTTATATTTTCCAGAAACTGTGAAATGGACATTGGCGCAGATTGAGAAACTAAATCCGCACGGTGAATTTTTGTTCATGAATAAGGGAAAACGAATTAGAGAAAATACATTGAATAAGCGTCTTAGTACTATTTGTGAGGAACTGCGAATTGCGCATCGCACTACACATAAAATTCGAAGAACATACGGTACAACGCTATTAGATTGTTCAGTAGCAGATAGTACGGTGGCAGAACAAATGGGACATACAGATGTAAGTACAACTAGAAAACTTTACTATTATAGCAATAAGAGTAAAGAAACAAAAATAAAACAAATAAATAATGCGATTAATTATTGATTGCTGTAAAGTGGGTATCAGAGGGTATCAAAAGAAAAAAGATCACCGGGAATAAAGAAGAGGCATTCTGAGGGTTTTAAGCTTTTACTAGGGAAAATAGGGAAAATTCGATTCTCTCATCCCCTGTATTAGGAAAGAGTGAAGATACAAAATCTTCACTCTTTTTTCGTATTGTTTAAAAGAAAAGTCTAACAGAACAGGATTTACAGAATTTTAAGATATTTTTGTAAAGCAGGACTGTTTTTTATGGTGTAAATAAGGTACAATAGAGCCACAGAACATATTCAAAAATAATGAAAAATGAAACATGAGAAGGGAGTGGGTGTAACGTGAGCAGAGAAAAGAATGGAAGCCGCGGCACGGTAAAAGCTGTCATTTATCTTCTGATCGTAGTAATCCTTGCTGGAATGGTTGTTTATCTGACGCAGTCGTTGCGGCGGGACCGGGAGCCGGAGATTACGGGGACGTTTATTGACAGCAAGCTGGAGGCGGCGGGGGAGCTGACGTCGGCGAAGATGATTTATAACGGGCTGATTCATTACTCGGACGGGTCGATTCCGTTTCTGACGCAGAAGGCGTTTAATATGACATACCGTGCAGAGGTACGTGCGGGCGTGGATCTCTCGAAGGCGAATACGGAGGTGACAGATTCGGAAGTAACAGTTACACTTCCGGCAGTGGAGATTTTTGATATTTCCATCGACAATGATTCCATCCAGTATTACGATGAGAAGGCAGCGCTTCTGAACTGGGAGCGGAAGGAAGATGCGATGGATGCAATCGCGAGTGCGAAGGAGGATGTAGAGCAGCAGACGAAAGAAATGGATGACCTGGAAACGATGGCACAGGAACAGGCGAAAACACTGATTACCGGAATGCTGTCCGAGACGGTCGGGGACAAGACATTGGTTGTAAAATTTGAAGAATAGTACATAGACGGGATGTCGGCACTTCTTTTTGGGGGATAAAAAAAGGAGGGCCGGTATTTCTTCTGGCAGAAACACCGGCATTATGAAAAAGAAAAATCTATATAAATTGGAAAGAATATTAGGTTGGGACAACGGTTGAAAGATAGAGGAAGATGATTTGTTGTCCCTTTGTTTTGATACGTTTAGTATAGTTGTCATATGTGAGGAAAGTGTGAATGGAGTTTGAAGAAACTTTGAAAAGATTTGTGAATGGCGCGGGTGAACATCGGAACATCCCAACGCCCGGATATCGCCGAATTTGCATAGAATTAACTTGAAAGTGAACACTGCTTCATGGTACAATCGTTTGGCATGTGTGAAATATGAGTTACATTTGAGAGGACAAAAACTATGGACTATAAACTGCTGCTGGACACCGCGGTCATGGCGGGAGAAATCCTGCTGGAAAGCGGGGCGGAGACGTGGCGGGTGGAGGATACCATGCTGCGGATGCTGCGCATGTCCGGCCTGAAAACTGCGGATGTACTGGCGCTGACGACCGGCTTTGTGGTAACGCTCGACGACCCGGCGATGGATTCCATGACTGTTATGCGCAGCGTAGAGAGCCGTGCAACGGATCTGAACCGGATCCATGCGGTCAATCAGCTTTCCCGCGATTTCTGCGAAGGAAATATCGACCTGGATGCGCTGTTCCACCGGGTGCGGGATATCTATCGTGCCAAGTCGGAAATTAAAAAAAATCTGCTCGCGATGATGGCGACGACCGCAGGCTTTGCAATCATGTTCGGAGCCGGGTTCTACGAAGTGCTGGCATCTGCACTTGCAGGTTTTATATCAGGAATCGGTGTTTACGGAGGAAAAAAAGCCGGGATGCAGTCGTTTCTTGTGAACTGTATCGGGTCATTTTTGCTGGCGGTCACATCTATTCTCTGTGTTCATTACCTGCCGGGGACCATGGATCTGAACGTCATTATCATTGCATCGATCATGCCCCTCGTACCGGGTGTGGCGATCACGAATGCAGTGTATGATACCCTGCACGGCGACTACTGCTGCTCCGTCCACTGGTGCGGTAGAGAAAACCGATACAGAAAAAAGATGAGGTTAAAGCAAAAATATGAGAATAGCAGGTGAAATCATCCTGAAATCCCTTGGAGCCTGGGTTGCAATCTGGGGATTTTCAAGACTGTTGAACGCACCAAAAAAGCTGGAATGCTACACGGCCGGTGTCGGTATGATCGGCTGGGCGGTCTATCTGATCGTGGAAGTATTCAACGACGGCATTCTGATGAAGAACTTTCTTGCCGCCGTTGCCGTCGCCCTGGTTTCCCAGGCAATGGCGCGTCATTTCAAAGCGCCGGTGATCCTTTTCGTGATCCCGGGCATTCTTCCGATGGTGCCGGGAGCCGGTATGTACCGCATCGTCTACTCGATCGTTATGGGGCCGGAAAACATGGTTGGAACGTATCTTTTAGAGACAGCGACCGCGGCAGGCGCAATTGCCCTTGGAATTTTCCTCGGAGAAGCGCTGCAGAAGGTATTTTTTTACGAATTCCATAGGTGATTTACGAAAAAAGTGAGAAATTTGCCAAAACCAAATTTTTTGCTTTTTTTTGTCGAATTTTATGATATACTTAACAGTGTATGTGCCCTTGGACAAAAGAAGAAATCTATAGGGGCATTTTTAACATCAGTAGACAAGAAGTCCCCCGCTTCTAAAGCGGTGGGATGAATTGTTAAAAGAAACATAACAGCAGTGGCGGGCGGAGAGAAATCGGTATCCTCCACTGACATGAGGTAAGTCACAGTCGAACTATTTTCGACATGTCAGACTCCGTGAAAATACCGACTGTGAGTTGAAACAAGGAAAAAAGAAGAGAAGTAAGTAAAGTGCAGACACAGAACTATGAGGAGCAAAAAATATGAAGTTTGAAGATGATGATTTAAAGGACGGTAAACTTTGGGCTGCCCTGCAAAAAGAGATTGACCGTGACCTGGCGGAAAAGGAGAGCGGTGAAACATTCCAGGAAGAACTGGCAGACATCGAAGACTCCATTGAATTTGAAAGCAAAGAAACAAAAAGCGAAGATCACATCCCGGATGAGACTGCAAATTTAAGTAATCTGCGAAGTGTCCTTGAGGCAACTGAGCGTGCAAAAGACGAAGAAGCGAAGCAGAAAATGAAGCAGACCAAAGTGGAGCCTGTGACGCAGGACATCGAGATTCCGGAATTTACAGAAGAGGAAGAAGAAATCGAAGAGACGCCGGCGGAGACAAAAACAGAATCGGAACCGGAAGAAGTGATGGTGGATGATGATCTGATCATCAACGATCCATTCGCAGATGAGGATGATCTGCTGGGAGAAGAGAAGACAGAGACCAAGGGTTCGGAGAAAGAAGTGCTTGGTGATCAGGTGGAAGCCGCAATGGAGCGCCTCGTCAGCGACACGGTAGGCCATATCCCAATGCCGGAAATAGACGATGAGGATGATGACTACGACGATTATGAGGATGACGACGAAGAGTACATTCCGCATGGCGCAAAACCGCAGAAGAAAAAGGGAAAAGGCGGTGCGGTTATCGCCGTTGCAGCCGTTGCTGTTATTGCTGTGGGAGGCTTTTTCTATGGAAGCAAAATGTTCCATTACCAGAATTATTTTTTCAACGGAACAACCATCAACGGAGTAGACTGCTCGGATATGACGGCCAAAGAGGCAGAAACGAAAATCAAAGAGCAGGCTGCAAACTATACCTTAAATGTAAAATTCAAAGACAATGATACGAAGAGTGTCAGCGGAAAAGACATCGACTACACCTACGCCGGAGACGGCAGCGTGGAGAGCGTGTTAAAGAAACAGAACAGTTTCCTCTGGTTCCTGGGAAATGGCGGAAAAGAGAAAGATTCCCAGGTCACCATGCAGTACAGTCAGGAAAAACTGGATGCGGTGATTGATGGATTTGACGAATTCCAGTCCGCAGACGGTGAGAATGCACCGGCCAGCGCCTACATCACCTTCCAGAACAATGAGTTTGAGATTGTGGATGCTGTTATGGGTGAGGGAATGGATCTTACCCTTGCAAAACAGTGCATCGAAAACGCGCTGATCAATGCGGATACCGAAGTGGATCTTGAAAAAGCAGGCGTTTACGACGGAACCTTGGTAACAGCAGATGACGAAACACTGAATGCACAGAAGGATCAGTTAAATGAACTGGTACGCGCAAGTATCACATACAGTATGCCGGATGGAACAACACAGGTTCTTGACGGAAATACCATGAAAGACTGGCTGGCGGTCGATGCGGATGGAAATTATTCCAAAGATGAAAACCAGTGGAATGAAAAAGTAAAAGAATATGTGGCAAATCTTGCGGCAGCGATTGATACCGATGGCAAGGATCACACCTTCCCGGCAACCGGTATCGAAGGCGGCGTGACCATCAGCCAGGAAGGCTACGGATGGAAAGTGGATCAGGAGCAGGAGATAGCAAAGATCGCAGAAGAAGTAGATGCTCACGCAGCAGACGCAAGAGAGCCGCAGTATGCGCAGAGAGAGTTTGCTGCTTCCACAGAGAACAACGGATTCGGCAAGACGTATGTTGAGGTTGATGCCAGCCGTCAGCATATCTGGCTCTACAAAGATGGAAATCTGGTTGTCGACGGTGACTGTGTAACCGGTCTGATGGAGCAGAGCAGCTACACGAAGCCGGGTATCTACACAACCGCAGCAAAAGAAAGCCAGAAAAAACTGCACGGAGAGCTTCAGGCAGACGGCAGCTATTCCTGGGAAAGAGATGTGGATTCCTGGATTCCGTTCAACGGAGAGATTGGTTTCTACGATGCTTCCTGGAGAAGTAGTTTCGGCGGAAACCTGTATCTGACTGCAGGATCGACGACAGGATCTGTTGCACTTCCGACTGCAGTGGCACAGGCATTATATGACAATGTCGATGACGGAACACCGGTTATCATTTATTATTCCGAAGCTTATGAGGTAAGTGAAGACACGCTTACTGTGACACAGGCACCGGAAGCAGATGACGAAAATGTCGATGATACGACGAATACCACGACAGTAACGCCGACGAGAACGCCATCCTACACGTACGATGATTACACGCCGTCAACTCCGTCAACCCCATCAACTCCATCAACCCCATCAACTCCATCGACCCCGTCTACGCCGGAACCGACCACAGCACCGACCGAGATCCCGTCTACGCCGGAGCCGACCGTAGCACCGACGGAGACCCCGTCCACACCGGAACCGACCCAGGAGCCGAGCGCACCGGATCAGGGAGACCATACGGGTGACGATGATTACCCAGGTAAGGGCGAGAGCTGAGAAAAGAAGAAATAGAACATAAAAAATACGCATTCCGTTATCAAAACAGGAATGCGTATTTTTTATGAGAAAGAAACTGTTAAAAATTAATTTTCCGGTACGAACAGTGTGACAAGATCCATCGGGGAAGTGATGGTGTAGTCCGGGTTTTCGGTCTGACCAAAACCGTATGCGGCATGGACAAACGGGATTCCGGCCTCGCGTGTCGCCTTGTAGTCGCCGTCGGTATCGCCGACATAGACCGCGTGCTGCAGATGGTTCTGTTCGATGATTGTACGGATGTTGTCTGCCTTTGCCTTTCCGGTATCGCCAGGACAGAGATGGCCTTTGAAATAGTGACCGAGGCCTGTGGCTTCCAGAAAAACTTCGATATAGCCCGCCTGGCAGTTGCTTACGATATAAAGCGGGTAATGTCTGGAAAGAATAGAAAGTGCATCGACAAGTCCCGGATAAACAGGAGCCGGTGTCGCAAGAAGTGCCTCATGCTCTTTGGCACAGCATGCCTCGATCAGTTCTAACTGGCGCTCCTTTGGATATTCGTGGAAAATGACGGCGGCGATATCCGGGAGCAGGCGGCCGAACAGGCCTTTTAACACGGCTCCGGTGAGGTTTGGTGTCATATCAGTTTCTTTTTCCATAATCTGATTCCATGCGTCGGCAACAACGTCTGTGGAGTCCCACAGGGTGCCGTCCACATCAAAAATAATACTGTCGATCAAGAGTTTTTCCTCCATATCTTAAGGGTTTTGGTTATTCTTTTAAAGTATTTATTAATTTTAATCAAAAACACGTGAGAGCGCAATGTTTATTTTGCATTTTGGAGGAAAATGTGGCAAAATAAGAATGATATATTAACAGGAGATTACTATGCAGGACACAATCACAAAGCCATTATTGAAATGGTATGGCGAAAATAAAAGAGTGCTGCCGTGGAGAGAAAAAAAGAACCCGTATGAAATCTGGGTTTCCGAGATTATGCTCCAGCAGACGAGGGTGGAGGCGGTCAAGCCGTTTTATGAGCGGTTTATGCGTGAACTGCCCAATGTCGCAGCACTTGCGGTCTGTCCCGAGGAAAAGCTTTTGAAGCTCTGGGAAGGCCTTGGTTACTATAACCGTGTGCGGAATATGCAGAAGGCCGCACAGAAAATTATGGAAGTGTATGACGGTGTATTTCCGGCAGATTACGAAGCCTTAAAAGGACTTCCGGGAATTGGAAATTACACAGCGGGAGCCGTTGCATCGATCGCGTTTTGCATTCCGGTGCCGGCGGTGGACGGAAATGTGCTTCGTGTGATGGCACGCCTCCGGGAGGACGGTGAGGACATTTTAAAGCAGTCCGTGAAAAACCGCGTGGAAGCGGAATTGACCGAAATCATGCCGGCAGAAGATCCGGGAGCCTTCAATCAGGCGATGATGGATCTCGGCGCAATGGTCTGTCTGCCGAACGGCGCACCAAAATGTGAAGTCTGTCCGCTTTTTGACCAGTGTCTGGCGGGACAGCATCAGACCTGGACGGAATATCCGTTTAAAAAGAGCGCAAAGCCGCGCAGAATCGAAGACAGAACCGTTCTGTTATTTCTGGACGGTACGCACACAGCAGTGCGGAAACGGCCGAAAAAAGGACTTCTGGCGGGACTTTACGAGTTCCCGAACTTCGATGGCGTGCTCTCCGAACAGGAAGCACTTGAAGAGGCAGAAAAATTCGGCGTGACGCCGCTTCATATTCAGGCATTGCCGCCGTACAAGCACATTTTTTCCCATGTCGAGTGGCATATCACAGGATACGCCATTAAAATTGCAGGAAACGATGTGGAGCAGGAAGGGGAAGAAAAAGCCGGATTGATTTTTGCGGATGCGAAAACCGCGGCTGAAAGATATGCCATTCCGTCTGCGTTTGCGGAATACGCAAAATATACAGATCTGGAACGTGCCTGAAACGGCAGAAGAGCAAAAAAGAGCAGGGAGAAAAAAGATGAAGATTTTATCAATTGCAGTACCATGCTATAATTCAGAAGCATATATGGAGAAATGTATCGATTCGCTGCTGGTCGGCGGAGAAGAAGTAGAAATTCTGATCGTGGACGATGGTTCCAAGGACGGAACCACAGAGATTGCAGACCGCTATCAGGAAAAATATCCGACGATTGTAAAAGCAATTCATCAGGAAAACAAGGGCCACGGCGGAGCAGTCAACACGGGTGTGGAAAATGCGACGGGTCTGTACTTTAAGGTTGTGGACAGTGATGACTGGGTAAACCCAGAGGCATACCAGAAGATTTTAAATGTTCTGGCAGAAGTCGTACGCGGACCGAAAACACTCGACCTTCTGATCAGTAACTATGTGTATGAAAAAGAGGGCGCCAAGAGAAAACGTGTGATGCGCTATGCGAAATCGCTGCCGGAAGGCCGCTTTTTCGGATGGGATGAGGCGAAAGCTCTCGGCAAAACACATTATCTGCTGATGCATTCGCTGATTTACCGGACTTCTCTTTTAAGAGAGTGCGGCATGAAGCTGCCGGAGCACACCTTCTATGTGGATAATCTGGTTGCGTTTATTCCGCTTCCGTACGTCAAAACGATGTATTATCTCGATGTCAATTTCTACCGCTACTTTATCGGGAGAGCCGACCAGTCGGTTAACGAGAAAGTCATGATCGGCAGAATTGACCAGCAGATCCGTGTCAACAAGCTGATGATCGATTACCTTGGTGAACAGAAAGGGCTGTCGAAGCACCTGCGGAAATATATGATCAGCTATCTGACCATCATTATGACGGTTTCTTCCGTGATGATGATGCGCTCTGGAACGGAAGAAAATCTCGAGAAAAAGAACGATCTTTGGAGATACCTGAAACAGGAGGATGCAGCCGATTACTTCCGCATCCGCCACGGCATTTTCGGAACTGTTATGAGCAGCAAATCAAAACCGGGACAGAAAATTGCAGTCTATGCCTACAAGGTAGCGCAGAAACTGTATGGATTTAACTAGAAAGTAACGAAGCGGAGGAACGAACAATGCGAGTAGGAATGGGTTACGATGTGCATAAACTGGTGGAAAACCGGAAACTGATTCTGGGCGGTGTGGAAATCCCGTATGAATATGGCCTTCTGGGACATTCCGATGCGGATGTGCTGGTTCATGCCATTATGGATGCGCTTCTCGGCGCTGCAGCACTGCGGGACATCGGACGCCATTTTCCGGACAATGATCCGGCGTATGAGGGCGCAGACAGCATCGAACTGCTGAAAAAAGTGGGTGAGATGCTCGAGGAGCGGATGTATCTGATTGAAAATATCGATGCAACCGTTATTGCACAGAAGCCGAAGCTCCTGCCATACATCGACACGATGGTGAAAAATGTGGCGGAGGCGCTTCATCTCGAAGAGGATCAGGTCAATATCAAGGCAACGACCGAGGAAGGACTTGGCTTTACCGGAAAGAAAGAGGGAATTTCCGCACAGGCGATCTGCTGCATTTCCAAGGCACTCGACCTGATGCCGGACGACCGGATCGCAGGCGGATGCAGCGGCTGCCCGGGATGCGCAAAGAACGCAGAAGAATAAAAGAGAAATGCGATTGCACAAGGCCGGAAGATGTGGTAGACTGGAAGAAGAATAAGGGAGTAGTCGGCGGCATACGTGACGCTATAAGGCCAACAACCGAAGAAAAAGCATTTCTTCTGGCTTTGTATGAAATGACAAGACTTATCTGTATCAACAAATATGGTGCGGATAGGTCTTTTTCTATATAGAAAGAGACCGGTGTACCAGTGGGAACTTATCACAGGAACGCAAAAAGCGTTTTCAGAAGAAAGGACGGATGGAAATGAAAGAGTATCTGGAAAAAAGTTCGAAGATTCTTGATGAGTTACAGACAACGGAGCAGGGACTTTCCGAGGCGGAAGCTGCGCGGCGGCTTTCCGAACACGGACCTAACCGGCTGGCGGCGGGAAAAAAGAAGAGTAATCTTCAGCGGTTTTTCGAAGAACTGAAAGACCCGATGATCCTGATCCTGCTCGCCGCAGCGCTGATTTCCGGCATCACATCGGCGTATGAAGGCGAATCGTACGCTGATGTGGTCATTATTCTCACCGTTGTCATCATTAATGCGGTGCTCGGTGTTCTGCAGGAGAGCAAGGCAGAGAAAGCGATTGAAGCTCTGCAGGAGATCGCGGCAGCCACGTCGAAGGTGATGCGCGGCGGGAAAATGGAAGTGAAAAAGAGCGAGGAGCTCGTACCCGGTGATATTGTAATTCTCGAAGCGGGCGATGCTGTTCCGGCGGATGGCCGTATTTTAGAGAGCGCCAGCATGAAAATCGAGGAAGCAGCGCTGACCGGAGAATCTGTCCCGGTCAATAAAACAGCGGATGTTCTGAACGCCGGCGCAGCCAGCGAGGTTCCGCTCGGGGACCGGAAAAACATGGTCTATATGGGAAGCACCGTTGTCTATGGCCGCGGCCGCGCTGTTATCACCGGAACGGGTATGAAAACCGAGATGGGAAAGATCGCCCATGTTCTGACGCAGTCGGCGGATGAGAGCACACCGCTGCAGAAGCGGCTGAACCAGCTCAGCAAAATCTTAAGCGTGATGGTGCTCGCCATCTGTGCCGTGATTTTCGTTGTCGGCATTTTAAAAGAGGGCGTGACGCCGCAGAACATCTTAAATACCTTTATGGTAGCTGTCAGCCTTGCCGTAGCGGCAATTCCGGAAGGACTTGCAGCAGTTGTCACAATCGTGCTTTCCATCGGTGTGACCAAAATGTCAAAGCGGAATGCGGTGATCCGGAAACTGACGGCTGTCGAGACGCTCGGCTGTACGCAGGTGATCTGCTCGGATAAGACAGGAACGCTGACCCAGAATAAGATGACCGTGGTAAAACATGAGGGAAGCGATATAAAACGTCTCGTATCCGTCATGGCACTCTGCTCCGATGCGGAGCCGGACGAAAACGGCGAGGCAGTCGGAGAACCGACGGAATGTGCGTTGGTCAACGATGCGCAGAAAGAGGGATGCCCGAAGAAGAGTCTGTCCGTCCAGTATCCGCGTGTCGGGGAAGCGCCGTT
>OLWO01000638.1_pt1 | contig 11125 bp, 8 predicted proteins | sample 1673751 | NCBI WGS metagenome assembly OLWO01 (sample SAMEA103958125, study PRJEB25191) | human gut metagenome
CTCCGGTTATGGAAGGTAAGAATGTCGGAAAAACCTGCCGTACCCACTACAGAGGAACCTTCAACGATGGAACCCAGTTTGATTCTTCCTACGACCGCGGCGAACCGCTCGAGTTCATCTGCGGTGTGGGCCAGATGATCCGCGGCTTCGATGCAGCCGTTGCAGAGATGGAAGTCGGCGAAAAAGTCAACATCCATCTGATGCCGGAGGAGGCTTACGGAATGCCGGATCCGAACGCAATTTTCACCGTTGCGATCGCACAGCTTCCGGGAGCAGAGGAAGTAGAGGTCGGACAGCAGGTTTATCTGCAGAACCAGTACGGCCAGCCGTTCCCGGTAAAAGTTACTGCAAAAGACGAGACCAATATCACGTTTGATGCCAACCATGAGATGGCTGGAAAAGAGCTGAATTTTGAGATTGAGCTGGTTGAAGTGAAATAAAAAAATGCATAAAAAAGAGTGTCAGGACGAAGGAGCCAGGCACTCTTTTTTGATGCGCAGAAAAATCAACGATTCCCATTTCCGATTTCCGTTATTTTTTGTAAAAGTAAACAAAAAATGACCAAAATTCATTTTTTGCCATTTCAAATATTGACTAATAGTCATTTAAGTTGTAAGATGTGGTACTAGAAAAACAAGTTAAAAATGAATCAGAGGAGATGAATGAAAATGGTTAAAGTTGGCAAATGGATTGCCAAGCACAGGATTCTGATGCTGATCATTGGATTTCTGCTGATTATTCCGTCAGTCATCGGAATGGCAGCAACGAAAGTAAACTATGATCTGCTCAGCTATCTGCCGGAGCATCTGGAAACTGTAAAAGGACAGGACATTCTGGTAGATGAATATGGCATGGGTGCGTTCTCTATGGTTGTCGTGGAAAACATGGAAATGAAGGACGTACAGAAACTCGAAGAAAAATTCGAGCAGGTAAACCACGTAAAAGAAGTTTTATGGTATGACGATGTGGCAGACATCAGCGTGCCGGTTGAGATGATCCCGGAAAAACTCCGGAAAGCATTCTACAATGGGGATGCAACCATGATGCTCGTTCTGTTCGACAATACGACTTCTTCCGATGACTCCATGGAGGCAATCGAGGATCTTCGTAAAATTGCGAACGAGCAGTGCTTCATCGGCGGTATGACCGGTGTTGTTACCGATATCAAAAACGTAGCATTAAAAGAGCTGCCGGTTTACGTTGTCATCGCCGCAGTTTTGAGCCTCGTTGTCATCGAGCTGACATCGACTTCCTTCGTTGTTCCGATCCTGTTCCTGTTAAGTATCGGACTTGCAATCCTTTACAACCTTGGAAGCAACGTGTTCCTTGGTGAGACTTCCTACATCACAAAAGCGCTGACCGCCGTGCTGCAGCTTGGTGTTACGATGGACTACTCCATCTTCCTGCTGAACAGCTTCGAGGAGAATAAAAAGCGTTTCCCGGATGACAAAGAGCGTGCGATGGGCCATGCAATCGCCAACACGTTCAAATCCGTAGCCGGAAGCTCCGTTACCACCGTAGCCGGTTTCCTGGCACTGTGTGTTATGACCTTTGCCCTTGGCCGCGACCTTGGTATCGTTATGGCAAAAGGTGTTTTGATCGGCGTTGTCTGCTGTGTCACCGTCCTGCCGGCCATGGTTCTGGTATTTGACAAGGCAATTGAGAAAACGAGACATAGACCGCTGGTAAAGAGTCTGGATAAACCATCCGCTTTTATCACCAAACATTATAAGGCGTGGGTTGTGATCTTCCTGATCCTGCTGTTCCCGTCGATCTACGGAAACAATCATACCCAGATTTACTACAACATTGCGCGTTCTCTTCCGGCTACCCTGGACTGCAACGTGGCAAATGATGAGGTAAAAGCGCAGTTTGACGTAAGCAACATGCATATTGTGATGATGGATCGCGATATGGATTCCAAACAGAAAAAGAAAATGATGGAGGAGATCGGCAACGTAAAAGGTGTCAAATCGACCATCAGCATGAGTTCCCTGCTTGGACCGACGATTCCGGAATCCATGATCCCGGAAAATCTCCGAAGCATGCTGCAGAGCGATGAGTATGAGCTTGCATTTGTGAGCTCTGAATATGAGTCCGCAACAGATGAAGTAAACGAACAGGTCAAAGCGATTGACAAAATCGTAAAATCCTACGATAAAGATGGAATGGTCATCGGTGAAGCACCGTTGATGAAAGACCTGCAGGATGTTACCGATGCTGACCTTGTCAACGTAAACGTGCTTTCCATTGGTGCAATCTTTATCATCATTCTGCTGATCTTCAAATCGATTTCTCTGCCGATTATTCTGGTAGCAGTCATCGAGTTTGCAATTATGCTGAATATGGCAATCCCGTATTATCAGGGAACCAGCCTTCCATTCGTGGCCAGCATCGTAATCGGAGCGATTCAGCTCGGTGCAACCGTGGACTACGCGATCCTGATGACAACCCGTTATCAGAAAGAGCGCCAGAATGGAAAAGACAAAAAAGAAGCTATCAGTATTGCGCATAAGACCAGTATGCCGTCCATCATCAGCAGTGGCCTGAGTTTCTTTGCCGCAACCTTCGGTGTAGCCTGCTACTCTCAGGTTGAGATGATCGGTTCCATCTGTACTCTGCTTGCACGGGGCGCGATCATCAGTATGGTCGTTGTTATCCTGATCCTGCCGGCGATGTTTATGATCTTCGATAAACTGATCTGCAAGACGTCGATTGGATTTTTGAAGAAGAAAACGAAATAAAACCAATTGGGAGAGTCCCCTGTGTCAGAAATGTGTCTGATGCAGGGGACTTTTGCGTCCAGGAGATGAAAAATGAATAGAACAAATATTCGAAATAGCTATACTTTTGTTATAAAGTCTGGTATAATCAGAGAAGCTATAAGAGAGACCGCAGAAAGCGGACAGACGAACAGATTGGATCTGCAGACAGAGCATACAGAAGGAGATATATATGGATCATTTTGTATTACATTCCGAATATCAGCCGACCGGTGACCAGCCGCAGGCGATTGAGGAGCTGGTGAAAGGATTTCAGGAAGGAAATCAGTGTGAGACACTGCTCGGTGTTACGGGTTCCGGTAAAACATTTACGATGGCGAATGTGATCCAGAAGCTGAATAAACCGACGTTGATCATTGCGCATAATAAGACGTTGGCGGCGCAGCTGTATGGAGAATTTAAAGAATTTTTTCCGGAAAACGCAGTGGAATATTTTGTCTCCTACTACGACTACTACCAGCCGGAGGCTTACGTGCCGTCTTCGGATACGTATATTGCGAAGGACTCTGCGCGGAACGATGAGATTGATAAGCTGCGGCTTTCCGCGACTTCTGCACTGAGTGAGCGGAACGATGTCATTGTGGTTTCCAGTGTTTCGTGTATCTATGGAATCGGAAGCCCGAAGGACTACATGGAGATGATTATTTCGCTCCGCCCGGGAATGGAAAAGGACCGGGACGATGTGATCCGGCAGTTGATTGATATTCAGTATGACCGGAATGATATGGATTTCCACCGCGGTACGTTCCGCGTGCGCGGTGATGTATTGGAGATTTTTCCGGCGGAGGAGACGGACAAGGCGGTGCGCGTCGAGTTCTTCGGGGATGAGATTGACCGTCTGGTGCAGATCGATACGCTGACGGGTGAAATCTTATGTGAACTGAACCACATCGCAATCTTTCCTGCCTCCCACTACGTTGTGCCGATGGACACGATCCTGAAAGCAACAGGCGAGATTGAAAAGGATATGGAAGAGCAGGTGAAGTTCTTCAAGCACGAGGGAAAACTGATCGAGGCCCAGCGCATCGAGGAGCGGACCAATTTCGATATTGAGATGCTCAAAGAAACCGGCATCTGTTCCGGCATCGAAAACTATTCGCGTTACCTCTCCGGATTAAAGCCAGGCGAGCCGCCCTACACACTGATGGACTATTTCGGAGATGATTTCCTCATCATCGTGGATGAGTCGCATAAGACTGTTCCGCAGATCCGCAGCATGTATGCCGGCGACCAGTCGCGGAAATCGACGCTGGTGGACTATGGATTCCGTCTGCCGTCCGCAAAAGACAACCGCCCGTTGAACTTCGGCGAGTTCGAGGACCGGATCGATCAGATCCTCTTCGTATCTGCCACGCCGGGCGACTACGAGCTGCGGGTGAGCCAAAACGACGTGGAGCAGATTATTCGTCCGACCGGCCTTCTCGACCCGGATGTCGAGGTGCGCCCGGTGGAGGGACAGATCGATGATCTGATTTCGGAAGTAAAGAAAGAAACTGAAAAACACAACAAAGTTCTCGTGACGACGCTGACGAAGCGTATGGCAGAGGATCTGACCGACTATATGAAAGAGGCCGGCATCCGCGTGCGTTACCTGCACTCCGATATCGACACCCTGGAACGGACCGAGATCATCCGTGATATGCGTCTCGATGTCTTCGATGTGCTCGTCGGCATCAACCTTCTGCGTGAGGGTCTCGACATCCCGGAAATCACACTCGTGGCGATCCTGGATGCCGATAAAGAAGGTTTTCTGCGTTCCGAAACCTCCCTGATCCAGACCATCGGCCGTGCCGCGCGAAACAGCGAGGGCCATGTTATCATGTACGCCGATGTGATGACCGATTCCATGCGCCTCGCAATCGACGAGACGAAGCGCCGCCGTGCCCTGCAGGAAGCCTACAACAAAGAACACGGCATCACTCCGACCACCATCAAAAAAGCCGTCCGCGATCTCATCAGCATTTCGAAAGAAGTGGCAAAGACAGAAGAAAAGATGGAAAAAGACCCGGAGTCCATGAGCCGCGAAGAACTGGAAAAACTGATCGGCCAGGTACAGAAACAGATGAAAGCCGCTGCCGCCGAACTCAACTTCGAAATGGCCGCCGAGCTGCGTGACAAAATGATCACACTGAAGAAGAGCCTGGATGACATGGAAGAATAAAAAATCAGAAATAAAAAAGAAGAAAAGAGCATGAAAAAAAGCGTGCCGGAAAAGCGACAGAAAACTTTCCGGCACGCTTTTTTTGCGTCCGATTTTGCTTCCTTCTTGTTCAGAATTGACGCAAAATAAGAATACCATTATAATATAAAATACGACCAAACGGTCGTATCAAAACGAAAAACACAAAAATAAAAAAGACAACAATAAAAAAATTAATCGCCGAATTTTCTCTTTTTACTGGAGACACTCAGCAGATAGTCGACCGAGCAGTCATAGAACCGTGCAAGCCGGATCACATAGTCGATCGGGATGTCGCGGATTCCTTTTTCGTAGCGGGAATAGACGTCGCGGTTGCATTCGAGCAGGGCAGAAATCTCTTTGATGGTGAGATCCTGATCGATCCGCATATCTTCAATTCTCTGGTATTTCATACGTTGTACCATCCTTTCAGATTCAAACCCATACTACCAAACGGTTGGATGAACAAAGTTAAATCAGATCATATGGTCGCAAATTGGAGAATGGGGCGGGAGAGAGAAACGGCGGGTGAAGACAGCCTGTGCAGAAAACAGAAAAATATGTACGGCAGAAATGGGGGAACGAATGGGAAAAGCAGAAAGAATAGAAATAGAAGATTTTGTCCAGAATATAGTGGAACGGATGGAGACGCCGGAAGCGTTTGAAAAAATGATCAGCCGGGAGGAAGAATGCGAAGCGCAGGGGCAGGAGAGCCGTCTGAGGGATGTGCTGAAGAAAGAATGGCCGGTGGACGAAAAGGGAGAGCGCATCTATCAGATCACTAATATATATGAAGAAAAAGCAGAAGAACTCCTCATTGTAGAACTGTATACCGGCATCCACCTGGAAAACGGAGTCCCGTGCGGGCATTTTACGCTGTATCTCTGCGGGGAGCCGGACGGATGGAAACTCAGCGAAACGCGGATGATGGAATATCTGCAGAATCTGTAAACGAAAAAGCAAAACAGGGAGGACAGGGAGAAGAAAAACTGTCCTCCTGCTTTTGCTGCGGCGGAGACACCGGAAAGTCAGGATCCATACGGCCGCTTCTCATCGCTGATGCCGACCAGATAATCCAGACTGACCTGATACAGCTCCGCCAGACGGATGGCAATGGAGATCGGCAGCTGCCGGACGCCTTTTTCATATCGGGTATACACATCGCGGTTGCAGCCGAGATAGTCGGCAACCTGGCGGATCGTCAGATCGTGGTCCGTGCGCAGATCCTCCAGTCTCTGATATTTCATGATTCATCACCTCTGAGAAAAATGCTACTAAATGGTCGTATCAAAATGGCAGAATCCTACCATACGGCTATAGCGCCTTTGAAACAGTAGAATGCAATAAAAAAGAAAAGTCAGATTCCTTTTCAGAAAGAAAACGGTTTATACTTTTTTCACAATTTCTTCATAGAAAAACCAGGAAAAGGTGTTGACAAACAAAAGGCAGCGTGCTATCTTAAGAGCATAGATGTTAGCACTCCACTGAAACGAGTGCTAACAGGACTATACAACAGGAAGGAGCTTATCTTAGTGGATACAGAATTGGATGAAAGAAAAAGAAAAATATTAAAAGCGATCATCCAGACGTATCTGGAAACGGGCGAGCCGGTCGGCTCAAGAACGATTTCCAAATACACGGATTTGAATTTAAGCTCCGCCACAATCCGGAATGAAATGTCCGATCTGGAAGAGATGGGTTACATCTTACAGCCCCACACTTCCGCAGGACGCATTCCTTCCGATAAAGGCTACCGCCTCTATGTAGATGAGCTGATGCGGGAAAAAGAACAGGAAGTTGCAGACATCAAAAACATGGTCATTGAAAAAACAGACCGAATGGAAAAAGTTCTGCAGCAGGTTGTCAAAGTCCTCGCTTCATCTACCAACTATGCAACGTTGATTACAGGACCGGAATATCACAGAAATAAAGTGAAATTCATCCAGCTCTCAAAAGTCAATGAAGAGCAGCTCCTGGCCGTCATCGTCGTAGAAGGCAACCTGGTGAAAAACCAGATGATCGACCTAGACGAGACCATCAACGATGAACAGATATTAAAGCTGAACCTGCTTCTGAACACACAGCTCAATGGCCTGACCATTGAAGAAATCAATCTTGGCATGATCAAGAAGATGAAAGAGCAGGCAGGCATCCACTCCGGCATCATCAGCAAAGTGGTCGATACCGTAGCGGAAGCCATCGCAGTCAGCGAAGAAGATGTGCCGGTGTACACCAGCGGCGCAACCAACATTTTCAAGTACCCTGAGCTTTCCGACAGCAGCAAAGCCAGCCAGCTGATCTCCACATTCGAGGAACGGCAGAAACTGGTCGATATGATCAAAGGAGCTGCCGAGGAGCAGGACGGAGAGGAAAATACCGGTATTCAGGTATACATCGGAAATGAATCTTCGATGGAACCCTTACGGGACTGCAGCGTGGTCACCACCACATACGATATGGGAAACGGTATGCGCGGAACAATCGGTATCGTGGGACCAAAGCGGATGGATTACGAAAATGTGGTAGATAACCTGAAAACATTAAAAGTTCAACTGGACGCCGTCTTCAAAAAGCCGGACACAGGTGAGTAGAAAGGTGGAATGATCAGTGAGCGAAGAAAATAGAAAGAAAGAGGAAACCATGGAAGAACCTACACGCGAGATGGAAAAAGAAACCGGAGCAGAGACCGATCTGCCGGAAACCGAACCGGCTGCGGAGCAGGAAGAAGCAAAGAAAGCAGCAGAGGCAAAAGAAGCGGAAGCTGCAGAAGAAACTGCTGAGGATGGCAAAGAACGAAAGTTCTTCAAAAAGAAAAAAGATAAAAAAGATGAGAAAATCGAAGATCTGACTGACCGCCTGACCCGTCAGATGGCAGAGTTCGATAACTTCCGCAAACGCACCGAAAAAGAAAAAGCAAATATGTATGCCATTGGAGCAAAAGACATCATCGAGAAGATTCTTCCGGTTGTTGACAGCTTCGAGCGCGGACTTGCAACGGTGGAAAACCCGGAGGAAGATCCGTTCGCAGACGGCATGAATAAAGTATACAAACAGTTTACCACAGCACTCGATGAACTCGGTGTAACCGTGATCGAGGCCGTTGGAAAGGAATTCGATCCGAACCTGCACAACGCAGTGATGCATGTGGAGGATGAGGAAGCCGGCGAGAACATCGTCGTAGAAGAGTTCCTGAAGGGCTACATGTACAAAGGCTCCGTAGTCCGTCACAGTATGGTCAAGGTGGCTAATTAAGCCTTGAAGATAAATAAATAGAAATTAAACCATTTTTTAGCATAATTCATTGAGGAGGAAACAACAATGGGCAAAATTATTGGTATTGACTTAGGAACAACAAACAGCTGTGTAGCCGTTATGGAAGGTGGAAAACCAACCGTTATCGCAAACGCAGAGGGTGAAAGAACAACTCCATCTATCGTAGCATTCACAAAAACAGGTGACCGTCTGGTCGGCGAGCCGGCAAAACGTCAGGCTGTAACAAACGCAGACAGAACCATCCGTTCCATCAAACGTGAGATGGGTACTGACTATAAAGTAGATATCGAAGGAAAGAAATACTCTCCGCAGGAGATCTCCGCTATGATTCTTCAGAAACTGAAAGGTGATGCAGAGAACTACCTTGGTGAGAAAGTAACAGAAGCAGTTATCACAGTTCCGGCTTACTTCAATGACGCACAGCGTCAGGCAACCAAAGATGCCGGTAAAATCGCAGGTCTTGATGTAAAACGTATCATCAACGAGCCTACCGCAGCAGCTCTGGCATACGGACTGGACAACGAAAATGAGCAGAAGATCATGGTATACGACCTTGGCGGCGGTACTTTCGATGTTTCCATCATCGAGATCGGTGACGGCGTTATCGAAGTTCTTTCCACAGCAGGAAACAACCGTCTGGGCGGCGATGACTTCGACCAGAAAGTAACAGATTATATCCTTGCTGAGTTCAAGAAACAGGAAGGCGTAGATCTTTCCAATGATAAAATGGCTCTGCAGAGAATCAGAGAAGCAGCAGAGAAAGCAAAGAAAGAGCTTTCCAGCGCAACTACAACCAACATCAACCTGCCGTTCATCACTGCAACCGCAGATGGCCCGAAACATCTCGATATGAACCTGACAAAGGCTAAATTCGATGAGCTGACCCACGACCTGGTAGAGAAAACCGCAGAGCCGGTACAGAGAGCACTTTCTGATGCAGGCCTTCAGGCATCCGAGCTTTCCAAAGTCCTTCTGGTAGGCGGATCTACCCGTATCCCGGCTGTACAGGATAAGGTAAAACAGCTGACCGGTCATGAACCCAGCAAGTCCTTAAACCCTGACGAGTGCGTTGCACTGGGTGCTTCCATCCAGGGTGGTAAGCTGGCAGGCGATGCAGGCGCAGGTGATATCCTGCTGCTGGATGTAACTCCTCTGTCCCTGTCCATTGAGACAATGGGTGGTATCGCAACCAGACTGATTGAGAGAAATACAACCATTCCTACTAAGAAGAGCCAGATCTTCTCTACAGCTGCTGATAACCAGACAGCCGTTGATATCAACGTTGTACAGGGTGAAAGACAGTTTGCCAGAGATAACAAGTCACTTAGACAGTTCAGACTTGATGGTATCCCTCCAGCAAGAAGAGGTGTTCCACAGATTGAAGTAACATTTGATATTGATGCAAACGGTATCGTTAATGTTTCAGCTAAGGATTTAGGAACAGGAAAAGAACAGCACATTACAATTACAGCAGGTTCAAATATGTCAGATGAAGATATTAACAAGGCAGTAAAGGAAGCTGCTGAGTTTGAAGCGCAGGATAAGAAGAAGAAAGAAGCAATCGACACCAGAAACAGCGCAGACTCCTTCGTATTCCAGACCGAGAAGGCTCTGAATGAGGTTGGCGATAAAGTAGACGCAAGCGCAAAGGCAGGCGTTGAAGCAGATCTGAATGCACTGAAATCCCTGCTGGAGTCCACCAAGGATCAGGAGCTGACAGACAGTCAGGTAGCTGATATCAAGGCAGCTCAGGAGAAACTGATGCAGTCCGCTCAGGCAGTATTTGCAAAGGTTTATGAGCAGGCGCAGGGCGCAGCTGGTCAGGCAGGTCCTGATATGGGTAATGCAGCAGGTGCAGGCAGCAATGCAGGTGCAGGCAGCAATCCGGATGATGATGTTATTGACGGAGACTTCAGAGAAGTATAAAATAATACCCGGTAAATCGGCACAGTGCCAGATGACGCTGTGTCGGACCGGAAGAATGTACAATGGGGGCCGGATTCTTTCAGGCCCCTATCCGTGTGTAAACGCATATCTGCAACCTATGCAGGACGGATGCTTTGCGGTATTTTTGCATATGTTGCAGATATGCGTTATATGAAGATAAGCTTTAATAGAGGAGTTTGAATTATGGCGGAACAGAAAAGAGATTATTACGAAGTCCTCGGTGTTGACAAAAATGCCGATGACGCCGCTCTCAAAAAGGCATATCGTGCTCTTGCCAAGAAATATCATCCGGATATGAACCCTGGAGATAAAGAAGCAGAAAAGAAGTTTAAGGAAGCATCCGAAGCATATGCTGTTTTGAGTGATCCCGAAAAGAGACGTCAGTACGATCAGTTCGGACATGCGGCATTTGACGGTGGCGCAGGCGGAGCTGGCGGCTTCGGCGGTTTTGATTTTAATGGCGCAGATTTTGGAGACATTTTCGGGGATATTTTCGGAGATCTCTTTGGCGGACGCAGAGGTTCTGCCGGCGCAAGAAGCGGCCCCATGAAGGGAGCAAACCTGCGCACCAGCGTCAGAATCACCTTTGAAGAGGCCGTATTCGGTACGGAAAAAGAAATCGAGCTGACGGTGAAGGAAGAGTGTAAGACCTGTCACGGCACAGGCGCGAAGCCGGGAACCAGCCCGGAAACCTGTCCGAAGTGCGGCGGCAAGGGTCAGGTTGTATTTACGCAGCAGTCTTTCTTTGGAACAGTCCGTAACGTTCAGGCGTGCCCGGACTGCGGCGGTACCGGTAAGATTATCAAAGAAAAGTGTACCGATTGTCACGGAAGCGGTTTTGTTCCGATGAAGAAAAGGTTTGCAGTCACGATTCCGGCAGGTATCGACAACGGGCAGTGCAAGAGACTGGCAGGACAGGGCGAGCCCGGTATCAATGGCGGTC
>OLWO01000645.1_pt1 | contig 11041 bp, 7 predicted proteins | sample 1673751 | NCBI WGS metagenome assembly OLWO01 (sample SAMEA103958125, study PRJEB25191) | human gut metagenome
TTTTTGATGCTGCCGTGGTTGACGATGACGCCGAAAAGCTGCGGAGCCTGCACGAAAAACTGTTGCAGACGCCGTTGTTTTTGCTGTGGTCGGGAGAAACCGAACTGCCGGAAGACGAAGGTGTCCGTGTCGTGCGCAAGCCGTTTCGGCTGGAGGCGCTGATTGATGCCCTTCATACGGCGGTCAATGCCGCGCCGCCGGCCGGCGGCGAACTGCCGCTGTGCGGCTGCCGGCTCAATGTTGCCGCTCGGGAAGTCTGCTATCCCGACGGCCGGGAGCCGATCAAGCTGACCGAGCGGGAAACGGCAATTCTGAAATATCTGTACAAGGCCGGCGACAAGATCGTCGGCAAGGCCGAATTACTGGCGGAAGTGTGGGGTTATAATCCGGAAGCCACCACCCATACGGTGGAAACCCATATTTACCGCCTGCGTCAGAAAATCGAACGGCCGGAACAGGTTATCATGACCGAAGACAACGGTTACAGGCTCAAGAAGGAAAACGCCTGACCCCTGTCCGCGGGGGCTTTTTCATGCCGGCAATTATGCCAGCACGACGCCGACCGGCACATGGTCGGAAGGACGTTCGTGTCCGCGGTATTCTTTTAAGACAAAAGCAGATTGCAGCTGCGGCGCCAGCGCCGGACTGATCCAGACATGATCCAGCCGCCGTCCTTTGTCGTTGGTTTGCCAGTTGGGGTTGCGGTAACTCCACCAGGAAAAGACTTTTTCCGGTTCCGGACGGCAGCGGCGGACGGCGTCGACCAGTCCCGATTCCCGGTACCATTTCTGCAGTCTTGACGTTTCCGCCGGCGTGTGGGAAACGATTTTCAGAAGCTGTTTGTGGTTCCAGACATCATTTTCCGACGGGGCGACGTTAAAATCGCCGCAGACGAGCATTTTTCGTGTTGCTCCTTCGGCTTTGCGGCCGGCAAAATAGGCGTCCAGTTCTTCAATAAAAGCCAGCTTGCGGGCAAAGGCCGGGTTGGCGGCCGGATCGGGCAGGTCGCCGCCGGCGGGAATGTAAATATTGTGGATTTCGATTCCTTCTTCCGTTACCGCGCTGATGTGACGGGCATCGGCTTTTCCCGCCCAGTCGAAACGGCGGACGCCGGTCAGCGGACGGCGGGAAAGAATGGCCACGCCGTTGTAGCCGGCCATGCCGTAAAGGGCGATATGTTCAAAACCGGCCGCTTTGACGGCGGCAAACGGAAAGTCTTCTTCTTTGGCTTTCACTTCCTGCAGGCAGACGACGTCGGGATTTTCTTCGTGCGCGATTCGTTCAAGCTCCGCCAGGCGGATGCGCAGCGAATTGACGTTCCAGCTTAAGATTTTAGTCATTAACGTCCTTTTTTGTTGTTAAGCGGATTATTCGGCTTGCGGAAACGGAACAGGGAGGCCGGCAATTTTTCGTCGGTTTTGCTGCCGTAAAGGGAAACCGTCACTTCCACGCTTTGCGGATCAACGATTTTCCACTGCCTCAATTCAAACGGCTGGTTGTTGAACACCAGGGTAATCGGGCCGATGCCGCCTTTGGCATATTCCAAGGTGGCGATGGTAGTCCCCGAGTCCTGATAAAAATCGGTGATTTTGATGTTTTTGCCGTCGATTCGGATATCGTTGCCGAGGATCAGGCTGGCGGGAATGTCCTCATAGTCGATGTTGCTCACCTGATCAAGGTCTTTGTCGTGGTAAACGATAAAATCGCCGTTGCCGACGATCAGCACGTTGGTCGGCGCGCCGTATTCCATGCGGATTTTGTTCGGTTTTTCAATCCACAGTTTGCCTTCGGCGACGTTGCCGTTGCTGGCGTTCTGCACAAAACGCGCGGTGAGCGTTTTGACCGAGTTGAGATAGTTTTCGATTTTTCCGATGTCGCTGCTGGTCGGCACGGCGGCGGTTGCGGCTGGCAGCCACAGCAGAAAGGCCGCCGCGGCGTATAAAATCTTCATTCCTTTGTCCTTATAAAACCTGTTTGAATTAAAACTAAAGATAAATATAATTGACTTGTCCGCACATTACAACCTTTTTGCTCGCCGTTTCCGCAAAAGGCGTTTTTTTAAGGCGGCTGAAGGTTTCCCGCAGCGGACGGAAAACTTGCAAAGGATTATCTTTTTCGTCTAAAAATTGTCTGTGGATAAAAGGGCGGCGGGTGGTCCGCGGCCGCAAACTGCTTGTGTATATTAACTTTTTTTATAAACGGTTGTTTTTGTGACAAAAAGAGTTTTTTGCAAAATTTTATCCACCAGAGGGCAAAAAAAATTTTTCCCGCTTTCTAAAGGCATGCCTTATGTCAAGAGTAAAAAGGGGGCAAATATAAATTTTTCCGGCTTGATGAAACCGCGGCTTTGTTGCAGTATCTAAAGCATGTCATCTGACCGATTCATGCCGTAAAAAAGAATTTGATAAAAAGTTGTGCAATACTAGATATAGAGGCTTTTACTTTTTGTTAAACTATATATGGTAGATCGAAATTGAGTTAACCACTAGCCACGGGAAGGAATGTCAAAAGCGATGTCCGAAGAAAAGTACAGCGTTTCCAAAGCCAAGGAGACCAAAATCGCCAATGTGATCAAACGGGACGGCACCATGGTTCCGTTTGACAGCGACAAAATTTACAACGCCATCCGCAAAGCGGGTGAATCAACCGGCGAGTTCGGCGAACAGGAGAGCTATCTGCTGACGGCTCAGGTTCTGAAAGTGCTGGAACACAAATTTACGGAAACCCTGCCGACGATCGAATGCATTCAGGACGTGGTCGAACAGGTGCTGATTTCCGCCAACTATTTCACCACCGCCAAGGCTTATATTCTTTACCGCGAGCAGCGCCATCGCCTGCGCGGCGAAAAAAAGGTGATGGTCGACGTTGAAAGTTCGATCAACGAATATCTGGAAAAACTGGACTGGCGCGTCAATGCCAACGCCAACCAGGGTTATTCCAACGGCGGTTTGATCTTAAACGTCGCCGGCAAAGTTACCGCTAACTACTGGCTGAGCCACGTTTATCCGGCGGAAGTCGGAGAAGCCCACCGCAACGGCGACATTCACATTCACGATTTGGACATGCTGGCCGCCTATTGCGCCGGCTGGTCGTTGAAAAACCTATTGCACGAAGGTTTCAACGGCGTTCCCGGCAAAGCCGAGGCCGGCCCGGCCAAACACCTGTCGGCAGCTGTCGGCCAGATGGTCAATTTTATGGGCACGCTGCAAAACGAGTGGGCCGGCGCACAGGCTTTTTCTTCGGTCGACACCTACCTGGCGCCCTACATCCGGGCGGACAATCTGAGCTATGAACAGGTTGAACAGGCCTTTCAGGAACTGATTTACAACCTGAACGTTCCTTCCCGCTGGGGATCGCAGACGCCGTTTACCAACTTTACCTTTGACTGGGTATGCCCGGAAGATCTGCGCGACAAGCATCCGCTGATCGCCGGCGTCGAACAGCCGTTTACCTACGGCGACCTCAAGCCGGAAATGGACATGATCAACAAAGCCTACATCAATGTCATGATGAAAGGCGACATCAAGGGGCGGCCGTTTACTTTCCCGATTCCGACTTACAACATGACGCCGGATTTCCCCTGGGAAGACGAGAACACCGAATTGTTGTTTGAAATGACGGCCAAATACGGTTTGCCTTATTTCCAGAACTTTATCAACTCGACCCTGAAGCCGGGACAGATTCGTTCCATGTGCTGCCGTCTGCAGCTTGATCTGCGCGAACTGCTGGCCAAAGGCAACGGCCTGTTCGGTTCGGCCGAGCAGACGGGGTCGATCGGCGTCGTCACTTTCAACTGTGCGCGTCTGGGCTTTGTTTACAAAAACAACGAAGCCGGCCTGTTTGCCCGCGTCGACGAACTGATGAACATTGCCCGCACTTCGCTGGAACTCAAGCGCAAGCTGATTCAGCGTCTGATCGACAACGGTTTGTTCCCCTACACCAAACGCTACCTCGGCACGCTCCGCAACCATTTTTCGACCATCGGCGTCAACGGCATCAACGAGATGATCCTGAACTTCACCGACGGCAAGCATGACATCACCGACGAATGGGGCCGCGCCTTTGCCGAAAAGTTCTTGGACTACATCCGTGCGCGTCTGGTCAAAATCCAGGAAGAAACCGGCCATATGTACAACCTTGAGGCCACTCCGGCGGAAAGCGCCACCTACCGCTTTGCCCGCGAAGACAAAAAGCGCTTTGTCGGCATCATTCAGGCGGGTACAAGCGAGAACCCCTATTATACCAACTCTTCGCAGCTGCCGGTCGGCTTTACCGACGATCCGTTCGAGGCGTTGGAGCTGCAGGCCGATCTGCAGTCGAAATATACCGGCGGCACGGTGCTGCACCTCTATATGGGGCAGCGTGTGTCTTCGGCCAAGGTTTGCCGCGACATTGTCAAACGCGTGCTGACCAACTACCGTTTACCGTACATTACCATCACTCCGACTTTTTCCGTTTGCCCCAAGCACGGTTACATTTCCGGAGAACACAAATACTGCCCCTTCTGCGACGAAGAGAAGATGGCAGAAAAAAGAAGAGCCGCAGCCTCATCCGAAGTTGCATAAACATCAACATTATGATACAATTAAATTTGGAGAAGAGAAATGACAGTTGTAAATATCAATGACGTAAAACTGAGCGACGAAGAAAGACAGCCCTGCGAAGTATGGACCCGGGTTATGGGCTATCTGCGTCCGGTATCCGAATTCAACAAAGGCAAAAAGAATTTTACGCCAGACAGTATTTCACCGAAGCCAAAGCGGTCGAAGGCTGCGGCTGTGCAACCTATGTCAACGTTGCGGCCGAATAGCCTTTGAGCCGGCGGCAATGGTAAACCCGGTTAAGATCGGCGGTGTTGAAACTTTCAGCACCGTCGATTTTCCTGATAAGATAGCGGCTGTTGTCTTTATGCAGGGCTGTCCGTGGCGGTGTCCGTTCTGTCACAACGCGTTTTTGCAGGACGCCTCGGCGGCGGACAACTTCGTCTGGGAAAAGTTTGTCGAATTTCTGAAAACCCGGCGCGGCATTTTGGACGGCGTCGTTTTTTCCGGCGGCGAGCCGCTGATGCAAAACGGTCTGGCGGCGGCCGTCGCCGAAGTGAAGGAACTGGGCTTTTTGATCGGACTGCATACCGGCGGCTACCGGCCGAAGCATCTGGCGGAAGTTCTGCCGCTGGTTGACTGGATCGGTTTTGACGTCAAGGCGCCGTTTGAACGGGAAAAATACAAAACGGCGGTAGGTGGTGCCGATCATCTGCATGAAGCGGAGGAAAGCCTGAAGCTGCTGACGGAAAGCGGTGTCGATTTTGAATGCCGCACTACCTGCGACCCGCGGATTCTGACAATTGAGGACATTTATATGATCGCCGGGGAACTAAAGGCGCGGGGAGTGGAAAAGTATTTTCTGCAAAAGTACCGCCCGGTTGAAAGCGATAAAACCTCGACCGATGCCGATTGTGAGCGTTTCTTTCTCGACAAGGAGTTGCTCGAGCATCTTCGTGCCTGCTTCCGGGTATTTGACGTCCGTCGCTGATTTTTGTCACAACCTTTTGAAAACGAGTTGCTTTTGCGGCTCGTTTTTTTTATAATCGCAATTGATATTTAACAAAAAAGTGGACAAAAACGTTTTTTTGTGTTATCTTGCCGATATAAGCAAACAACAAAGAGGTGCTGACAATGGCCGAAGTCAATCTGACAACCGAAGAAACGGACGCGCTGCTTGAGGTCGTTGACAAAGTCAAGGTTTCTAGACCTTATCAGAACTATATGGCCGGCGTCAGGGTGAATTTGGAACGTGCGGCTTCGCAGAAAGGCGAAGGCGATGGCTTTGCCAGAATCGGGGAAATGCTCCGCAACGATAAAATACCGCACTATCTGAACGCGACTGCCAAAGGACAGAAGAAAGTACAGAACATGCTGCAGGCCGAACTCAAACAGCGGAAACTGCACGGCGTTTTGAAAGATGTGGAGTTTAATGATGCCATTTACCGGGAATTGTATGTTAAACCCGGAAGTTTGAAAGATTATTTGGGAATATCGTCACAGGAGGAACAAATGAGCGAAGACAAAAAGCAACCGGAAGTTGAAGATAATGTTCCGGCCGGCAGCGCCGCCGCGGACAACGAAAATGACCACATGGTCGATCTTCCCGGCTATTATGATGAGGAAAAGTTTAAAGATCTGGAAATAAAGATTGCAGACGGTAAAGTCAGCGAAGCAGATTTTGAAAAGCTGGAAAAGCGGCATAAAGAGCTGGAAAAGGACGGCAACGACGATCGGCAGGATACGGGGGAAGGCAACGACGGCACTGCGGCGGCCGGCGACGGTTCTGCCATTGAAGTCGACGGAGCGGACGGCAACGGTCCGCGCACGGCGGAAAATGAAGATCCCGACTGGGTCAGGAAATATGACGCGGCCTTAACCAGATACGGTCAGGAAAACGGCAACGAGTGGACCCGCGATAACGAGGCCGATGAGAACGGCGAGCGTCCGGCCGGTTTGAAAGGCAAGTTCAAAAACGGTACCGAGGTTCATTATGCCGACAAGGACAAACTGTCGGTCAAAACGCCGGAAGGCGAAAAGCCCAATGCTGATCATTTTAAGGAAATTATCGCTCTGGCCAAAGAAAACGGACAGGATATCAAGCTCGGTCCGACCATGACGCCGGAATTCAAGGCCGCGCTGATCGAAGCCTGTGCCAAAGGCGGGGTCGAAATCCAGAACTTAAGCGAGGAAGACCGCGCAGTCTATAACGGTTTTGTGCCGAAAGAAGAAAAGACAGAAGAGAAAAAAGAAGAAAAACAGGAAAAAGAGACATCCTATTCCGTAAAAAGTAATGTGGTTCAGTCATGTTTGGGGCGTTACTCGAGGGACCTTGACTTAGATTCCAGAGATGATACGGATGAATTTGAAAATAGTCTGAGAAAGAAAGAAGAAGAGTTGAAAAGCGGTGTGTTGGAAGGTGACAAGGAAGATGCGCTGAAGGCGAAGATCCTTATGATGAAATATGTTGAAGCTGAATATGACGGAGACAAGGACAAGCAGGCGCTTTATGAAACCGCATTGCAGCGTTATGGTGTTGACAGCATTAAACGCAGGCCGGAAAACGGTGGCTCTTTTGTTGTCGAAACCAAACCTTACGGCGAGCGGACGGAAGAAGAAAAGGCCAACATTAACGCCGCCATGGAGAAGGCTTTCCCGAAAAAACGGGAAATGGATCCGGCGGTCTTGGAAGCCATGAAAGAGAAAAAAGGACAGACTCTGCAATAAAAGGGTTTGGAAATTCATCATGCCGATTATTAAAAATTTGTAAAAGAATACAAAAATTGACAAAAAATACTTGCCTGCACATACTTTCTGTGGTATAGTGCAGGCAAATATGTAGAATATGGGGATTTTGAGGAGAAAACTCATGGCAATGAATGCAAAGCAAGCAGCGGAATTGATCAGAAACGGCAATTTTAACGATGCCGACGAGCTCTACGACGCCTTAAACGGACAAAAAGAGTACGGCGCCGAATTTGCCAGGCTGCTTCAGCACATCGAAACCAAAGTAAAGCTGGATATGAGTCTGTATACCGGTTTGGCGACGTCGGCCAAAGCGGTGGAGGAACTGAGTGCGGCAACCGATCCTCTGGACGAAAAAGATCCGGCTTTTGCCGATACCCGCAAACGGCTGGAAAAAGTCGAACTGTATCAGACCGTCAGCGAAAACGGTAAAGAAGTAAGCAAAGCCGTGGAAGGCAAAGAGCGTGACAAAATGATCGCGCAGATCGTTGCCGCGGCCAAGCTGGAAGCCGACAGCGAGCTCCGCGGCGCCAGCAGCCCGGAATCTCCGGCGGCCAAAAAGTTTATGAACGCGGCTGATGCGGAAGCCAAAAAAGCCGTTTACCGGGAAACCCTGAACGAAAAAATCGATTTGGCGCTTTTGCAGAGCTTTCTTGTTGCCGAAACGACCAAAATCAACCGGGAAATGGACAAGAAATATTCCGGCGACAGAAAAAAGGCCGACGAAGAGGCAAAAATTCTGCTTTCCGCCCGAACCAAGGAAATAAAGGAAAAGATTGCCAATATCGGCAAATCGGGCGCGGAAAAACTGTCGATCGGCGTCGAAGGCGCCATCGGCTATTGCGCCAAAGTGTCGGCTCAGGCGGAAGAGCGGCTGGCCGAGTATAAAAACAATGTCAAAAAAATCGCCGACCGAATCAATCGGGGTTTTGCCAAGCTGAAAGATCAGGGCAAAACGTTGCGCAATCAGTGGCAGAAGGCGAGAGCCGGCGCCAACAAGGTTTTTGAAAGCTGCAACAAAAAGATGTCGGACGGCATCGTCGCTTTCAACGAAGGCTGCAAACACGTTTGGGAAAACAAATACGAAATTGCCCTGAGCGTTGCCAAAAACATCTATAAAAATAAATATGAAATCGGGGCCGACATGGTTGCCGCCGCCGGTTTTGCCGCAACGGTCGCCACCGGCGGAACGGCCGCGCTGGTCGGCGGCGCCGCGTATGCCGCCTATACCGTCGGCCGCCGGGTTATCTACGAAGCGTATAAGCAGAAAAAGGAACACCCGGACAAAAGCTACAAAGAAATTTATACCAATGGCAAGTTTTTGACCAAAGCGGTGTTTTCGGTCGGTGCGGCGGCCGTCAGCTGGGGCATTGCCGGCACGGCGGCTTCGGTCGGTGCCGACGTGGCAACTCAGACGGCGGCGGAAGTTGCCAAACAACTGGCCGCACAGAAAATGGCCAAACGCGCGGTAACGATTGCCGGGTCAGTAACCAGCAATATCGTCGGCGTAGCAACGGCCAAAGACGCCGAAGAACGCAAAAGAGAATGGAAGAGTCTGGGAATGTCTGCTCTCGGCGCCGCGGTAACCATGTTTGTGGCCGAGGCCTGCAGTGACGCTCATGCCGGCGAAACCCGGTCAGATACGCTGACTGATCCGCATTCGGAAACATTAGAGCAACAGACGGACAGTATTACCGTTCAAAAAGCGCAAACCGATACGCTCAATGTTCGAAAGACGCTGCAAGGTGAAAATCTTACCGATGCGCGGGAACAGAGTGACGCCGATATCCGGGTAGCGCAGGCCGACAACCGGGAAGCAGAGGTTCAAACCGAACAGACGTCTGTCGTTGATGATTTTGAAATGAAGGATTTCCCCGAACAATGGAACGAAAACATGGGCATCAGCCGTCGTCAGTTTGAAACCCTGAAAAGCTGGTATGATAAACTGGATACCACCGACGGCGCCGGTATGGATCGTTTTTATTCACATGCCGCCCACTATGCGGCCGAGTTGAGCGTTGACTCCGACAACCCGATGACGGCTGAACAGGTACTGTTCAAGTTCTCCCGTCTGGCGGCGATCACTTCGGTTAAGAGCGGAGAGTTCGGTACCATCGGCACCGGTTCCCTTGGCAAGCAGTTGGAAGACATTTACCATCTGCTGGGCTGCGGCGATCAGCTGACGGCCGAGCAGATGGAAACCGCCCGCAGCCGGCAGAGCTGACGGCCAGATGGATGCGGATAAATTCTTCGCCGTAGCCGGCGCCGGTTACAAAGGATTGCCGGTTGATGAAGATGGTACCCTGACCATGACCCGCCGGATCCGCGTTATCGGTGAAGGTACCAATTGTCCGGATGACAAACGGGTTATGTATGAAGAAGTCAAAGGCGGCGAGGAAAGAAAAATCGTTGAGCCGATTGAACCGCAAAAACCGATTCCCGCCACTATTATCACGGAAGAAAACAGCGGTTCCGACATTCGTCTGGAGCTGGAAGGGGACGGCGACCGCGGCGGTGATGAAGTCATTACCCGTTCCGTACAGAAAGAAGAAAAGTATACTGTCGGCGCCACTACCCAGTCCGGCAAACGTCCGGGACTTGAAGGGGCTCAGGCAGCTCAGAAGCTGAATCCGAATTCTCCAGAAGCTCAAAATCTTAGCCGTAGGGAACTAAGGCAGCTTGCTAAGATGCAAAAAGAGATAGAAAGTCGTTAACGACGAGACTTCTTTGAAACAGCAAAAAAAACGGCTCGTGATCTGTCCTCCGAAAAACGGACAGTTCGCTCAGCCGTTTTTTTTATGTTTTGAACGTTTGCGTAAGCAGGCAGAGATCGATTTTCGGCTCGGCTGCTATGCTTGCGAAGCTTTTGGCCGGGTGTTTGAGGTTTGGAATGGCTAATATCGCTGGGATAAGCTAATGAAAGTTTATTATGTTTTTGACAAAAAAACGGGTTTACTTGGGCTGAATGCTTAAAATGCCGGGCAACGATGCCTTGCGCCTTTGATCATGGTCAAGTCCCGATCGTGATTCAAATGTGCAAAATGGGGGGCAATCCCGCCTTGTTCCTTTGATCGCGGTTAAACCATGGGCTTTACCGCGATCAGCCCCCCGGTTGAGCGGGGAATATTTGTCTGACGGCAAAGTTCCGCTTTAACCGGGACTTGTTTAACCGGGGTTTTGCCGGCGGAAAAGGGCGCACCAAGGTCCTGTTTGCTGCTCCCTATCTGAGGTAGCGGCGTTCAAAGCGTCGGTTTTTGCCGATTCTGGACAACACTTCATATCCGATGGTGCCGGCGTCGCGGCCGATGTCGTCAAGAGTGTAAAATTCGTTGACGATAAAAGCCATGTCGCCGACATGCAGGTTTTCCACTTCGGTAACGTCGCAGATGACGTTGTCCATGGAAATGCGTCCGATGATTCTGGCTTCGGAAGTTTTCCCGCCGTTATAAAAGAAGAGCTTGCCGACGTTTGACAACGCGCGGGGAACGCCGTCGCCGTAGCCGATTGACACGATGGCGATTTTGCGGTTGCCGGCGGCGCGATAGGTGGCGGAATAGCCGACGAAGTCGCCGCGGCTGAGAGCGGAAATTTCCAATACCGGCGCCATCACCCGAACCACCGGCAGCATTTGGTTTTCCCGGTAGGGCGCGGTATTGATGCCGTACATGGCGGCGCCCAGACGGACAACGTCAAACCGGTAATCCTGACCGAGAAAAGTGCCGTCGGAGGCGGACAGGCTGGCCGGCAGTCTGGGA
>OLWO01000649.1_pt1 | contig 10998 bp, 10 predicted proteins | sample 1673751 | NCBI WGS metagenome assembly OLWO01 (sample SAMEA103958125, study PRJEB25191) | human gut metagenome
GATCGAACTTTGTCCAGGAAAATCAACCCTATCCGCCCTTCGGGCGCCTTCCCCGTCTGGGAAGGCGGGTACTCGCTGCGCTCGCGGAAATCAACCCTAACCGCCACTTCGTGGCCCTCCTTCCCCGTCTGGGAAGGTTGATACCACTTATTTGCTTCGCAAAGGGAAAACAGGCAAACCGGCCTTCGGCCCTGAAAAGCAATCTTCTCATATCTTCCAAGAAAAAAGACCCTCGCGGGTCTTTTTCTGTGGTTGGATCCTTACGCTTCCTTTCATTCCACCATTTGTTCTGGCGGATTGTCCATGGGGGAGCGGAAGGGTTTGTATTTTTTGTTTTGTGTCGGGAGCTGGAGGCAGCTGGAGAATGTGGGGTCGGTTTTGAACTGGAGGTAGTGTTTGACGAAGTTGTTGTTTTCGAGGTCGGTGTCTTTGATCATGGATAGGCCGGCTTCGGTGATGTAGACCTGGATGGTTCTGGTTTTCTTGCAGGTATAGGCGTGCAGGAGGCCTGTGGCGAAGAGTTTTCTTAGTTCTTTTTGGAAGGATTCGGAGACGGTTTCGAATTCCCAGTTGTCTTTTCCGATGCGTTTTCTGCGGTAGAAGAGGAGGCCCATTTTGTTGCCTACGAAGATGTTCATGGTGTTGTCGATACAGAAGGGCTGTCTCAGGTTATTGAAATAGTAGATGGTGCGGAGGGTGAGGTAGTCGTATAGGGTGAAGGGACACCATGAGACTTTGTCCAGGGTTTCTCGTATATTTCTTAGGACTTCGCCCGTGATCGGCGCGTATATGTCGAAGGTTTTGCTTGAGTAATAGGGCGTGGTTTTGTGGTCGCTGAAGCGGAAGCTGTAGTACATGCCGTCTTTTCTTCGGATGAGGGCGTAGGCGGAGGCGTATTGGCGGCCGCAATAGAGGAGTTCGAGTTTTTCGTCTTCGTATAGGATGGTTTGTAATTTTTCTTCGATTTCCTGGCGTTTGGCGATAAGTTCTTTTTGTACGGTTTTCATGATGGGTTCTCCTTTCGTTTGACAGTGGTTCATCGGTCTGGTTTGCTATCTTCATTATAAGGAAAAGGATGACAGGAACTGTCGAGAGGAGAGAGAGGGAAAAATTTTCTTTAAGGAGAGAAGGAGAAAATCATACAACCGGACTTTGTCCGAGGAAATCAACCCTCTTTGAAAACCATAAAACCAAGGCGAGCGCCTTGAGGAAATGCAACTCATCCGCCCGGCATCAGAATTTATGGCCGGTCACCTTCCCTTCCAGGGCAAGGTGAAAGGTCTTCCACTTTGGCGTTCACCGCTATTTTCGATTTCCCGCATCAAAAAAAGGACTCTTTCGAGTCCCTTTTTTGTTTCAGGTTGATTCTTTTATTCTCCCCAGATTTTATCTGCGTAGTCGCGGATGAGTCTGACTTTGGCCCATTGTTCTTCTTCAGTGAGGGCGTTGCCTTCTTCGGTGGAGGCGAAGCCGCACTGGGGGCTCAGGCAGAGCTGGTCTTTGGGGACGTACTGGGAGGCTTCTTCTACGCGTGCCTTGACGTCTTCAAATTTCTCGAGCTGCGGGAATTTGGAGGTGATGAGGCCGAGGGCGACCTGCTGTTTCTGGATGTGCTTCAGCGGTTCGAAGCCGCCTGCGCGGTCGGAGTCGTATTCAAGGAAGAATCCGTCGATGTTGCAGTGGCCGAAGAGGATTTCAGCGACCGGATCGTATCCGCCGGAGGAGAACCAGGTGGATCTGAAGTTGCCGCGGCAGATGTGCATGGTGATTTTCATGTCAGCTGGTTTGGCTTCGAGGGCGAGGTTGATCATTTTCACGTAGTTCTTTTCGATCTTGTCGAGGTCGAGCCCTCTTGCTTCGTAGGCTTTTCTCTTGTCAGGATCGCAGAATTCGCCCCAGGAGGTGTCGTCGAACTGGAGGTAGCGGCAGCCTGTTTTGTAGAAGGTGCGGATAGCTTCCTGGTAAGCGAGGGCGATGTCTCTGTAGAGGTCGTCTTCGTTCTTGTAAAGGTCGATCGGCTGGTAGTTTTCTTCACGGACGCAGCAGATGAGGTGGAGCATGCTCGGGGACGGGATGGTCATCTTGGCCATGGTGTCTCCTGCGACGCTCTTCAGATATTCGAAGTCTTTGACGAAGGGGTGATCGCCGAAGCCGATTTTGCCGGTGATTTTCACGGTAGCGGCTTTGGGTTGGTGGCCTTTGAAATGGACGGACCATTCTTCGGCCTTGACCTTTCCTACTCCTTCAAGGTTTTTAAGGAAGTCCAGATGCCAGTAAGTGCGGCGGAATTCTCCGTCGGTCACGGCATGGAGACCATTTTCGATTTCCTTGGCGACAAGTTTCTTGATTTCTTCGTCTTCGATTTGGCGAAGTTCGGAAGCTGTGATTTTGCCTGCTTCCAGATTGCGGCGCGCTTCATGAATGACTTGTGGACGCAGGAAGCTTCCTACGACGTCATTGCGGAACGGCGGTACGTTTCTTGTTCCCATATGGACACATCCTCTCAGTACTCGGAATCTATTGATTCGAAAAACGGCAGATCGCGGGATTTCCCGCTGCCGGGTAATTCAAGTATAGCATTGAATGAGGATGGCTCTCAAGGAAATAGGGGGTATTCAAGGTTGGCATTTTCGCAATCTATTATGATTTTTATCGAAATAGAAACGATGCGTTTTCCTGACAGGGAAGTGACCGGATATAGAAATTGACCATAAGTCATTGCAAGACAAATGCTTTTTTAGTATACTGTAAGAAATAGTATGCTTAGTGACAGTGAGGAGGCATCATGGCTTTAACGAAGAAGGCGGAAAAGACGCGTTCAAGGCTCTTGGAATCCGCAAGACGGCTGATTAGTGAGAGAGGATTTGACCACGTGTCTGTAGAGGATATCACAAAAGACAGCGGCGTGGCGAAGGGTACATTCTACCACTATTTCGAATGCAAGGAAGAGGTCGTGGCGGAGCTTTCCTTCCAGTCGATCCAGACCATCATCAAGAAGGCGATCGATTATGACGGAGACGTCAGGGAACGCTGCCTTTACTACTTCATCGAGCTTTACAAGGATGCTTCCTGGTCGGGCGTGCGCCTGGTGCGCCAGTGGATGAAGGAAACGATGGAGGCGGAAACGCCGGATTCCCGGACGAGGGAATGCCTCGACGGCATCCGCAATACGGTCATGGATATCTTCGTGACCGGCCTTGGCAAGGGAAAAGGCGAGCTCCGTGCAGATGCCCCGCTCGATATGCTCTCCAAACTGCTGATGAGCCATTTCTTCGGCGTCCTCACGATCTGGTGCATGATGAATGGCGAATGGGACATCGTGGCTGATGCCGATGTCTACGCGAAGACGGATATAGACAACCTTCTCGGTGCTTATATTGAAGAATAAACAATTGAAAACGGACCCTGCTCTGGTGGAAACTCCAGAAACAGGGTCCGTTTTCGTTTTTGAAAGGTAGTTTGGAAAAAGAGTGATACGGAGAGACAGGAAATGTGGGAGCACCTGTCTCTCCAGGTCCGGCGTTCGGGAGTCCGGACCATAGGATGGATCCAGCCAGTTGATTCTTTCGGCCGTGTCCTGGGCGTGGGCGCGCCGGACAATTGGGAAGGCTCCTGCCTGCGGAAGGTGGTGCTGGCAGAAGTTAACGGCCTTCAAAATATTTGGCTGTGAAATGTATCAGCGAAAGAGAAGCGACCTGCGATATGGCGCCGCAGGCAGGTTCCAGGGAGGTGCTCCGGGGTATTCCGGATGATGCCTTATTCCTTTTAGGCTCCTTTGCTTTCGCCTGACTATAATATACATGGAATTTTTTTCATGAAATATAATAGATTTTAAAGTTTTTATGAAGTTTGAAATGAGTGTCAGGCGCAGGAGGAAAATGCATGAAAAAAGCCGAAAGAGACGGGATATTTTGTCTCTTTGCGGCTTCTTTTCATGAATTGGATGGTAGTGGAAATTCATGCACTTTCTGCCCTTTTCTTATGAGCCAGATTCTGCGATTTCGCGCCCGTTTTTTTCTCCGTGTAGGTTATGAATTTTTCAGACGCCCAGGCGGTGAAATAACCGATCGCGGCGCCTCCGATGACGTCGCTCGGGTAGTGGACGCCTAGGTAAAGCCTCGAGAAGGCGATAAGCGTGGCGAGGGTGAGCGCAGGAATGCTGAATTTCTTCGGCATGTAATGGTAGAGGACGAAAGCAGCGGCAAAGGAAGCAGAGGAATGGCCGGATGGGAACGACCAGTCCGTCGGCTCATGGATGAGCGGCTGCAGGTCCGGATATGTGTCAAAGGGACGGGCTCTTTTGAAAATATGCTTCAGGATGCCGTTCGTCAGGATGAGGTTCATTGCCAGGGAAAGAAATGTGGCATACCCGACCTTCCTGTATTTCTTCGTGCAGATGAGGACGATGGCGAGGGCCAGCCAGATGAAGCCTGCATTTCCTAGGTCCGTCATGGATTCCAGGAAATCCGTCAGCTTCGGAGTGCGCATGAAGTCCTGAATCAGGTAAAGCGAGCCTATTTCAAAGTTATCAAAAGCAAACATCTGCCATCACCTCGTTTCGTCATTTTAAGTATATCATGAGGTGCTTTCTGAAAATCTAATAAACGATAAAATTTTGTTTAAATATGGAAGGGTTTCCTGCATTGAAAAAAGGAGCTGTGAAGGTATCGTTTTCTTTCACAGTTCCTTTTTTCGGAGGGGTTGGAATTAATCATCTATGCGATAAAATGGTCACGCATGCTCGGCGGATTTCCTGCCGGGGCGTTTGGCCATGATGGCGGTGACTTTGGTTCCTGTGTCTTTGCCGAAGAAGCCGGTGATCTTTTCAGAGAGCCATGCGGAGAAGTATCCGACGAATACGCCGGCGAAGACGTCGGTGGGATAGTGGACGCCGAGGTAAAGTCTCGAGAAGGAGATGAGCGCGGCGAGAACGAACATAACAATGCTGAATTTCTTCGGCAGGTAATGGTAGAGGACGAAAGCAGCAGCGAAGGACGCTGATGCATGGCCGGACGGGAAGGACCAGTCGGCCGGGCGGTGGATCAGGACCTGAAGGCCGCCGTAGGTGTCAAAGGGGCGGGGGCGCTGGACCAGGTGCTTCAGGATGCCGTTGGCAAGAATGACATTGATGACAAGCGCGAGCATCGTCGTAAGTCCTGCTTTTCTGCATTTCCTGATGGTCATCAGAAGGACGGCAAGGGCGATCCAGACATAGCCGTTATTCCCCAGGTCAGTCATGAATTCCAGAAAGCTCGTCAGAATCGGCGAGCGGAGGGAGTCCTGGATCAGGTACAGGACTCCTATATCAAAATTGTTCAGTGCAAATATGGTAATCACCTCGATGAAATAAAGATACCATGAGGTGATTGACTCAATGCAAACAATTCCTAAAATTTTCTTTAATTCAGGCAAAGAAATGTTTAAGCGGGGCGGATGATGATATCCTGAGAGGATTCGTCCTGTTTTCGATACGTATGATTACGTATATAATAAAGAAAATGGTGCGATGGAGGGATTCTCATGAAATATGTTTATCCAGCTGTTTTTCATGCTGAACCGGAGGGCGGGTATACGATTTCCTTTCCGGATATAGAGGGCTGTCTTTCTCAGGGAGAAACGATTCAGGAATGCTGCGAGATGGCAGAAGATGCACTGACATTGATGCTCTGGGATATGGAAGAAAATCACATTTCAGCACCGTCTCCGACGCCAATCAATGAGGTGCATAAAGAAAACAAAGATGATATCGTCACTTTGGTCAAAGCGGATACACTGGCGTATCGGAGAAAGTACGATACAAAAGCCATCAAGAAGACGCTGAGCATCCCGCAGTGGCTTGATACGATGGCGCAGGAAAAAGGCGTCAATTTCTCAAATGTCCTCCAGCAGGCACTGATTAAAGAATTAAATATCCGGTAAGGCGAAGGATACTAAAAAAGCACCGCTGTATGGCTCATTCCAAGTCATGCAGCGGTGTTCTTTTACTCTATTTTGTTTCGTTCACTTAATTTTCATCATTAAGAGCTTTAGTCATATCACCTTGCAGATCTGTACAAATATTATTTGTGCCATCACCATCAAGGATATATTGTTTCATATCGATGCCTTCCGGCTGTTTATGTGCGGGATTGGGAATCGGTATATAGATCTCGTGACCATGCCATTTTTTCCCCGTAGGCTTTGCTCCCAGGTATCCTCTTGATAAGGCAATTTTTTCCGGCGTTTTCTCAAAGTTTCTGGATAATGCGAAGCCCCATTTCATGGAATTAAATTTCTTATAGAGCGGTACCCAAAAAACGCCCAGCATCTCCGTATAGCGGGACATGGAAATGTCTCCGATATCCAGGAGGTCTCGCCAGCCGAAGTCATAGAGGAGTATGGCTGTCTCCCTCTTGGCATCAGAGTCGTTGCCGCAGTAGAAAGCAGTAAAGGGAGCATAGTCAGAGTCATTATCATCATAATTGAAATCCATCATGGAGCTGCCGATGTAGTTCAGGGTTTTTACCACTCTGGTCTCTGGGAGAAATTTCTGGATTTCTTCGCCAAGGCTTGTGTTTCCGCTGTACTTAGGATCAAGGGAAATATGGCCGTCTTCATAGTGGAATGGATTCGAAGTGTCAATCAGAATTTTTCCATTGAGGTGATCTTTTCCTGCCAGTTCCAGTGCTTCGATAGCATGAATTCCCTGCGTGCAGTTGAAGACGCGTTCCCCGAATTTGGCAGCATCTTCAAATGTTCCGTAATAGGCATGGCTGCCATGTTCTTCAGCCCATTTCTGCGCTTTTTCGCTCGATGCACTTCTGGCACCCATCATGACTTCATGGCCGAGGTCGATTAATTTGCTTGCGATGACATGTCCCACATCGCCTGTTCCCGATACTCCGTACTTCATTTCCTTCATCCCTTCTTCATCAACGTATGATTATCTTTAAGAAGGATTCATCTGTGTCATGCATTTTTCCTTCTTATCCTAATTATAACTTTTAGTGTGACAATAATAGACTTTGTCAAAAGGAAATGTAAAAAAATCTGATAATTTCTTCCATCAAAAAGGACTGTGATAAATGATTATCCATTTACCACAGCCCTTTTCATTTTTCTTACCATCCGCTCTTTTTCCAGAAGGAAGGGATGAAAATGGAGAGGAGGGTTACGGATTCCAGCCTTCCGAAGAGCATGGACAGGCAGACGATGACCTTGGAGAAATCCGGCAGGGCTGCGTAGGTGCAGGTGGCGCCGAATGCACCGAAGGCGGGGCCGTCGTTGCTCATGGTGGAGAAGGCCACGCCCAGGGCGTCCATGAAAGCAAGGCCGTCAAACATCATGGCCCCTGCCCACAGGGTGGAGAGGGCCATGTAGATGAAGAAGAAGCAGAGGACGCGGAATATGGTGTCCTGGGAGTATCTTTCGTGGGATACGGTGACGTGGAGGACGGCTCTCGGGTGGATGTGGAGCTTCAGAATCGAGGTGAGGCTCTTCACGAGGAGGATGAGGCGGATGACTTTCAGGCCGCCTGCGGTAGAACCTCCGCAACCGCCCACGATGATAATGAGCAGGATGATGAATTTCGCAAAGGACGGCCACTGGTCGAAGTCCGCAGAGACGAAACCTGTCGTCGAGGAGAGGGAGGCGGACTGGAAGAAGGTCTCACGGAGTGCTTCCACGAATCCGTAATTTCCCTGAAGGACTAAGGAAATCGTCATAAGGACCGTCGCTGCCAGGACGATGCCGATGTAGGTGCGGAATTCCATATCGCCGGTAATGGCGGAAAGGCCGCGTTTCCTTGCTTCGACGTAAATCCCGAAGTTGGCGCTCGAGATGATCATGAAGAAAGCGATGACGAGCTCAAGGACGGGGTTGTTATAGTAGGCGATGCTGGCGTCCTTCGTGGAGAAGCCGCCGGTCGCAATCGTCGAGAACGACGTGTCTATCGCATCAAGGAAGGTGAGGCCGCAGAGCATGTAGGCCGCGGCGGCAGCAATCGTGAAAATGAGGTAGACGGTGAAGAGGGCAGAGGCTGTCTCCTTGATCCTTGGAAGGGCTTTCGAGGAGGTGGGGCCGGTGCTTTCCGCATTGACCATCTTCGCACTGCCGCGCCCGATCTGCGGGAAGATGGCGACGAAGATGACGATGATGCCGAGGCCTCCCAGCCAGTGCGTCATGGCGCGGAAGAAGAGGATGCTCTGCGGGACAGCGCCAAGGTCGTCGATGACGGTCGCGCCGGTGCCGGTGAGGCCGGAGATGCTTTCGACGAGGCTGTCCAGGGGCCCCAGTGTTCCGCTGAATATATAAGGCAGCGCGAAGAGGAGCGAGACGAAGAGCCAGGAGAGCGCGGTGATGGCCGTGCCTTCTCTGGGCGTCAGGCTGTTTTCCTGCGCGACGCCTCTTTTTTTGAGAACCACGCTTGCAAGACCCGCGACGGCCATGGAGAAGATGAAGGCGAGGATCGGGCCTCCCATGATGAGGGAAATGGCCAGAGGCAGCGCCATCATAGCCCCGCTGACGAGCATGATGCGGGAAAGCATGGTGTAAATGACTTTAAGATTCATTGCTTAATCCCCGCCTTTGAAGAAGGAAAGGACGTCGGAGGCCTGGTCGGCTTCGACGATGACGATGGCCCTGTCTCCGGCATGGAGGGCAGAGCGGCCGTCAGGGATGAAGGCTTTGCCGTCACGGACGTACGTGCCGATGAGGCAGCCCTTCGGAAGATCGACGTCCATCAGGCGGCGTCCGTCGAGCGGAGAGCCTTCCTGCACGATGACTTCGACAGCCTGGACGCACGCACCTTCGAGGAGGCTGACGCGTTCGATGGAACCGCTTCGTACGAAGGAGAGGACTTCGCCGGCAGCCAGAAGCCTGGTCGCAAGGACGATGTCGACGCCGACCTGCTGCATGAGGGCGACGTACTCGGTGCGGACGACGCGGACGATGGTCTGGCGGGCGCCGAGGTGCTTGGCCAGGAGCGCCATCATCATATTCAGGCGTTCGTCGCTTGTGATACAGATGACGATATCCGCATCCTCGACGCCTTCCTGCTTCAGAAGATCGATGTCGGTCCCGTCGCCGTAAAGGACGATGCCCTTCTTCAGGCGGGAAGCGACGAGGCGGCAGTGGTCCCTGTCGTTATCGATGACTTTGACGGAAATGCCCTGTTCTTCCAGCATGGGGGCGAGAATCTGCCCCGTGCGGCCGGCCCCGATGATGAGAGCGCGGCGGATGCGGCGCTGGTAATTGGCGGCCCCGACATTCTGCGGAAGCTCGGCGACAGTTTCCGGATTTCCCAGGAAATAGACGTTATCGAGCGGCAGCAGCACGTCATTGCCGTGAGGGATGATCATCCTGTGATCGCGGAAAATCATAGCGATCAGGACAGACTGCGGCAGGCGCAGATCCTTCAGCGGGATATGGAGAAGCGGGGAACGCGGTCCCAGTTTCGTTTCCATGAGGCGTACCTTGCCTTCTGCGAAGTCTTCGACATTCAGTGCCGAAGGCGTCATCAGGATGCGGTTGATTTCACGCGCGGTGATGAGCTCAGGACTTAAGAGAAGGTCGATGTCGAAATTTTCTCTGATGTAGGACGGCGGTTCGGCAAGGAACTTCGGGTCCCTGATACGCGCGATGGTATGGGGGATGCCGTTCTTCTTGGCGAGGATGCAGGCGATGATGTTCACTTCATCGATGGCGGTGACGGCGACGACGATATCCGTGCCTTTCATATCTTCGTCACGCATGAAAGACGGGCTCGTGCCGTCGGCATGGATCGTCAGTACGTCCAGCGCGTCGCGGATCGCATCCAGCTTCGATTCATCCGAATCGACGACGAAAGAAATTCCGCGATAATATAGCCCAGATGCCCCGCTCCGATAATAGCGATACGCATATAATTTGACTCCTTATGGCAGCCATTTGGCTTGCTTTCTTATGGGAAAATGGAGGAGAAATTCCCCTCGGACATTATTCCTCATTATACTACGCTCATACAATACCCTGCTACGAGGTATGATAAACGGGCAGGAAAAATCCCCGTCGTGCGGGCGGCGGGGATTTTCCGGACTCTCCTTGGGTAAGAGTCCTATTTTGAATTGCCGGCGGATGGAGGGGATTTTTCCTTACTGTGTCACTACGATTCATTCAAGAGGCATATTTTCATACTACGATCAAATGAAAAAAATCTTGAGAAGAACGAAAGCAGTGAAAACAATTAGAAGTACCGCAAATATTGGGGTATATGTGCAGACATCAGTAAGGGTCCGCCGGCTAAGTGCAGGAGGCAGAGGGCTCTGCCTTTGCCTCTATCCACAGTATAGGCAGAATCAAAAACTGAGTCAAATGCAAAAAAGAAATAATGTTCTGCATATTGAAAACATTTAATCATAGGTGCAGGAGAGACTGCGGAAGAGAAAACAGGGGAAAGCGGCGAAAATACCCTGCTCCACAGGAGCGCGGCAGTCCCTAAATAAATGGGAAGGGGCATCGAATTTGACGATTCCGCAAATGCGCGGGGGACGTATTTTGTGACACTTTTTTGGAAAGGAAATTTTCCATCCCTTTGCGGGTTTTTCAAAAATTGTTTCCGTGCTACAATGATAAGACAAAACGAAAGGAGGGAGATCATGGCAAATTTATCCAGTCACGGCGTGCTGCTCGTCGCCGCAGGTTCCATTCTCTGGGGTTCCAGCGGCATCGCAGGGCAGTACATTCTGCAGGGGCAGGGCATATCTCCGGAGTGGCTGACATTCTTCCGCCTCTTCGTTGCCGGATCGCTCCTCCCTCTTATTTCCCATCTGATGGGGAAGGGCATTGTTTCCGTCTGGAAAAGTTCAGCCGAAAGGCTGCGGCTCATCATCTTCGGATGCCTCGGCATGCTGGGGACGCAGTATTGCTACTTCGCCTGCATCAAGGTCAGCAACGCGGCGGCCGCGACGGTTCTCGAATACATCATGCCGGTCCTCATCATCATGTGGTACTGCATGCGTGAAAAACGGCTTCCGCGGGGGA
>OLWO01000660.1_pt1 | contig 10885 bp, 9 predicted proteins | sample 1673751 | NCBI WGS metagenome assembly OLWO01 (sample SAMEA103958125, study PRJEB25191) | human gut metagenome
CAGCGCCGCCCCCTTGCCCGCCGGATCGGGCATGATCCGGTACATCCCGCCATCCGCCTCCTGCAACAGCCGTCCCGGCGGCAGCGGCTCCCACGGTTCGCGGTTCAGGTAAACCGGAAGTTCATCCAGCGAAGGCGCATCCCCCGGAGCCACCGCCGCGCAGTTCAACAGGTCGGCCGGACGCAGGAAAGTCTCGACCAGCGCCGGAACGTTGCGCGGCTTCAGCTCTTTGCCGCACAGCTTCTCATCCGTGACCACGGCGGCGTTTTTCCACCCCTCCGTCACGCCGTTTTTCCACTCATCCGACGCGAGCCGCAGGTCGCGGTGCACCATGAAACCGGTCTGCAGCGAAAAGAGCGGCACCGGAGTTTTCCATTCGGGCGCGAGGCGCAGCTTCCAGTCGGGGCCGGTCCCGACCACGCCGGGAATTTCCAGCCGGAGCGCCGGAGCCGCCGGGGCGACGATGAAGTTCTCCCGGACCGGCGAATGCACCAGCACCGCGATCACATTGCGCCCCGGACGCAGCAGCGGCGCGACCTCCAATGTATCGAAGTAACAGAGCTTCGCGGTGCCGCGCACCGGGCCGGAGGCAACTTTCAATCCGTTCAGCCAGAGCACATAGTTGGTATCGGCCGCGATCCGCAGCAGCGCCGACTCCGGCACTTCGTCCAGCTCGAACTCCCTGACCGCCTGAAAGTAACAGTTTTCATAGCCCGGCTCCAGCTCCGGCCCGATCCAGTCGGCCTGAAAGCGGAAACCGGCGACCGGTTCCATCACCAGATGATCCATTCGGCACACTCCTTTTTGTTGCTTTTCATATATTATACCCGAAATGCCTTTGAAAAAAAATGGACGCAAACCGTAAATTTGTGTACGTTTGTCACATTGCGGGCTTGTAAAAGCGCCCGGACACCGGTACAATACGAAAAAGAGGAGAACACAGAATGGAATCGTTTCAGGTCAGAACATACGGCCCCTCCCCCTGCCGGGCGGCGGTGCTGCACGGCGGTCCGGGCGCCATCGGTTCGGCGGCGGGAATGGCGCGCGGCCTCGCCGAATCCTGCGGCGTGCTGGAGCCGCTGCAATCGAAATACTCCGTGACGGAACAGGTCGAAGAACTGCACCTGCAATTGACCGCCTACGCCTCCCGGCCGCTCGTACTGATCGGGCACTCCTGGGGCGCATGGCTGGCGGCGCTGTACGCCGCGCGCCATCCCGGTCTGGCCGCCAGGCTGGTCCTGATCGGCAGCGGACCGCTGGAAGCCGCTTACCTGCCGCAGCTTGAAGCGCGCCGCCTCGCCCACTTCACGCCGGAGGAGGCGGCCCGATACCGGGAGCTGCTCGCCGCGTTGAGTTCTCCCGGTTCCGCGCCGGATGCGCTGCTGCGACAGCTCGGAACGCTCTGTGAAAAGGCCGACAACTTCCAGCCGTTTGAGGAACCGGACGGGGATTCCGGCACGATCGACGGCGAGATGTACGACAAGGTGTTCGGCGAAGCGGCGGAACTGCGCCGGGACGGGAGGCTGCTTGCCGCTTTCGACCGCATCTCCTGCCCGCTTGAAATCATTCACGGCGTCTACGACACCCATCCGCCGGAGGGCGTCACGGAGCCGCTGGCCCGGCGCGGCATCCCGTACACGTTCCATCTGCTGGAGCAATGCGGCCACACGCCGTGGCGCGAACGGTATGCCAGAGGCGAATTTTTCCGCCTGCTGAACGATGCGGTCAAAAAGGAAGCACGATAAACTCTTCCCGCCCGGCACCAGACTGATGCAGAAACAGGAACAATTTACAGCACCTTTGAGAAAAACTCCTGCAGGCGCGGATTCTTCGGGTTGTCGATCACGTCGGCGGGCGTTCCCTCCTCGACCACGCGGCCCGCATCCATGAACATCACCCGCGAGGCGACTTCACGGGCGAAGCCGATCTCGTGGGTCACCACCACCATCGTCATCCCCTCCTGCGCGAGATCCTTCATCAATGCCAGCACTTCGCCGACCATTTCGGGGTCGAGCGCCGAAGTCGGCTCGTCAAACAGAATCACATCCGGATTCATCACCAGCGCGCGCACGATCGCGATGCGCTGCTTCTGGCCGCCCGAAAGCTGCTGCGGATAGACGTCGCGCTTATCGTAGAGGCCGATCCGTTTCAGCAGCGCGTCGGCTTTCGCCGTCGCCTCCACCCGGGAGGAGCGGCCGGTCTTGACCGGCGCGATTGTGATGTTTTCGAGGATCGTCAGGTGCGGGAACAGATTGAAGTGCTGGAACACCATCCCGACCTGCTGCCGGAATTTGTTGATGTCCGCCTTCGGCCGGTTGATCAGCCCGCCCTTGAAATAGATTTCTCCGGCGCTGGGTTCCTCCAGCAGATTCAGACAGCGCAGGAAAGTGCTTTTGCCGGAACCGGAGGGCCCCAGCACGAACACCGCCTCGCCCTGATGGATTTCGGTGGAGACGTCGTTCACCGCGCGGAGGCCGTTGAACTGCTTGACCAGATGATTCACCCGGAAAACCGGGCCGGCAGGATCGACATTACTCATTGTTTTTCAGCCTCCGTTCCAGTTTGCCCAGCAGCCAGCTGAACAGCATCACCACCGCCAGGTAGATCAGTGCCACCGCGATCAGCGGCATGAACGCCGTATAGGTCTGGCTGCGGATGATGTCGCCGCCTTTGGTCAGGTCCTGCAGCGCGATGTATCCCGACACGCTGGTCTCCTTCAGCAGGACGATGAATTCGTTGCCGAGCGCGGGCAGCACGTTCTTGAACGCCTGCGGCAGGATGATGTAGATCATGGTCTGGATATAGCTCAAACCGAGGCTGCGCCCCGCCTCGAACTGCCCCTTGTCGATGGACATGATCCCGCCGCGGATGATTTCGGCCACATACGCGCCCGAATTCACGCCGAAAGCGACGATCGCCACGAGAATTTTACTGATATTCACCGAGCCGAAGATCACAAAGTAGATGATCAGCAATTGCACCACCACCGGCGTGCCGCGGATCACGGTCAGATAGAGCTTGCACAGCCAGTTGAGCAGCCGCAGTTTGCCGGTCTTGTCGTGGGTGGAGCGGATCACCGCGACCGTGAAGCCGAGCAGCACACCGAGCAGCACCGCCGCGAACGAGATGCTGATCGTGGTCCAGAAGCCGTCCCACAAATACCGCCAGCGGTCGTCCTTGATGAAGTTCAGATAAAAGGAGTCGCAGAAATCCGTCCGGCAGCCTTGCAGCCAGTTCCAGAAGTTGTCCATCGGGATTCCCGCCTACTTGATGTATTTCGCCCGGATCGCCGCCATCCCGCCGTTTTCCTTCAGTTGCCGGATCACGCGGTTCACCTGCTCCAGAAGTTCGGTGTTGCCCTTGCGGATCGCAATCGCATACTCTTCGACGGTAAGCGGTTCCGGCAGGATCACCAGGTTCTTGTGCCGGTCCGCGAAAATCTTCGCCGGTTCGCCGTCGATTACGATCACGTCGATCTTGCCGGCATTCAGTGCGGCGACCGCCAGCGCGCCGTTCGGGAAGCGTTCCGGCTCCTGGATGTTCTTCGTCACATAGGCGTCGCCGGTGGTGCCGTGCTGCACGCCGATGCGCTTGCCTTTCAGGTCGTCCCTGCCCTTGATCGCGGAATTTCCCGGCACGATGATCACCTGCCGCGCCTCCACGTAAGGCACGGAAAAATCGATCTGCCGCTTGCGGTCCTCGGTCACGGTGATGCCGGAAGCGGCCACGTCGGCCTTGCCGGACTGCACCGCCGAAATCACCGAGTCGAAACTCATATCCTCGACGACCAGCTCCTTGCCGATTTCGCGGGCGACTTCGGTCATGATATCGACGTCGATGCCGACGATCCGGTCGCCTTCGCGGAATTCGTAGGGCGGAAACGTCGCCTCCGCGACCATCACGAGTTTATTGTCGGAACGGCCGCAGGAGCAGAGCACCGCTCCCAGCACCGCCGCCGCGCCCAAAGTTTTCAGAAAACGTCCGAACTTCATAGTTTCATCCTGTGTTATTTTCCTGTAAAAGTTATACTATAAATCCCTTTCGGAATAATTGCAACAAAAATTTTCCGTTTCCTCTCCCGGAATCCATCCCCGCCCGCAACCGGCAGCGCATTTGACTTTTTTCATTTCGGATGTACAGTGATAAAAGTTTCATGCACAGTGAAACCGGATAAAACCTGAAAATTTTGAGGAGGAAACAACATGTTCAAGAAACTCGCCGTACTCGGATTCGGACTCGCCGCTTTGGCGTTCGCCCTCGTCGTCGCCGGCTGCGCCAACTGCCGCCACGCGGAGCGCGACCGCCAGATCACCGGCATCACCTGGCAACTCGACCTGTCCAGCCTGAAAGGCGTGCAGAATCCCAGTGAAAAACCGATGCGCCCGATCACGCTGCTGATCGCCGCCGACGGCAAGGTCAGCGGCTGCGCCGGCGTCAACCGTTACTTCGGCACCGCCGTCGTCGACGAAGCCGAGGAGGACCTGAAGTTTCCGCCGCTCGGCACCACGCGGATGGCCGGGCCGGGCATGAACTACGAAACCGCTTATCTTCAGATGCTCGCCAAGGTCGAGGAGTACAAAATCACCGGCGACCTTCTGACGCTCTACGGCGACGACGACGTCAGGCTCGCCCAGTATGTGAAAGCGAAGATTGCGGAATAATCCTTCCGCTGATTCAACCGGAGCCGGTCGGACTGACCGGCTCTTTTCATGAAAGATTTCACCATGACCTTTGACGAACTGTACCGGATCGCCCGCGAAACCTTGAATCCGCGCGAACTCTCCCGCAGCAGCTCCGCCGGTTCCGTGGCGGCGGCGATCCTGACCGACCGGGGAAACGTCTACCGGGGAGTCTGCATCGACACGCCCTGCTCGATGGGCTTCTGCGCCGAACACGCCGCGATCGCCGCGATGGTCACCGCCGGAGAGAACCGGATCGTGAAACTGGTCGCCGTGATGGAGGACGGTTCGGTCGGTGCTCCCTGCGGGCGCTGCCGTGAATTCATCTGTCAGATCCACGACGACAACCACCGGTGCGAAGTGCTGCTCGAAGCGGGCAGGACCGCCACGGTCGGAGAGCTTCTGCCGATGCGCTGGAACTGATCTTTTCATCTCCATTTTACCGGAATGCCGCCTGATTTCCACGGCATTCCGGTATTTTTTTGCCGATTCCTGTTGACAATTCCTGTCATTACTGGATAGCACGCCGATTTCCCGGAAGCCCGGAGCTTCCGATCGGAGTGAAATAACCGGATAACAACAAGGAATCAATTCATGGCCAACCAGGATCCCCCCAAAGTTCCGCGCGAACTCAACATCAAGATCGACCAGTGCCTGCTCAACGACCTGGTCAGCAGCGACCGATCCATCAAGATCGAGGACAAAACCGACTCCTCCGGCGACGACCCAAAGCCCTATCTGGATCTGAGCATCACGATCCGGGCCGGAGCCTCCGTCGGCGAAGTGTTCCGGACCGATCAGGACAAACCCGACTCCCTCCGACTCGCGGAAGGCGTCACCGGCCTGCTCGTCGCCGAAGTCGAGGGCGAAGGCGACAACCGGAAAGCTAACCTGACCGCCCGGCCCGCCACCGGAAGCAGCGCTCTGCTGACGGCCGACAAAAACGGCGAATGCAACTGGCTGCCGGCCTCCGGCGGCAATGCGCTGCTGTTCTCTCCCGAAAGCGGCGACCTGACCACCGAGCAGGTTTCGAGCTGCGACTGACCCCCGACAATCCACTTATTACACGAAAGAGCAATACATCATGAGCTGTTCCTGCAAGAAAAACACCATCGCCGACAAACGCCCGGACGAACCGTGCATCTACTGCGCCCACAAACATATCTCCACCGCGCGTGCATTGTACGACCTCGAAATCGGCTACCGGAGTTTGAATAAATCCGACGCGATCGGCCAATTGATTCTGGCCGCGTGGCACTACGACAAGGAACACCACGACCTCGCGCTGAAATGCCGCGACTGCTGGCTCAAAATCGAACGGCTTCAGGATTGCCGCGACCAGCTCGCCGCGCTTCAGGAAACCGCATGGAAACTCGTGACCGAAGACCGCGGCCGCCTCGCCGCCGACGGCAAAAACAACTGAAAACGATTCAACACAAAGGAAAATTCATCATGGCAGACAATCAGACGATCCCGGCTACCGCGTTCTCCGTTTCCGGCAGCGCCGACGGCTTCAGCGTGCAGGGTTCCTACCCGTTCATCAATGAGATCAGGAGCGAAGACACCACCATCGCCGTGTCGAACGGCGACAGCAGCCCGGTCAACATCCAGGTGACGATCCGGACGAATGCGAGCACCGGTTCCGTCCTTGAATTCATCCGTCCCCAGCAGGAGAACGAACAGGGGCAGACAGAGGAGATTCCGGGCGTGCACGAACTCGCCCTGAATCAGAACGCCGACGGCATTCTGGTGGCCGGCGGCGGCACGCTGAGCACGGTGGCCTTCCCGGAAACCAAGGCGGTGCTGGTCGCCGACGGCCCGGACTCCTGCCACTGGGAAACGGCCCCGGACGACAAGGATGTGGTGCTCGGCATTCAGGACGGCAGATGGCACTGGTACGAGATCGCGACCTGCGAAAACGCCTGCGACGACGCTTCAGGCGCCAACTGATTCATTTCCCGGAACTCAATTGAAAAGGATGATGCATCATGGCATTTCTGACAGTAAAACCACCGGTCAACGCCCAGTTCGCCAAAGCCTACAACGCAATCGTGGAAGGGTGCTGGAAACGCGGCTTCGGCATTGACCTCAAAAAGAAAAAAATCGGCGGCTTTGACGGTAAAAATCGCAAGGAACACGAAATCACCTCCGAGGATATGCAGCAGCTCCGCGATATCATTCAGAAGGGCAAGGATCAGTTCTTCGATCGATCAATCTGTCGCTGCCGGACCCGTTCAGCGACGCGGAAGCCAAGCCCGAAATCAACGGCGGCAAGGGATTCCTGCTGATGCCGGGAGATTACACGGAATCCGGTGAAAGCATCTACAGCAAGGAGGGGAGCGCCTCCGGCTCTCTGCCGGTGCTCTGGGAACACTTCACCGACCTGAAAGCGGTGCTCGAATCGCTGACGACCCGGAAATACGACTATTCCGTCCACATTGCGATGAATAGCACCGACATGGATGTGCAGGTCGATTTCAACCGGGGCGAGCTTTCCGGCGAAACCCACGACCGCGACTGCTCCGGCCGGCGCGCCAAGGATGACTGGAACGTCAAATACAATATCATTTCTCAGCCCGACGGCGAAGGGGAGTGCGACTTTCTACTCTATTTCCGGTCCTCCTCCGAGGAAGGAACTCCGGCGTGGAAACTCGCGGACGGAACGTTGAAAGCGGCGGACGCCTTCAAGGTCAACATCGCGCGGATGACGCAACTGGTCAAGATCACCGATCCGCGCGCCGCCGGCTGGAATACCGAGTGCGACATCCAGCCCGTCTGCGCGATCAGCCACCGGATCAAGCTGGAAGCGCCCGACTATATCCCGGATGAATCCGTCAACGGCGTCGCGGTCGAGGCCTGCAACACCTGCTGCGGCCAGTTCACCAGCCCTTACGCCTATCTCAAGGATGCGATGAGCGCTTTTTCCGGCAAAGTTCAGATTCCGCTGGCGATCTCCTCGAATATGGGCTGCCGCCTTCAGGTGGGGCACTATATGGCGGTGTTCAACTTCGCGGACGACCAGTACGGCCAGTACAACTGCGACAGCTGCATCGAAGATGAGTTCTCCAGCTCCGGCAGCACGAAGGAGGGCGGCTCCACAAGCTGGAAATTCGTGTACCTGCGCCGTCCCACCGGAGCGTTGGTGCCGTTTTTCCGCAAAGGGGGTAAATATCATTCCATGAACAACGCCGGGCATTCGCTGCATGACAACGAAGGCGCCGGTAATTATACACTGCGTTGCGCCGACGGTGTTTCCCACATTTTCCGTGGCGGACAGTTGGCTCAATGCTACAGCTTCCTTGATGCCGCCTATCAGCTCACCGGACTGCCGGGCGAACACGTCAAGCGCAGCGGTTCCAAGGACAACTATAGTTTCACGAGTTCGTGGGGAATAGTCAACATTCACGTCAACGGTCGTTCCGAACCTTCTCTCATAGGTTATACTCATAACTCCACCGCGAACCGCCGCCTTCGCCGGACCTCCGTGCGCGATACGGAATTTCAGGATCAGGAGCCGGTCGGCGGCTTCACCCGCAGCACCGATCCGGCGGATGCGGAGGGATTCAGTCCCGCCGATTTCTTCCCGGCAGGCGAAGCGCCCGACTACGGAACTCCGACTGCTTACAGCATCATGGACTTCCAGAATACCTCCGGCGCGCTGTCGGCCAAATACATCGAAATCACCTTCGACACCGGAATCGTCGCCAAAGGGTTCTGGAACAAGGAGGGAAATACGCTGATGCCCGCCGAACTGACCGTGTTCGAGCGCAGCGCGCCCCCGGCGGAGGACAATCCGAATCCCGACGCCATGCTGATTCAGGAAAAGCAGACCCACATCCGCTACAGCGCCAACGGCCGCAACGAAGCGGTCAGCGTCCGGTTGAAGCAGGGTTTCCCGTTCGGGGAGCGGACCGTCGCCGAATACCGCAACTACGGTACGGAGCAGCAGCGCGAAGCGGTGACCCGGTACATCGCCGCGCCGGGAGCCGCCGGTTACAGCCGCCCGGAACTCGTCACCGATTTCGACGGCGGCTGGACCCGTTTCGAATACGATTCGCTCGGGCGCACCGTCAAAGTAGTCACCCCGTTCGGCGATGTGCTGCCGGACGCGCCGGAGGACCAGTGCCGCGTCACCGCTTACGATTACACCCCGCTCGCTGAAAACGAGGAGGTAATGGAGAACGACCAGCGCATCCGCACCACCGTCGAAACCACCCTCGGGCAGGAGACCGCCCGCCGCTACCGCCTCTACTTCCCCAACGAATCGTGGGATGTGACCGCGGCGGCTCCGGGCGCCGCCTATGACGATCCGGCCAACCGGGTCACGAAAAGTTTCTCCTACGCCGACGGCGACTTTGAAGGCAAGGTGCGACGAATGGAAAACGCCGACGGCACCGTCACGGTAACGTCCTACGCCAAGCTGAATCCGACCGTGGACGAAGACGGTCAGGAGACCTTCGAGCTTCAGACCACCACCGAGAGCGGCCGGCTGCCGGATCACGGCACCCGCACCGTCACGGTGCAGAACCTGATGGGCGACACCGTCGAACGCACTGTTTACGACCTCGAAAGCGGCCTTTTGATTTCCCGGAGCAGCTACACCTACGACCAGTACGGCCGGGTGCTGACCGAGACGACGGCGGACGGGGACGTGACTTCGACCGAATACAACTGCTGCGGCCCGCGCCGGATCGTCGCGCCGGACGGCTCCGAAACCGAATACGCCTACGACAGCTTCAAGCGGCTGAAGTTCGAGAGCCGGGCGGGCGTGACCACCTACCACACCTACGACGCGAACGACAACGAAACCGTCACCACCGTCGTCGGCGGCGCAGGCGGCGAACTGGTGACCACCCGCGTCTACGATGCGGACGGCGAGCTGGTCAGCGAAACCGATCCGGCGGGGGCGACCACCTCCTACGCCCGCGGCGCGGGCTGGCAGGAGACCACCGACGCGCTCGGAAACACCAGCCGCACCGAATACTTCCGCGACGGCAGCGTCAAGCGGATTTCGGGAACCGCCGCCGTGCCGCGCAGCTACGAATACGGCGTGGAGAACAACGAGCGTTTCACACTGGCGCGCAGCTCCGAAACCGAGTGGAGCAAGAGCTATACCGACTTCATGGGGCGGTCGTACAAGACGGTCTATTCGGACGGCTTCACCGAAACCACCTCGTTCGACGCCTGCGGGCGCGCGGTGAAACATGAGAATTCCGAGGGGCTGAAACAGTTGACCGTCTACGACGACGCCACCGGCAAGCAGAAGTATCAGGTGACCAAGCGGGCCGACGCGCTCGACGAAATCAACTGGAGTGGCGACGCGGTCACCGAGTTCGAGAGCGGCTACCGGTTGCGCGACGGCCTTGTGGTCAGCTTCGACCGCACCTTCCTTTACCACGGCGGCGAACGGCAACTGTACGCGGTTCAGGAAACCGCCCGCGACAACAAGCACAGTTGGGAAACGCAGCAGGGACGCACCGCTTCCACCGTGCGCACCTGTTCCGGCGACGGCGAAATTGAGGAAATCGTTACGAATTTCGACGGCACGGCCTTGAAAAACACCTACCGGAATGATATGCTGATTACAGGGGAACACAGTGTGCTGGGCGATACGGTTTATCTGTACGACGAGTTCAACCGGGCCGTCGGCAGCGATCACAAGGAGGGCGGAGTGCTGCGAAGTGTGCGTTACACGCTGGATGCCGCCGGGCGTCAGTTGGCCGTGACCGAATCCGCGCCGGATCTGTCGCGCACCGTGTCGTACACCTACGACCCGCTCGGCAACAAGCTCACCGAAACCACGCCGGAGGGGACCGTCACGAACTACGCCTATACTCCGCAAGGTCAGGTCGCCTCGATTTCGGGCGGCGTGTACCGTCAGGAGTACGTCTACGACGCGCAGGGGCGGCTGACGGCGCTGACCACCTATCGGGACGACGACGCCCCGCAGGTGACGGCTTACGAGTACGACGCGCGCGGACGGCTGAAAAAGAAGAGCTACCCGGATGGGAACAGCCTCTCCTACACCTACCGCGGCGACGGCAAGCTCGCCTCGCACACCAACGCCCGGGGACAGGAATTCACCTGCAGCTACAACCGCGCGGGCGAACAGCTCGCGGTGACCGGCATGGATCAGAGCTTTGAATACGACCTCAACGGCAGGGTGGTCAAGGTGACGGACCGCGCCGGGGTGCGCGAATTCACCC
>OLWO01000670.1_pt1 | contig 10731 bp, 5 predicted proteins | sample 1673751 | NCBI WGS metagenome assembly OLWO01 (sample SAMEA103958125, study PRJEB25191) | human gut metagenome
AAGACGCCGCGGAGCGGGGCGCCGCCGGACGCTGCGAAGGAGGCGCCGCCGGAGCTGTTCGAGTTCGATCCCAATACGGTGGAGTATGCCGATCTGCGGCGGCTGGGACTCTCGTCCCGCATGGCGGTCAGCCTGCTGAAGTACCGCGCAGCGGGCAAGGTGTTTCGGATCCCCGAGGATGTGGCTACCTGCTACGGCATGACCGATTCGGTCTATTTTATTCTGGAACCCTATATTCGGATCGGACGCGAGTATGCGCTGACACCTTCTCCGCGTCGGGAATATCGGGAGTATGTCCCGCAGGAGCCGAGGAGGATCGTGCCCCGCGAACGATTCAGGATCGATACGGTGTCCGCATCCTATCTCGCGTCGCTCGGTTTTTCCGTCCGTCAGGCCGAGGCCATTGTCCGTTATCGGGATCTTTACGAAGGTCTTCGGGACGAAGCGGGTTTTCGGGCTTGCTATATGATCGCTGATTCGGTGGCCGATCTTTTGCTCCCCTATGTAATTTTTCCGAAACCGGAGCCCGTTCGCTCCGGATTGATCGAGCTCAACGGGGCCGATTCGGCGACCTTACGCTCGGTAGTCGGGATCGGTGAGAAGAGCGTCATGGCCATTATTCGATACAGGGAGCGGCTCGGCGGATTTTACAGCGTGGATCAGTTGGCCGAGGTTCCGCAGGTCACGGAGTCCAATTTCGAGCGGATCGTGAAACAAATTTACTGCGATAGTTTCAAAATTCGAAAAATTGATATTAACTTTGCACCTCCGAGTACGCTCAAGGGGCATCCTTATTTGCCGCCCGCCGTATTTAGGAAGTTATTTAGTAAAAGACAATTGAAAGGAGGTTGGAGTACCGTCGAAGAGTTGGTTGAAGAGCACATATTAACCCCGCGTGAGGCCGAGCGATTGGCCCCGTATCTTCGGTTTACGGTACGAGAAGCCTCGAAAGACATACCGAACGGGGAGTCGGCGTCGTCCGGATGGAGTCCCGCCCCGATACAAGACACGATCCATTAGAAATTAGAGTAAAAAACAATAAAAAAAGCAACGAATTATGATTATCATGCCGGTAAAAGAGGGCGAGAACATCGAGAAGGCCCTCAAGAAATTCAAACGTAAATACGAGCGTACGGGTGTTCTGAAGGAGCTTCGTCGTCGCCAGTATTTCACCAAACCTTCGGTTGCGAAGCGTATCGCCATGCAGCATGCCATTTACGTAGAGAAGCTGCACCGCGACGAGGAATAGGAAGATTTTTCCATATCTTAATTCTGATAATAGACAAGAATTTTTTATCTTGTCTATTATTTTTTTGTTGTTTTACAGCGGGTTGCTCTCTGTTTTTCCTGCAAAACTAAATTTTTTAGTTTGAAAACTATAAAAAATAGTTGTATGTGAAATTTTTTTAGTTATCTTTGTTTCAGAAGATTTTTGTGCAGGAGCCGGCAATGCGGAGCTGTGCTGCCGTTTGTGCAGGTCCTGTTTCGTTCGACTTTAACCGACATCGACTATGGAAAAGCTGACACCCAGAGAAGAGGAGCTGATGCGTTGTTTCTGGACGCGGGGCCCGTTATTCGTGCGCGAACTGGTTGCGCTCTGGCCCGAACCGAAACCTCATTTCAATACGTTATCGACGATGGTGCGTGGCCTCGAGGCGAAAGGGTACGTCGGACACAAGGCCTATGGCGGCACCTACCAGTATTATCCGCTCGTCAGCGAGGAGGAGTTCAGCCGCAAGACGCTGAAGGGCGTGGTGAGCAAGTATTTCGACAATTCCTACCTCGGGGTGGTTTCGTCGCTCGTACGGGAGGAGAAAATCTCCGTGGACGATCTGCGCGACCTGATCCGGCAAATTGAAAGTCAAACCGAAAAACGATAGTCCTATGCCGACCTTTCTGCTTTACAGTCTGAAGGCTGCGGGATGCCTGGCGGTCTTCTACCTGTTTTACAAGTTGTTGTTGAGCCGCGATACGCTGCATCGGATGAACAGGGTGTTGTTGTGCGGAGTGTTGCTGCTGTCGTTTTTGCTGCCTTTGTGTGTAATTACCGTCGAGAAGGAGTTGCCCGGGGTATCCGCCGCCGGGATCGACGTGATTCCGGAAAATTATTTCCGGCGGGACATGGTATTCGAAAACCGAATCCCCGACGATACCCGGGACCTGATGATAATAGAGGAGCCGGAGCCTGCTCCCGAACCGTTCGACTGGGGCGTTTTGCTCGGAATCATCTATTTTGCAGGGATGTTTGCGACGTTGGGATGGACCGTATGCAACATCGTGCGGGTTGTGCGAATGACGCGCCGCGGCCGGCGTATACCGCTTGGAAACGGGAGCGTTTTGGTGTTGTCGGACCGGATTCGAGCTCCGTTCAGTTGGATGAGATACGTGGTGATGTCCGAGGAGGATTATGCCTGCGGCGGAGGGACGATCCTCGTGCATGAACAGGCGCATCAGCGGTTGGGCCATTCGTGGGACCTGCTGCTGGTCGATTTGCTGGGGTGTTTGCAGTGGTTCAACCCCGCGATGTGGCTGTTGCGTGTGGAACTGCGTGCTGTGCACGAGTACGAGGCCGACGAGCAGGTGCTCCGCTGCGGGGTCGATGCGAAAGATTATCAGATGCTGTTGATAAAAAAGGCCGTTGGCGGGAGGTGGTACTCAATTGCCAACAGCCTTAATCATAGTAACCTTAAAAACCGAATTACCATGATGTTGCGTAAAAGATCATCGAGGTGGGCCAGGGCCAAGGCGCTCTATGTCCTGCCGCTTGCGTGCCTGGCGCTCGGCGCTTTCGCACAGACCTCCTATGTTCTTCCGGAGGACAAAACTACGAAAAATTCCGGAAACGGTGAAATGCCTCTTCCTGCTGGTGCGGACGGCCTCACAGTCGGTACACCGGAAGGGGGAATGCCACCGGTCGAAGGCTCCATGGCCGAATTGCTCGCTAATCTCGAGCGTACCGCTCTCGAAAAGCAAACGGCAGAATCGGGGGCGCACACCTTTACCGGACGCGTATTTGGCCGGGACGATAAGCCTTGGGCCGGTTATGAGTTTATTTGCAGCGGCGGCCGGCGGGTTGTGACCGATGCGGAGGGCCGCTTTACGATCGTTACGGAGAAGCCGATCGTTTGTTACCTTGTCGGAGGGGAGACGGATCAGAAAGTAAAATCAGTCGGTAGCCGCTTCGGAATTCCGATGGGGACGGACATTGCCTTGGAATTTCATTTGAAAGAGTCGCTTGCTCTGACCCACCTGCCCGTATCCGATGAACCGGTAGTGTATGCGGTTTATGGCGATCCGGCAGATTTTCGCTTCGATCCGGAACATCCGCCTCTGATAATGGACGGGGGCGAGGAATTGTCGGCTGAAACGCTGGATACCTATTTGGGGTTGCCGGAACAGAAGATGATTGGTGCTTGGATGGTCAAAGGGCCGGAGGCACTGAAGGGATACGGTACGCGGGCGGCGAACGGAGTGTTGTCGATTAGGGTTCAGACCTATCCTTATACGGAGTCTTGGAGTCCGGCCGATCCGTCCTTGTGGGATCCGGAGGATTTGGAGCTTTATCTGGTGTGGGAAGGGGATGAGTTGCCCGAACAGTTTGTCGCCCGCCGCGATGCGTACATGAAAGAGGAGTTTGCCAAGTTGCTGACTGCTGATGCCGGGAAACTCGAACGACTCGGGTATAAATCGGTCGATGGTGCGGAAGAGTGGGTGACTGTCGAGGTGAGCGACGGGGCTGCCCTCATTCCTTTCTGGATTGATCTGTCGGACGAGGGCTTGTATCTGCTCGACGGTGAGGAGATCGATTACAGACAGTTGGGCGCGATGTCACCGTCGAGTATCGCCACGGCGACCCGAATGACCTCCGGCGAGGCACGCAGACGCTACGGCGATCGGGGTCGTTACGGTGCGATCGTCTATACGAGTCGTCCGGAGTCGGAACGTGTGACAATCGAAGAGAAACAGAAGCCTTCCGATTTGTATCACTATATTACGGGCGATTTTGAACCGACGGGTGTGCCCGATACTTACCGGGTGCGGCGGATCGAGTTTAGCCATTCGATGCCGTTCGAATTCCGGCCATTGGTACTGTGGAATGGCAAGGTGTCGAATATCTATCTTTTTACTACTCCCGGTATCGTTCACGAGATAGAAACCGTTCGGATCGTAACCGAGCCGGACGAAGCGACGGTCGCCAGATACGGCGTATCGGCCCGGAACGGGGTGATCGAGGTCGTTTCCAAAACGGCTTCGCGTGAGGATGATTTCGAGGTGACCGTTTATGATAAATACAACAATCCGATGCGTTATCTGAAGGGTAGTTTCCGATCGGTGGATGGTAAAAATACCTATAAGGTGAGCGGATTGAAATTGCGGAACGTGCAGGGAGTACGTCCCGGAATGTTGCCGTTGGTAGCTGTGGACGGGCGTGTGGGGTCCATCACCGATCTGGAGAAGATTCCTGCCCGCAAGATCGAAACCATACAGATTTTTTCCTGGGAGGATGTATTCCGTGACCCGGCATTAGTCGAGCGTTACGGGGATGCCGCCCGTGTCGGAGCGATTCTTGTGACGACTCGTGATGCTGCGAAACAGGCCGAAAAAGAGGCCCGGAAGTCCGGTGCAGGTGAATCTGTCGTCGCATCCGTACCGGAGGGACCGTCGTTCGGTACGGTTCAGACCGGTAATACTCCGGTGGACGGGCAGGGCAAGGTGCGGATTTCCGAAGTTGCTGCACCGAACGATTCGTTCGTGGTTTCCGGTCACGATTTGAGTTCGATGCTCTTCCTGCTCGATGGCAGAAGGGTCGCAGCTGCCGAGGTAAAGGCTTTGAATGAAGCGGAAATCGAATCGATGTCGGTCTTGAAGGACGAATGGGCTGTCGGACGTTACGGCGAGGCGGCGGCGGATGGCGTGGTTTATGTGACGACGACTGAAGGTGCCCGGCAGTTCGACCGTCTGGAGTGTAGTTTCGAGCGTGGAAACTCTTTCCAGGAAGGTCCCGGTCTTTATCGGATCAAGGATACGGGAAACGGATTTACGATCCGTCCGCTCAATGGAGCCCGACCGCTTGTGTTGATCAACGGCCGGCAGGTCGATGATGACTATTTGAAGTCGATCGATGCGGGGAAGGTTCTGTGGGTTCGGATTCTGCAACCCGGGTTCGAATTGCTGGACCGTTATGGCGAGCGGGCGCGGGACGGTGTGATCGAGTTTACGACGAATGAATCCGGAGAACGTACGACTTTGGCGGTTTATTCGTCGAATGCGTCGGGCAAAACGCCTAATAAGATGACAGTTGTCAGGGAGCCTTCCGGCGCCTCCTCGGGGCGCACTTCTGTGTCAAAGTCGATTTCCGTGTCTAAATCGATTGCCACGTCGGCGCAGCCTTTGGAGGAAACCGTTACGTTGACCTATACGACCGGAGCGGATTCGGATTCGGTTTCAGTTGTTGATAACGGTCGTTCTCTGAAGCAGGTCGGTTTAATAGTATTGGATGGCGAGGAAATTTCTGCCGATCGCCTTTCGCAACTGGATCCCTCCCGAATCGACGCGATGACGGTATTGAAAGGAGAGCAGGGGGTCGAACGTTATGGCGAGAAGGGAGCGGAAGGGGTGATCGAGATCACGACGAAAAAAAATCGGAGCGGCGTGGCCGGCGAATGAATATAGAGAAGTTCCAATTCATAAGTGTTATTGTTCCGTCAGGGAAGCATCCTGCAGCCGCACTTAGTTGCGGGATGTTTTTTATAAAAATAGGAGCGTCCTGACGGGGACGCTCCTATTTTTATCTCCGGTCGTGGCGAACGGATTCTTTTCATACCATACGAAAAGAACATTCGTTCGGAGGGTGAATCCTTTAGTGAATCCGTCCTTCTTTGGCCTCGATGCACTCGGTTGCGTGAGGCACTTTCATCAGCCGCTCCTTGGGGATCAGCTTGCCGGTGGTTTTGCAGATGCCGTATGTCTTGTTCTCGATGCGTACGAGTGCCATTTCGAGGTTGCGGATGAATTTCATTTGATGGGCCGCCAGGCGGCCGCTCTCCTCTTTGGAGAGCGTAGTGGCTCCCTCCTCCAGCACCTTGAACGTCGGCGAGGTATCCTCCGTATCGTTCGATGCGGTGTGGGTTATCGTGGCGCGCAGGAGTTCGTAATCCGCACGTGCTGTTTCCAGTTTTTTGAGAATGAGCTGTTTGAACTCTTCCAATTCGGCGTCACTGTATCGGGTTTTTTCTGCTTCTGCCATAGTTTCAATATTTTATTTGTAATAATGTTATACTAAATTAAACAATATTCCCGTTACTTCCAAATTTTTTGCCGGAAACGTGCAGGTTCTCCTTTTTTCGGTCAGATTTTGGTTACCGCGATACGGACCGGTTGCTCATCTACCTCCGACTCCACGACAAATTCGCCGCTGGGAGAAGGCACTCCTTCGATTTCGACAGCCAGCGTCTGCGAGGCGATGTAGTCGGCGAAAGATTTGAGCGCGGGAAGGACGAACTCTTGCTGTTCGATCTCCACGCGGATTTTGTCCGTCACCTCGAAGCCCGAATCCTTGCGGATGTTCTGGATACGGTTGATCAGCTCGCGGGCGATACCTTCGGCACGCAGGTCGTCGGTGATCGTGATATCGAGGGCTACGGTCAGCTTGCCCTCCGTAGCTACGAGCCAGCCCGGCATATCTTCCGAGGTGATTTCGAAATCGGCAGGGGTGACGGTGATTTTTTCGCCGTCCATGTCCAGCAGGGTTTCCGCCGATGCTTCGATCGCGGCTATCTGATCCTGTGAGAACCCGGCTACGAGAGCTGCGATCTGCTTCATCTGTTTGCCGTATTTGGGACCGAGGGTCTTGAAGTTGGGCTTGATGCGCTTGGTGATGAGTCCCGTCGTATTTTCGATCAGTTCTATTTCCTTGACATTCACTTCGCTCATAATGAGCCCCTTGACGGCTTCGATGCGGCGTGCGGTGTCGGCGTCGAGGACCGGAATGAGTATCTTCGTGAGTGGCTGGCGGACTTTGATGTTCACCTTGCGGCGCAGGGCCAGTACCATCGACGAAACCTGTTGGGCCATAGACATCATCTGCTCCAATTCACCGTCGATGAGCGAGGAGTCGCAGACGGGGAAGGTCGAAAGATGTACCGACTCGTCCGTGTGGCGACCGCTTACGGCGTTTAGATCGCGGAAGATACGGTCGGAGATGAACGGCGCGAACGGTGCGGAGAGCATCGAAACGGTTTCCAGACAGGTGTAGAGTGTCTGGTAAGCGGCCAGTTTGTCGCGTGTCAGCCCGCCGCCCCAGAACCGCTTGCGGTTGAGGCGCACGTACCAGTTCGACAGGTTTTCGCATACGAATTCCTGGATCATACGGGCCGCCGGCGTCGGATCGTAATTTTCGAGCGATTCGGTGACGTTCCGGACCAGCGTATTGAGCAGGGAGATGATCCAGCGGTCGATCTCCGGGCGTTCGCTCATCGGAACTTCCGGCTCCTGTCCCGTAAAACCGTCCACATTGGCGTAGAGGGCGAAGAACGAGTAGGTGTTGTAGAGCGTGCCGAAGAACTTGCGGCGCACTTCGTCCACCCCGTCCCGGTCGAACTTGAGGTTGTCCCAGGGCTGCGAGTTGGAGATCATATACCAACGCGTCGCGTCGGCGCCGTAGGTCGAAAGTATTTCGAAGGGATCCACGGCATTACCCAGACGTTTGGACATCTTGTTGCCGTTCTTGTCAAGCACCAGGCCGTTCGAAATGATGTTCTTGAAAGCTACCGAGTCGAAGAGCATCGTGGCGATGGCATGCAGCGTGAAGAACCATCCGCGCGTCTGATCGACGCCTTCGGCGATGAAATCGGCCGGATAGACGCTCTTGAAGTAGTCGCCGCCGTGCTCGAAGGGGTAGTGTAGCTGGGCATAAGGCATGGCGCCCGAGTCGAACCACACGTCGATCAGATCCGGTTCGCGCCGCATCGGTTCGCCTTTGGACGAAACCAGCACGATATTGTCCACGTAAGGACGGTGCAGGTCGATCCGGTCGGTCGAGTAGTTCTCTTTGGAGAGGTCGCCCGGCTTGAAGTTCTTGTAGGGATTCTCCTTCATCAGACTTGCCGCGACGGATTTTTCGATTTCGGCGACGAGCTCTTCGACCGAGCCGATGCACTTCATTTCCGAGTAATCCTCCGTAGCCCAGATCGGCAGCGGCGTGCCCCAGAAGCGCGAGCGCGAGAGGTTCCAGTCCACCAGACCTTCGAGCCACTTGCCGAAGCGTCCCGTTCCGGTCGATTCCGGCTTCCAGCGGATCGTCTTGTTGAGTTCGATCATCCGGTCGCGCAGCGCCGTAGTTCGGATGAACCAGGAGTCGAGCGGGTAGTAGAGCACCGGTTTGTCCGTACGCCAGCAGTGGGGGTAGGAGTGGGTGTGCTTTTCGATCTTGAAAACCTTGTTCTCGGCCTTGAGCATCACTGAGAGATCGACGTCGAGCGTCGGCGCGTCGGCGGCGAGCGAATCGTCGTAGGCGTTTTTCACGTAACGGCCCGCCCATTGGGAATAGGCCGCTGTATCGACGTTGTCGCGTATGAAGGTCGGGTCGAGCTCTTCGAGCAGGAAGAACCGTCCCTTGCGATCGACCATCGGCTGATTCTTGCCCGCCTTATCGACCATAAACAGCGGGGCGATGCCTGCGGCGCGGGCCACGCGGTCGTCGTCCGCACCGAACGTCGGGGCGATATGCACGATACCCGTACCGTCGGAGGTGGTCACGTAGTCGCCCAGGATGACGCGGAACGCATCGCCCGCAGGCTTCACCCAGGGGATGAGCTGTTCGTAGCGGATGCCTTCGAAGTCCGGACCCTTGTAGGTGACCGGAGAGATTTCGAACTTGCCCTCCATCTTGGGGGTAAAATACGACCCCAGCAGTTCTTTGGCCAGGATGACAGTCTGGGGGGCATCCGTATAGGGATTGCGGCATTTGACGCGCACGTATTCGATTTCGGGGCCTACGGCCAGCGCGGTATTCGACGGCAGTGTCCAGGGCGTGGTGGTCCAAGCCAGGAAGTAGAGATCGCCTTCGGCTCCGTCGAAGAGTTTTTCGCTCCGCTCGTCGCGGATGATTTTGAACTGCGCCGTGCAGGTGGTATCCTTCACGTCGCGGTAGCAGCCCGGCTGGTTCAGCTCGTGCGTCGAAAGCCCCGTGCCCGCAGCCGGCGAGTAGGGCTGGATCGTATAGCCCTTATAGAGCAGCCCCTTGTCGAAAAGCTGTTTGAGCAGCCACCACAGGGTCTCGATGTATTTGTTGTCGTAGGTGATGTACGGATCGTCCATGTTGACCCAGTACCCCATCTTGCGGGTCAGGTCTTCCCATGCCCCCGTGAACTCCATGACGGCCTCGCGGCAGGTGCGGTTGTACTCCTCGATCGAAATCTTCCTGCCGATGTCTTCCTTGGTGATGCCGAGCTTCTTTTCGACGCCCAGCTCCACGGGAAGCCCGTGCGTGTCCCAGCCCGCCTTGCGGTGCACGAGATACCCTTGCTGTGTCTTGTAGCGGCAAAAGACGTCCTTGATCGTGCGGGCCATGACATGGTGGATGCCGGGCATCCCGTTGGCCGACGGGGGGCCTTCGTAGAATACGAACGCGGGGTGCCCCTCGCGCGTGGTGATGCTCTTGTGGAATGTGTCGCGGGCGTCCCATTCGCCGAGCACGTCGGCGGCTATCTGGGCCAGGTCGAGGCCTTTATACTCATTGAATTTCATGGTATATGTGTTTTTTATTTCGTTCGGGGTCGTACGCCGGCATGGCCGGAAGTGCCGGAAAGATTCCTCTTTTTCCGACAACTTGCAAAGATATAAAAAAGATTTGAAAAGCGTGCAAAATTGCACCTATTCCGTCCGTGGCGGCATCTGCCCGGAGCGGGCTATTTTCCGGCCGGGATTTCGACCCAGAAGCACGACCCCGCGCCGACGGCGGAATCGACGCCGATACGGCCGCCGAGCTGTTCGGCGATGTTCTTGCAGATCGGCAGCCCGAGCCCGGCGTGAAGGTGTCGACCTTGTAGAACCGGTCGAAAATCTTGGCGCGTTCCTCCTCGGGGATGCCGATGCCCGTATCGCGGACGTAGAACCGTACCCATCCGGGGCGTTGCGAGAACCCGATCGTTATCGAACCTTTTGTCGTGAATTTCACGGCATTGCGTACGAAATTGCCGAGTATCTGGTGCAGTCCCTGCTTGTAATCCTCGAGCTGGAGCCGGGGCAGGCTGTCTTCCAGCCGCAGGACGACCCCTTCGGCGACTTGCAGGCGGAATGTCTCGGCCACCTCGCGGCATAAATCGCGGGCGTCGAATTTCGTACGGACGATCTCTATGCGTCCCGATTCGATCCGGGCCAGGTCGAGTACGTCGGAGATGATTTGCAACAACAGGGTGTTATTTACCAGGATCAGGTCGGCGAATTCTTTGCGCTGGTCGGGATCGGCCTCCGTAGCCATCAGTTCCGAAAAGCCTACGATCGCGTTGAGCGGCGTGCGAATTTCGTGGCTCATGTTGGCCAGGAAGGCCGATTTGAGCTTGTTGGACTCTTCGGCGCGCTCCTTGGCGGCGATCAGCTCCTGTTCGGTCTGCTTGAGTGCCGTGATGTCGTAATTGATCCCCAGCATGTCGATGACCTGTTCGCCGGGGCGGTAGTCCCGGCAGATGAGGTGGGTTTTGATCCATGTTTTCCGTCCGTCGTCGTGCTGCA
>OLWO01000675.1_pt1 | contig 10648 bp, 6 predicted proteins | sample 1673751 | NCBI WGS metagenome assembly OLWO01 (sample SAMEA103958125, study PRJEB25191) | human gut metagenome
CGACGGCAAGCAGGTGGCCGTGCTGGTGCCTACGACGATTCTGGCCCTGCAACATTACCGCTCCTTCGTGCATCGGCTCCGGGATTTTCCCGTGAAGGTCGAATACCTCAATCGGACCAAGTCTTCGAAAGAGACGTCCCGTATTCTCTCCGAGCTGGCCGAGGGGCGCATCGACATCCTGATCGGTACGCACAAGATCCTGGGCAAGCAGGTGAAATTCCACGACCTGGGATTGCTTATCATCGACGAGGAGCAGAAGTTCGGTGTGGCGGCCAAGGAGAAGCTGACGCAGATGAGCGTCAATGTCGATACGCTGACCCTCACCGCAACGCCGATTCCCCGCACGCTGCAATTCTCGCTCATGGGGTCGCGCGACCTCTCCGTCATCTCGACGCCGCCGCCCAACCGACAGCCGATCATTACCGAATCGCATCTCTTTTCGGAGGAGATTATCCGCGACGCAGTCAATGCCGAGCTGGATCGGGGCGGACAGGTCTATTTCGTCCACAACCGGGTGGAGGATCTGATGACGCTTCAGGGTATGGTAACTCGGCTCTGCCCCCGGGCGCGGGTGGGAATCGGCCACGGCAAGATGCCGGCCGAACAGCTCGAAAAGCTGATTATGGATTTTATCTACGGGGAGTTCGACGTGTTGATTTCGACCACGATCGTCGAAAACGGCATCGACATTCCCAACGCCAATACGATCATCGTCAATAATGCCCAGAATTTCGGCTTGAGCGATCTTCATCAGTTGCGCGGACGTGTGGGACGCGGCAGCCAGCGGGGGTATTGCTACCTGCTTTCGCCCGGCGACGAGCTGCTGACTCCGGATGCCCGGCGGCGCCTGCGGGCCATCGAGGAGTTCTCAGATCTGGGTTCGGGATTCAATATCGCCATGCAGGATCTCGACATTCGGGGCGCCGGCAATCTGTTGGGCGCCGAGCAGAGCGGCTTTATCGCCGACATCGGTTTCGAAACCTACCAGAAGATCATGCAGGAGGCGATCGCCGAACTCCGCTCGGAGGGACTCGAGATGCCCGGCATGAGCGATGCCGAGCAGGGCGTGGTCGATAAGATGAGCTATATTTCGGATAGCGTGATCGAGATCGACGTCGAGGCCGAGCTGCCCGACTCCTACGTGCAGCAGCCCGCCGAGAAACTGCGCTTGTACCGGGAGCTGGATACGGCCCGCAACGAGGAGATGCTCAAGAGTTTCGAGGCCAAGATGATCGACCGCTTCGGTCCGTTGCCCCGGCCCGCTGCCGAGCTGCTCAATGTGGTCCGCCTGCGGTGGGAGGCCGTGCGGCTGGGTATGGAGCGCGTGAAGGTCAAAAACGGCTTGATGATCGTCCATTTCGTAGGCGACGACGATTCTCCTTACTACAAGAGCGATACGTTCATGGAGCTTTTGCGCAAAGTGACGCAGCGCCCCGACCGATTTGTTCTCAAGCAACACAATAATCGCCTGGCGATGACCGTTAGGGGGATTAAGGATGTCGCAGCGGGATACGAGGTGCTTAAATCTTTGTAGAAAGAGCTGGGGAGTATTTTTGATGTATGGACTTGCCCGAACGCGACCGATATGCCTCGTCTTTTTCCCGAAGTTCCTCCCTCGGGAGAGGGTCGGAGGACGGCATAACGCTCCGCAGGGTTGTGGGGTGCCGCCGAAATCGGTAAGAGAACGGTCGTGGTAACCGAAAAGTATATAACTGCTATAAAAACTGAATCCGGACGGTTGTGAACGATTCGTGCCGCAGTGAACTTGGAGAGCGGCCGTGCCGGACGGAAAGAACGAAGCAAAAAATTCAACGATGAACCTGACGATCGACATGGGTAACACGCGGGTCAAGTACGCTGTATTTGACGGCGGTACCGTCGTTTCCGACGGATGTTCGGAAGAGTTCGACGAAGCGGTGATAGATCGGATTCTTGCTGCTCATCCCGGTATTACGCAGGCTATTGTTGCGACTACGCGCGGTCCGGTCGATGACACCGTCGCGCTGGTGCGTCGCCGCATCGGGCGCTGTCTGCGGCTCTCACCGCAACTTCCTCTTCCCATTCGTAACGGTTACACTACGCCCGAAACTCTGGGTGAGGACCGTCTTGCGGCTGCCGTCGGCGCTGCGTCGCTCTACCCGGGCCGCAATCTGTTGATCGTGGATTTCGGGACGGCCATTACCATCGATCAGGTTTCTGCCGACGGGGTTTTCCGGGGCGGTAATATTTCTCCCGGCGTACAGATGCGCTTCCGGGCCTTGCACGATTATACGGCGGCGCTTCCCCTGTGTGAATCCTGTGAGGACCAGACGCTTTTGGGGCGTTCGACCGTCGAGGCGATCCGGCAGGGCGTGATGAACGGCATCGCCTTCGAAATCGAGGGGTATATCGCCCGGCTGTTTCCGGAAATCGATGCGTTGTCGATAATTTTTACCGGCGGGGATGCAAAATTCTTTGTTAAACGAATTAAAAATACGATATTTGCACATTGTGATTTGGTCTTTCTGGGGCTGAACCGAATTTTAGAGTATAATGCAAGTGAAGAAAGCCGTCGTTAAGCTGTGCCTCGCGCTGGCTGTCGTGATGCCGGGCATGGCATGGGGACAAACCAGCAGTATCAACGCTTTTTCACCGTATTCGATGTACGGTCTGGGTGAGTTGCGGACCCCGGGAACGCTTCAGACACGTTCGATGGGCGGTGTCGGCGTCGGTATGCGTAATGCGGCTGCTGTCAATTTGCTCAATCCGGCGGCTTACAGTGCCGTGCGCCCCAAGTCGTTCCTTTTCGATTTCGGTCTTGAAGGGCAATGCTTTTATAATTCCCAGAAATATTACGGGCAGACGCTCAATACAAGTTATTATACGGTCAATTTCCACGACATTGCGTTTCAGTTGCCGATTGCCAAGCATTTGGGGTTGGGCTTCAGCCTGACGCCTTACAGCAGCGTCGGTTACCGGATGAAACAGGAGGTGGACGACGATGAAATCTGGGGTAATATCGGCCGCGTGCAGTACCAGTGGGACGGTGACGGCGACGTGACGGAGGTGAAGCTCGGCTTGGGCTGGGAGATCTTCCGCGGATTCTCGATCGGAATAGCTGCCCAGTACTATTGGGGCGACATTCAGCGGATTTATAAAACCGCTATTTTGGAGAATATAACCGGAGGCGGTCTTATCGCAGACGCGACGGGAACCGAAACCTACAGCGTTTCCCGTTTTAAGGGACAGTTCGGCGTACAGTGGTCCCCGATCAGCAACCGTCGGCGTATTCTGACGATCGGTGCGACCTACGATATCGGCGGCGACTTGAATCCGAATGTGACGACGAAGGTGCAGACCGGCGATATTTTCAATACGGTCGCTATGGATATGGGAAATCGTCTGGGGCTCAAGCTCCCCCAGCAGGTTGCCGTAGGTATTTATTACAACACGCCTAAAATAGCTGTGGGGGCGGATTACGTCTATCAGGACTGGCGAAGCGGTAATTCTCGGTTGGTCGAGAAATCCGCAGCCGGTTTCGATGTGGCTTACCGGAACACGAATACGGTTAAACTCGGGGTCGAATACACCCCCAATAAAGCGGATGTACGAAGCGCATTGAAACGCTGGTCCTACCGGGCCGGAGTTCGTTACGGTACCTATAACCAAACTTTCGGCAGAGTGGATGTCAATGAATACGCCGTGACGCTGGGCGTCGGTATTCCCCTGACGGTGTTGGGCGGCATATTGGGTGCATCGTCGGTCGATCTGGGAGTCGAAGTCGGCGGACGCGGCAGTTTCAAGGCGATCAACGAACAGGTGAGTCTGGTTAAACAGACCTATTTCAAATTTTCGCTGGGCGTGACATTGTTCGGTGATTATTGGTTCGTTCGTCCGAAATACGATTAAACCACACATAAAAAATAAATTATAAAGAAGAATATGAATCGCATGAAAATTTTGCTGTCGGCAGTATTGGTGTTCGCTGCGACAGCTTCGATCGCCCAGGATTTCAGTGACCCTCGGTACGCTCCGTGGGGAGATACGCCCGAACAGCGTAAGCAAAACATTCTGACGAGCAACCTGCTGAAGGAAGCTGTCGATACCCGCGATTACGACGCAGCCGCTGTTTATTTCCGTACGCTTGCACAGGAGGCTCCTTCGGCTTCCGAAGCGACCTTTATTCGGGGGGCACAGGTTTATTCGAACAAGGTGCAACGCGCACAGGACCTGAATGAGAAAAAATCTCTGCTCGATTCGCTGATGATGATTTACGACCTGCGTGTACAGTATTTTCCTTCCAGTCCCAATTACGGTACGGCTTATGTCCTTGACCGTAAAGCTCGTGAATACCTGACTTTCAATCCTTCCGACCGGGAAGGCGTGCGCAAGTTGTATAAGGAGGCGATCGAAGCCGGTTTGCAGAGCGGTTATGCTGCGCTGCCGGATGTCGCATTGGTATATTTCAGCAATTTGTGCGATGATTATAAGATGGGCGAGGTCTATCCGGATGCCGTTTTGGATGAGTACGCTCGTCTGGCTCCGATTTTCGAGAGTGATGCTCCTGGAGTAAAGGAGGCGAAAACACAGTTCGATACCTGTTTTGCGGGTAGCGGTGCTGCCGATTGCGAGAATTTGGAGAAGATGTTCCGTCCGCGTATCGAAGCGGCTCCGGAGGATATGGAGTTGCTCAAGCAGACGGTTTCGCTGATGTCCCGTTCGCAGTGCAGTTCCGAATTTTTCCTTCAGATCGCCGAAAAATATTATGCGATGGAACCTTCTGCCCAGACGGCCATGATGCTGGCTCAAGGATTTCAAGAGCGGGGCGACTTCGCCAAATCGACTACTTACCTGCGTGAGGCGATTGCTGCCGAACAAGACGCCGTTCAGAAAGAGTTGCTTCTGGTGCGTTTGAGTATGACCGAACTGGCAGCCAAGAATCCTACGGCGGCTGCAGTTGCGGCTAATGAGGCCAAGGCGCTGAATCCCAATAACGGTATGGCTTATTTCGCCCTGGCGCAGGCTTATGCGGCTTCGGCTGCATCTTGCTCCGGACTGGAGGGTCAGGCTATTTTCTGGGTCGCTTACGATACGATGACGCAGGCAGCCAACCTGCTTGCCAACGACGCCGATGCCGGCAATTTCGCTCAGACGGCGCGTGATGCGGCAGCAAACTACCGTCGCGGATTCCCGACTGCCGAGGAGTGCTTCTTCAACGAATTGATGGAGGGTGCACGTTATACGATTACCTGCGGTCCGGCCCGCGGTATCGTGACGACCGTACGCCCCCGGTAGCGACATAGTTTGTACGAACGATGCTCCGAAGCATTCAACGATATGCACAGGTAGCACTTCTCATCGCGGGAAGTGCTATCTTGCTATATTCGTGCGACAAGGAGTCGGTGGCCGAAGAGCCTAACGATGAGGCTTTGATGACCGAGTACAGCGAGCATTTGACGATGACCAATACGGAGAACGGCCGGAAATCCTATGTTTTTACGGCTCCTTTGGTGGAAGGTTACTCTTTGGCAAAAGAGCCTTATCAGGAATTTCGCAAGGGCGTGGATATCGTGACATATCAGAAGGACAGTACCGGAGCGGTCGATGCTACGCTAACGGCTAACTATGCGATTCATTACGGGAATCGGAAATTATGGGAAGCCAAAGGAAATGTCGTAGTGAAAAAATCCAACGGACAGGAGCTCTACACCCAGCAGTTGTTCTGGAACGAGAAAACGCGCCGGATCTGGTCTAACGTCGATTCCAAGATCGTGGAAGAGAGCGGAAATTCCTACATCGTCGAAGGATTCGAGTCGGACGATCAGTTGAAAGACTGGAAATTTCGCCGAATCAAAGGGCGTATGTGGGTCAATATCGAGCCGACACGGGACGCGGATTCTACGTCGGTGAAACCCGTTGCGGACAATGTTTCCGCTGCGAAGGAGGCAGTTTCCGAACAGCCTGTCAAACCGGCCCGGCCGATACGGGGGAACGACCGGAAAATTCAACTGACTCCCGTAGAAAGTAACGATCGTTCCTTATGATAACTTCGGTGTTTATAATTCTGCTGATGTTGTTGCTTTCGGCTTTTTTTTCGGGGATGGAGATCGCTTTTACGAGCAAGAACCGCCTGAAACTGGAGATCGACCGGAAGCAGAGTCGGCTGTTCAATTTCATCGCCGACATTTTTGCCCGTCACCCCGGGCAGTACATCACGACGATCCTGGTCGGGAATAATATCGCCCTGGTTATCTATTCGCTCTATATGTCGCTGTTGTTGCGCTCGCTCGCGGCGGCAGTGGGTTGGACGGAGATCGCTCGCGGCGGGTCCGTCGTTCTGGAAACGGCGGTTTCGACAATCATCATCATCTTCGTCGCCGAATTTCTCCCGAAATCCGTTTTCCGGAACAGCCCGAATTTTTATTACCGCCTGTTTGCTCCTGCGATCTATTTCTTTTATCTGCTGCTTTTTCCGATCGCCAAGCTGACGACCTGGATTTCCCAGGGGATTTTGTGGCTGATGGGGCGTAAGCCGAAGGTTGCGATGATGGAGCCCATTTTCGACCGGACCGATCTGGCCAGCTTGTTCGAATCGGGGAAGCCGGAGGCGCAGCATGAACCGGATAATGAGATCAAACTCTTTCAGAATGCCCTGGATTTTGCCGATTTGCGCGTGAGGGATTGCATGGTTCCCCGTATCGATATGGAGGCGGTCGATATCGATGATACCTCGATCAAAGCGCTTACGGCGCGTTTTGTCGAGAGTAAGTATTCCCGTATTTTCGTCTGGAAAGAGAGTGTCGATAATATCGTCGGCTATGTCAATTCGAAGTCGCTGTTCCGGCATCCGACGTCGATCGATGAGGTGCTGATGGAGGTGCAATACGTCCCGGAGACGATGCCGTTGCAAGCACTCATGCAGCGGCTCATCCGTCATAAGAGCAATATTGCGGTCGTGATCGACGAGTTCGGCGGTACGGCCGGTATTATCTCTTTGGAGGATGTTCTGGAGCAGATTTTCGGCGAAATCGAAGACGAGCACGATGTGCCCGACCTTACGGAGAAACAGGTCGGCGATTCGGAATTTGTCCTTTCGTGCCGATTGGAAGTGGAATATCTCAATGAAAAATACGGGCTTGCCATACCCGAGAGTGACGAGTACGAAACGCTGGCCGGGTATATCATTTTCCGGTATGAAGGGCTGCCGGCGGCCGGAGAAACCGTGCGTTTCGAGCATCTTGAGATCAAGATTCTGCGCAGGACCCGTTCCCGGTTGGAGTTGGCGCGCGTGAAACGGTTGTAGTTTACGGGATATTTTCGACCGGTGAAGGGCAAGTGCGTTTTTTCGATATGCCGGATGCGGAAAATGACGAAAGAATTTGGTCGTTTATCATGGTTTTCAGAATATATTTATTATCTTTGAACACTCATTTTGAAACAATAAATTAAAATAGTTTATATGGCAAGTTTAAACACGTTACGGACCAGATTCGGTGTGGTTTTGTCGATTATCATCGCGTTTGCACTGCTGGCATTCATTCTCTCGCTTAAAACGGATATGGGACTTTCGGGTAACGACCCCAAGGTCGGTGTGATCGACGGTTCGAAGATCAGATATTCGGAATATATTGAGGTATACAACAACCTGAAAGACCAGAGCAACATCTCCGAAAGTAATGAAGAGCAGATGGATCAGTTGGCTGAAATGGCTTGGCAGACTCTGATTGCCAACCACGTGTACTTGCCCGGTTTCGAGAAGATGGGAATCTCGGTGACCGATGCCGAGCGTGAGGGACTTATCAGCGGCGAGTATTATTCCGGGACGATGGCTGCGGCTTTCACCGACCCCCGTACAGGACAGTACAGTGTGGAGGGTGTGAGTGATTTTATCGCCCAGGCAACCGGAAATCCCCAGATGCAATATATGTGGGGGGCTTTGGTCGGACAGGCTATGCGGGAGCGCGAAATCAATAAGTATAACGGCTTGGTCAAAGGCGGTGTATATGTCAATCGGCTGGAAGCGGAAGAAGGCGTCGATGCGCAGAATAAGACTTTCAGCGGTTCTTGGGTCGGCAAGCGTTATCACGATATGCCTGATTCTCTGTTCTCGGTTTCCGATTCCGAAATCAAGGCTTATTACAATAGCCATAAGGCCCGTTATGAGCAGAAACCTTCGCGCACGCTCTCTTATGTGGTGTTCGAAGTGGCTCCGAGTGCAGAGGATATGGCGACTTTGGAGAAGACCGTTCGGGAAGTCGGCGATGAATTTGCCGCGTCGGACGATCCGAAAGCATTTGCCAAGAATAACCGTTTCGGTAAAATTACAGACAATTATCGGTCGGTTGCCCAGCTTCTGGACGATGAGGCCGAAGCGCTGGCCAACGGCAAGCAGTATGGTCCCGTCCTGAAGAACGATACCTGGACGATGACCCGTGTCGTTGAACGCTCCGGATTCCGTGGGCGTCCGCCATATTGTACTCACCTACGACCAACGCGACCTGGCCGACAGTCTGATGACGGCTTTGCGGCAAGGTGCGGATTTCGCACAGGCGGCTCGTACCCATTCGCTCTATATGCAGGATGCCGGAAATGGAGGCGATGCGGGCGTGATGCCTTTCTCTGCATTCCCGGACGAGCTTTCGGGACTTCTTTCGACGGCTAAGCAGGGGGATATTCTCCGTGTCGAAGTGGGTGACGTTATTCAGATTTTACAGGTTTATCGTCTGGACAAACCTTCGAAGCACATGCGCCTTGCGACGATCACTTATCCTGTTGAGGCTTCGTCGGCGACCCGTCGCAATGTGCATAGTCAGGCAAGTCTTTTCTCTGTCGAGGGCAAGGGTTCTGTCGATGCGTTCAACGAGGCAGCGAATAAGGGAAACCTCACTCCTCGTGAAGCGAAACTCACGCAGGGTGACCGTCTGCTGCAGGGACTGGCTGATTCGCGTGAATTGGTGCGCTGGGCATACGATGCCAAGGTGGGCGCGATTTCCGAGATTTTCCCTGTGGGTGATGACTATGTGGTCGCAGTGGTAACTGAGATCGACAATGAGGATTATACGCCGATCGAGAAAGTAGCGAACAATATTCGCCAGACGCTTATAACCGATAAGAAGTTTGAAAAGATCGTCAGCGAAATGAAGGGTTCGACTATCGAAGAGGTCGCCCAAAACCTTGGTACCGAAGTCGTTCCTTTCGAAGATGTCCGTTACGGATCGTTCTTTATCCGTAACATGGGTGTCGAGCCTCGTGTGATCGGAGCGATTACCGCAACGGAGCAGACGAATACGCTGTCCGAGCCGGTCAGGGGAAATGTAGGTGCTTATGTTTTCGTGGTGACGGATATTCAGGAGGCGGAAACTCCGCAGAGTATCGAAGCTGAAAAGGTACGTGCCGAGGCGTCGTCGCAGGGGATGATTCAGCGTCGTCTGTTCGATTTCCTGGAGCAGATGTCGAATGTGGAGGACTTGCGCGGCAAGTATTTTTAACCGTTACCGGTAGATTTTTTCCGGAATAGTTCCGGCCGAAAAAGAGGGATGTAGCTTATACATTCCTCTTTTTTATTGTCGTTATTGCGATGGCATAGGGGGATGACTTCTCTTCTTAAAAGCGATAAGAGCCGGTTTCCTGACTTCTCTTTTGTGAGGTGCTCGGAGTGGTAGTCCGGCCAATCCGCCGTTCTCTTTTTCCGCATCTTCGAAATGTCCGTGATTTTATCGTATATTCCGGAAGTCTTCGGGGCTGGGGGAGGAGAACGACGGCCTCGGCAGTCGAGGTTTTTGCCGGATAGGTGTTTGCGGTATGAAATCGGCTGTTTTCGAGAGCCGGGGGGGGAGGATATTCGCTGTCTGTCTAACGGGAAATATGGCCTACAAACATAATTTGTAGGGTTTGTGGAAATGGCACTGTGACAGCATGTATTCGGTCGTTGTTTGAGATCCGCCGCTGTATTTGCGCGGACTCTGGATGTGAGGCCGGCGATGGAATTATGAAGGTCGATGGCAAAGTTCTTTTTCGGTCGGCCGGTTCGCTTCCCCCCCCCATTAAAAAGCCCCGCATCAAAAGATGCGGGGCTTTGATAATAACAGAGGAGTGATCCGGATTATTTCTGCTCGTCGAGCAGGATCTCCATGATCTTGATCGCTGCGGTCGCAATCGGGGTACCGGGGCCGAAGATGGCGGCGGCACCGTCACGATACAGCTCATCGTAATCCTGTGCCGGGATCACACCGCCGACGATGACGATGATATCCTCGCGGCCCAGTTTCTTGAGTTCGGCGATGATCTGCGGAACGAGCGTCAGGTGGCCGGCGGCCAGCGACGATACGCCCACTACGTGAACATCGTTCTCGACAGCTTGTTTGGCTGCCTCCTCGGGAGTCTGGAACAACGGACCCATATCGACATCGAAGCCGATGTCGGCGTAACCGGTCGCAACGACTTTGGCGCCACGATCGTGTCCGTCCTGACCGAGTTTGGCGATCATGATGCGCGGCTGGCGGCCCTCCTTCTTCGCGAATTTGGCAACCAGTTCCTTCGCGTGTTCGAATGCGGGATCTGATTTCACTTCTGAACTATATACACCTGAAATGGAACGAATAACTGCTTTGTAACGTCCTACGACCACCTCGCAGGCATCCGAAATCTCGCCCAGCGAAGCGCGTACCTT
>OLWO01000682.1_pt1 | contig 10601 bp, 9 predicted proteins | sample 1673751 | NCBI WGS metagenome assembly OLWO01 (sample SAMEA103958125, study PRJEB25191) | human gut metagenome
AGCCCAGGTGATTACTTTCCCTGTTTGGGCTGCTGTCTGTCGAGGATCGTTTGCAGGTCGGCCATGAATTTGTCGGGCTTGGCCGCCCCCTGTATGCGCCCCAGCAGTTCGCCCTGCGTGTCGAAGACCAGGTAGAGCGGGATCGCCCCGCTTCCGTAGCGTTTGAGCAGTTCCTTGCCCGTGGTTTTGTCCACGTCGTATTTGGCGGCCACGAAATGCTGTTCCATGAAATCCCCCACGTCCTTGCGTGAGAAAACCTCCCGTTCCATCGTGCGGCAGGGCGGACACCACGTGGCGTAGAGGTCGATGAAGACCAGTTTCCCGGTTTTGACCGCCATCTCCCGGACGGCGTCGGTCGATTTTGTTTCGAATTTTACCTGTGCCTGTGCGGCGCCCGCTGCGAGTGCCAGCATCAGTATGAAGATCAGTTTTTTCATGCGGATTCGTTTTCCGTATAACGTGCAAGAACCGTGCGCTATTGCCCGCCTTCGAGCGCCGAGGTGCTCAGCAACCCGCAGGCCGCCTGGATGTCCTCCCCGCGCGAAGCCCGGATCGTGGTTTGTATGCCCTTGGCCGTCAGCGTGTCGCGCAAACGCACCATGGCTGCGTCGTCCGGCGAGAAATAGGGTGACCCGGGGATTTTATGGAACCGGATCAGGTTGATGCGGCACTTGATGCCGTCCAGCAGGCGGCACAGTTCGCGGATATGCCGCGGCGAGTCGTTCAGCCCGCTCATGACGATGTATTCGAACGATACGCGGCGCTGGTGCGTGAAGTCGTATCGGCGCAGGATTGCCGCGACCTCGGCGACCGGCCATGCCCGTTCGACGGGCATGATCTCCATACGCTCTTCGTGGAAGGGGTTGTGCAGGCTCACGGCCAAATGCACCTGGGTCGCCTCCAGAAATCGTTCGAGTCGGGAGGCTACACCGGCGGTCGAAACCGTGATTCGTGTGGGCGACCAGCCGAATCCCCACGCCGAAGTGAGGACTTCGAGCGCCGGCAGCAGATTGTCCAGGTTGTCGAGCGGTTCGCCCATGCCCATGAAAACGACGTTGGTGAGCCGTTCCCGTTCGGGCAGCGACCCGATCTGGTTGAGGATTTCGTTCGTCGAAAGGGAGTGCTGGAGCCCCTGTCGTCCGGTTGCGCAGAAACGGCAGCCCATACGGCAGCCCGCCTGCGACGAGATGCAGAGCGTCGCCCGGTCGCCGTCGGGGATGTAGGCCGATTCGATGAAATGGTTCTGCGAGGTACGATAGAGGTATTTTTTCGTGCCGTCGGTCGAAATGCTGACTTTTTCGGGAGCGGTGAGTCCGACTTCGTACGTTTCGGCGAGCAGGGCCCGGTGCCGGGCGGATAGATCGCTCATCGCCTCGATCGTCGTCGCGTGCTTGTCGTAAAGCCAGCGTGCGATCTGTTTCGCCGCGAAACGGGGCATCTCCAACCGGTTGCAGAGAGCTTCCAATTGGGGCAGGGTTTGTCCGTAAAGATATTCGTGTCGGGGCATGGAAAGCGGTCGTGAGGGAGTTTTCGGGAACAAAATTAGTCAAAAATAAAGATTTTTCAGACCGAAAGCGCTGTTTTTGATTTTTTATCCCTATATTTGTCGGTAGTTAGTGTGCCTTCGGGTCACTTGAAAGGATAACAATAAACAGGAACAATAATGGAAATTAAGAAATCACCGAAAGCCGACCTGGAGAACAAACGGGGTCTTTTCCTTGAAATCGGTTTGGTCGTGGCGTTGGTACTTGTTATTGGTGCATTCGCCGTGACTCCGAAGGAACATCGTATCGAGAAAGTCGATCTTGGCTATGCTCCCGTCGAAGTGGAAATTGTCGAGGTTACCCGCGAGGACCAGAAGCCGCCCGAAGCTCCCAAGAAAGTCGATATGGCCGTCGTGAGCGACATGCTGGAAGTCGTAACCAACGATACCAAGATCGAAACGGAGATCGATTTTGCGGAGTTTGATATGAACCAGGCGATCGAAGTGGCTCCCGTCCAGACCGAGGAGGTTTTCGAAGAGGAGATTTTCATCGTCGTGGAGGAGAAAGCGTCTTTCATGGGCGGCGACGAAGGTACTTTCCGCAACTGGGTGCAGCAGCGTGTGAAATACCCCGCGATCGCTCAGGAAAACGGTATCCAGGGGAAGGTAATCATCTCGTTCGTGGTGAATACGGACGGTTCCGTATCCAATATCGAGGTGTTGAGAACCCCCGACAGTACCTTGTCGGACGAGGCGGTACGTATTATCAAATCTTCTCCGAAATGGACCGCCGCCAAGCAGCGTAACAAGTCGGTTCGTCAGAAGTTCGTCATTCCGATCGATTTCCGTATTTCGGATTAAGGTTTGTTTGAAACATTTGATAAGGGTATCCTGCGTGAAGCCGGGATACCCTTATTTTCACCGTGCAGGAGGATGCGTCTTTCCGAAGGCGCATAGTCGTGCAGAAATCGTATGGCAGATTGGAACAGAATAAGAATAAAGAGATTGTAACGAAGAACGATCAACCCGCTTCCGGGGCCGGGTTCGAACGGGCCGTACTGGTCGCGGTCATCCGGGATCAACAGGATCCGCGTCAGGCGGAAGAGTACCTCGCCGAATTGGAATTTTTGGCTGAAACGGCCGGTATCGTAGGTGTCCGTCGTTTTACGCAGCGCCTTCCACAGCCGTCGGCCCGTATTTATGTCGGTCCGGGGAAATTGGAGGAGATCGCTGCCTATTGCAAGGAAGAGGAGATCGACGTGGCGATTTTCGACGACGAACTCTCTCCGTCGCAGACGCGTAACATCGAGGCGGCCATGCCCTGCCGGATTCTCGACCGCACGCGTCTGATTCTCGATATTTTCATGTCGCGGGCACAGACGGCCTATGCCAAGACCCAGGTGCAGTTGGCCAATTACCAGTATATGCTCCCGCGTCTGTCGGGTATGTGGACGCACCTGGAGCGGCAGCGGGGCGGTACGGGAACGCGCGGCGGTGCCGGCGAGCGCGAGATCGAAACCGACCGTCGAATCATCCGCAACCGGATCAGCAAACTCAAGGAGGATCTGCAAAAGATCGACCGTCAGATGGCTGTCCAGCGATCGAACCGGGGTTCGATGGTGCGTGTGGCGCTGGTGGGTTATACCAACGTCGGCAAATCGACCCTGATGAACCTGATTTCGAAAAGCGAGGTGTTCGCCGAAAACAAACTCTTCGCCACGCTCGATACGACGGTGCGAAAGGTGGTTTTCGACAACCTGCCTTTCCTGCTGTCGGATACCGTGGGTTTCATCCGCAAATTGCCGACCGAACTGATCGAGTCGTTCAAATCGACCCTCGACGAGGTGCGTGAAGCCGACCTGTTGCTGCACGTGGTCGATATTTCGCATCCGCAGTTCGAGGACCAGATCGCCGTGGTGAAGCAGACGTTACAGGATATCGGTGCCGGGGATAAACCGGTTTATCTGGTTTTCAACAAGGTGGACGCTTATACTTATGTGGAGAAGGAGCCTGACGACTTGACGCCTTCCACGCGTGAAAATCGTTCGCTCGAAGACCTGAAACAGAGCTGGATCGCCCGGGCCAATACGCCCTGCATCTTTATTTCGGCGGTCGAGAAGATCAATATCGAGAAGCTGCGTTCGGATCTGTACGGCATGGTCCGTGAAATCCATTCGGGCCGCTATCCGTTCAACAACTTCCTCTATTGACCTGAAACAAAAGTTAAATAAATACAACCTTATGTTGCACATTCTCAACAGTCAGAACACCGTTCTCAACAAGTTTGTCGCCGAAATCCGCGACAAGTCGATTCAGAAGGATTCGATGCGTTTCCGCCGTAATCTGGAGCGTATCGGAGAGGTCATGGCCTATGAAATATCGAAAACGTTCGAGTATGCGGTGAAAGTGGTCGAAACTCCGCTGGGCGAGGCTTCGGTAGCGATGATCTCCGACCAGGTCGTGATCGCTACGATCCTCCGGGCGGGACTTCCCTTTCATCAGGGATTCCTGAACTACTTCGACGATGCGCAGAACGCTTTCGTTTCGGCTTATCGCAAGAGTACCAAGGACGGTAAGTTTACCGTCAAGGTCGAATACATCTCGTGTGGCGAGCTGGAGGGAAAGACTTTGCTGCTGGTCGATCCCATGCTGGCTACCGGTTCTTCCCTCGTGCTGGCTTACAATGCTTTGTGCGAACGGGGCGGGCAGCCCGCGCATACCCATGTCGCGGCGGTTATCGCCAGCGAACAGGGGGTCGAATATGTGGAGAAGAATATGCCCAAGCGTACGACCACGATCTGGTGTGCTGCGGTGGACGAGGAATTGACTTCGCGGGCTTATATCGTGCCGGGTATCGGCGATGCGGGCGATCTGGCTTATGGTGAGAAGATCTGACGTGCGACGCCTGTTGTTTCTGGGGGCCGTTTTCTGTACGACAGTAGGTTGGATGCTGTTGCAGAAGCCGGCTTTCCTGCTTTTCTACCATGCCCGGGCAGCAGAGGCCTCTTTCGGGGAGTGGCTCGGAGTTCTTTGGCATGGACTCTCACTCGATTGCACGGTGGCGGGTTACGTCACCGCTTTTCCGGTACTTGTCGTGCTGGCATCGTTCTGGATTCCCCTTTCGCAGCGGGTGTGGCGGATCGTTCTGACGGTCTATTTTTCGCTGATCGCACTGGTGACGGCCGCGATCTTCGCCGTCGATCTCAACCTGTACGGCTATTGGGGCTTTCGGCTCGACGGTTCGGTGCTGATCTACCTTTCCGATCCTGGGGAGGCGCTTGCGAGTGCCAGTTGGGGCGAAGTTCTGCGGCAGATTTTAATCATGCTGGTCTATGCCGGGGCGATGATCTGGAGTTACCGGTGGATTTTACGGCTTTTCCGGGTCGAACCCGTTCCCCTGCGGGGCCGGGTCGTCCCAACGGTTGCGGCGCTGCTGATCGGCGGCTTGACTTTTCTGGCGATCCGGGGTGGCGTGACGGTCGCCACGGCGAATGTCAGCAAGGTCTATTTCAGCTCGAACATGTTCCTGAACCACGCTGCGACGAACCCCGTTTTTTCGTTTCTCTCCTCGGTCGGGGACAATGAGAACTATGCCGAGGCTTATCCGTTCTTCGAAGAGGAGCGGCGGAAGACTCTTTTCGAAGAGTTGCGGGGCAACCGTCCCGGGGCCGATGCCGGTACGCCCCGACTACTGCGCAGCGACCGGCCGAACGTCGTACTGATCCTGCTGGAGAGCTTCGGCCGAACGATCATGGACGAAACGGTGAACGGCGAGCCTGTGATGCCCAACATGCAGCGTTTCAAGCGGGAGGGTGTCTGGTTCGAAAACTTCTTCGCCAATTCGTTTCGTACCGACCGGGGACAGGTGGCCGTCCTGTGCGGATTTCCGGCCCAAACGACCATGTCGATCATGAAGCTGCCGCGAAAAAGCGCCACGCTGCCTTCGCTGGCCCGTTCTCTCGGCCGGGAAGGTTATCGTTCGGCATTCATGTACGGCGGCGACCTGAACTTCACCAACCAGGCTTCGTTCATGTATTCGACCGGCTGGGAGAAGCTGATCTGGCAGAAGGATATGCAGCTCGATGCCCCGACTTCGAAATGGGGCTATGCCGACGACGTGGTGGTCGATCTTTTCGGGGACGAGGTGGAAGCGCTGGGCAGAGAGGAACAACCGTTTCTGGCGGGTCTGCTGACCCTTTCGAGCCATGAGCCGTTCGAGGTGCCGTTCGCAAAATTCGATGACAAGCTGTTGAATGCCATGGCCTTCTCCGATGCACAGATCGGACGTCTGATCGACCGGCTGCGGGAGTCGCCCGTGTGGGACAATTTATTAGTGGTGCTGGTCGCCGATCACGGCTACCCCTATCCGTACGATCTGGCCTACAACGCTCCGCTGCGACACCGGATTCCGATGATTTGGCTCGGAGGCGCACTTGCGACCGCCTCCCGAACAGTAGATACGTATGCCTCGCAAATCGACATTTGCGCTACGCTTCTGGCGCAGATGGGCCTTCCGCACGACGAATTCGATTACAGCAAGAATATTTTCGGAGCGACTCCGCCCCATAAGTTTGGTTACTACTGTTTCAGCGACGGGTTCGGCGTGATCGACGCCGACGGCGAAACGGTCTATGACAATACGGGCGAAACGGTGCTTTCTCAAACCGGCCCGCAGTCCGAAAGGTTGGAGTGGGGCAAGGCGATGTTGCAGACCACTTACGAAGATATCGGGCGGCGCTGATCCGAAGGGATCGGTACGGAAAAGGTCATCGCGGAAACGATGACCTTTTTTCGTGGGTGGAGGTAGGCTTATTTATCGCTTTTGGGCATTAGGGAGCGGGCTTCCAGAAATGCGTAAAAAGTCTCCTTGTAGCCGTCTGAAACGGGGATGTATGTTTTGCCGAAGACGATCCGGCCCCGCTCGATGATTCGGATTTTGGAGGGTTGGACGATGTAGGAGCGGTGTACCCGGACGAAACGTTCGGCGGGGAGCTGTTCTTCCAGCGATTTGAGGCTTGCGAGCGACAGCATGGGGCGGGGTTCGTCCTCGACGTAAATCTTTACGTAGTCCTTGAGTCCTTCGATGTAGAGGATTTTATCCAGTTCGATCTGCCGAAGCCGGTATTCGGTCTTGACGAAGATGCTTTCGGGGCCGGCTCCTGCAGGCGATGGTTTGCCGACGCTGCGGCGCTTGAGTTCGAACCATTCGAAGGCTTTGTTGGCGGCCGTCAGGAAGTCGGCATAGCTGATCGGCTTGAGCAGGTAGTCCACCGCACCCACGCGGAATCCTTCGACGGCGTATCGGTCGAAAGCCGTCGTGAAGACGACCCGGGTCCGGGTCGGGAGCATCCGCGAGAGCTCCATGCCGCTGAGTTCCGGCATCTGGATATCGCAGAAAAGCAGGTCCACCGGTTCGGTTTTCAGGGCCTCGAGTGCCGTGATGCCTCCGTTGTAAGCTCCCTTCAATTCCAGAAAGGGGGTTTTCCGCACGTAGCTTTCGAGCAGTTCGACCGCCAGCGGCTCGTCGTCGATAATGGCGCAGGTCAGTTTCATCGGTCGGTCAGGTTAATGCGGAGCAGGGTTTCGTACGTGTCGCCGTGTTGTCCGTATTTCATTTCGTAACGCCCGGGATAGATCATTTCGAGCCGCCGGCAAAGGTTCGCAAGCCCGATGCCCGAGCCGCTGCGGTCGGCCTCCGATTTGGGGAAGAAGCTGTTCTCGATCCGGCAGGCGAGTACTCCTTCCTCTTCCCGGATGTCGATGTCGATGAACGAAGGGCGGTCGTTGCTTACGCCGTGCTTGAAAGCGTTTTCGACCAGCGAGATGAAGAGCAGCGGCGCCACGAGGGTATGCGACGGATTTTCGGGCAGCGAAACATCGAGCCGCACGTGGCGCGGCAGGCGGATGCGCATCAGTTCGATGTAATTGCCCAGGAAGTCCATTTCGGCCTTGAGAGGTACCGTCGGTTGGCTGCTGTCGTAGAGTACGTACCGCAGCAGGCGGCTCAGGTCGTGCACCGTTTGCTGGGCCCGGTTGGGATCGAGCTGGATGAGCGAATAGATGTTGTTGAGCGTGTTGAACAGGAAATGGGGATTGAGTTGGCTCTTGAGGTTTTGCAGTTCCGCTTCGGAGCGGCTCCGCTCCAAGTCCTTGCGGATGTTTTCGGCTCGGTACCACTGTCCCGTCATCCGGATGGCGACGCTTACTCCGACTACCAGCAGGTAGAGCATGGCATTGCGCAGGAAGAAGAACATCGTATCCTGCCACGGACGCTCCATCGGCGGATGGTGGGGCCGCGGCGGTATCCCGAAGCGGAAGAAAAGGTGTACGAGCAGCATGACCCCGGCCACGAGCAGCGCATTGGCGAGCAGGAATCGCCCCACGTGCCGCGTGAAAAGGTAGCGGTCGATCAGCAGGAGATAGTTCACGTAAAATACCGCCATGAAGGAGAGGGGAACCACCAGAAACCGCACGTATTCCTGCATGTTCATAACGGGCTCGCGGCCGCCCGGTACGAAAAGCGGAAGGCCGAAAACCACGCTCCAGGCCGCCAGGTGGAGCCAGAAGCCCGTATGTCTGGATTGCAGGGATGTCATCCTGTTGCAAATATAGGAATTATCCGGGTATTTCATGCTTCTTTTTCTGTCTGGCGACGGCTGTTTCGGATTCGGCCGGTTTTCCGAAAAATAGGGTCGGCACCTTATCCCCCAAAGCGGTTATTCGTAGCGCAGTGCGTCGATGGGGTTGAGCATCGCGGCTTTCTGGGCCGGATACCATCCGAAAAAGATGCCCGTAAGGGTGCAGACGGCGAACGAAAGGAAAACGCTCCAGGGCTGGATATAGATCGGGAATGCCGCGAAGATATTGACGAGTACGGCGGCGCCCACGCCGACGAGGATGCCGATCACGCCGCCCGTGACGCTGATCAGGATCGATTCGATCAGGAACTGCGCCAGAATGTCGCGCCCTTTGGCTCCGATACTCATGCGCAGGCCGATTTCCCGGGTGCGTTCGGTCACCGAAACGTACATGATGTTCATGATGCCGATGCCGCCTACGAGCAGCGAAATGCCCGCTACGGCCGCCAGCAGCAGGGTCATCATGTCGGTCGTCGAAGTGAGCATCGACGAAAGCTCCTGCTGGGAGCGGATCGTGAAGTCGTCTTCGTCGGTCGCCTTGAGCTTGTGGTTGGTCCGCAGGATTTGCGTGATCTCCTCGATGGCCTGGTCGGTATATTCTTCGCTCAATGCCGAGCAGGTGATCGATTGCAGGTGGGTGATGGCGAGGATTCGCTTCTGAACCGTGGTGTAGGGGGCCAGAATCAGGTCGTCCTGGTCCATACCCATACTGTTATAACCTTTGCTCTCGAGTACGCCGACGATACGCAGCGGAATCTTTCCGAAGCGGATCACTTTGCCCACGGGACTTTCTCCGTCCGGAAAAAGCTCGTCCACGACCGATTTGCCCACCAGACATACCTTGGCGGCGGTCTTGACGTCCTGTTCCGAGAAGATATCCCCCTCCTCGACCTTGTAGCGCCGGATGTCCAGGTATTCCGGGCTGATGCCGTAAACGGTCGTCGGCGTGTTGTTGGCGCCGAAGATGGCCTGTCCGGAGCTATTGACCGAAGGCGAAATGTAGCTGATATAGCGTGCTTGCGTCTGAATGGCTTCCAAGTCCTTGAGTTTGAGCGACTCCATATCCGCCGCGTCGAGCCGCACGCCGCCCCGCCGGTCGCCGCCGGGATGGATCATGATCATATTCGATCCCATTTCGCTGATCTGGGCCTGAATGCTCCGCTTGGACCCCTGCCCGATTGCCAGCATCGTGATTACCGATCCTACGCCGATAATGATGCCCAGCATGGTGAGAAATCCGCGCAGCTTGTTGTTGCTGAGTGCTTTGAAGGCTATTTTGAAAAGGTTCGTGAGGTTCATGGTCTGCTCGTGTTTCCGTGCTCGGGTTCGGATGGATGGTTTGTTTTAGTCGTCGGTTGCGGGCAGTTTCGCCAGGGCTTCGGCGGCGCTCAGGATCTGTTCGTTGCGGACGTCGCTTATGATGTGTCCGTCGCGCAGGGTTACGTTGCGGCTGCTGTAACGGGCGATTTCGGGGTTGTGCGTCACGAAGATAATCGTGCGTCCCTGGGCGTGGAGCTGCTGGAAGAGTACCAGTACTTCGAAGCTGGTGCGGGTGTCGAGGTTCCCCGTCGCTTCGTCCGCGAGGATGACGGCCGGATCGTTGACCAGCGCCCGCGCGATCGCCACGCGTTGCATCTGCCCGCCCGACATCTGGTTGCTCTTATGCAGCATGCGGTCGCCGAGACCGACGTTGCGGAGCGCTTGTTCGGCCCGTTCCCGTCGCTGTGCGGCCGAGTAGGTCGAGTTGTACATCAGCGGCAGCTCGACGTTCTCCAGCGCCGTAGTTTTGGGCAACAGGTTATAGTTCTGGAAGACGAAACCGATCTTGCGGTTGCGCAGCGTGGCACGGGCGTTCTTGTCCATCGAGCGCACGGCGATTCCGTCGAGGTAGTATTCGCCCGAGGTAGGCGTGTCGAGGCAACCGAGCGTGTTCAGCAGCGTCGATTTCCCCGATCCCGACGTGCCCATGATCGTCACGAACTCTCCTTCGGTGATCGTCAGCGAAATTCCGCGCAGTGCGTGCACCACCTCGTCGCCGACGACGAAATCCCGTCGTATGCGGTCCAGTCGGATGACCTCTTTCATCATCGCTCGCTATTTTTTCTTGTTGTTGCTTCCCGGAGGTCCCGGCATGAAGGGGCTGCGCTCGATGGCGGCAGCTTCCTCGCGGGGTTTGGCCGTTACCAGTCCGGTAACGATCTCCTCGCTGCCCGTGAGCCCTTCGGTGATTTCGGTCATATCGCCGCTGGCTGCTCCTGCATATACCCGGCGAGGGCGGAGCGTCGTTCCCTCTTTCACCCACAGTTCCCTGCTTCCCGGGGCCGCCTGTTGCTCCGTTTGATCGATAGTCAGCCCGAGTTCTCCCAGCAATTCCGCATTGGGAACGAAGCGCAGGGCTTTGGTCGGGACGGCTGTTGCGTCGTCTTTTTCGAGCGTGAAGATCGTCACGTTGGCCGTAAGTCCCGGTTTGAGTTTCAGGT
>OLWO01000686.1_pt1 | contig 10537 bp, 6 predicted proteins | sample 1673751 | NCBI WGS metagenome assembly OLWO01 (sample SAMEA103958125, study PRJEB25191) | human gut metagenome
AATCGTCAAAACCGCGTGTCATCATTACTTGTGACCCGGAACTTGATGACCTGAACTCTTTGATACGTTTCCTGCTTTTCAGTACGGATTTCCGTGTGGAAGGCTTGATTTATGCCAGCAGCCAGTTCCATTGGAAAGGTGACGGGCACGGCACGAAGTGGTATGTGCCTGGACGTGAATATTCCCGTAATGGCATAGACTACGGACCTATGGAAAGCTGGCGTTGGGATCCGGATGAACGTTTCATTGACGATGCCGTGGAAGCTTACGAGAAAGTATATCCCAATCTGAAAGTGCACGACCCGTCTTATCCGACTCCCGAATACCTGAAGTCTAAAGTGCGTATCGGTAATATCGAGTTCGACGGTGATATTTCCAAGGACACTCCGGGGTCGGAGCTGATTAAAGCTGTATTGCTCGATGATTGTACGGATCCGGTATTCATCAATGCTTGGGGAGGTGGCAGCACCATCGCCCGTGCCTTGAAGTCCATTCAGGATATTTATGAGCATACCGATGCCTGGAAAGGCATCCGTGAGAAGATAATAGGAAAAGTGGTCCTTTCCCTTTCGGGTGATCAGGATGATACGTATGCACGGTATATCCGACCTTTCTGGCCGGAACTCAGACAAATGGAGATGGGGGGGATGACAGTCGGCCTGGCTTATAATGCACAGTTAAGAGCCTCCAAGGAAAATCAGGTTTTCTACTCTCCGGAATGGATGCAGGAGAACATCCGCAGTAAAGGTCCTTTCGGTGAAATGTATCGGGTCTGGGGAGACGGTAAGCAGATGGTGAAAGGTGATAAGTTCGATTTCTTCGGTTTGTCGGGTTATACGGTTGATGAATTGAAAAAGCAAGGCTATGTGGTTTGGACCGGAATCCAGCCGAAAGGCTCCTATCTGGCTGAAGGCGATACTTACTGTTTCCTGAATTTGATAGGTAACGGCCTGCGTGGTCACGAAGACCCCACTTATGGGGGATGGTGCGGTGGAAGAACCGTCCTTCCCGATTCGGTGAAGAATCTTCCGCGCATGGAGCAGATGAAGTATAGAGCCGAGCACTATCCTTTGCCCGATTTTACGGCTCCGGTAATGAATGGATTGGCTGCCCGTTTTAAATGGTCAGTTACTCCAAGCTATACTGATGCAAATCATGAACCAGTGATAAAAGGTGCACTTGCCATGAATGCCAAACCGGGTGAAAAGCTGAAACTTAAATATACAGTAACCGATCCGGACAAGAATGTACTTGCCATTAAATGGTGGCAATATGTGTCAGCCGGTACATATCGGGGCAAAGTAACGGTAGATGACCCTGCTTCTGCAAATACAGCTTTTACTGTTCCGGCTGATGCCAACCCCGGTGATACCATCCACTTGATTTTGGAAGCTACGGATAACGGTACGCCACAGATGAACCGCTATCACCGCCTGATTATTACAGTGGCAGAATGAACTTGAATCAATGAACTTTAATTTGAAGAACTGAAATGAAAAAGATTATATTGGCTGCATTTATGGCAGCTTGTGGACTGCAAATGTCTGCCCAGCAGAACTTGTTTGTTGCGCAAGACCTCGAGTCTGCAATCGTGAATAAAGACAACACAGTGACTTTTAACTTCAAGGCTCCCGATGCCAAGAGGGTACAGATAGCAGGTGACTTTGCCGAAAAGGCGGAGGGACAACACATTGGAGGTATGGTGGGAGCAGGTTTGATAGAAATGACAAAGAATTCAGAAGGAATTTGGACTTATACTACCAAGCCGTTGGATTCAGAACTTTATAGCTATGAATTCATGGTAGATGGTGTGCCGACTATAGACCCTAACAATGTTTATGTCTATCGTGACTTTGCTACCACAAGCAATGTGTTTATTGTAGGGAATGGTAAGGCAGATTTATATAAGGTAAATAAAGTACCTCATGGAACATTGGCCCATCGTTGGTATCACTCTGATGGTATGAAAATGGATCGCCGTATCAATATCTACACGCCGGCAGGTTATGAACAATCCGGTGATAGGAAGTATCCGGTACTCTATTTATTGCATGGTATGGGAGGGGACGAAGATGAGTGGACAACTTTTGGACGTGCTGCACAGATTCTCGATAATTTGATTGCACAAGGCAAGGCTGAACCGATGATTGTCGTGATGCCCAATGGGCATGCTGCCATGGAGGCTGCACCTGGTGAGAGTAGTCTGGGATACTATAAACCTTACCATATGAAGAATGGAACCATGGACGGTGCTTTTGAAGCCTATTTCCCTGAGATTATCACGTTTGTAGAAAGTAATTATCGTGTACAAGCGGACAAAGCTCATCGTGCTATTGCGGGGCTTTCAATGGGTGGTTTTCATTCTGCCAATATTTCTTTGAACTATCCTGATATGTTCGACTATGTAGGTTTATTCTCTGCGGCCCTTAATGTCCAGAGTGCAGGTCAGAAAAATAGTCCGGTTTATCAGGATATGGATAAAAAGTTAGCTGTTCAGTTTGATAAGGCTCCCAAACTTTACTGGTTGGGTATCGGTAAAGACGATTTTCTTTATAAAAACAATGCAGCTTATCGCGCTGATTTGGATAAAAAAGGATATAAATATGAGTTTATGGAAACTCCTGGTGGACATGTATGGACCTGCTGGCGTATTTATCTCTCTGTATTTGCTCCCAAGTTGTTTAAATAAATCTGACTAGGCTATGAAAAAACAACTGTTTTATTTGCTGTTGGCTACAGGCGTGTTGAGCGCTTGTGGCCCTGCGGCTCCTCAATTGGGTAAAGATTCTGTTGAGGATGTTATTGGTGCCATGACTTTGGAAGAAAAGGCACATTTGGTTATCGGTACCGGAATGGTGGGTACTTCGGGTGACAGTACGGTGATTGGCACTACAAAGAAGTTGGTTCCCGGTGCAGCAGGTACTACTTATCCGATACCCCGTTTGGGAATTCCTGCCATTGTGTTGGCTGATGGACCTGCAGGTTTACGTATAGATCCTATCCGCGAAGGGGATTCTGCTACTTATTATTGTACACATTTTCCTATCGGTACGTTACTTGCTTCTACTTGGAATCAGGATTTGGTAGAGGAAGTTGGAAAATCAATTGGTAATGAAGTGTTGGAATATGGTGCGGATGTTTTACTGGCTCCTGCTTTGAATATCCATCGGAATCCTTTGTGCGGGCGTAATTTTGAATATTATTCCGAAGACCCGTTGGTGTCTGGCAAGATAGCTGCTGCATATGTTAGAGGGATACAGAGCAACGGAGTGGGAACTTCCATCAAACATTTTGCTGTTAACAACCAGGAAACCAATCGGAATGCTAATGATGCTCGTATCACTCCTCGTGCCTTACGAGAAATCTATTTGAAGGGGTTCGAAATTGCAGTGAAGGAATCGGCACCATGGACAGTAATGTCCTCTTACAATCATATTAATGGCACCTATGCTTCTGAGAATACAGACTTGCTGTCCACTTTATTGCGTGATGAGTGGAATTTCGGGGGTATGGTGGTAACTGACTGGTTTGGAGGGAAGGATGCCGTGGCTCAGATGATAGCAGGTAATGATATGCTCCAACCGGGAAGGGCTAACCAGTATGATATGATTATCGAAGGGGTGAAATCCGGAAAATTGGATGAATCCATACTGAATCGTAATGTGAAGCGTGTTCTTGAACTTATTCTCCAAACTCCTCATTTTAAAGAATACAAATATTCCAATAAACCTGATTTGAAGGCGCACGCAGCAGTTACCCGCCAGTCAGCGACTGAAGGAATGGTTTTGTTGAAGAATAATAACGAAACCTTGCCATTTGAAAGGAAGGTCAGAAATATAGCTCTTTTCGGGTGTACTTCCTATGATTTCATAGCAGGAGGTACCGGCTCAGGTAATGTGAATCGTGCCTATACAGTCTCATTATTGGATGGTTTGAAGAATGCTGGATACCAGATAGATGAAGCATTGAAGGCCGATTATGAACAGTATATTGAGGCCGAGAATAAGAAAAATACTCCTGACTCGTCTCAGCCTTTCTCCAGATTTATGCCGGTACCTCGCCCGACAGAACTTATCCCTACTACAAAGGTGTTGTCAGAACAAGTTGCTAAAGCGGATGTTGCATTGGTTACGCTGGGACGTACTTCCGGTGAATTTGTAGACCGTAATGTCAGTGATTTTGAACTGAGTGAGGAAGAATTGCAACTGCTGAAGTCCGTCAGCCAAGCTTTCCATGCTGCTGGGAAGAAAGTGGTGGTGGTATTGAATATCGGAGGTGTAATCGAAACAGCTTCTTGGAAAAAACTACCGGATGCTATTTTGCTGGCTTGGCAGGCAGGACAGGAGGGTGGAAATAGTGTGACGGATGTGTTGAGCGGTAAGGTATCTCCATCGGGTAAGTTGACAATGACTTTCCCGAACAAGTTGATGGACGTTGCTTCTTCGACCAATTTTCCTATGGATGCTAGGGCTAATACAGATGTGAGGAATAAGGAGGACAAAAGCTCTTCAGTGAAGAATGTAGACTATACGGATTATGAAGAAGATATTTTTGTCGGTTATCGCTATTTCGATAGTTTCGGAAAGCAAGTGTCTTATCCTTTCGGCTATGGTCTTTCGTATACAACATTCGAGTATGTCAATCCGTCTGTCAAAGTTGATAATGGTATATATTCTGTTTCTATTGATGTGAAGAATGTTGGTAAGTTTGCAGGGAAAGAGGTTGTTCAGCTTTATGTCTCCGCTCCCAATAGTTTTCAGATGAACAAACCGGAAAAAGAACTTAAAGCTTTTACCAAAACTAAGGAATTGAGGCCAGGTGAGACTGTTACTGCCACTTTGAAACTGAACACTACGGATTTGGCTTCTTATGATGAAGCTTCTTCTTCATGGGTAGTGGATGCTGGAAATTATAAGTTTTTGATTGGAACCTCTTCCAAGGATATTAAGGCTGCACTTGATGTTGATGTGGTATCAGTTGTGGAAAAAACAAATGACATATTGAAACCACAAGAGACTGTTAATACGATAAAACGCTGAAGGTGAGTATAATATTATTCTTGGTTGTGATTAGGTTGATTTGTAGTGCTTAGGTAAATTAATTGTAATTGGGTAAAATTGGGAAAGAAGCTGCCTCGGAGTTATGAGGTAGCTTCTTCTTTTATTTGGTAATAAGATAAATTAATATCCTCCGTGTCCTACTTACGATATAAATCCCTATCTTTGTGGCGCTTTTTAGCTGAAAATAAGATTCAAATTAATTTAGATACAACAGAAAATGGCACAAGAAGACGTTTTTAAGAAACTCGTATCACACTGTAAGGAATATGGTTTTGTGTTCCCTTCTAGCGAGATTTATGATGGACTGGGAGCTGTGTATGACTATGGTCAGATGGGTGTGGAACTGAAAAATAACATCAAGCAATACTGGTGGCAGAGTATGGTGCTGCTGCACGAAAATATTGTCGGTATCGACTCAGCAATCTTTATGCACCCCACCATCTGGAAAGCCAGCGGACACGTAGATGCTTTCAATGACCCTTTGATTGACAACCGCGATTCCAAGAAACGTTATCGTGCCGATGTGTTGATAGAGGACCAGCTTGCTAAGTACGATGACAAGATAGACAAAGAAGTGGCCAAAGCTGCCAAGCGTTTTGGTGAGGCTTTCGATGAGGCTCAGTTCCGCAGTACCAACGGTCGTGTGCTGGAACACCAGGCCAAACGTGATGCCTTGCATGAACGTTTTTCCAAGGCTTTGAACGATAATAATCTGGACGAACTCCGTCAGATTATCCTTGACGAAGAAATCGTTTGCCCTATCAGTGGCACAAAGAACTGGACAGAGGTACGCCAGTTCAATCTGATGTTCTCAACTGAAATGGGCTCTACCGCCGATGGTGCCATGAAGATATACCTGCGCCCTGAAACGGCACAAGGTATCTTCGTAAATTACCTGAATGTACAGAAAACCGGTCGCATGAAGATTCCTTTCGGTATCGCCCAGATTGGTAAGGCTTTCCGTAACGAAATTGTAGCCCGCCAGTTCATCTTCCGTATGCGCGAGTTCGAGCAGATGGAAATGCAGTTCTTTGTGAAGCCGGGTACAGAGCTTGACTGGTTCAAGAGTTGGAAGGCTACTCGCCTGAAATGGCACAAGGCGCTGGGCTTCGGTGATGACCATTACCGTTATCACGACCACGACAAACTGGCCCACTACGCTAATGCTGCTACAGACATCGAGTTCTTGATGCCTTTCGGTTTCAAGGAAGTAGAAGGTATTCACAGCCGTACTAATTTTGACTTGTCCCAGCATGAGAAATTCTCTGGTAAGAACATCAAGTATTTCGACCCTGAAACCAACGAAAGCTATACTCCGTATGTCATCGAGACTAGTATCGGTGTAGACCGCATGTTCCTTAGCATCATGTCGGCTTCCTACTGTGAAGAGACGTTGGATAGCGGTGAATCCCGTGTTGTCTTGAAGTTGCCTGCTGCACTGGCACCGGTGAAACTGGCCGTAATGCCGTTGGTAAAGAAAGATGGTCTGCCCGAAAAAGCGCGCGAAATCATTGACAATCTGAAGTTCCACTTCCATTGTCAGTATGATGAGAAAGATTCTATTGGTAAGCGTTACCGCCGCCAGGATGCCATTGGTACTCCGTACTGTGTCACCGTGGATCATCAGACTTTGGAAGATAACTGTGTGACACTGCGTAATCGTGACACCATGCAGCAAGAGCGCGTGGCTATCTCTGAACTGAATAATATTATTGCAGACCGTGTAAGCATCACATCGTTGCTGAAAACCTTGCAATAAGAATAATATTAGTTACAAATTATAAATTACGAGGGTGCGTAGTGAATGCCACTTGTTTCTTGTAATTCGTAATTTGTAATTCGTAATTAATGAATATTTTGTAATTGATGAAAATGAGAAAAGGACTTTTGTTTTTGCCTTTCCTGCTGTTGCTGGTGGGTGCTTTCATTTCTTGTGAAGAAGTGGAGGAGGCTGGAAAGTATGATAACTGGAGAGAACGTAATGAGGCATTTGCTGACTCGATAAAAAGGCTGACTGGCGAGAATTATGTCGCCACAGCAGAGCAGGCCGATGCTATGGAACTCGGGAAACTGTATGCCATACAGACGACTGCAAGCACTTCTGAAGGTGCTCAGTATGTCTATTGCAAGAAGCTTGTGAAGAATGAGACGGGTGAACGCCCGTTGTATACGGGTTATCATTCAAAGGTGAATGCTTATTATTATGGGACTTATGTGAATGGCGAAGAATTCGACGGTTGCTTTGACGGTTATAGTGCTATTGACCGCGATATACCTATTCCTCCGGTAAAAGAACCTACGGTTTTTGATTCATTCGTGGATTTTGAAGTTTCGGGTGTCGTTGCCGGTTGGGCAGCTGCCTTGCAGCTTATGCGGATGGGTGAGCGGTGGATGTTGTATATCCCTTATCAAAGCGGATATGGTATAAATGATTATACTGCTCCTTATTCTACAAATACAATCCCCGGAGGCTCTCTGTTGACGTTTGACTTGCAACTGGTTAGCTTTGCCGAATGAGATAAAAGAGGGTGTGTGCCGAAACGCCCCGAATATAAGAATTCCCCCTGCTATAGATGTCTATGGCAGGGGGAATCTAGTTAATGGAGAGATGTCTTCTTTAGCCTGTTGGTAGTGTGGCAGACGTTCGGAGACTGGTTCGTTTTATATTTTCTTCTTAATGGCCTTTACCCAGATTTTGTATCCATCCTCATTCAAATGCAGTCCGTCGCCGGTCAACTCACTGCGTAGTACATTTGTTCCCTTCTCTGTAAATAGTGGAAAAAGATTGATATAGGCAATGCCTTCCTCTTTGGCAAACGCCTCCAGACGGGAGTTGATTTCAGGAACCATATCTGTCTTTCCAGTCAGTTTTTTGTATCGGCCGAAACTTTCATTGAAAGGGAGTAGGCTTTGTAGGTAGAGTTTTGTGTCGGGAGATTCTTTCCGGATGCGTTCCACCGTCATGCGAATCATGTCTACAATACTGTCTGGTGCCAAGTCATGGGAAATGTCATTGACTCCGATAAGCAGGAACAGCTTGGCGGGATGTCCGGGAAGTATCTGATGCAGGCGGTCATAGATACCCATCACTTCATCACCGATGATGCCGCGATTACGTACATTCTTCTTACCAAGACGGGCAGACCAGTCACCGCCACCTTCAGTCAGGCTATTGCCAAGCATGACGATGTCCTTGCTTGTAATGGCAGGCTCATCCATAAACTGTAGGAAACGTTTGTAGTAATGGTCTGTATAAATACGCGGAATGGGGTAGATGGAAGCCGCCACAGCGTTGGCAACCAATGAACGCAGGCGAACTACGCTGTGTCCGTCTTCCGGATGTACGGCGTTGATAAGGAGTATGACGGAAGTGTCATTGTCCGGATCGATAATGATGGAGGTACCCGTGTAGCCGGTATGCCCATAGGTATTAGGACCAAACAAATCTCCATTGTTGGAGGCATAGGCTGTAAAATTATCCCAACCGAGAGTGCGTCCCAGACTGGCGGTAGTGCGTGGCACAGTACGCATGGCTTTTACACCCAGCGGACTCAGGATGCGGCGTCCGTTCCATTCACCTCCGTTTTGCAGGGCTGCGCAGAGTATGGCAATATCATCAGCACAAGAGAATACTCCTGCATTACCGCTGATACCTCCGTTCATGACACGTGCCAGCGGGTCATGAACTTGTCCGCAGAGAACTTGTCCATTAGGTTGCTTTTCAGTGGGGGCAATGTTATTCAATTGAGAATTGCGAATTGAAAATTGAGAATTGGCTACGTTGTTTTCCTTGTGTCCTTGTTTTCTCGTTCCTTTGTCAACTATCGTAATCCAGTTACCATCCTTATCACGTTGGCAAGGCAGATAGTCGGTATGCTCCATGCCGAGTACATCAAATAGGTTTTCACGTGCAAAGTCACGCAGGCTCTGTCCGCTTATAGTCTCGATAATGTGCTGCAAAGTGATGAAGTTGAGGCAACTGTATTGAAAATCAGTCTGCGGCTTGAAGTCGCGTTTACAAGTAGCAATATATTCCATAAGCCCATCAGGATTGGGAGAACCGTACTGCTTTTCTAGCTCGGCTACCGGTGCATAGGGAGGAAGACCGGAAGTGTGTGTCATCAAATCGGCAATGCGGATTACCTTTTTCTCTTTGCCGTCTTCGCTTTCCCAATTCTTGAAATGGGGTATGTAGAGGCTGACGGGGTCCAGCATACGGAGCTTGCCGCGTTCTGCCAGTATCATCGTACATACGGCGGTCGACATGGATTTGCTGCAAGATGCCATATCAAAGATAGTATTGGCAGTCATAGGCTCCACATTGGGATAAATACGCTTGTTGCCGTAAGCTTTCAGATAGGCCATCTTGCCGTTACGTACTACAGCAAGTACGGCACCGGGAATATCCTTGTTGGAGATGGCTGTTTCAATCGCTTCGTCAGCATACATCAACTTGCGTGAGTCCATTCCCACTTGTTCAGGGGCTACGCGTTGCAAGGGTTGCGCGGTGGCAGCTTGCAGACAAAGAGAAAAGAGAAAAAAATATATTGCTTTCATAATAAAGGAATTTAAGAGTGAGTAATAGCTAAATCCGGTACGCATCCACTGCCTTTTTCACCGAACCGTGCATCAACAGCAGCGCCTTGGCTTTGCCATAGTCCAGTCCGAGTTCCTCTACAATCATACGGGTACCACGGTCCACAAGCTTTTTGTTACTGAGCTGCATATTCACCATTTTGTTGCCTTTCACGCGTCCCAACTGTATCATGACGGAAGTAGTAATCATATTCAGTATCATTTTCTGTCCTGTTCCCGATTTCATGCGTGAGCTTCCCGTCACATATTCAGGCCCTACAATCATTTCGATGGCTACATCTGCCTCTGCTGCCATTGGAGAGTCCGGGTTGCTGGTGATACAGCCGGTCAGTATGCCGTGTTCGCGTGCCTCGTGCATGGCACCAATCACGTAGGGGGTGGTACCGGATGCAGCAATACCGATGACCGTATCCTTATCTGTAATATTGCGTTCCGTCAACTCTTCCCAACCGCGGTGAATGTCATCTTCGGCATTCTCTACCGGATTTCTCAATGCAGTGTCACCACCGGCAATCAAGCCGATAACCAGTGTGGGGGGCATACCGAAAGTCGGTGGAATTTCCGAAGCGTCGAGTACACCCAGACGTCCACTGGTACCCGCACCCATGTAGAAGATGCGTCCGCCTTGTTTCATGCGGGGCACAATCTGGGTTACCAGTTTTTCTATTTGAGGGATTGCCTTCTGTACGGCAAGCGCCACTTTCTGGTCTTCGGTATTGATGTCTTCCAGAATTTCACGGACTGATTTCTTTTCCAAGTCATTGTAGAGCGATGGTTGCTCTGAGATTTTTACGAACATAAGGCTATTTACTATTTGACGATTTATTATTTACGATTTGTCACTTTCAGTTGTGATATTTGATGAGTCCTTCCATGGGGCT
>OLWO01000689.1_pt1 | contig 10446 bp, 10 predicted proteins | sample 1673751 | NCBI WGS metagenome assembly OLWO01 (sample SAMEA103958125, study PRJEB25191) | human gut metagenome
AGCCGGGAAGAGTTGCTCAGTTTGCCGCGGCGCGCGTCGGCGGCGGTGGTGCGGCTGTCTACCAGGTGAAACGACAGCTTGGCGGTTTTGCCGAGCAGAGCCTTGATCCGCTCCGGATTCTGTTCGCCCGGCAGCTGTACGGCGATGCGGTCAACGCCCTGACTCTGGATCGAAGGTTCGTTGGTGCCGGTTTCGTCAATGCGGCGGCGGACGATTTCAATCGACTGGTCGACCGCTTTCAGTTTCAGCTCGTTTAAGGCCTGTTCTTTGTAGCGGATTTCGATTACGCCGTCGTTTGTTTCCTGCACGTTCAGGTCGCCGTTCATTTTGCGGAAGGCGGAAATTGCCTTGTTGCGGGCGTTCAGGTTGTCGATTTTGACTTTGACGTTGTCGGCGCCGGCCTTCAGGTTCTGGTAGCGGATTTTGTTTTCGCGCAGAACCTGGCGGGCATCGTCTTCGACCTGTCCCATTCTTTCTCTGATCACGTCGTCGACTTTGACTTGCAGGAGCAGGTTGGAACCGCCCTGCAGGTCAAGGCCGAGATTGACCGGCCGCCACCATTTGGGCAGTTTGGTTTTGTCGCCGATAACGTTCGGTACGGCAAAGAATATTCCCGCCAGACAGATGGCAAGAATAATGTAAATTCTGGTTTTGGATAGTTTGTACATTAAGCGTTCCTCTTATTTTTTTTCTACGGCTTTGGACTGTTTCTTGGCCTTCGGGGCGGGGGCCGCGTTTTCCCCTTCGTCGTTGACGACGTCGCGGACGGTGGCGCGGTTAACGGTGACCGTCAGTCCTTCGGCGATTTTCACTTCCAGCTTAATGCCGTCGGCTTTGGTTACGGTGCCGTAGATGCCGCCGCCGGTAATGATTTTGTCCCCTTTCTTGATTGCCTCAAGCATTGCCTGATGCTGGGAAATCTTTTTCTGCTGGGGACGAATGAGTATGAAGTAGAAGACAATGAAAATCAGCGCCAGCTGAATCAGCGTGCTGGCGACCGATGCCTGCGGGGCCGCCGCGGCGGCGGTCTGAGCCAAAGCATCATTTACGAACATTTTTTTCTCCTTGCGTTAAATTAACTGGACACGAATATACACTATTATCTAAGGATAACAATAATAAAAAGTCAAATCGTCAACAAATTTTTCTTTTTTTTACGGCAGGTAAGCGACCGGATTGACGGCTTTTTTGCCGGCGCGGATTTCAAAATGCAGCTGCGGCGAGTTGACGCCGCCGGTGGCGCCGACGGTGGCGATCTTTTCGCCACGGCGCACCTTCTGGCCTTTTTTGACCAGCAGACGGTCGTTGTGGGCATAGGCGGTGATCCAGCCGTCGTTATGGCGCACCAAAATCAGGTTGCCGAAGCCTTTCAGTTCGTTGCCGGCATAGGCGACGGTGCCGGCGTCCGCGGCTTTGACGGCGGTGCCGCGGGCGGCTTTGATGTTGATGCCGTCGTTGGCGCGGCCTTTGCCGATGGTGCCGAATTTGGACACGATGGCGCCCCGTACCGGCCACGAGAATTTGCTCTTGCGGTTTTTGGCGACCGTGTATGAACTGCGCGCCGGACGGGAAGCCGCTTTGCGCGGGGCGGAACGCACCGTGTACATGCGTTTCGGGGTTTTATTGGCAGCGGTGGCGGAAGAGCCGCGCGCGCTGCCCGCCAGCATCACTTTCTGCCCCACCGCCAGCGTGTAGGGGTAGGAAAGGCCGTTGATCCGTTTCAGGTCGGCGATGTTGACGTTGTATTGGCGGGAGATGCTGTAAAGGGTGTCGCCGCGGGAAACGATGTGATAGGTGCTTGCCGGCAGCCGCAAAACCTGTCCGACCTTAAGCGTGTAAGGCGGCTTGAGACCGTTGGCGTCGATCAGGTCGCGCAGCGGCATGTCATAGCGTTTGGAAATGCTGTAAAGGGTGTCGCCTTTCTCGACGGTGACCGTCTCCGGCGTGCCGAACAGAGAGGCGCATCCGGTCAGCCAGAGCAGCAGTATTCCTATCAGAGCCGTCCGCAATTTCGTTTCACCTCTTTAGCGTATTTTAAAACTGTGTTTATTGTAGCGGCAAGATGTTTAATTTTTCCTTTACTCTCAAATAAGAACTTGCAATTTGAGGCAAAAAAAAGTACATTGGCGGCAGATTGACCGAGGAAAAAAGAAGCGGGCGCGGATTGCCGCGCCGACAGGAGAAACAGAGAAAAATGGCAAACAGCGAACGGCCGGAAATCATTGACGAAAGCGGCGACAAATACAAATACGGCTTTGTGACCGACATTGAGGCGGAAACTGCCCCGAAAGGGCTTAATGCCGACATTATCCGCTTGATCTCCGCCAAAAAGGGCGAGCCGGAGTGGCTGCTGGAAAGACGTCTTAAGGCGTTTGAATTCTGGCAGACGATGAAGGAGCCTTCCTGGGCAAAGCTTTCATATGACAAGATTGATTATCAGGATTTGTATTACTATTCGGCGCCCAAGCGCAAAGCCGCGCCGAAAAGCCTGGACGAAGTCGACAAACAGCTGCTGGAAACTTACGACAAGCTCGGCATTCCCCTGAAAGAGCAGGAAGCGCTGGCCGGCGTGGTCGCGGTCGACGCGGTGTTCGACAGCGTGTCGGTGGCCACCACCTACCGGGCCAGGCTGGCGGAAAAGGGCATTATCTTCTGCTCGATTTCCGAAGCGGTCAAAGAGCATCCGGAGCTGGTGAAGAAATATCTCGGTTCGGTGGTGCCCTATACCGACAACTTTTTTGCCTGTCTCAACTCGGCGGTGTTTACCGACGGTTCGTTCGTCTACATTCCTAAAGGCGTGCGCTGTCCGATGGAACTTTCCACCTATTTTCGCATCAATGCCAAAAACACCGGCCAGTTCGAGCGCACGCTGATCATTGCCGACGAAGGCAGCTACGTTTCCTATCTGGAAGGCTGCACCGCGCCCCAGCGTGACGAAAACCAGCTGCATGCGGCGATTGTCGAAATCGTGGTGCTGGACAATGCGGAAGTCAAATATTCAACCGTGCAGAACTGGTATCCGGGCGACAAGGACGGCAAGGGCGGCGTTTACAACTTCGTCACCAAGCGCGCTGCCTGCCGCGGCGTCAATTCCAAAGTGTCGTGGACGCAGGTGGAAACCGGTTCGGCAGTCACCTGGAAATACCCGTCCTGCGTATTGCAGGGGGACAACCATTTCCAGCAGGCCGATACCGGTACCAAAATGATCCATATCGGCAAAAACACCACTTCCAAAATCATTTCCAAGGGCATTTCCGCCGGTTTTTCCGACCAGACCTACCGCGGGCTGGTCAAAGTGGCGCCGACCGCCGCCAACGCCCGCAACTATTCGCAGTGCGACAGCCTGTTGATCGGTTCGACCTGCGGTTCCCATACCGTTCCCTATATCGAAAACCGCTGCCGCACCGCCACTCTTGAACATGAGGCGACGACCTCGAAAATCAGCGACGAACAGCTTTTTTATTGCAAAAGTCGCGGCATTTCCGAAGAAGACGCGGTCAGCCTGATCGTCAACGGCTTCTGTAAGGAAGTGATGCAGCAGCTGCCGATGGAATTTGCAATTGAGGCGGCCAAGTTGATCAACATCAGCCTGGAAGGGAGCGTCGGCTGATGATACTGCTGAAACCGGACATGCCGCCTGCCGATTTGAAAGACAAAAAGCTGGTTTTTCTCGCCGGGCCGATCATGGGGGCGGAAAACTGGCAGGCGCGCGCCGCCGCCGATTTGGCCGATCTGGACGTTTATGTTGCCGATCCGCGCCGCGAAAAGAGCGAAAATTTCGATTATGACAGCCAGGTCGGCTGGGAAAGCTTTTATCTGTCCCGCGCCGACGTCGTTATGTTCTGGCTGCCGCTGGCGGCGGCGGAAATCAAAGGCCGCAGCTATGCCCAGACTACCCGTTTTGAACTCGGCGAATGGCTGGGACGCACCGATTTCAACCGGCGGCCGGGTAAAAGCGTGGTTATCGGCATCGAGGAAGGCTTTGCCGGCAAAAGCTATGTCTGCAAACGCTGCGAAGGCACGCCGTGCACAGTGTTTGACACTTATGAGCAGACTTTGGTGGAAGTGCGCCGGCGCCTGCAGGTATCCGGCCGGGTATTTTTCACTTCCGACACTCATTTCGGTTCGGAGCGGACGCGGGTGCTGTCGCGCCGGCCGTTTGCCTCGGTCGAAGAAATGAACTGGGCGCTGGTCGCCAACTGGAACCGGACGGTCGGGCCGCAGGATACCGTCTGGCATCTGGGCGATTTCGGCGACTTGGCGTTTGCCGCCCATTTAAACGGCAGCATCCGGCTGGTTCTCGGCAATTACGAGGTCGACGCAATCAGGCGGGATCCGGCATACCGGCAGGAACTGGAGCGGACTTTTGCTTCGGTTGATCTGAGCCGGGTGATCCGAACCGCGGACGGCGAACAACTGCATCTGTCGCACAAGCCTTCGGCTGCCGACCGGGAAATGTTCAATGCTTTCGGCCACATTCACGGCCGGCAGAAATGCAAGCGTTTCGGCCTTGACGTCGGCGTTGACGGCAATCACTTTGCGCCGCTTTCGGAAGAAGACCTGCTGTTTTTCAAACGGGCGGTAAACCGGGAATATGACGAAGAAGTTTTTTGTTGAGGATGGGGAAAATGACGGAAAAGGATTTGTACGAACGGGCCTTGCGGGTCTGGGGCAAACAGCCGCAAATGCTGCAGGCGATTGAGGAAATGTCGGAACTGACCAAGGAAATTCTGAAAAACGTTGCCCGCGGCAAAGACAACCTGAACGAACTGATCGAAGAAGCGGCGGACGTTGAAATCATGCTCGGCCAGCTGAAATGCTGCTACGGCATCGAGCGTCAGGTGGCCGACTACAAAAGCGGCAAGCTGAAAATGATTGAACAGCGCCTGGACGAGTGGGAAGAAAAAGCGAAAAAGGAAGAAAGATAAAAATGAGCACACCTTTACTGGAAATCGAGGATCTGCACGCCCGCGTGGCCGGCAGGGAAATCATCAAGGGCTTCAACCTGACGATCAACGAGGGCGAAGTCCACGCGATTATGGGGCCGAACGGTGCCGGTAAGTCGACGTTGTCCTATCTTTTGAGCGGCAAACCCGGATATGAGGTTACTTCCGGCACGGTCAAATTCCGCGGCCGCGACCTTTTGGCGATGCCGGCCGAAGACCGTGCCCGCGAAGGCGTTTTCCTGATCATGCAGTATCCGGTCGAAATTCCCGGCGTGCCGGTCACCAGCTTTCTGAAACATGCCGTCAACGCCGTGCGCAAATATCATAACCAGCCGGAGCTTGACACCATGGAATTTGTCAAGATGGTACGCGAAGAAGGGCGCAAACTGGGCATTGATGCCGAGATGCTCAAGCGTCCGGTCAACGTCGGCTTTTCCGGCGGCGAGAAAAAACGGCTGGAAACTTTGCAGATGGCGGTCTTAAAGCCGCAGCTGGCGATTTTGGACGAAGCCGATTCGGGGCTTGATATTGACGCCCTGAAAGTGGTGGCCGAAGGGGTCAACGCTCTTCGCGACGGCCGCCGTTCGCTGCTCGTCATCACCCATTACCAGCGGCTGCTCAACTACATTGTGCCCGATTTCGTTCACGTGTTTGCCGACGGGCACATCGTCAAATCCGGCGACAAAAATCTGGCGCTGGAGCTGGAAGAAAAAGGCTACGCCGAATTTGTGAAAGAAAAGTAAGATGGCGGAACTGATACGGGAAACAGAATTGTTCGGCACCGACATTCCCCGGCTGGAAGGCCTGCGGGAAAAAGGACGGGCGGCTTTCCGGCTGCCGACGCCGAAGACCGAGGCCTGGAAGTATACCCGGCTGCATGTGCTGAAAAACGGCGATTTCGTGCCGCCGGCGTCAAAGTTTCTGGCCGAGCTGTCCGGCGAAGACGGGGACGGCTGCGGCTGCTCCGGCTGTCATGACGACGGCTGTTGCGGCCGGGAAACGGAACATCATTGTTGCGGGGAAAGCTGCGGCTGCGAAAAAGACGACGGCAAAGATACCGGACACTGCCGCTGCGGACATTGTCACGGCAACCGTCCGGAACTGCCGTTTGCAGCCTATCCGCTGCATTTTGACAACGGACAGTTTGTGCCGGTATATCCGGCGCTGCCGCGGGGCGTGGAAGTGATGACCCTGATGGAAGCTTTTGTCAGCGGCGAAGAAAATCATCTTCTCGGCAAATACATTGACTTGAATCAGTATCCTTTTGCCGCGCTCAACACCGCCTATCTGGAGGAAGGGCTGTTTATCCGCGTCGGCCGCGGCGTCCGCCTTTCCCGGCCGCTGGCTCTGGTTTTCCATACCGACGGCGGCACGCTTTGCCGGCTGGCAAACGTTCGCAACCTGATTGTGCTGGAAGAAGGCGCCGCTGCCGGACTGGTGGAATATTACTGTTATGACGGTGCGCCGAAGTCCTGCTATTTCAACAATATCGTCAACGAAATTTATCTCGGCGCGGGAGCGGAACTCAATCATTATAAATTTCAGAACGAGGCCTGCAAGGCCGCGCATATCGCCTTTAACGCCGTGCGGATTAAAAGAAACGGTGTTTATAACGGTTTTTGCCTGCAAAAGGGCGCTGACCTCGGCCGCAACGAAACCCGTGTGCAGCTGCTGGAAGAAGAGGCCAAGGCGGAAGTGAACGCCGCTTATCTGATGAACGGCTGGGCCACGCTGGATACCACCACCGACATTGAACATCTGGCGGAAAAGACTTATTCTTCGCAGCTGATCAAAGGCGTGGTCGGCGGCGAGGCCAAAGGCGTCTTTCAGGGTAAAATCCGGATTGCGCCGAACGCGCAGAAAACCGAAGGCCGGCAGCTGCACAAAGCGCTGCTTTTGAGCGATACCGCGGAAATCGACGTCAAACCCGAACTGGAAATTTATGCCGACGACGTCAAATGTTCGCACGGCGCGGCCAGCGGCGAGCTGGATCAGGAACAGCTGTTTTATCTCCGCTCGCGCGGCATCGGCGAAGAAGAGGCGCGGCAGATGCTGATTGACGCCTACCTGACCGACGTGGTTGCCCGGGTTGACGACCCGGAAATCCGCGACTGGCTGCGCGGGCAGATTTGAGAGGAAAAATGAAGGTAGCGATTCGCAATTCCCGCGGCGAAAGAATTGTCGCGGCGGTCGAACGGCCGGAAAACCCCGTTTGCGGGCGGCTGGCCTTTGTCCAGCACGGTCTGAGCGGGCACAAAGGGCAGGTGATGGTGCGCCGTCCGGCGGAAGCCTTTCTCGACAACGGTTTTACCGTCGTTACTTTCGATTCGCGTCATTCTTTCGGCGAGAGCGACGGCAGCCTGGAGTTTGCCACCCTGAGTTCTTTTGTCGAGGATCTTAAAACCGTCGTCGACTGGGCGGCGGGCGAGGACTTTTTTGGCGAACCGTTCGCCTTAAGCGGCCATTCTCTGGGCGGCGGCAGCGTGCTGAGGTTTGCCGAGGAATATCCCGAAAGGGTGAGCCTGCTGGTGCCGGTGGCGGCCATGGTCGGCGGCAAATATTTTATCCGCTCCAGACTGTTGAACGAGCATGACAGCTACCGCAAATGGCAGCGCGAAGGGCGCCTGTACCGGGAGAACAAAAATCATCCGGAGCTAAACGGCTGGCTGTCTTTTGACGTAGTGCGCGACATGCTGCGCTATAATCTGGTGCGCGATGCCGGCAGCATCCGCTGTCCGACGCTGCTTATTACCGGCGACCGGGATCCGTCGTCGACGGTTTATAACAACGAGAAACTGTTTGAACGTTTGCAATGTGCCAAACGGCTGACTATTTTAAAAGAATGCGGACATTTGTATGAAAACGGGCAGAATGCCGGGGACCTGTACCGAACCGTCCGCGACTGGGTGAAAGAAAATGTATGACGTTTATGAAATAAGGAAAGATTTTCCCGAGCTGGCGCTTACCGTCAACGGCCGGCCGAACACCTATCTCGACACCGCCGCCTCGGCCTTAAAGCCGGAAGCGGTGGTCGAAAAGATGATGTCTTTTTACCGGATGCACTATTCCAACGTTCACCGCGGCGCCTATTACCTTTCCGAGCAGGCGACGGCGGAATACGAAAAGGCGCGCGAAACCGTCGCCCGCTTTGTCAATGCCGGGAGCCGGGAAATCGTGTTTACCCGTTCGGCGACAGAAAGCATCAATCTTGCGGCCGCCAGCTGGGGAATGCACAATTTAAAGTCCGGTGACGAAATTCTGCTTTCCGAAGCCGAACACCATGCCAATCTGGTGCCCTGGCAGATGGTGCGCGATCAAACCGGCTGCACTTTGAATTTCTTTGCCGTGAACGACGACGGCAGCTTTAACCCGGAAAATTTTTACCGTGCGCTGACGCCGCGGACGAAACTGGTGGGAGTGGCCGGCATTTCCAACGTGCTGGGAACGGTTTTCCCGGTTAAGGAAATTGCCGCCGCCGCGCATGCAAACGGCGCGTTGTGTCTGGTCGACGCCTGTCAGTCGGTGGTTCATCAGAAAATTGACGTTAAGGACATCGGCTGCGATTTTCTGGCCTTTTCCGGACACAAAACTTACGGTCCGACCGGCATCGGGGTTTTGTACGGCCGTTACGAACTGCTGGCTGCCATGCCGCCTTACCAGACCGGCGGCGACATGGTTAAAAGCGTGACGCTGCAGCATACCGAATTTGCCGAACCGCCGGCGCGTTTCGAGGCCGGAACGCCGGCCATTGCCGAGGCGGTGGGGCTGGGCGCGGCGCTGGAATATATGAGCCGGCTGGGAATGGAAAACATTGCCGCCCACGAAAAAGCGCTGATGGACTATGCGCTGACGCGTCTGGCGGAAATTCCCGAACTGAAGGTCGTCGGCACCGCGCCGGACAAAGGCGGGGTGATCGCTTTTGCGCTGGGGAGCATCCATCCGCAGGACGTGGCCTTTGTTCTCGACAAGGAAGGAGTGGCAATCCGCACCGGTCACCATTGCGCCGAACCGATTGTCAACCGCATGGGCTACACCTCGCTGGCCCGCGCCTCGTTCGGGCTTTATACGACCAAAGAGGACATCGACCGGTTTGTCGCCGCCTTAAACAAGGCAAAAAGTTTTTTTTAAGAGTTTTTAAGGAAGAAGGATAACGGAAAATGAGCGAAAACGATCAGGATATGCTGGACGAAGACAAGGAAGCCGAACTGTTGCAGGCACTGGCGGCTCAGGTACCGGCGGAAGAATATGTTGCCACCTCCGGCGAAGCCCTGCCGGAAGGCGCGCTGCTGGCTGCCCGTGATGATATTGTCGACGCGCTCAAAACCGTCAGTGATCCGGAAATTCCGATCAACATCTACGATATGGGCTTTGTCTATGACATCAGACAGTTAAACAACGGCAATGTGGAAATAGACATGACCCTGACCGCGCCGACCTGCCCGGTGGCGGGCATTCTGCCGCAGCAGGCGGCGGACGCGGTGGCGGCTCTGTGCGGGGTCGGACAGGTAACGGTCAAAGTGGTGTGGGAACCGGCCTGGACGCCGGACAAAATGAGCGAAGACGCTAAGGCCGTTCTTGAAATGTTTTAGCTTTCAGCTGCCGGCGGCGGATTTTTCCAGATTTTGCACCAGGCTGACCGGGGTGGCGGCGTTGTTGACCGCCTCAGTCAGGAGAGCGGGACTTTGTCCGCTGAGGCGCGCCAGAGCCTGAAAGACGTCGCTGTCGGTTTTGCCGGCGGAAGCCGCCATCTTCAGTTCTTCGAAATTAAACAGGGTAAATCGTCTGAGGGCGGTCTGGCTGCGGGCTTTTTCCCAATCGGCAGCGGCAAGGTTGGATTTTTCCATATCGATATATATGCCGTCGCGGCTGTATTGCCACATGCCGCCGGTTGCCACGTCGGTGAGCCAGCTCGGCCAGAAGGTGAGGTTGAGGATGGAAGCGTTGTTCAGGCCGGAACGCAGCACGATCTGTTTGTCCTCATAGCCTTTTTTCTTGGCAACGACGACCACGCTGCCCGATTTTCTTTCCAGCGGATAAACGCACGGCGTTTTGCAAATCTGCATTCCGTCAACGAAAATTTTGACTCCTTTGAGGTTTGAATCGAAGCTGATGTCTTGTTCCGTGCCGTTAAAAACGGTTCCGCAGGCAGAAAGCAGCAATGCGCCGAATAAAACAGTTTTTTTCATCAGAACATCCTTTGTGAGAACGTGGTTAAAACAAAACCCGCCGGAAATCGGGCGGGCGGATGTTCAGAAACCGTATAAAGCTAAACGGCTCGGCTTATTTGGCAGAGCCTTATTCGCCGACATCCGTCCACTGACAAGAAGTCGGCATTTCTTTTAAGTCGCATGCCACGACTAGCTTTATAAAAGGGTTTCTGACGCCCTGGATATGCCCGAAAGCATATCTGCGAAACAGATTAAAAGTTTAAGCGCAAAAAGTAAAGCAAAAATTTTTGGGGCCGGACGAACGGAAATATATAGTTAAAACAAAACCCGCC
>OLWO01000700.1_pt1 | contig 10296 bp, 10 predicted proteins | sample 1673751 | NCBI WGS metagenome assembly OLWO01 (sample SAMEA103958125, study PRJEB25191) | human gut metagenome
CGCTTTTCATGATGCATCCCTCCTGAACAAAAAATGACAGAAATAACTTTCATGGGAGCCATAAGAATAAAGGCTCCGTCGGGCTGTCTTTATTGTAACACTTCAGGCTGAAGCGTTTAATACGGGAATCTGCTGTGGCCTTCATCAATGAATCCTGCTGATTTCCTCGCGGCGAAAGTGTATACTGGTAGTAAGAATATCGCATTGATTGGTAAGAGTCAGGAATTTGGAATGGGGGATGTATATGAACCGGGCAGCAAAATGTTTACTTTACTTGGGAGCCGCAGTTTCCCTTTGCCTTTCTATGGGATGGGGCGCAGCAGATGCCGCTGATCTGGCAGGAGCACCGCATGAAGTCGTGACGGCTGAGCAGGAAATGGTTCTGGCAGCACCACAGGTCATTCTGAATCCCAATATCCGTTACGCCAATGCAGCTAGAACTCCCTATGAAGCAAAAGTCTGGAGGCTCGATGCGCCGGTAGGAGAGAAATTTCCAGTGAATTTCCGCAGCACTTCTGATCCTTTTGTCAAGAAACATGCCGGGGAAAAGATGTATCAGGGACTTGAAGCTCTTCATATTTCAGGAAGCGCTCAGCCTTCCGCCGATGGATTCCGCGGATTGATCAAGGAAATCAGGAAGCATACGAACGGTCCGATCTATGATATAGATCTCAAGCAGGAAACGCATGGCTTTGCCAATGGCGAGGCTGTGAGCCGGTATGGCAAGAGGAACTGGGGTAATGTCGGGAAGAGCCTCGATCAGATTCTGGCAGAAGAAAACCGGACATTTGCTTTCCTTCCGGGGAAGACAATCCTGATCAGCCCGCCAGGGGCAAGAGTGCGCGAAGACCGCCTTCAGCCGCTGACCGTTTCTGAGGCTTCGACGGAAAAAGAACTGACGCGCGAATTAGGCATCCGCTATGTCCGCATTCCAGCCACGGATCATATCTGGCCCGATCCGGATACGATTGATCAGATGATTGCGCTCTACAGACGCCTGCCCAAAGACAGCTGGCTTCATTTCCACTGCGAAGCAGGAAAGGGAAGGACGACTGCCTTCATGGCCATGTATGACATGATGCGGAACCCGCAGCTTCCGATGGAAACAATTCTTGAACGACAGCATGCCATTGGCGGAAATATCGTCAATTACGAAGGCAACGGCACAAACCAGTGGAAGAATCCATACTACAAAGAGAAAGCCAGAATGATCAAAGCTTTCTATGAGTATGTACAGCAGAACCACAAGACGGGATACCGTATGAAGTGGAGCGAATGGCTTTCAAAAAGAGAAGCAAAAACCGGTCCGCAGCGTCTGAAATAGGATTTATGATGTAAGAACTTGCAAAGAAATGCAGGATATGGTAACTTAATTCCATAAATGTATATCCACACTGTCCCTGTCACCGGATGGGGGCGTAAAAAGGTGTTTCGAGATTTTCCGTAGGTACGGCGCTTCGGCGTTACAAGGAAGATTTTGGAGCACCTTTTTTTCTGAGTGATGGTCATTGATGAAAGGATGGATTGTTATGAAAATTGCTCCATTTGCCGTGGAAGAATGGATGAATGAGTATGAAGTCGGTGCGAAATATAATATAGCGGAAACCTGCGTGGATTCCATTTCACTGGATGAACTTTTTGAACTGACTCATACAGACAAGAAGGAATTCCTGGATGATATCTGTGCCAGAAGACTGACATACGGGGATATCTACAGCAAGCCGGAACTTTTGAAAGGAATCGCTTCTCTTTACAAGACCGTGAATACAGATGAAATCGTGACCTGCCATGGCGCAGCCGGGGCAAACCACCATCTGTTCTATTCAATCGTGGAACCGGGCGACCGCGTCATTTCCGTCATGCCGACCTACCAGCAGCTGTATTCCATTCCTGCATCGCTTGGCGCAGATGTCAAAGTCATGCATCTGGAAAAAGATAAGAACTACCTGCCTGACCTTGATGAACTCAGACGTCTTGCCGTCAAGGGAACCAAGATGATCTGTCTCAATAACCCTAACAACCCGACCGGTGCATTGATGGATGAAGCCCTTCTTAAGGAAATCGTGGAAATCGCCAGGGAATGCGGCGCTCACCTGATGGTCGATGAAGTTTACCGCCACCTCACACAGGAAGATGTTTGGTCTCCTTCTGCTGCGGATCTTTATGAAAAAGGCATTTCCGTCAGCTCCATGTCCAAAGTATTCTCCCTTGCCGGTGTACGCCTTGGCTGGATTGCTACAAAGGATCCATCTGTTCTTGCTGCATGCAGGAGCCACAGGGACTATGATCTGATCAGCTGCGGCATGATTGATGAAACGATTGCCGCTCTGGCTCTCAGCCACAAAGATGAGATCCTTTCACGCAACAGGACTCTGATCCGTGAAAACCTTTCCGTCCTTGATGCGTGGGTCAAGAGTGAACCGCATGTTTCCTACGTACGTCCGAAGGCAGGTACGACTTCTCTTGTCTACTACGATCTTCCTATGGACTCCTATGACTTCTGCCGTGATATGTATCATGAAACAGGCGCATTCGTTACACCAGGCGACTGCTTCGAAGAACCGCATTCCATGAGAATCGGCTACGCTGCAGACAGGGAAACCTTGAAAAACGGGCTTGCGGCTGTCAGTGAATTCATAAAAAGAATCGCGAAAGATTAAAAAGGGCTCATTTGCCTGAAATAAGTATAAAAGCTCTGATTCGGTCAAATCCTGGTCAGAGCTTTTTATAATGCATAATGGCTTATAAAAAAGATTAAGGGTCAAAATTATCCTCACTGTCATAAATGACAGTGCTCTTATTGGTGCAAATTCGATACAATAGAGAGAAATAAAGCAAATTAATGCAAAATGTACGTTATGTTACATATTGGATTGTGGGGAGTAACCAATGGATAATAAAGACTTTCGGGAGAAGTCCGCGGACGTTGCAAAAAACTTTATTCATAAATGGTATGACAAGTCAGCCACCATAAAAGAGCTGCTTGATCTGGCAGATCCGCAGGGATTCAGCTGGATCGGATATATGGCGCCCGGATTCAACCGCACAGAGGCAGAAGCACGGGATTACTACATCAAGAAGCAGGCTCGTAAGGAAATTCCGATGATGAAGGCGGACGGCGACCGTTATGACACGCAGATGATTGGGGAAAACGCGGGCCTTGTTCTTTGCGAATGCCATGTCTATGTGCCTCAGGAGTACAAACTGGTCATCAGTGAAGTGCAGAGAGTGACCATGCTGATGAGAAGAGACGGGGAGCATATTTTCATCACGCATATTCATGCGTCCAATCCCTGGTTTGCTGTCGGCAAAGATGAAAAATTTGCCATTACTGCCGGCCGGGCCAATTACGAATATGCCAGGACGCTTCTTGCGATGGAAAGATTCAAGACAGATGTCGATCTGACGCGCCGCCAGAAGCAGATTCTTTCCGAACTTTGCGATGGGAAAACGTATAAGGAAATCGGAGGAACGCTCGACATCAGTCCGCGCACGGTCCGCTACCATGTCGAGGAATTGATGCATCATTTTCATGTGGAAAACAGGTCTCAGCTTCTTGCAAGAGCCCGGAGTCAGCCAAGATCAAAGAAATAATACATCAGCGCAGCCGTTATGGCTGCTTTTTTCATGGGCGAATGTGAAAAAATCATAAAATGAAATTTATTTACAATGTCGGCTCTTATTACAATTTTCACTTTTTAAAAAGAGTAGGATGACATATAATCATAGATATAGTGGCTGCGGGTTACATACCCAGGCAACTGCCATATCAATTTGAATAAAAGTTTAGGCCGCTAAGCGGATAAGCACAAGGAGGCTGGGAAGTATGGAAGATGTTGTTCAGTTATTTGATAAGGTAGATCAGAATCGTGAAGCTATGGTGGATACCTGGAAGCTTCTGGTAGACAGAGACTGCGGATCAGGAAACAAGGCAGGCGTCGACGGTGTAGGCCGCGATGTAAAAGATTTCCTGGAAAAATGCGGATTCAAAGTCTGGTTCCATGAATACGAAAAGGCAGGCAATATGCTTGTTGCTGAATACGGTGATGCAAGTAAGCCGTTCATTGTCCTGACAGGTCATATGGACACAGTATTCGGTGATGGGACAGCGGCAGCAAGACCGTTTACCATTAAAGACGGAAAGGTAACAGGCCCGGGCGTTCTTGATATGAAGGGCGGCGTAACGATCCTTCTTTATGCAGTACGTTTCCTTCTGGAAGCCGGTTATAACCGCTACCGCATCAAGATTATCCTGGCAGGCGATGAAGAAGTCGCTCATGGAAATTCCACAGCATCTGCTGATTATGAAAAAGAAGCAAAGGGCGCTATCATGGGATTCAATCTGGAAACAGGTTTTGTGGACAACAGCGTTGTTATCGAGAGAAAGGGCGTTGCCCAGTACCTCTTCGAAGTGGACGGCGTAGGCGCCCATGCAGGCAATAATCCGGAAGACGGAAGAAGTGCTGTAGAAGAACTGGCTCATAAGATCCTTGATATCCAGGCTGAAACAGACTGGCAGGAAGGCACGACGGTCAACTGCGGCGTAGCCAATGCTGTACCGGAACATGCCTGGGTAAAGGTTGACGTCCGCTTCAAGACAACAGCCGGAATGGAACGCATTGAGAAAGCTTTCCAGACGATTGCCAAGAAGCAGTACGTCGAATCGACAACGACCTGCTGCAAGAAGCTCGTCGTATTCCCGCCGATGGAAAGACTGGAGAGTTCTGAGAAACTGTTTGAAAGAGCGGAAGCCATTGCGGAAAAATATGGATTCCCGAAAGCAAAGGCAATTGCTGTCGGCGGCGGCAGCGATTCCGCTCACCTGACTGCCTGCGGCATCCCGACTCTTTGCGCACTGGGCGTCAGAGGACAGTTCAACCATACCGAAAGAGAATGGGCAGAGGAAGAATCTCTCTTTGAAAGAACAAAACTGCTGATGGCTCTTTTGTCTGAGCTCTAATCCGAAAAGAATCGGGGGAATCATATGAAAGAGGATGTTTTTGCTTATATAGATGACCATAAAGCCCAGATGATGGATCTCTGGCAGGATCTCGTCAATCAGGACAGTCCTGCCTCTTATCGGGAAGGCGTAGACCTTGTCGCCAAAAGGGTATTCAAAGAACTGGAAGAAGCAGGCGCAAGTACCAGATGGGATGAGGAAGGAAAAGCACTGATTGCTGAAATTCCTGGAGATTCCCGTGCGCCCGTCCTCCTTTTGGGGCATATGGATACCGTATTTCCTGTCGGCGAGGCAGCCAGAAGGCCGTTTACCGTAGAAGGCAGTCGTGTTACCGGACCCGGCGCACTGGATATGAAAGGCGGCGTTGCTGTTATGCTTTCTGCATTGAAGGCTCTTCACAGTGCTGGATTTTCCGGACGTCCATTAAAGGTGATTCTTGTTTCTGATGAAGAAATCGCCCATAACGGATCGAAAGCGACTGTTATGCTGCAGCGTGAAGCCAGGGGATGCGCAGCCTGCTTTAATTGCGAGACAGGGTACGAAGATAATTCACTTGTCATTGGCAGAAAAGGCGGCGTCGTATTCAAGGCCGCTGTGCATGGCATTGCGGCTCACGCAGGAAATAATCCGCGCCAGGGCAGAAGTGCCATTTGGGAAATGGCAAAGAAGATTGATGATATCCAGAATATGACGGACTGGGATAAGGGAATTACGTTCAATGTCGGTACCATTAAAGGCGGCACCGTATCAAACGCGATTCCGGGCTACTGTGAAGTAGAAGGAGATATCCGTTTCCAGGATCCGGATATTTCACCATTAGTCAAGGAAGAACTTCTCAAGGTCTTGAATCATACCTATATAGAAGGAACGAAGACAGAACTCCTTTTATACCATGAGGGCATGCTTCCCATGAAAATGACAGAAGAAAACAGGAAGCTGTTCGAATTTGTAAAGAAGACCGGAGAAGAAAATGGAATCCCGGTATCAGAAGGAAAGCTTGTAGGCGGCGGCAGTGATTCGGGCTACGTTGTGTATGCCGGCGTTCCGACCGTCTGCGCCATGGGTGTCAAGGGCCGGTTCAATCATACAAGAGATGAATATGCGCTTAAGGACAGCCTGTTTGAAAGAGCAAAGCTTCTTGGCGCCGTTATTTTAAAAATGAATGAAGTTTAAAGGAGAATAGCAGTATGGCAGCAGCAAAAGCAGAAGTAAAAAAAGAAGAGGATTTGTCACTTCCGGAATATTTTATGAGGGGAGCCAAGAAAGGGTTTTACATTACCGTTGAACTGATTGCTCCGGCAATGGTCATGGCGTATACGCTGATTACCTTCTTGAACCTGTCAGGTATTATGCCGCTGATTGGAAAATTGCTGGCCCCGGTCATGGGAATTTTTGGACTTCCGGGTGAAGCTTCCGTCGTCCTTCTGGCGGCGTTCTTCGCAAAAGCTGCAGGCTGTGCTACGGCTGCCGGCATGTATATGAGCGGAAATCTGACCGCGGTAGAAGCAACAATCCTGTTTCCGGCATGCATTACGATGGGAACGCTGATCGGGCATTTTGCCAGAATCGTTTTAGTATGCAAAGTGCGCGCTCTTTATTATCCGGTCATGTTTGCAACGCCGATCATTGACGCTGTTATTGTCATGTTCCTGACGCGTCTCGTGCTTGTTTTAATGGGATACTGAGGAGGAACAGCCAATGAGTGGATCAAAAGAAAATAAACAGGAAGCGCTGCAGAAGGAAAATGAATACAAGGTGACATGGAAAGGATGGGTGTCCCTCGCTTTCCTGATCATCTCCTTTTCAGGGCTTGTAGCGCATCAGGATAATTTCCTGAAAGCATTCGACCTGATGAACCTGATGGGGCAGTTTGGCCATGCCGATGGTGCGAAGATTGCAATGCAGGGAACAGGCGGATTTGGTGCAAGGGAAGGTTTTGCCTTTGCATTGACAATGGTGCCGGTTACCATGCTCGCGCAGGGATTGATTGAAACATGCGAGCATTTAGGAGCCTTGAAGGCTGCCGGCAAGCTTTTCCAGCCATTCCTCCGTTTCCTCTTGGGAATTCCTGGCGTAGCCGGACTTGCCTTCATATCCAGTTTTACCAGCTCCGATATCGGCGCTTTCATGACAAAGAACCTTTTTGAAGAAGGCATGATGAATGATGACGAAAGAACGATTTTTGCTGCGTATCAGTATGCAGGCTCCGCCGTCATCAATAACACCATCGCTTCCGGGGCGGCACTTCTTCCTATCTCTGTACTGCCCGTGGGCGTGGTTATCGTGCTCATTATCATTGTTAAATTTATCGGTGCGAATTTCGTCCGCTTTTATCTGAAGTATTATCACAGAAGACATCCTGAATCAGTACTGCCTTCTGAAGAAGTATAAATCGCAGGGGAGCCTTGTTCAGGCTTCCCTTTTTTATTGTAAAAGGGGAAATCATTATGGACCTTGAAAAAGTGAGAAGAGCGTTCAAGCGCAACCGCTTCGAGTGCAGCGTCTTTGAAACGGCAGGGGAAGCGGCAGAGTATCTTGACGGGAAGATTGACGGAGAGACGGTGGGGTTCGGGGATTCATTGACACTTCAGGCAATGGGCATGTATGAGAAACTGAGCCGCCATAACACCGTATTTGATGTGCACCAGATCAACAGGGAAAGAGACGGGTTTGAAAAGAGCAACGAAGCCTTTCTTGATTTGGCGAGAAAGGCCATGGTGACTGACGTTTTCCTGACATCGGTGAACGGTGTATCGGAAACTGGCGTCATGGTCAACGTGGACGGCACAGGAAACAGAGTGGCAGGCTCGCTCTTCGGGCATAAAAAAGTGTACTTTGTCCTGGGGGTCAATAAAATCATGCCGACTCTGGAAGAGGCCATTTACCGTGCAAGGAACGTGGCAGCGCCGAAAAATGTTCTCCGCCACGGATACAAGTGCGGATGCTCGCTTCAGGGAGGAGACCGCTGCTATGACTGCAGTGCGCCTAACAGAATCTGCAATGTCCTTGCCATTTACTATAAGAAGATGAGGAATATTGAAATGGAAGTCATCCTGATCAATGAGGATTTGGGATACTAATGAATTTGCAATAGATAAAAGAGCAATAAAAAAGCACCCCGCGCCTTCCCTCGCGGAGTGTTTTTATTATGGATCAGTTGTTTTCAACAGGAGCCGCTTCCAGTTCTTCATTGGAAGAAGAGTTCTTCTTGAAAACAGTCGCTTTCAGGTAGAGTGCCAGGCAGACTGCACCGAATACGATGCCTGCCGGGTAAGTGATGGAAGTAGCCAGTTCGAGGCCTTCCTTAGCCTGAAGGATGTAAGTGGAGGTGACAACGGACATGAATGTTGCCGGAATGCATGCCATGAGCCATGCTTTGCCTTCACAGTGACGATAGAGGTAAACTGCGCCGGTCCAGAGAACGATCATAGCGAGTGTCTGGTTTGTCCAGGAGAAGTAACGCCAGATAATGTTGAAGTTCATCTGAGAAAGAACGGCACCGATGCCGAGAAGCGGAACTGCGAATGCAAGACGTTTTACAAGGCCGACCTGATCGATCTTGAACCAGTCAGCAAGGGTCAGACGAGCTGCGCGGAATGCAGTATCACCAGAGGTGATCGGGCATGCAACGACGCCGAGCATAGCGAGGATTGCGCCGATGCCGGTACCCATGTAGCCGACGCAGATATCATAAACTGCACCGCCAGGGCCGCCGGCTTTCAGAGCTGCCTGAAGGCCGCTTGTGCCGTCGAAGAATGTAACGCCTGCAGCTGCCCAGATCAGGCAGATGACACCTTCTGCAACCATGGCGCCGTAGAATACTGGACGTCCGAGACGTTCATCTTTCAGGCAGCGGGCCATGAGAGGGGACTGGGTGGAATGGAAGCCGGAAATAGCGCCGCAAGCAACGGTGATGAACATTAACGGCCAGATTGGGAGCTGGTTTTCTCCCGGATACAGGTTAGCGAAAACCATTTCAGGCATTGTGTGTCCGCCTACGCCGAAGAGCATGCCGCCTGCGATGCCGACAGCCATGATGATGAGGCAGATACCGAAAATCGGATAGAAACGTGCAATGATCTTATCGATCGGGAGCATGGTAGCCAGGAAGTAGTAGGCAAGAACGACGATGAGCCAAGGGAGAACTTCCCAGCTGGTCAGTTTTGCCAGGAGCATTGCCGGGCCTGTCATGAATACGGTGCCGACGAGGATAAGAAGAATGACAGAGAAGACACGCATGATGTTCAGCATGGTGCTGCCCATCTGGTGGCCAACGATTTCAGAAATACTGTGTCCGTCTTCACGGATGGACATCATGCCGGAGAGGTAGTCATGTACGCCGCCGGCGAAAATGGTACCGAGGACAATCCATAAGTAAACGGATGGACCCCAGAGAGCGCCGCCAAGAGCGCCGAAGATCGGTCCCAGACCAGCGATGTTGAGCAGCTGGATCAGGAAAACTTTCCATGTAGGAAGCGGAATGTAGTCAACGCCGTCGTTGTGGATCGTGGCAGGCGTCTGACGGTCGTCAGGACCAAAGAAGTGATCAACGATGCGGCCGTAGATAAAGTAGCCTGTGATTAAAGCGGCCAGCGCAAGTAAAAAGGTTATCAAAGGAAATACCTCCCCAAATAAAAAAATAATGAATACACTCCTGATGAATCCGGCGCTTCTGCCCAGAACCGCAGAAAGCCTTGCGGCTATCGGCACAAGCGGCATACTTCATCTCAAATCATGGAAACGGAGTTTCGATCCGCATCCGGCAGCGTGACACCTTCTTTCCTGTGTTTCGTAATTAAATGTTGGATGAGCCTTTATCGGAAACATGATTTAATGTTCTCATCCGTTGCACTTTACGAATATTAGAATACAACACACCAACCTATACGTCAATAGCAAAAACATATGCCATTTAGTAATAAATATACACGTTGAGGATGAGTTTATCTTAAGATGTAGCCTTAATTGGCGGATTGAAATCATTTGAGGAACAGCACATATCTATCATCCAAGATTTGTTCATTTCCTTGATATATAATGTATAATAAAATATAAAAAGAATATATTTTGTAAATTGCAGGAATGGTTTGAAAATTTGGTAAAAAAAATAAAACATAAATAGAAAACAATTTTGATGAACAAGAAAAAATATATAGGGAGGGATTGAAAATGAATCTGTATGACAGTATAGAAAATCCAATGGAGGATAGCGAAAAACTAATACAGCTAATTGATTTTTATATAAAAAGCGATGCTCCAAAACGAGAAATATATAATAGACTTATAAGTGGAATAAAAAATAGATATTTTGATAAAGAAAAATACGATGTGCGCGT
>OLWO01000710.1_pt1 | contig 10168 bp, 9 predicted proteins | sample 1673751 | NCBI WGS metagenome assembly OLWO01 (sample SAMEA103958125, study PRJEB25191) | human gut metagenome
TTATCTTGCGGAGAAGAGGGGTCGAACAGCACGGCCGCCCGACGGTTCGTACCATGATATGGACAAATAATCCCCTTGATGAATCAGGCCGCTGTCTCTGTTTTACGGAGACGGCGGCCTGATTCATTATTTTGACTACTTTTTTGTCCCGGGGAAACCCCGGAAAAATCCTGCTATGACCTACTTTTTCTGACTACGATTCTGACTACAAAGTACCCGGCAAAAGCAGGCAGTATCGCGCAGTATCCGACACACGCGGATAACAAAAAATCCACAAAACATCGATTTTTCATCGACATTCCGTGGATATTTTCTGGTGCGAGTAGTGATACAGCATTTTTTGAAAACCATCGTAGTACAATTTGTTTTTGAAGTCGTCGGATAGCGATTTGCTTGTATCGCACCCCGATGGGCAGCTGTATTGAAAAAACAGTTGCCTTTTATATACCACACAACCTAAAAATTATCAAGTACGCGCAGCGTTCACTTCTCCCATCACCGGGAGCAAATGGACGCTGCTTTTTTTGTTTGCAACGAAAGGAGGCATCCGTGAAATGGCAGTTTTTCGGGTAGAAAAGAACAGCGGCTACACGGTCATGTCAAACCACCACCTGCGGAACCGGGCCTTGTCCCTGAAAGCCAAAGGCTTACTCTCCCAAATGCTCTCCCTGCCGGAAGATTGGGACTACACCCTGCAAGGGCTGGCCCGTATCAACCGGGAAAGCATCGACGCGATACGGCAGGCCATCCGGGAACTGGAACAGGCGGGCTACATCCAGCGTTCCAGAGAACGGGACGAGAAAGGGCGGCTGCGTGGTGCAGACTATGTGATTTTCGAGCTGCCGCAGCCCGTTCCTGCATCGGTTTCACCTACATTGGAAAATCCAACGTTGGAGAATCCCACGCAGGAAAACCCTACGTTGGAAAATCCAATGCAATTAAATAAAGATAAACTAATTACAGAAAAACAAAAGAAAGAGGGATTAAATACCGATTCCATTCCTATCCATTCCCCAAACCCCTTGCCTTTGGACGAGGACGAGGCAGCGGCACCGCCGCCGGAACGGACAGGAAGCCGAAAGGAAGCGGCCTATCAAATCTACCGGGACCTGATTTTGGAGAACATCGAGTATGACACCCTCATCCAGAATCCCCGGATAGACCGGGAGCAGCTGGACGAGATCGTGGACATCCTGCTGGAAACGGTCTGCACTTCCCGCAAGTCCATCCGGGTGGCCGGGGACGATTACCCGGCAGAGCTGGTCAAGGCCAAGTTCCTGAAACTGGACAGCCATCATATCGAGTTCGTCATGGACCGCCTGCGAGATAACACCACCAAAGTCCGCAACATCAAGCAATACCTGCGGGCCATGCTTTTTAACGCGCCCAGCACCATCAACAGCTACTATGCGTCCCTTGTGGCGCACGATATGGCGCAGCCCGATTGGGGCCGCCCGCCCAACACCTGACCGAAAGGAGCGTCACCCTATGCGCACTACCTACCTGCGGCGGCTGGTGGTTCCACCCTAGCTGCCGCTCTGAATTTTCTGCAACAAGGAGGGATTCATATTGCAGGAAGAAGTCACCCAGAAAACCATTGCCCTGTCCATGAAAACAGGCAAACTCACCGCCCAAGCGTTGCAAGCTGCCCTGAAAAAATATTTGCAGCACCGGGCCAAGGGGCCAAAGCTGCACCACGGCAGGCAAAGCCTGAAACAGCTGAAAGCCCACGGCGCGTCCCTGACCAACATTGAAGTCACGGAGGCGAACATCGGGGCGTTCAAGCCCTGCGCCAAGAAGTACGGCGTGGACTTTACCTTGCGCAAGGACAAGACCACCCAGCCGCCCCACTACATCGTGATCTTCAAGGCCAAGGATGAACTGATCTCCGCGCTGGACGAACATCTGGCAGAACTGCGCCAGCAGCGGGAAGCAGACCTTTCCGCCGCACAGGAAGCCGCATTTGCGCTGGACAACGGCAGCACCCTGTTCATCCAGACCTGTGATTCTGGCTATGACTACACCCTGTATGGCCCGGACAACAAGGCTCTGGATGGCGGGCAGCTGGACGCGCCCGGTCTGACCCTGCCGGATGCCGGGCAGGAAGCACTTAATCTGCTGGGGCAGACAGCCGCGGTGGCGGAAGTTCTGTTGGGCGATAAGCTGGCTGCGTTCCAAGAGGCCGCAGAAAAGGCAAACGAAATTCCCGCGCCCATTAAAATTCCAGACCCCGCCGCAGAGCCTACGGTCACAATTCTTTGGAGCGAAAGTGACAAGCTGCAGGACGGCGAAATCATGCCGCTGTCCGTGGCAAACCGCGCCTTTGAAGAATTGGACACCGCCCAGCACACGGACCGGGAAAAGGACGGCTACACGGGCGGCTGGTACGACAAGACCGCATTCCGTATTGATTTTACCCTGAACGGCCAACCCGACAACTACGAGGGACGGCAGGATTTTGGTGACGGGGACGGCTCCCTGATTCAGCACATCCAGAGCTACCACGAATACTACGCCAAAGACGAGAACTGGAAAAATTTTGTTCTGCACAACAAAGGCCCGGAAGCTTGGGAACAAGACAAGGCAGAGCGGGAAATGGTGCTGACCGAGTTTATCCCGTACCTCAAACAACATTGCAATCTTTCCGCTATGGAGCAGACCGCCGCCACCGCTTTGCAGGAGGGGCAGAACATTTCGCCGGAACAGGCGGCCTATTACAACGCTGTTGTGGCCTATGTGCAGGACTGCCGCCCGCTGCTCAACCAAGGCCAGTATGACTTGCCGGAACCGCCCAAGATGGCCGACTTTGACCAGACCTTGCAGGACTATAAGGCACAGGTACAGGCCGAGATCGCGCAGGAAGCTGCTGCTGCCGGAATGACCGTAGAGGAATACGCAGCGGCAGGCTTTGAAGCACCGCAGCAGGACAGCTTTTCCATCTACCAGCTGCGCAATGAAGATTCCACCCGCGATTACCGTTTTGAGCCCTACGACCGCCTGCAGGCCGCTGGCCGGACCGTGGATAAGGCAAACTATATGGAGGTGTATGCCGCGCCGCTGACTGCTGGTACCACGTTGGAGGACATCTACCGCACATTCAATGTAGACCATCCGGCAGATTTCAAGGGACACTCACTGTCTGTTTCGGATGTGGTGGTGCTGCACCAGAATGGGCAGGACACCGCCCACTACTGCGACAGTGTGGGCTTCCAGCAGGTGCCGGAGTTCTTGCGGGAAAACCCGCTGCGCACCGCAGAACTTTCCACCGAACAGAACGAAAACATGATTGACGGTGTGCTGAACAATGCGCCCTCTCTGGGCGAATTGGAGGCCAAAGCAAAGGCCGGAGAACAAATTTCTCTGACGGACCTTGCCGCCGCAGTCAAGGCCGAGGAAAAGGCACCGAAAGCCAAGAAGTCCCGCGCCGCAAAACCGAAAAAGCCGTCCATCCGGGCACAGCTGGATGCCGCAAAAAAGGAGCAGAGCAAGCAAACGCCGCCACGGGAAAAGACAAAGGAATTGGAGGTGTAAACCGTGCAGAAGTTTGAAAATATGGACGTGATTGCTGCACTAGAAGCCATTATGCACCAGAACACCGCATACTATCAGAGCGATTTTGCCTTTGACATTAAGATGCTGCGGGAGGCCGCCCGCAGCGACCAGCCGGAAGATAAGCTGCTGTTGTGGCTGTCCCGGCCCTCTGGAACATTCTGTTTCCGGGAACGGGATGTGCTGCTCAAAGATACCCAAGCCTACAATACATGGAAATTTTGCGGTGAACAGACCCATGACAGGATTCTTGCCTATGCGGTGGAGTTGACCGGTGCGGCCAACGGAACCGTGCAAGGCAATCTGTATGAACTGGACTACCAGCAGCATTTCCAGCATATCCGGGATGCCGCTCTGCCCGTGGGCGCCAATCGCCTGATCTACGAAAGCGGGATGCGGGAGATTGGCCCGAAAGAGCATTTCGACAGCCGCTCGGACAAATATTTTGGAGAGTTCGTGCGGTATGAAATGCAGCCCCGTGACCCGGAACTTCTGCAAGCGGCCATCCGGCAGGAGCAGCGCAGTCGAGAACCGGCACGGCCCGGTGATTTCAAAGAACATCTTGCGGCACTGCACACTGGGCTGATCGAGGCCGAGGCGCAGCGTATCGCGGCAGATATGAAGCGGCTGGCTGCTCCCAACAGCCCGGACAAAAATCATTTTATGGTGGAGGTATCGCCCTACTTCACCAAACTGGCATCCAGTCGGGATACGGACCAGCTGCTTGCCATGCTGCCGTACAAGTCCCTGCACCTGTCCAGCGTGAAAGACCGTTTCGGCATCTACGCGCTGGTTGGCAAAAACGAAAACCGGGACAAGGGCATCTGCAAGCCCCGCACTTCCGTCCGCAAGCAGCTTTCCGAAACAAAACAGGCCGCCAGCCCGAAAAAGGCAGCGGCCCGCAATAAGCAACACAAAATGGAGGTCTGACACATGAATTTTAGCGTGGAAGAAGAAAATTTGATCTGTATGTACCACACCTCTGACCGCCGCCGAACGATGGCGCGGATGATGGCCGCACTGCCGGACATGGACACGGAAATGCGGAGGCTGGCAAACGGCACCATTGCAAAGTTGGAACGCATGACCGATGCTGATTTTGATGGACAGAGGTTTGATTTTGCGGGTGAGTGATACCGCCAGCTCGACAATGACACATTATTTTTAGAGAAAGTAATGTGCCATTAGCAACACAGAAATAGCCGGACACGGTGGCCTTGCGGCTGCTGTGTCCGGCGTTTTTATTGGCATTAAAAATCGAAAAGGGAAATCTGGCATTGTTTACACGATTTAACCTTTCGCTCTTTTATTATATCGTCTGGCCCTATTTCGCCAAAAAGAAGTGGAGAATTAGGATTGTGCTGATGAGAATTCTTATCAACTGTTTTCAAACTATAATTAGCATAGCAATATAAACAGCCATTTTTACAAGTATTATATGTGCCAATGTCTATACTGGCAATGCAACCACATTCAAGTCGTTGATTCGGGTCTTTTTCAACACATAAATTGTAGTGTCCCAACCTTTCAAGGCGGTTTTTATCAATGCAATGTGCATGCTCAACCCCAAAACGTTTGAAATCAGTTGCTTCTGCACAAGTATCTATATAAAGTCCGTGTTCACCTGCTATTTCTGAAAAGCGCTGGATGAGTTCAATTTGCTGTTGTATGGTTTCCTTTTGAAGGTTTAATGGTTGAGTATTTCGGGCTGTATTCCGGTACAAATCCAAGAAACTCACTGTACATTTTTCAGTGTAATCTTCCAGTCTTGATGCCAAAAGGTTGAAATACTTACAATGGTATTCCATTGTATAGTGCTCATTGAAAAAAATAGGGTCATATCTCCATACTACACGCTCTTTTCCAATTTCTCTTGAAAGTCTTTGAAATGCAGGTATTATAATATCATTTTTCGAGGGAATGTTAGGTTCAACATCTTTGTTATAGGCATTCAAAGTAAACTGAAAATAATAATTATATTTTTCAAGCTCTGAAAGTCGTTTGAACATTGGCATCGGATTTTTTGTCCATAGAACTATTCCATCAACTACATTTGGAGATAAATTGATTCTCCCAATTTGATGAATATTCATAGGATTACGAACCAAAACATATTCATCTCGAAGCCGATTAAAAAACCATTCTGAATAGTAAGTGGGAATATCAGTCCGCCGACTAGCACTTATTACCATGACTTTTAATCCTTCCTTATAAGCATCTGTGCACTTGCACAAGTATTAAAAGGGTTATAGTCTTTCAGAGGTGACAAGTCAAATAGATTCTTATTTTCTTTGAATTCTATTCCATAAGGATATGCACTTTCTTTAAAAAAATGCCCTCTTACACAATGCACTCCGACTAATTTTTGGTGTAATTTTTCAAAGTAATCTCGACCTCCACCTCTTGAATTATTCAAATTGATGTCGTTAATGATAATGTACGTTCCCGCTTCACATTTTTCATTATAATAACTGGAAAATTTATCAATGAATTCTTCGATACGGCAATGATCAGTATGTTTATTCATGTCAGAAAAAACATATTGAAACACGATAAGATTTGGCCGCCATCTCCCCTGTGAGATGTTGTCTATAACTTCACACATATCACGGTAATGAAAACTAATTCGGATTTGATTATTATCAAACGATTTTATATCGTTGTGAATAAAGTTCCATACATCTCTACTGTAATCAACACCGCGGTAATCTAGTATTTGATAGCACAGTTTCCCTGAAACGCGAAGATAGTCAATCGCAAATAAATCAGTACAAGGGCCACAGCCAAACGACAGGACCTTCAGATTCTTTTCACTCGATAAAGAGGGCATCCATTCGAGTGCATATATAATTTCGGATGTATATCGATATGAATACTTACACATATAGAAATCCGCCATGTGTGTACAGTCATATTTCCTTTTTGGCGCATTAGTTTCTGCATGACTTGGATAATGAATGTACTCCAAACATTTTGCACAATCACCAGGACAAAATTGTCCATACGAGCAGTCATCACACCGATTATTAGATTTACAATTATGCCTTTCATCGCAATTTTCAAGGATAGTATCAATAATCATGATATAACCTCTTTCTACCCAAAATCAAATTCTCCCGGCTTGAAAAACAACCTTTATTAGAGTTTATAGTATGCTTTCATTCATGATTCTTTGAATCGCATTGCAGGTATCATCAAAAGAAATATCCTTTGCATAGTCGTATTCTCTGCTATATTTGTTCCATTGCTTACGGAGTATATCGCTCCCCCGGATTTCCTGCATAATCTCCGGATACTGCGTTAAAATTTTAGCACTGCCACGCTTTTCCGTTGTCCGTTCCAGTGCCCGCCGCAGCGTTGCCTTATCGCACTCGGCCCCGCGCAGGGCGTACAGAATGTAGATGTCATAGTAATCTCTCGGACGGGTGTTTGCAATATTGCGAGACAGTACGGCTTCCAGCTTTTCGGCCAGAACTGTTTCGAGATTGTAGGCCAGAACGCTGATTGTGCGGTCATCGAACAGCATGGAAAAGGTGTACTCGATTTCGCGGGGCGTTATCATATCGCCGGTGGTGATATCCACCGTCAGTGGGACGCTGATCGGCGGGTAGTTGGCTTTCAGCGATACCCGGATTCCGGGGTAATCGTCTGTTTCCCGAATATCCGCAACGCCCATCACTTCAAACTGCACATCATCGTCAATCTGGACTGCGCATACGTCTTTGAAAATGGAAAGAACGGCTTCATGGGTCAGCGTAAATCCTTTGATGGTCGTGTCCAAATCCATAGTGGCCCGTGTGTCCAGACCAACGATAGCAGACACCAGAAAGCCACCTTTGATGATGAAATTATGCTTATATGGTGAAAGTGAGATGCGTTCCAGCAGTCTTTCCAGCATATAGTTCTGCATCACAAGCTGTGCGGAAATATGCTTCTCGGCTGCTTTCTTTTTAATATAGGCTTTTAACTGCATCGGATTTTTTGTAATCATAATAAAATCTCCATGTAGCGCAGAACCTTTGGCTTCACGCGAAGCCGTTCTGCATACTGCATCAATTTGTGAATGTCTTTGTCTTTGGATGCGGCGTAACGCTTCATGGCTGCACCCACAATTTGTATATCGATCCCGCTGCCGCGCAGGATGTCGCACAGCGTCCGTTCCAAATCGTAAACACGAATGGGATTGCCGGATGGCGATTGGATTTCAATAATACCGAAGTCATAATTTTCTGGAATAGCGCGCTTGACAATCAAGTCCTCCTGCTTTAAGGACAGTGCATTGTAGCCCTTAGGAAAGGTCATAGTGTATCTTGCTGGGGTGCGGTCAGAATAGCCCAGCAGATAAAGGGCGGTATCATGCGAATAGATGCCGCGGCTATACTTCTGCTGCAATAGGTAAAAATCATCTTCCCATGCGCTGCTCTGCACATACAGGCCACGCCCGAAACGATACAGTTCCCCGCTCTCGACAAAATCATGCAGATAGCCCCGATGTAAGCCGGCTTTCGTCAGCTGTGCGGCCGTAATGATACCATTGGGGGCAGACTGCACTATTTTTTCTACTTTGCCCATGTTGTTCATGCTATCACCTCACTCGACATTCACACATTATATTATAGAGAAATAATGTGTGTTCGTCAACAGTAAATTGACAATGACACATTATTTTAATCAAAAGCAATGTGTCATTGTCAAGTGATACTCACAGGGTCTTGTTCCTCTCTTGCCTGTGATTCGGGAATAGAACACCGTCCACATTCTGCTTGATGATGTCATATTCCTGCATCTGGCGTTTGGCTTCGGCGTACTGCCGCTGCAGCTGGTCTTTCTGCTCGGCCAATAGCTTATACTCGTCTTTCAGGGCGTAGAGGTCGGGCAGCTTTTGAAAGCCCTGCTCTTTCAGGGCCTTGGCTGCGGCCTCATAGAGAATTAAGATGCCTTCATGCTTACGTCGGAACTGCTTTTTGTCAGCAGCCTGCTGATATTCCTGCACCAGTGGGCGCAGTTCCTTACAGGTGGTTACATCCTTTATCAGCACAGCCATTTCTGCAAGCCGGCGCTCTGCTGCTTTCAATGCGGCGGCAGCTTCGGTGCTGGCGGCGGTGATCTCGGCCACCCGGCTTTCCAAATCCGGGTAACTATCAATTTCATGCTCCGTCAGAAAGTTCAGCGTCCGGGCAGCCTGTTTCAGATTGTGGAGTTTTGCCCACTTCTCATACCCTGCGGACTGCTGGGCCTTGATGCTGTTCTCCAAATCAATCCGCAGCGAAATTTTGCGGTTTTCTTTGGGCTTCCGCTCCACAAACCGCCCTTTGATGCGCTCGGTGATAGCTTCTTCGGTGTAGGCTTCGCCCAGCGTTTTGCAGCGAGTGAACCGTTCCTGTCCGGGCGCACGGAACGACACATACTTGCCCCTCTTGACCTCATAGCTTTGCTCCTGCAGGAGCCGCAGAAAATCGTCAAAATCCTTGGCCTGCGGGATGGTGGTATCTATGGCAGCTTTCAGCTTCGCCTTCCAGCTCATGCCTTTTCGGTGCGCGTCCCACTCGGCGTAGCTCTTGCCTCGGTCTTGACCGGGCATTACCACGGACAGGCCGTGTTCCTTGCAAAGTCGGTCACTGGTGCGCCGGATGTAAGCATAGCTCCGCCGGTTGGAAACATACTTCCGCTGGTTCACCATGTCCACAGCACAGAAAATGATGTGGTTGTGGACGTGCCCTTTGTCAATGTGGGTGGTCAGCACATACGGGTATTTGCCTTGCAGGACTTCATCTGCAAGCTGCCGGCCAATTTCGTGGGCCTGCTCCGGCGTGGTTTCGCCCGGCGCAAAAGACTGTATCAGGTGGTGGGCCAGATTGTTGCCTTTCTGCATGGCCTGTGACAACAGCAGTTCAAATTCGATGTCGGCGGTTTCGTAGGAGCAGGCAAAGGAGGACACCAGCATTTTTTCATCTGTCTTAGCTGGATTCTCGATGTAGTCCAGTGCCTTTTTCAGCGTTGACTTGATAGGATGTATCTTTGTAACTGCCATATCTGTGCCAGCGCTCCTTTGATGTCCGCAACATCTTGTGTGTACAGCGGCCCCATGCTGTTCAGCCGCCGCGCGATCTGATTGACGTTGACACCAATCTTTTGCAGTTCGGCGGTCTGCGCCCGGATGTCGGTGGTGTCGATGTGGACAACATAACCATCTATCGCCATCTTTCGCAAATAGGCGGCCATATTCCGGGTTGGTATCAATTTCATTTTTTCTCGAATCAACCTCCGTTCTTCTTCCGTCACATAAAATTTGACCTGCACGGTTCGTTTTCTGACTTCCATTCGTTTTACTCTCCTTTCCGTTTTGAGGGTTTGGGACACTTCCCAACAAGCTGTTTTGCAGAGCAAAATACGGAAGTGGGTACACACTTCCTATGCTTGCTCTGTAAGTTCTTCTCTAGACCGTACCCTCTACTAATACTACAATACGGAGGCTTGAAAATGGCAAAGAGGTGAATTGAATTTTGATGCAAAAGAAGATATAATTGGTTATAACAAACTCGGAGACCAAGTGGACTTAGGAGGAATACAATGTTCGATATGACAAAAGAAACAGGGGCATTTCATAATATATACAAAA
>OLWO01000716.1_pt1 | contig 10130 bp, 10 predicted proteins | sample 1673751 | NCBI WGS metagenome assembly OLWO01 (sample SAMEA103958125, study PRJEB25191) | human gut metagenome
CAGAACTGAAGAATACGAACTTCTTCGCAGACGATTCCAGAAAGAAATCAAATATCTTTTGGGTCAATCCCGTATTAATATCAAAATAGGATTGGGCTGCGGACCGGTTTTTCGTATCATGGGCTTTACCAGCCAGATGAATAATGGCATCGAATTCAGGAAGATTCCGCATCGGAAAAGAAGCCGGTTCGATATCCTTCCAGAAAAAAGTCTTTACCACCCCCTCCTTTTCAGGAGCGACAATATCCAGCCCGTAAAGGCTATGACGTTCCTTTAGGGCAACAACGAGATTGGAACCCACAAAGCCGTGGATTCCAGTGACGAGTATGTTCATTGAAATATGCTAAAAAATATACTGACCGGAAACGTGATTATTGGTTATGTATTTAATAAAATAAGTATCTCCAATGACAGAGAAGAAAATATACCACGTCGTATTAGAATTACGTTGATAAGTGATGTAATACATATCCTTACCATAACGCTCAAAAAAAGCGGGCGCTTTCTTTTTTAATTTAGAATGAATGTTCTGTTGAATATCAGCTATCAGTTCTTCCACATAAGAAATAGCAAAAGGATAAGTACCCAAATACTCCTTCTCAACAAGTATTTTTATAAGCCCATACAAATCCTCCTCTACTTCGGGAGCGAATACGACTCTCATCCAAACAAAGCCTTTATACGAGGGCAAAGTCTATCCAATAATTCTTCACCGGAAATAGCATGCCTAATGTCATCACGTCCTTCCGTAACGATATTCGGATTATTCTCATTACCCGTATATACAACTACCGGTTCACCAACATTCGGCACCATCGGTTCCTGTTCCTTATATGGCTTGTTCTTCTTCATGAATCCAATCTTTCTACAAAGATACCCGGGAATATCAAGATATCCTAATAATTGATTGATAAATATCAAAAGTTTGCCTGACAACCTTATCTATAGAAAATTCTTCTTCCGCCAACAGACGAGAGTTCCTTCCAAACTCCTTCCTCTTCGCATCATCTTCTATCAATAGGCCGATGGCATCAGCCAACGCCCTACTGTCCTTGGCAGGAACCAAATAACCATTATATCCGGATTTCACGCATTCACGGCAACCCGGTACATCGGTTGTTACAATAGGACGCCCTACCGCACATGCTTCAATCAAGGATTTGGGCAAACCTTCCCGATAGGAAGGCAGTACAACGATATCGCTATCCGTATATATAGGAAACATTTGAGCCTGATATCCTATCCATTCAATATAATCATCGACAAGAAGAGACCTTAGCTTTTCTTCCCCCAAAACAGCCAGATTTTCTTTGTCGCAATCACCTGCCAATATGAATTTTACTTTTCCAATAAATCGCTTTTGAAGTAATTTGGCTGCATCAATGAACTCCATCACCCCCTTATCCAACAATATCCTTGCAGGAAAGAGTACCTTTAATTGAGTCTTGCCAGGAGCTTGGGAAAAAACAAATTCATTCAAATCTACTCCCGAGCCCTTTATCAGAAAAATATGGGACGAGGGAACCAGATTGAAGCCTTTAATCATCCCCACATCATCCGGATTCTGAAGAATAAAGGAAAAAGACTTACTTTTGAATGCAATGCGAATCAAAGTCCTTATCAACTTCTGCAAAATCCCATTCCTGCCGTTCGTAAAGTTATACCCCAATCCACTTATTGCATTCACAACATGATGTTGCCCTGACAGCTTAGCTGCAACAGAACCTAACAATGCAGCCTTTAAAGTAACATGATGAATTATATTAGGTCTATACTTTTTGTAGTTTGTATATAACTGAAAAATACATTTCAATTCATGCAAAGGATTACTTCCGGAACGGTCAAAAGGAATATCGATAAAGCGAATCCCTTTCCCTTGTAAAAACTGTTTTCTTCCGGTATCCCGTGACAATAAATAAACTTCATATCCCTGCTGAATAGCATTCAGGGCAATAGGCAAACGATGGGAAATAAAGAACCAATCAACATTGGTAACAAAGAAAAGCTTTTTCATTTTATCATAATCTGCCGTCAACGGATTCTTTGGGCAAGAAACCTTTAACATCAAACACAACAGACCGTGTCTTCGACAAACTTTCGATATCTATTCCCGTAAACAGTTGATGGGCAACCGCCAACACAACCGAATCAAACTTTTCTTCAGGAAGTTCATTGATCACTTCAATTCCATATTCATGCTTTACGATATCCGGATTTGCCCACGGATCATAAACGGTTATATTCAGATTGTATCCCATCAAAGCCTCATAAATATCTATCACTTTCGTATTACGTACATCCGGACAATTCTCCTTGAAAGTAAAACCGAGTATCAGTATATTAGAGTTCAAAACCTGAATTCCTTTTTTCAGCATCAGTTTTATCACTTGACCAGCCACATACTCTCCCATACCATCATTCATACGACGACCGGCCAATATGATTTCAGGATTATAGCCATAACTCTGTGCACACTGGGCCAGATAATAAGGGTCTACGCCAATGCAGTGTCCTCCAACCAGCCCCGGCTTGAAGGGAAGAAAATTCCATTTGGTACTTGCAGCCTCCAACACATCCTGAGTATCAATCCCCATACGCGTGAATATCTTGGAAAGCTCATTGACAAAGGCTATATTGATATCACGTTGCGAATTCTCAATGACTTTGGCTGCCTCCGCCACCTTCATCGTGGGAGCCAAATGTGTCCCGGCAGATATAACAGAAGCATACACTTCGTTCACTTTCTTACCAATTTCAGGAGTTGAACCTGAAGTCACTTTCTTTATCTTCTCGACTGTGTGTAGCTTGTCACCCGGATTGATACGTTCGGGGGAATAGCCTGCAAAGAAATCCGTATTGAATTTCAAACCGGATATTCTTTCCACTACCGGAATACATTCATCCTCAGTCACCCCCGGATATACTGTAGATTCATACACAACAATATCACCTTTGGAAATCACTTTCCCCACAGTAGTACTTGCACTATACAGAGGAGTCAAGTCCGGATTATGATTATGATCCACAGGGGTAGGAACTGCCACAACATAGAAGTTGCAATCACGAATGTCTTCAATGTCAGCCGTGCACTTGAAGCCATTGGCAATGGCAGACTGTAGCAATTCGTCCGAAACTTCAAGGGTAGCATCATGTCCTGCCATCAATGCGTTCACACGGGATTTATTCATGTCAAAACCAACAGTTTTGTATTTGGTAGAGAACAAACGGGCCAAAGGAAGCCCTACGTAACCGAGACCGATTACGGCAATTTTTACTGTATCCATAATGTATTTATATTATAATGAAATCAATAGAATATCATACAATAACTTCAGTCCAGTAGACATTTTGAATGAAAAACATCATATACATTATTCAAATGTATTCTAACCCTAAAATTATATCATATAGCATTGGAGTACTAACATATCAATTAAAATCATTAGATAGAAGTGTGCAATCCACCTTAACTTTTGTAACAATATTACTCAAAGTTACATTATTCTATTCTTCTATAAATGTAATAGTAGTATAAACGCTACTAGTAAAAATAATAACATTAATATAAAATCACAAGCTACAACTCTCTCTTAAATTTTTCAAATTGAATATTAGCATCATAATTATTTCGAGCCCACTCTGTACATTTATATAACAATAATTCCTCTCTATTCATATATAGTCTCTCAATAGTCCTTACAGCACTTTCTACATCCCTAGGAGATAATAACAAACGGCGCATTTCAGAAGGAACTGTTTCACAAATAGGAGCAATATTGGATGTAATAAAGGGAAGTCCGTGTACCATAGCTTCAATCAAAGCATTTGGCTGTCCTTCTGTAACTGAAGGAAAATAAAAAAGATCAAACATTCCTAATATTTTAAGAACATCTGTACGGTACCCCAATAAAAGAATCCGTTGTTCCATTTTTTTTTCCGTAATCAAAGAAGAATATTTTTCTTTCACCCCTTTACCTACCAATACAAATGTTATATCTGAATATTTTAAACATAAACTAATTGCTACTTGAATGATTGTATCATGATTTTTTGCATAATTACATCGCCCAGTATGCCCTATAATAAAATTTGATGGTAGAATATTAAATTCTCTACACAAACTATCACGAGACATAATTGAGGGAACAGTAATATCAATCCCATTATATATTACTTTAAACTTGTCTGATTTTTCATATAAATTAGGAAAAAAGAAATCTAAAGCAGCTTTTGAGTTTGATAATATCTTAGTAGCATAAAAAAAGGTTAATTTGCGAACAAAATGATTATATAATAAACGAAAAGGATCCTCTTTAAAGTGATTAGAAGCTCCTCTATAAAAAGCGATCCTTTTCTTAATTCCGGCCTTAGCTGCAACATAAAGTGGAATACCTGCAAAATTACCCGTAAAATCGCATATAGTATCAATAGATTCTCTCTTTAGAAAGAAATAAAAATGTATATATTGCATTACATTGAAATAAGATAAAGAAAAAGGTATAACCCTATCTGCTTTTTGTATATACTGGTCATATAGACATCCTAACCTACCTGATTTACATAATACTATCACATTTGGATTCTTATAATAATCCAAAAATCTCAGTAAATAAGTTTCGAGACCTCCTTGTTCCAAAGCTGTCACTAAGAAAAGAACTTTCATCTTCATTTTAAGGATTCAAACATTAGAGCATCAACATACTTCTCCCTCTCATATACAATTTGTTGTTGTTGACTATCTTCTATTTCAAAAATATTAGTAAATGGGTACCATCTAAAATAGTTCTTAGACCCCGGAAGAGCATAAGAAGTATCTTTAAAATACCCTCTAAACTCAATCATTAATGGAATACATATAACTATTATAAAAAATAAACTTCTGACTTTTCTCATATATATAGATTGATAAGCAGCATATATAAAATCCACATAATAAAATAACAATATAGGTATCATATAATTCATAAAACGATTACCAATTGCCGTATTACCAACAGAGAGCGACGCAATAAAGAAATAAGGCATGTATAAAATTTGCCAAAAAGGTTTTCCATTATTAATTTTTCTATCATTAATATGGATAATAATTATTGGTAGTATAACAAAAGACAATATATGCAACAACTTCGCATTAAAATTTAAACTCATATCCTTATATGTTTCAAATCGCTGGACCATAGCGGGGTTTAACAAGAAAAAATCAAGTAAATCTGAGAAATATCCAAAAACTAGAGATGAGGAAACAATGAGGACACAAATTTTAAATATTGACAAATTTATATTACGGAATAGTGGTAACAATAAAGTAATAATAGCAGAAGAATGAAACATAAATCCCCCCAAAGTATATAAATAATATCTTACCCATTTTTTCTTTTCGTATGAAGGCAATGCTAAAAGAAATAAATTAATCGCTAGTACTTCACGTAGAATTTCCATATTATAATATATATACAGATATATAAAATAAAACAGAATAACCGTATATCTATAATTCGAATATGATTTTGCAAGATAAAAAAATACAACATTAACTAATATTGCATGAACAAATTGAAAAAAGATGAAATTATCCCATATTGTTTTTATTATACTGTTCAACAAAAGCCAGAAGGGATCATATAAAACATATGAAAATAAATCAATATCTTGTAACAAAGGATAATTCTCAAAATGCCGTATATAACGTACTGTATCCCCACCAACAACAAATCGGCATCCAGCTATGCCTATTGCCAACAAGAATAATAAAATATAAAATACTTTTCTATAACCTATTTTCTTTTTTATATCATATTGGAAAACTGTCCACAAACAAACTATAAATACACACAAATAAATCATATAAGAGCTTTATACAGCGATACATTTATTTTCAAGTTAAAACCATAATAACATGTTATGAGTCCAAACAAAATGCAACGGAAAACAAAAGGAAGCTCAATATACATGATAGAAATTATGATAACAAATGTAGGAATAGATAAACAAAGTACCTTACTCTTCTCGAAACCAATATGATATATTTTCTCAGAAAAGTACCATCCAGAACTTAACAAAGCCAAATTAGCCAAAATCATTGAGAAAATGACTCCAGATAATGCAAACAAACGAACTCCTAAAAACAAGCTAAAAAGATTCATTGCCAATGAAATAAAAAAGGAGTACGATAAATATTTAGTTTTTTTCATTATTTTGGGTCCAATATCAACTATTTCACTAAGAATCATCAAACATATAGCAAATGTCATTCCACCTATATATTTTGACGCACTTAAATACTCATCAGGTGTAAAAAAAGACATTATCTCATTAGAAAATAAAGTAATAACAGATGTCAACTCAAATATCAATATAGTTATAATGCACAATATACTATTAAATATTTTTTTATGATTTACATTTTTCAACATTTCAAATAGATATTGATTCCAAGCCATCATAAATGTTTGATGAAATATCTGCATAATGGAAGCAAATTTTAATGCCATAGCAAAAAGACCAATACTATATGTTGATAAATACCCCACAATAAAAAATCTATTAGCATATGTATTGGCAGAAGCCCCTATTCTCGCAGGAAATTGAGGAAGAGAATATTGCAGAATTTGTTTTAAAATTGAAGTTGAAAAAGTAAACGACATATATCGCAATACACAAACTAATGATAATAAAGATGTTATAACAACTACCAGTAATTGAGAAATAAAAAAGCCATTAATACCCTCATCTAAGACTCTCAAAAAGAGATAAGCTCCTCCCCATAAAAGAAAAGATTTAAAAATTACAATAACTGAAAACAATAAATTTCTTTTCTCAAATCGCAGTACTATCAAAGTTAAAACTGATAATATGGACAATGGCATCTGTATAGATATTATTTTTATCAATATACCATAATCGTTATTACCACATAACCATAGTGCTATATTAGAGGACAAAACATACATTATGGATGCCAGCATTATAGCTAATAAAAAAACCGTCAAAAAAGTTGTAAAAATCAAAGCGCTCCTTTCACTTTCTTTAAAATCATAATAATAGCGCTGTAATGCAGTCTCCATTTGTAATAAAGCAAATATAGAGATAATATTCAACAAAGTCTGAATCAAATCTATTATTCCAAATTCTGTAACAGTAAAAACTGAAGTGTATAAAGGAATCAACAGAAAAGATAACAATCTCTCAAGAGATGTAGCTAATCCATATGACAAGAAATTGATTAATAACCCTCTCATATAGAAAAGCGTTTTAACCAGGTAGAGAATTCATATTCAACTAATATTTTTTTAGGAATTTTTCTATATGGTTTATTCATAAATTCAGAAAAGACATCCCAACTATCATAGCCAATAATAAATATATTATCCCGATAATAATAATCAGAGTTTACTATATCTAACTGAGTAGTAATTAATTTTTTTTGAAAAAAAAGAGCTTCCATCACTCTTCTTGTTTCTCCACTCTGTTTTTCTTGTATAACATCCAATATAGCCACACTATTTAATAGTTTATCTAAATATTCATCATAACTCATATATGGTAGCCTTTTCTTGGTGGATAATGTTTCATCAACAATATGTATATAAGTACTAAATCCTTTTCTTTCTATTTCATTTTTAATTACTTGTATTTTTTCCCCTCTACCTTTATTCAAGCCTAAAAACAAAACATCCTGCTCTTTTTTACAATATCTAATATTTACAAATTCTTTAAAATAATAAGTTGTATTATAATTCATACCATATTGTAAACAATCATTTTTATCAAATGACCACACTTCACAATCGCTTGATTGAATTTTTTGAGGATTGAAGCTTCTTATTACTGGATTCCAAAACCAAATTATAATTCGTTGCTCTTTCTGTTTATGCCTACATATATATTCGATTAATTCTGGACTTTCTCTATATGCATAAATAAATATAACCGAATAGGATTGTAAACTCTTTATTGTCTTATTATACCAATATCCTCCTTTATATATTGGTATAATAAGATTTATACGATGCAATATTTTACTAAATAATCGCATTTTTCGATATGGGTTCACAACTTGTACTCCATTATTCTCCATAAAGAGTTTCCATTTTCCAGAGAAATCATCAAGTACTACTATCTTTCCCATAAAAAAGATTCAATTATCATTGTAGATAAATCTATAGGGGATACAACAAAGTCAAAATTAGATGTCCAATAACCTTCGCACTCTGTGTAATCTGGATCTGTACCATAACTAACTTCTACAACCATTGGATTTCCCCAAGTATCATGGATAAAGTCAAAAACCCCTATCTGCAATTTTAAACGTCGACTTATTTTATAAGCAAGCTTTACACATTCAATATCAACCAAAGAATGTTCTGGCAATAAAATATGAGAACCAGAAGCTCGAAAATCACTATTACGAACCCCCCTTCGTTCGCCTATTATCTTATTACCTACTACAACTATTCTTGTATCAGTTTTATTCCCTGGGAGAAAGTCCTGAAAATACACATACCCTTTTTCTCGAGTACTTAACTTGGTCGAATTCGTTGGGCAAAATAGCTTTATAAAATATTTTACAACATTTTTTAAGTTTTCATTTTTTCGGAAATAAGCTCTCAGTTTGTCCTTAAAAATTCCCAATGAATTCCTTTGAGGAAATCCATTATTAAAGGCCTTACGAATATACCAATAAGCTTTTCTCTTTGTTCGTATAAGAAATACATTAGACGCTCCAGCGCCTCCTCTCAACTTAAAAACCTTTGGCATTGAAGCTGTATGTATCCACCTTGATGCAGCTTTTTTATCATAAAAAACATATGTAGGAATAAATGGAACCCCAATAGCTTCAAACATATATTTTTGCCCCACTTTATCATCAAAATGCCAAACAGTATTAAAATCAGGGAACACTTTTTTCCCCATTAACTGAATTGAATATAATAGTTGTTTAGCAAATAGCATATCTCGATAATCAATGTGAGAAAAATGCCACATGAATGCATCACAATCTAATATTTCATCTATTATATTGGATGCGTAAGCATCAACTATTTTATATGAAATCTTATTCTTTTCACAATAAGTAATCCAATGTTCTGAGAAAGATCCTTTTCTATGATGTATAGCAATTTTCATCTATTCAAATATTTTCCCAATACCATTCAACAGCTTCCTTTAGCCCTTTTTTTATATCATATTCAGGAGCATATCCTAAAAGAGATTTAGCCTTGTCAATACACGCTAATGAATAAGGAATATCTCCTATTCGATTAGGGCCATAAACAGCTTCTATATTTTTAATTGAAGGATCAAACTTACTCAAATATTCTTTTAGATATTCCACTAATTGATTCAATGTAGTAGATTGTCCATAAGCTGTATTGTATATCTGATTGACAGCTTCCTTCTTATTAACTGCCATAGCTAACATATTCATTTGAATTACATTATCAATATATGTGAAATCACGACTAATTTCACCATCACCATTAATAATTGGTCTCTCATGTGCCATCATCTTTTTTACAAATAATGGAATAACTGCTGCATAAGCTCCAAAAGGGTCTTGCCTACGGCCAAATACATTAAAATAACGCAAACCTATGTACTCTAATCCGTAAGTTCGTGCAAATATATCAGCATATAATTCATCTACATATTTAGTAATAGCATACGGAGATAAAGGTTTTCCTATAATATCCTCAACTTTAGGAAGTTCTTTACTATCTCCATAAGTTGATGAACTCGCCGCATAAATAAAGCGCTTTACTTTGGCATCACGAGCGGCAATTAACATATTCAAAAAACCACCAATATTCACAGCATTTGTTGTTATTGGGTCTTTTATTGAACGAGGAACTGAACCTAAAGCAGCTTCATGCATGACATAGTCTACTCTATTTAAAGCTTTCTGGCAATCAGCCAGATTACGAATATCTCCAACTATCAGCTTAAATGTATTAGGATATGTATTTAATAAATGATGAATATTTTCAATTTTTCCAGTGGAAAAATTATCTAAACAAACAACCTCATAATTATTAGACAATAAATATTCACATAAATTGGAGCCAATAAAACCTGCTCCTCCAGTAACTAACACTTTCATTGCTATTATATTTTTATTTAAATCAAATTTT
>OLWO01000722.1_pt1 | contig 10046 bp, 6 predicted proteins | sample 1673751 | NCBI WGS metagenome assembly OLWO01 (sample SAMEA103958125, study PRJEB25191) | human gut metagenome
ATGATCCACATACGCTGCGTCAGCGGCCTTGATGACCTCCTCATCCGTCGCATCCAGTCTTCCATATCGGATATTTTCCATGATTGTTCCGGAAAACAGCCACGTATCCTGGAGCACCATTCCGAACATCTCGCGCAGCTCGCCGCGATTGAAGTCACGCACATCGTGACCATCAATCAGAATACTGCCCTTGTTTACATCATAATAACGCATCAGCAGCTTAACCATTGTCGTTTTTCCTGCTCCAGTCGGGCCGACAATGGCAATTTTCTGACCCGGTTTTACCTTCGCACAGAAATCATGGATGATGATCTGATCCGGATTGTATCCGAACTGTACATGGTCAAAGGTTACTGCTCCTGTTACCGTCTCAATGTCCGCCGGATTTTCCGTGGTCTGATCCTCTTCCTCTTCGTTCAGGAATTCAAAGACACGCTCGGATGCCGCCGACATCGACTGTACCATGTTGATAACCTGCGCAATCTGCTGGATCGGCTGGGTAAAGTTTTTCACATACTGGATAAATGCCTGGATATCACCGATCGTGATCACGTTTTTGATCGCCAGAAGTCCGCCGGTCAATGCCACGCAGGCGTAGCCTAAATTTCCGACAAACATCATAATCGGCTGCATCATACCGGATAAAAACTGGGATTTCCATGCAGAATCGTAAAGAATATTGTTGGTTTTTTCAAACTCTTCGATCGTATCCTTCTCGCGGTTGAATGCCTTGATGACGAGATGGCCGCCGTAAACCTCCTCAACCTGACCGTTGATATGGCCTAAGTATTCCTGCTGGGCACGGAAGAATTTCTGTGATTTCTTTGTCACGAGTCCGATGAGTCCCATTGAAATCGGCAGGATCACAAGCGCGATCAGCGTCATCAATGGGGAGATACTCAGCATCATGATCAGAACACCGATGAGCGTTGCCAACGAGGTGATGATCGTCGTGATACTCTGGTTCAGTCCCTGGCCAAGCGTATCGACATCGTTTGTGATGCGTGAGAGCACTTCACCGTACGTGCGGCTCTCAAAATATTTCATCGGCATACGGTTGATCTTCTCCGAAATCTCTTTTCGAAGCTGATAGCACACCTTCTGCGTCACGCCCGTCATGATCCATCCCTGGATGAAGCTGAACAGGGCGCTCATCAGATACAGGCCAAGTACAAACAGCAGAATCGTTCCGATTCTTGCAAAATCAATGCTTCCTGTGCCCCGGATCTTTTCCATCAGTCCCTCGGACAGTGCGGTCGTAGCTTTTCCGAGAATCTTTGGTCCGGCAACGTTGAACACCGTTGAGCATGCGGCACAGATCATAACAATAAAAATCGCAATTTTATATTTTCCGATGTACTGGGCGAGCTGTTTGATCGATTTTTTCAGATCTTTCGGCTTCTCGCCCGGCTGCATGCCGCGGCCCATCCGTCCCATCGGTCCTCTTTTGCGCGGCTGCTGGTTCATTTCATTACTCATGGTCAGCCACCTCACTTTCCTTCAGTCCAAGCTCTTTCTCTGACAGCTGAGATTTCGCAATCTCCTGGTAAACCTCGCAGCTTCTCAGCAGTTCCTCATGCGTACCTTTTCCGACTACTTTTCCGTCATCGAGCACCAGAATCTGCTCCGCATGGAGAATCGTGCTGATCCGCTGTGCCACGATGATCACGGTGCTGTCTTTGACATTCTCCGCCAGTGCTTTTCGAAGCGCCGCATCCGTTTTCAGGTCAAGTGCAGAAAAACTGTCGTCGAAAATAAAGATTTTCGGGTCTTTTGCAATCGCACGCGCAATCGCCAGACGCTGTTTCTGTCCGCCGGATACGTTCGTTCCGCCCTGTGCAATCGCGGTTTCGTATTTGTCATCTTTTGCCTCGATAAACTCGGTTGCCTGCGCAATTGCGGCTGCCTTTTCGATCTCCGCATCCGTCGCATCGTCTTTTCCGAAGCGCAGGTTGGATGCGATCGTTCCCGAGAACAGCACACCTTTCTGCGGCACGAAACCGATCTCATCGCGCAGATCCTTCATCGTAATGTTTCGAATATCTTTTCCGTCGAGCGTAATCTTTCCGCCCGTCACATCATAGAGACGTGGGATCAGGTTGACCAGCGTCGATTTACCGCAGCCGGTGCTTCCGATGATCGCCGTCGTCTTGCCAGGCTCGGCAACAAAGTCGATGTCATGCAGCACATCCTCCTCGGCGCCCGGATAACGGAAGTTGACGTGATCGAAGCGGACAACTCCGTTGTGAACCTCCAGCTGCTCCGGATTTTTGACATCCTGAATGGAGGATTCTGTCTGAATGACTTCATCGATACGGCCGGCGGCAACAGCGGCACGCGGCAGCATGATTGACATCATTGTCAGCATCAGGAAAGACATGACGATCATCATGGCGTAGGTAATAAATGCAGTCATTGCACCGACCTGCATCGTGCCGGCATCGATTTTATGTGCACCGAACCATACGATTCCGACGGTCAGCACGTTCATAATCATCATCATACCAGGCATCATAAAGGTCATAACGCGGTTGGTGAACAGGGTTGTTTTGGTCAGTTCCTTATTCGCACCGTTGAAGCGCTCTTCCTCTTTGTCCTCTCTTCCGAACGCACGGATGACAGAGAGTCCGGTCAGGATTTCACGCGATACGAGGTTGATGTTGTCAACCAGTTTCTGCATCAGCTTAAATTTCGGCATCGCAAGGGAGACAAGCAGCATCACGTATCCGAGAATGACGATGATCGCAAGAACAATGATCCATTCCATACCGGCTCCCGTTTTCATGACTTTCAGCACACCGCCGATGCCAAGGATCGGAGCGTAGGCAACCATTCGCAGCACCATGACGGAGACCATCTGGATCTGCTGGATATCGTTCGTGCTTCGGGTAATCAGCGATGCGGTGGAGAACTGATCCATCTCCGCATTGGAGAATCCGACAACCCGTTTGAATACTTTTTCGCGCAGATCGCGGCCGATTCCGGCGCCGACGCGGGAGGCAAACAGTCCGACGAGAACAGTTACCACACCCATCAGGAGTGCCATGCCGACCATCTTGAGGCCTGCGGTCAGAAGGTACGTTTTCTGAATCTGGTCTACATCGAGGCCCGCCGCTTTGTCTGCGGAAACTGCATACGCAATGCCCATCGATTTTACCAGGGAGCTTCCCATCGTATCAAGCGTTTTTTCCATGCTGTCGCGCATCGAGAGCACGGTGTCTTTATCCATCTGTCCGCTCTCGAGCATCGCTGCAAAGATTGGACGGACATCCACACAGGTGACTTCGACTTTGTTTCCATCGTCATCCTCTTTTTCCTGCTGGAAGCTCTTCAGCTCCACATGCATCATCTCGCCGATCTGCTCAATCGTCATGTTTTCAAACACCGACGCATCCTGACCGGTCTGCTGTGCCATGAGTTGTTTAAAGGTATCCTCCTCCATCGCACCCATCTGGTAATTCATCAGCAGTGCAACGGTCAGTGTATCGTCTGTTTCATCAAGTTCTTTTTCAGAAGCTTTGTTCCGTTCATAATAGCCGTCCTTTTTCGTATAGAGGCTTTCCCATAAATCCACCTCATCATCCGTCATGATAAACTCGGCCGTCTGAAATTCTTCCTCGGTGATCCGTTTCGGCGTAACGTGCTCGACGCCGCTGTTCTGAATGCCCACATCGATGATGTCGGATGTATACGACGGGAGCGACAGGTCGCACCACGCCTGGACAAACAGAAGCACAAGAATCACGAGAATCGATTTCCAGTACGGGAGCATATTCTTGAAAATCTTACTCATTTTTTCCCCTTTCTGTCTTTTTTTGTGTACCAGCTTGCCGGCACACTAATTCTGTCGTTTTCGGGTGTCAATTTCTTTTTCTGCGATCTCATAGATACGATCCAGATAAGCAACCAGCTGATCTATATCCTCTTCCTTTAATTGTGACATCACAGAGCAGCCAAAATCCTGCATTCTGTCCCGTACCTCTTCCCCTTTTTTCCAGCCCTTCTCTGTCAGACTGATATATGTATTCCTGCGGTCTTTTTTGTCAACGCTCCGCTCTACATATCCTTTTTCTTCCAGTCCGCGCAGTGTGCGCGACACAGCCGGCGGAAGTGTCTTGGTCTTCGCCGCCAGCTCTGAGCTTGTAATTTTTCCGTTTTCTCCCATTTGCAAAATCGCACCCATAACGGAAAATTCGGAACTGCTAAGTCCCGGAATCAGGTCTGATACGTTCAGTTTTTTAAACTGGTGCACCGCACGAAACAGTTTTTCAAATGCATCCTTCATATTATCCCCCTCCTTTTTGTGCAAATACTTAACAGTGTTATTTATTTACGCGTGTTAAATAATAACACCGGCAAATTTCTATGTCAAGAAATCTGCCGGTGTTTATGTTTTTTTTAGAATTTACGCCACTCAAATAGAATTTGACAAACGCTGCCATTTTGTTTAGATTAGAAGCAAATACGAAAGGACACCTTCATTCCCATGCCAGGTTTTATCTTACATCTCACCGCAGCCCAAATGCTGTTAAAGCACCTCCCGTCCCACCCGGATTTTCCATATCCGATTTCATCGGTAAATGATTTCCTAATCGGAAATCTTCTGCCGGATGCGACGCAGCAGAAAGAATCCTCCCATTTCCGCGACCCGCTTTACCGCGAAAAAATGATGGTATTCCCGGATCTTACACGGTTTACAGCGAAATACCGTTCACTTCTGCCAGATTCGAGCGCACTGGGATATTATTTTCATCTTTATATTGACCGGAAATTTTTTAAGGATTTCATTCCGCAGATTGTGGAATTTTATAATGCGGATGGAGAAATTACAGATATGAGAGATGAGATTGCAACGGTTTATATCAAAAAATCGCGGACATCCATTCCTTTTTCCAGATATCTCACGGAGGAGTATTATTACGGGGACTATACACGAATGAATACATATCTTGTCAACCGCTATTGCATCCCGCTCGATCTCAATCCTAACGTCACGAACCCTGGAATCGCAGAAATTCCGTATGAGAACGTCCAACAGGTACTTGACCTCCTCCATCACTTCCTCTCCGTCCCGCCGGAAGCCGCGCAGGATCTGAAGGTCTTTCCGCTTGAAGAACTGCTTGCGGCACTGGAACAATATGTAGAAGAGTTTTTGGCTGTGCCGAATAAGTATATTTCATAATTCTCCATTCAAAAAGGAGCAGAACCCACACCAGATTCCGCTCCTTTTTCAGAATGTAATTTTTCCGTTTCCTCTTACACTACATCTTGAACGATCCATTCTCTGTCATCCGTATCCATTTGTTTTTTTCTTCGATATTCCGTTGGTGTCCTCCCATAATATTTCTTAAATGTTTTGCAAAAATAATCCATATTTTCAAATCCCGTCTCGCCGGAAATTACAGTTATCTTTTTCTCCGTCGTGGCCAGAAGCTTTGCAGCCTCCTGCAGACGATACTTCACCAGATAATGCACCGGCGTATCGTGAAGATATCTTCGGAACAGATTCAATGCCGTACTTTTGCTCACCATAGCCTGCCCGGCGATATCCTCCAATGTAAGATTCTGTCGGAAATTTTGATGAATATATTGCATCATCAGCTGTGTTCTTCCCTGTGAGGATGCCGTATTTTCTCTTTTTTTCTGCAGCACTTCCGAATCCATGTGCAAATAAAGCAAGTGCCACAATTCCTGCGTCAGAAATAAAGTAACCAGTTCCCGGTCTTTGTCTGATTCCTGCGCTTTGAGAATTTTCTGCATGAGCTCCAGTGCTTCTGCCTGCCATTTTATTTCCCTGCAAAAGACAATGCAGTCCACCTTACACGCCTGTATCGGTGCAATGTATTTTTTGTAAATCAGGCTGTCTGCCGGAGCGAGAAATGTCGGTTTCAGAACGAAATTTGGCACAATCGCATGGCCTTCAGAAAAATAGCGATGCAAAATCTTTGAGTTAATAAAAATGCCCGTTCCCTGTCCCAGTGAAAACTGCTTTTCGCCAACCCAGAAGGTTGCTGTTCCCTCCTGTACAAAAACAAACTCAAACTCCACATGCCAGTGCCATTCTACACAATGAAAATCAAACAACGCAAGATCGTCGTAATACAATTGAAACGGATATTCACTGTTTCCATGCTGTATCGTTTCCATCATGCTTTCATCCGTTTGGATCTTGTTATAAAATGTATTAAATTCCATCTTTCCCCGCCTCCGTTTTTCAGGCACGCCCCTCTCTATTTTACGATATTATACAATAAACAGACGATATATTCCAGTGAAAGCGACACTATTTTACGTTATTATACAAAAAGAATCGTTGTCGCTCCATGGAACACGGTGAACGGCAACGAAACGAACACTACGGCCGCAGCAGTTCTGCCATTTTAAAAAACGGAGTATATCATCATGAAAAAGAACTACCACAAAACCTTAATTGCCTGTTATCTTGGATTTATCACGCAGGCAATTTCTGCAAATTTTGCACCTTTACTATTTCTTACCTTTCACAGAACTTACCATATTTCTCTTGGAAAAATTGCGTTTATCTCGACAGTATTCTTTTTCACACAACTTCTTGTCGATTTGTTCTGTGCCAGATATGTCGATAAAATCGGTTATCGCAGGTGTGTCGTTGCTTCTGAGATTCTTTCCGCCTGCGGCCTGATTGGACTTGCCTTTCTGCCCAATATTCTGCCAAATGCCTATGCAGGAATTTTGCTCAGTGCCATGATCTATGCCGCCGGAAGCGGACTGATTGAGGTTCTTGTCAGCCCAATCGTAGAGGCTTGTCCGTTTGACAATAAGGACAGCGTTATGAGTCTGCTTCACTCCTTTTACTGCTGGGGGTCTGTAGGCGTCATCTTACTTTCCACTGCTTTTCTGGCAGTTTTTGGTATGGAACGCTGGCCGATCCTCGCATGTATCTGGGCTGTACTTCCACTGTACAATACGTTTAATTTCCTTTCCTGCCCGATTGAATCACTCACCGGAAGCGAAGAAGGACTTACCATTCGTCAGCTGTGCCGTCTTCCCATTTTCTGGATTTCCCTTGTTCTTATGGTCTGCGCCGGAGCAAGCGAGATTTCGATGGCGCAATGGGCTTCCGCTTATGCCGAGTCTGCATTAGGTCTCTCAAAAAGCATTGGAGACATTGCAGGACCGTGCCTGTTTGCTGTGATGATGGGCATCAGCAGAACCTTCTATGGTAAATACGGGGAAAAAATTGACTTAACAAAATTTATGATCGCATCCGGTACACTTTGCCTGATCTGTTATCTGGCTGCAGCTCTCGCACCATATCCTCTTTTAAATCTTATAGGCTGCGTTGTGTGTGGTTTCTCCGTAGGAATTATGTGGCCGGGAACCATCAGTATTTCATCCTCTAAAATTCCACTCGGCGGAACTGCACTGTTTGCACTTCTCGCCATGGCCGGAGATATGGGCGGTTCCATTGGCCCATTTGTTATTGGATTTGTCACACAAAACACCGGCGACGATCTGAAGGCAGGTATGCTGGCCGGCTGCATTTTCCCTGCTGTACTGATTTTGTCTGTTTTTCTGCTCCGACAAAGGAACGCAGAGCAAAAATAAGCACCGAAGAGATACTGTAACGTGTCTCAGACACAGGAGCCGGACAGTCCGACTCCTTTTTTTCATGTCTCTGCAATATTTCTCACAACTCCCGAAAACAGAATCGATCCGTCCTGCCCCGTGACAAGAAACAGAAATGGACGATCCAGTACGAAGTCGATTTCGTCGTCCGGTATTTCTGCTGCGGTTTCTGAAACGCCGAGTTCTGTATACGCTGCTCCGGTTACTCCGTTTTCGTCGATTTCAAGCGTGGCGGCATGATCTGCTTTGCTCAGGTATAAATTCTCTTTGTCCCCTGTTAATGGACTGAAATCTGCCAGATCCGTATCCAGCGCATCCGTTACACCTAGTGCGCGCACCGTTTCGATCAGGTCTGTTTTTTCCGATACTTTAAATTTAGGAACAGACAGGTTCACCATAGGGGAATACCAGTTATCACTGCTTTCATCCCGCCGTATAACCTTCATCAGATCCGGCGATGATACCAGTTCATTGACATCGGTATTTTCATCCGGAAGCAGGAAATACATGGAGCCGCTGTCCTGAAGGCTAAGGCTGACTGCACGGAAATGTTCGCCCTGGTAGACATCCATCCATTCCGTTTTTTTCATCATGTCCACAGTGGTATCTCCCGCAGCTCCGTGGAAGGTTTCCTTCTCTGTATCTACTTCCCAGAAATTTTCCCTCCACATCGCCTTATAATAGATGGTTGATACCAGTTCAAATACCGTTTCCGGGGCGATCGCCATATTTTCGGTGTATTCTTTTAAAAGCCCTCCGGTATTATCATCCGTCCAGGTCCGCAGAGCCTGATTCATCTCTTCCGATCCGGGAGTCCCACGGAAGGTCGATGCATAATACTGTTCCGCCAGCCGCTGCAGCGTTGTGTCATTGTATGTTTCCTCACCATCCAGCCACAGCGAATTTGCCAACACACTGTTCAGCGCGGGCGTGTCTGCATAATTGCTTTCCCAGAGTGAAGAAACATTTTCCCGCAACGTATCCATATCCTGAGCGCCAAGCATGTCGAGAATCTGCTGCCGCGTATTTCCATCCGAAGTTTCCGCCAGCATCGCAAACGCGATATACAGATTGATCGGCGAGCAGACGGTATTTTCATCTTCTGAAACCAGCATTTGTTTCATCAGGTTCTGATAATATGCATCCATTCCCGACTGCAGTTCCGCTGATTTTGTCGTCAGTTCCCTGTAGGAATTCCACCAGTCCCAGTGCGCATCACTTTCCATAAATTCCTGTGCATCCATCGTCTGCGCCACAGATGCCGGATAAGCTGCCATAACCGTCTTTAGCCCCGACGGGTAACGGACTGCCGAACTCTCCTGTCCATTTCTCCATGTCGTAACCCCCAGCACAGCTCCGCCGATGATCACCGCGCAGGCTGCGGCGGCCGTCCATTTTTTCCATACGCCTCTTCGCGGGTGGCGATCACTCCGTGCTTTTTCCACCATACCAGGCTCCAGATTTCCCAGCACTTCAAACAATTCTTCTTTCTTCATAATTCGAACCCCCTTTCCGTCAAGTGTGTATGCAATTTTCCACGGATCCGGTTTAATGAAACTGAAATATAATTTTCACTTCTTCCCAGCCGCTCCGCGATTTCACCGATACTGTCTACATACCAGTACCGCAGGACAAACATGCATCGTTTCTCCTCCGGCAGCTTCTGCAGAAACTGATTGATCTCCGCGATCAGTTCTTTCATCTCCCACTGCCTCTCGATATCATCTTTTCCCGAAACACATTCTTCCAGCTCGTCCAATACCGCATCCATCTGACTTTCTCCGCGTTTTTTGCGATGCATTTTTCTATACAGATCAAAAGAAAGATTTCTTGTTATCTTTCCAAGAAATGTCGATAACAGAGACGGCCGGTGCGGCGGCATGGCATTCCACGCATGAAGCCAGGTGTCATTGACGCATTCTTCTGCATCCGCCGGATTCCGCAGAATATTCTGTGCAATGGACGTACAGTATGTACCATATTTCATCGCAGACTCGCTGATCGCTGTTTCGTTCCTGTCCCAGTACATTTGGACAATATGAGTATCCTCCATATGGAAATCCCCCTTTCATCTATCATCACGCCATTTTGCAGAAAATCTTACACTTTTCAAAAGAAATTTCGGTTCAAAAAAGGGCGTGACCAAAGCCACGCCCTTCTATTCTTTTTTGTTTTCTTTATGCCAGAATCGGTTTTAAAGCCTCTGCGAGTTTTTCTTTCTCTGCTTCTGCCTCTGCCAGATCCTTACCAAGTGTTGTGTAGTATACTTTGATTTTCGGCTCTGTTCCGGACGGGCGGACGATGACGGTTTCACCGTTTGCCAGTTTGTAGATCAGAACGTTTGCGGATGGGAGTCCTGTTTCTTCCGGTTTCTCGTAATCGGTTACTTTGACAACAGCGGAACCTGCGATCTCGGTCAGCGGCTCTTTTCGAAGGCC
>OLWO01000723.1_pt1 | contig 10023 bp, 4 predicted proteins | sample 1673751 | NCBI WGS metagenome assembly OLWO01 (sample SAMEA103958125, study PRJEB25191) | human gut metagenome
TCTGTCCGACGATTGTCAAACCGACGGTCAAGGAGGTTTTGTGCCAGCTGCCCGAAGAGGTATGCGGGCATTCGGAAGAGGTGGTTGCTTTTGAAGTCGTCCTGCCGGCACTGGATCTGTCGCTGGCCGATCCGGCATTGAAACGCCATGTGCTGGTCACGCACTTTTTCACCGGCGTGCTGCCTGAAGAAATCCGCCGGCAGCCGGTCTTGGTCGGCGAAAAACGCTACTGATTCCGCCATGGGCGGAAAATGACGAAAGCTCCGGAAATTTCCGGAGTTTTTTTATGTTTTGAACGTCTGCGTAAGCGGGCAGATGCAGACCCGCTCATATCTTTGCGCGGCAAAGAGGGGGCGGAACAGACAATATACGGAAAACGGAGCAATTGCTTTTATGTAAGATAATGCTTGATTTTTCTTTTTATTTATATTAAATTGCTCTCACTTCCGGAAAAGAGGGCGGATCTTCCGGCCCCGCCTGAAAGCTTTTCAGGACTACCGGGACAATAACGCAATAAATTTTAAGGATAAACTTTAATGAAAAGTATTGTAAGAGCAAAGAAAAAAACAAACCGCAGCCTGCACGCCAACCTGTGGGGCGATCCGAAGAGCCCGTTTCTTAAACGCGAATACGGTCCGGGTCAGCACGGTGCGCGTAAGAAAAAACTGACCGACTACGGCGAACAGCTGCAGGCCAAACAAAGACTGAAAACCTATTACGGCAACGTTTCCGAAAAACAGTTGCGCAAATATTATGCCGAAGCGATCAGAAGACGCGGCGATACGGCCGAACACCTGATCGGCATTTTGGAATCCCGTCTGGACAACCTGGTTTACAAAGCCAAGTTCGTGCCGACCATCTTTGCCGCCCGTCAGTTCGTCAACCACGGACACATTCTGGTCAACGGCAAAAGAGTAAACATTCCTTCTTACATGGTCAAGGCCGGCGACGTTATTTCGATCAAGGAAAAATCCCGCGAAATGCCGATGGTCGTTGCCGCGCTGGAATCCAACCTGCATGAAGTTCCTTCCTATCTGGAAGCGGATTCCAAATTCAGCGTTAAGTACGCTTTCGTTCCGAAGTTTGACGACGTTCCGTACGCGTCGGTTATGGAACCGAACCTGGTTATCGAATTCTACTCCAGATAATCCGATATCCGAAGATATGTCGAAAAGCCCCGGGATTGTGCAATCTTGGGGTTTTTTGCTTTAAATATTGTTTCGAGTATGCTTATATACTTCCATATTCACTAAATGTTATACAAGGAACCGACCGATGGATGATGTTATAATGGATAGAAGAACCGAAGAAGCGCCGGCGCAGGATGCACGCCTTAAGGTGCGGAAAAAAAAGAAAAAACGCGTCAACAGCAGTTTTTTGAACTATTTGTTCAACCTTTTTGCCTGCTGTCTGATCACCGTTTCCTTTTTGGGGATGGATTTTGTTCTTTTTGCCTCTTCGGGACCGATTAACGTCTTCAGCGGCAGCAGTTTGCGGCCGGAAGTCCTCTATCTTTTGATCGGCATTGCCGCGGCCGTGCTTGCGGTTTATTTCTGTTTGTCGTTTCTCAGCATCATTTTATATCTGCTGACCGGTCTTGCAACCGGGTTTTGCACTTATGCCATGGTCAACCAGTTTGCCAATTTCAATACCGACGGCACCGTCGGCAGTTCGGGAACTTTCGGTGCGGTTGCCGTTGGCGTGGCGGTCTTTGCCGTTCTGGCGCTGACGCCGAAAAGATACAAGGCACTTTTGGTTATGACCGCGGTTTTCTGCTTCGGCGCCGTCCTGGTTAACCAGAACGTCGAAAGAAGCGAGTTTGTCACCGATCCGGAGATGAAGCCGGTTCTTGCGGCAGATGCGGAGCCGGGGCAAAAGACGGTAACGGTTATGATCGCCAACGCGCCTTCCTACAGTTACATCAACAGTCTGAGCAATACGGAAGCGGCCGAACCGTATAAGAAACGGCTGATGCAGATCATGCTCGGTTTTTATGCCAAAAACGGCTTCCGTCTGTATCCCAACGCCTATGTCACCAACGGCAACCAGTTCATCAACGCTGCCCGCAGCCTCAACTATGCGGCGGGAGAGGAAATCTCATTTTTACAAAATCAGGTTTTGAGGGAAGGGTACTGGCAATTTAAAAACCGGGAAGATTTTGAGGCTTACCTGAAAGACAATGCGGTTTATGACAAATTAAAGGAAAAGGGCTTCAAAATCAGCGCTTATCAGTCGCACGGGATCAACTTGTGCAAGAAAGACAATGCCGATGCCGTCGACCGCTGCGTCAGCAAAATAAATTTTCCGTCAAACATTGATCCGCTCAAACTGACGACGGCGGAAAAAATGCAGGTGTTGTTTGCCCAGTGGCTGGAAAGCACCGGCTGGTTCAACGGCGAAGGCTTTATGAAAACGATATACGGCTATCTGAAACCGTTGTACAATCCGGCCAAAACTCCGGTAATCGGCACCAGCTACAAAAACCTTTACGTTCTCAATTCCTTTAAGAATTTGGAGCTGATGCTTAACGACATGGCGGCGGACAAAGGCGCCAACGCGTATTTCGTATATCTTGACCTGCCGGCGGACATGTTCGTCTATGATGACATGTGCCGTTTGAAACCGACGGAAGAATGGCTGCCCAAACGTAACCAGCCGTGGGCGGACAACAAAGCCTTCCTTGAAAAACGCAACGCTTACCTGAAGCAGACCATGTGCCTGTTCGGACAGCTGGAGAAGATGATGCAGGCCATCCGCAAGCTGCCCGGCGGCGACAAAACGACGGTCGTCATCGAAGGATTGTCCGGGGTAGACGATCTGGTCGGCACCGACAATCAGGATCTTTCCGACCGTTTCCGCAATGCGCAGATGGTTGCCTTGGCGGTACGGGCAGCGGGCAGCAGACAGTTTGTCATCAACAAGTCGATTTGTCCGACGGAAGAAATTTTGAACAACCTGTTCAACGGGGGGCCGAAATGCACGGAGTTCGGACGAACGAAACTGTCCAAGAGCACCAAAAAGGCGGTTAAAGAGTCGGTTGACGCCGTTCGTTTCACCAACGATATCGCGCAGAAGTCTTTGCAAGAGTTTAACCGCTGGGACAAAGAGTGGAACAAAGTCAACTATCAGGCGCCGCTCGTTTCCCCGCTGACGGTTTCGACGCAGCCGCTTAAAGCTTCGGAAGCGCCGGCCGCAGCCGCACCGTCGGCATTGCCGCCGCTTGAAGAAAAGGCGATTTCCGAACAAAAAGTGACGGATAAAGAAGTGAAAGTCGGCGAAGAGGCAAAAGTGGAATCGCTGGCAAAAGCAAGCGAGGAACCCGTTGCCGCAGAATAGTCCGGACACGGCGGCGGCGCCGATTTCCAAATGGCGGGCGTTTTGCCGCAACCGGCGCGCCAAAGTTTCGCTTGTCCTGCTTTTGATAATGCTTACGCTCAGTCTGCTTGCCGACGTTTTGGCCAACGACAAACCGCTTTTGGCAAAATACCGGGGTGAATTTTACTTTCCGTTGTTTAAAACCTATACCGACCTGGATTTCGGCGGAGATTTTCCGACGCCGGCGGACTACGGCGATCCCTATCTGCGCAAAAATATCGAAGACAACGGCTGGATGCTGATGCCGCCGATACCTTTTTCTTTCAATACGGTTGACATGGAAATGAACGAGCCGACGCCGTCCGCGCCGTCGCGGCGGCACTGGCTCGGTACCGATGATGAGGGCCGGGATATTCTGGCGCGCATTTTGTACGGACTGCGACTGTCCATGGCGTTTGCTTTTCTGCTTACGTTTTTTTCCTCGCTGATCGGTGTTGCCGCCGGTGCGGTGCAAGGCTATTTCGGCGGCCGGCTGGATATTTTGATGCAGCGGTTTATCGAAATTTGGGAATCTTTGCCGCAGCTTTTTATCCTGATTATCGTTTCGAGTATTTTCCTGCCGTCTTTCTGGACGCTGCTGGCAATTCTGCTCTTCTTTTCCTGGACTTCGCTGACGGGAATGGTGCGGGCGGAGTTCATGCGCACCAGGAATTTTGAATTCGTCAAGGCGGCGAGGGTGCTCGGGGTCGGCAATCTGCGAATCATATACCGGCATATTCTGCCCAACGCTCTGGTTTCCGCCGTTACCTTCATTCCGTTCATTTTATCGGAAGCCGTGGTCGCGCTGACGGCGCTTGATTTTCTCGGGCTTGGATTGTCGCACGAATATCCGTCGCTGGGGGATCTGGTGCGACAGGGCAAGGATAATTTGCAGGCGCCGTGGATCGGCATTTCCATCTTCGTCGTCCTGTCCGTTTTGCTGACGCTGCTGATTTTTGTCGGCGAAGGCGTACGGGACGCTTTGGATACAAGGAAAAACCGCCGATGAAAGCCATGTTGGAAGTCAAAAATCTATCAGTCTCGTTTAGCACCGGCGAGGGCGGATGTAATCAGGCGGTAGAGGATGTGTCTTTTTCCCTTGCGCCGGGAGAAGTGCTGGGAATTGTCGGCGAGTCCGGCTCGGGAAAATCCGTTACCGCGCTTTCCGTGCTGGGGCTGCTGCCATACCCCAAAGCCAAACTGGGAAAACAAACGTCAATCAGGTTCGAAGGGCGGGAACTGGCCGGGCTGGATGACGAAAACTACCGAAAAATCAGGGGAAACCGCATCGCGTATATTTTTCAGGAACCGATGTCCTCGCTCAACCCGCTGCACACGATTGAAAAACAGATTGCCGAAAGTCTGATTTTGCATCGCGGTTTTAACGAAAAAGAGGCGGAAAAAGAAGTTTTGCGGCTGTTGAAATTAACCGGTATTCAAAACGCGGAAAAACGGATGAAGTCCTATCCGTTTGAACTCTCGGGCGGTCAGCGGCAGCGGGTGATAATTGCCATGGCAATTGCCAACCGGCCGGATATTCTGATTGCGGACGAACCGACGACCGCGCTTGACGTAACTGTTCAGGAACAGATCATCAACCTATTGAATGAACTGAAGAAAAAGCTGAATATGTCCGTTATGTTTATCAGCCATGATCTGGCTGTAATCAGAAAAATCGCCGATCGCGTGCTGGTGATGAAAGACGGACGGGTGGTAGAAGAGGGAACGGTCAAACGGATTTTTGAAAATCCTTCCCATGCTTATACAAAAGATTTGATTAATGCGCATATGTTGCTGAAAAAGCAAAACAAAGAGGGAAAAGTTTTGCTCCGCGCGGAAAACGTCCGGGTTACTTTTCCGCTGAAGAAAAATCTGTGGGGAAAAACGGTTGAGGAGCTGAGAGCGGTCGACGGCATTTCTTTTGAACTGCCTCAGGGAACGACGCTGGGAGTTGTCGGCGAATCCGGTTCGGGTAAAACCACTCTGGGATCGGCAATTGTCGGCTTGACGCCTTTTCAGGGCAATATCAGTTTCAACGACAGAAAATTGCAATTTTTGACGGCAAAAGAACGGCGCAATTTGAGCAAAAACATTCAAATAGTCTTTCAGGATCCGTACAATTCCCTGAATCCGCGGATGAATATTGAGGAAATCGTCAGCGAAGGGCTGCTTGTACACTATCCGCATCTGAGCCGGGAAGAGCGGCGGGAACGGGTTCTGCAGGTTTTGGCGGAAACGGGACTGCAAGTCTCTGATCTGGCTAAATATCCGCATGAATTTTCCGGCGGACAAAGGCAGAGAATTGCCATTGCCAGAGCTTTGATTCTGAAACCGCAATTGCTGATTTTGGACGAGCCGACGTCCGCGCTCGACGTAACGATTCAAGCGCAAATTATAAAATTGTTGTTGGAAATTCAACAAAAAAGAAACTTGAGTTATATTTTTATCTCGCATGACATGAATGCCGTACGGGCAATGTCGGACCGAATTATGGTCATGAAAGACGGTAAAGCGGTTGAAACAGGAAGCCGCGAGGATATTTTTGAGCATCCGAAGCAGGCATATACGCGAAAACTGATTGCTGCCGCAATCTGAGCAGACGCGGTTAATCCGCAGTACGGCGTTTGATTTTTTTCGGACGACAAAATGCCTGTACTCAGCTTACGAATACTTATTTTAAAAACTGTTGACGGATCGTTATTACAACGACAAAAAAGTTTTTTACGTGCAAAACCATGGTCCCTTTGCCGCAGCGCGCATGCACAAGAAGCTAAAAGCTCAATTTGACACGAATATATCTTCAGAGCTTTTATGAATCGTCAGATCGGGAATTTTTATCTTGTCGGAAACCGGTACAATTTGTAAACATTATAAAAACTGCCGTTATTATCAGGTTTCGGCATAAAAAACTTAGAGAAGACAAGCTTTGCGCTTCCGCTTATCGTTTCGCAGGGAAATTTTAGCGCAGATCGGGCAAAATGTGGAATAAAACAAAAGGCAGAAAACCACGATTTGAAAAAATTAAATAAACTTCCACTAGCTGACGCAAGTTGTATTAACCATTCCGCACTTCGTTCGTCCAGCCCGAAGCTACGCAAGCCTTACGGCTGGGCTAGTATGTCTACATCTATCTGCTGACGCAGACGTTCGAATCATAAAAAACGGTATTCAAAAAGTATATTTGTCTCGGTTGAGCCTAAGAAACATCAAGCAGCAGACGTCATTTTTCCTTGTCATAAGTTTTTCAGGAATCCGTTTTCCTTATCGTGCCGAAAATGTCTGGAAGTACGGCTGGCAGTCCGGAAAACAAAACAAGTTTAATTTTGCGCTTAAAAATAATTTTGTCCTTGTTCTGAACGCTGTTTTTGGTGCTTGTTTCAATATTTTTCTTTTGTTTATCAATCCGTTGTCTATAAAACAATAACTATACATAATACATATTATGCGACAAATATATATAATGGAAAAAGGGCGCTTTCTTGTTTCCGGAACATCGCACAATTGTTTGAAAAAACGATGTTTTTTCTTTTCTTTATCAAAAAAATACCGGCAACGGAATCAATTTGCGCTTTCCTGTTGTATTTCTTTTTTGCGTTGAGCATTTCTTCTGTAAAATTTTCTAAGAAAGTTTTTTTTATCAGACGGCCGGAAAATTTTTCCCGCCTGTTTGATTGTTCAAAGGCTGGATTGTCAATCTGCCACGTTAAATATTTTCCATCGGCTTGCGCAAGCGGTATTAGCCGTTCCAAACCTCAACCGCCCGGCCCAAAAACTTCGCAAGCTTACGACGGCGCCGGAATGCCTGCACTGCTTATGCAGACGTTTTAAAAACATAAAAGAAAAGCGAGGCTTGTTTAACCGGTCATTATTCCCTGCCCGGCAAGTTCCGGCGGTATATTTTCCAGTGTTGAAAGCGGAGTTGTTTTGTCATGGTTCCGTAAATTGTTAAGACAAAACCAAGTTTTTTTGTAAAGTGCAATATTACCGGTTCCGACAGAAAAACCGATGTTTTTATCCGGCATCTGTTTTGTCTGCTGTCGAAGCTTCAAGATAATTCTCTTGTACTTTCCGTTATTAAACGCCCGTCCCTAAGATTTTTGTTGAGGCGTCATCGGCAAATGCCGGTGCAATGTGTGTAAGCAGACAAATCGCTTAATGCGTACGAAAAGATTTTTTCCAAGCAGTGACTGTCTTAACTGATTATATGATATTTTTTTGACGAAAACCGCGCCAATGCGTCGGTTTTAATCGGCACGTTTCTCAGTTTGTATTTGGGGCGAACAAATTGCCGATGCCGGCCAGGGAATCCGTGGGCGAGCAACTGTACCGAATTGAAATTAAAGAAGGATATTGCAAAACGTTATACCGATAACGATAACAGCGGCTTGCCGCTTTTCCGGCTGCGTACCGGTAATCAGAATGTCAAAATTCTCTGCCGCCGTACCTCAATTTGAACCGGCGGCGGAATGAGGACTAAAATTTATACAGGACGAATGTCGCTTTATGCCCGCGCCGGGCGCAGTCCGCATTTTCTTTCTTTCATATCGATTTTTTCTTTAAGGCTGTCCATGTTGTCACCGAGTATGTCATGGCTCTGATGATCCGTATCCTTTTATGTTTTGTATATTCTCCGCGGATGTCTCTGTAAAATCTCTTTCCAAAATCTTCCTGCAAAAACAATGTTATATTTAAATCAAGACAGTTTGGCGCGCTTTTCCCTCTTTGTCGGCAATAAAGTTTTCCGTATAAAGCGGCTTAAGTTTTCCGTTTGCAAAAAACATCCCGCGAAAAGTAACAGAATGTCTTTATGATTGGACGCATGCGTAAGCGGGCAGATGCCGGCTCCGGCCCAGCCGTAAGCTTGCGAAGCTTTTCGGCCGGGCGGTTGAGGTTCGGAACGGCTAACCGCCTGCGTCAACTTGCGGAAATTTATGCATTTGTTTCGCTTGCTGTTACTGTTCGTTGTTTTGGTTGAAAAACTTATTGTTCTTCGGAAAGCCGAACGGAACCAGTTTGCCGACTTGGGCGCGATGACCGAGCCAGGTCAGAAGTTCTTTTTCCGTGCTGACGCCGCCGGAACGGTTAAAACTGAAACCGTCCGCTTCGTTGAAGAACTGAATGTCCGACAATCCTCCGTCTTTGTACTTTTGCAGCCCCACGCCGCGGCCTCTGGCCAAAGTCGGTATTTCCTCGCTTTTGAAGACCAGCAGTTTGCGGTTGTCGCCGACGATGGCCACCATGTCACCGGTAACTTTCAGGCAGAACATGGCCGCGTCGCCTTCGGAAACGTTCATGATTTTACGTCCGTTGCGGGTTTGGGCAATGATGTGGTTTTCGTCGATGATAAAGCCGTAACCGCGTTTTGACGCAATCAGATATGAGGCTTTCGGTTCAAAAACGAACATGGAAACGACTTCGTCGTTGTTGGCGACGTCGATCATCAGCCGCAGCGGTTGTCCGAACCCTCTTCCGCTCGGGATTTCGTTGGCCGCAACGTTGAAGAATTTGCCGGAACTGTCCATAATCACCAGTTTATCGGTCGTTTGTGCATGGAGTGCAATTTGCAGCGCGTCGTCGTCTTTGAACTTGAACTCGTCGGTGAGGCTGACGTGTCCTTTCAGACTGCGTATCCACCCTTTTTGCGACAAAATAACGGTGATCGGTTCTTTTTCGATCAGCGCTTCCAGCGGAACTTCGATTTCTTCCGCCACTTCGGAAAACTCCGTACGACGACGACCGAGCGCGGTTTTTTTGCCGAATTTTTCCTTCATCTGCCTGATTTCGGCCGCAATCGCCAGCCAGCGTTTGCCTTCGTCGCCGAGCAGCTCTTCCAATCCCGCTTTTTCTTCGGACAATTCGTCATATTCTTCACGAATCTGGCTTTCTTCCAGTTTGCGCAGCGAACGAAGCTTCATGTTCAAAATGGCTTCCGACTGGTTGTCTGTCAGTTTGAACTCTTTCATCATGACGGCTTTGGGATCGTCTTCCTCGCGGATAATTTGAATAATCCGGTCAAGGTTGAGGTAGGCAATCAGATAACCGCTTAAAATTTCCAAACGGTAATTGATTTTTTCCAGCCGGTAATTTGTACGCCGGATCAATACCGTATGACGATGATTTAAGAATTCGCGCAAAACTTCTTTGATTGACATCACCCGCGGAACGCCGTCGGAATCAAGAACGTTCATGTTGAGATTGAAACGGCTTTCAAGATCCGTTTGCTTAAACAAATGCTCCATCAGCAACCCGGCGTCGACCAGGCGGCTTTTGGGTTCCAGCACAATGCGGATGTCGTGCGAAGATTCGTCGCGGATGTCGCTTAACAGCGGAATTTTCTTTTCCAAAAGCAGCGAAGCGATTTTTTCCACCAGTTTGGCTTTGGGCACCATATAGGGAATTTCGGTGATGACGATCTGATATTGCCCGTGTCCCAGGTCTTCTTTTTCCCATTTGGCACGGATGCGGAAAACGCCCTTCCCCTGGCGGTACGCGTCCAAAATGTTTTCAAACTTATCAATAATGTATCCGCCGGTCGGAAAATCGGGGCCTTTTATTTTTCGCACCAAGGGTTCGATTTCGCATTCGGGATTTTCGATCAGGTACAGCAGCGCGTCGCAGACTTCACTCAAATTGTGCGGCGGGATGTTGGTGGCCATGCCGACCGCAATG